>Ga0116179_1003825_pt1 | contig 10259 bp, 9 predicted proteins | sample AD_UKC071_MetaG_FD_89751 | JGI IMG/M metagenome (GOLD analysis project Ga0116179, IMG submission 89751) | Active sludge microbial communities of municipal wastewater-treating anaerobic digesters from USA - AD_UKC071_MetaG | ecosystem: Engineered > Bioreactor > Anaerobic > Digestate | place: USA...
CGGGCTCGCGTCAGCCCCAGCGCGCGGTCCGGTTGCGGGTCGGTCGCGCGGATGCCGCCACGCACCGGCCCCGGGTCTGCCGTGCCCAAGCGCGAGGCGTGGCGCACGACGTCGTGGTTGGACAGCACCCACGTGATCGGGGCTCCGACGGCCCCCATCGTGCCCAGTTCAGCATCGATGACTTCCCGCAAGTCCGTTGCGTCCCAACGGCATCCGAGGAAGTCGAAGGCGAAGCTCTGGTGCATCTCATCGGCTCGCACATAGCGCGCCATCCGCTCCGGCGGGGTCACCCAGGCCTCGGCGCACAACACCCGCTCCGGCGCCCCGTAGGAGTCGAGCAGACGTCGCCACGCGGCATACACCTCGTGCACGCCATCCTGGTCCCAGAAGGGGCTGGCGTGGGTGGGGAGCGTCGCGAGTTCCTCCTCGTCGGCCGTGAGGTCGGGCAGACCGGGCGCCTTGATGAGCCCGTGGGCCACGTCCACCCGGAACCCCGCCACCCCTCGGTCCAGCCAGAATCGCAGTACCGACTCGAACTCGGCACGCACGTCGGGGGAGGTCCAGTCGAAGTCGGGTTGGTGGACATCGAACAGGTGCAGGTACCACTGGCCGGGGCGTCCGTCGGCCTCGGTGACGCGCGTCCACCCCTGCCCGCCGAAGACGGAGAGCCAATTGTTTGGCGGCAGTTCGCCGTTCGCGCCGCGCCCGTCCCGGAACAGGTAGCGGGCCCGCTCGCGCGACCCCGGCCCGGCCGACAACGCGGCCTGGAACCAGGGGTGCTGGTCGGACGAATGGTTGGGGACGAGGTCGACCAGCACGGCGAGGCCCAACTCGTGGGCACGCGCGATGAGCGTGTCAACATCGGCGAGCGTCCCGAAGCGCGGATCGACATCCCGGTAATCGGCGACGTCATAGCCCGCGTCGGCCAGCGGCGAGCGGTAGAACGGCGAGAGCCACAATCCATCGACGCCCAGGTCGGCCAGATAGGGGAGCCGGGCCGTGGCCCCCGGCAGGTCACCGGTGCCGTCCCCGTCGGAGTCGGCGAAGGAACGCGGATAGACCTGGTAGACCACGGCATCGCGCCACCAGTCGGGCGCCCGGGACGGCGTGATCATGTCAGGCATCGTCGGGGTCGGGGGCGTTGACCAACATGTATGCCGCCCGCACGAGGTAGTCGACAAGGGTCGCCTCCTGCTCCCGGTCCAGCCCCAGACCCGCCACCGCGGCGAGCATGTGCCGCAGCCAACGGTCGCGCTGCTCCGGCGTCACGGCATACGGGGTGTGGCGCATTCGCAGCCGTGGGTGGCCGCGCTCTTGCGAGTAGGTGTCAGGACCGCCCCAATACTGCTCGAGGAACATCCGCAACCGGATCTCGGCCGGGCCGAGGTCCTCCTCGGGATAGAGGGCCCGCAGCACCGGATCGCCGGCGACGCCCGCATAGAAGCCCCGGACCAAGCGGAGGAATGTGTCGTGCCCGCCGACCTGGTCATAGAAGGTGATCTCGCGGCCCAACGGCGGTTGGCCTTCGGACACGCCCTGCTCGTCGTCGCTCACTCGCTCACCCTGTCCCAGTCGTCTTCGGCGTCGCCGATGGTACGACCACCGGGGCCGCCATCGAGATTCCGGCAGCGTCGAGCGCGGCTTTGACCTGCACCCGAAGGTCGCGTTGGACATCGAGGTGGACGGTCGGAAGGCACTTGGCCGAGACGCGCACCGTGATCGTGCCGGCCGAGAGCGACTCGACGACGACCGAAGGATCGTCCATCACCCGGTCATCGCGTTCGGGGAGTCCGGCCAGCGCGGTGGTGAGCACCTCGGTGATGTGGCCGATGTCCGCATCGAGGGCGAAGGGAACCGTGATGGCGGCGGTCGACCAGCCCTGCGACTGGTTACCCACCCGCAGGATTTCGCCATTGCGGACGTACCAGATGACGCCGTTACGGTCGCGCAGTCGGGTGACGCGCAGGCTGACGTCCTCGACGGTGCCGACAACCTCCCCGGTATCGATCGTGTCACCGACCCCGTATTGATCCTCGACGATCATGAAGATCCCCGAGAGGAAGTCACGCACCAGGCTCTGCGCCCCGAAGCCGAGGGCGACCCCGCCGACGCCCGCCGAGGCGAGCAGCGGCGCGAGCGGCACGCCGAGCGTCGCCATGATGGTCAGGACCGCCAGGCTGGCGACGACGACGGTGACGACGCTGCGCAGCACCGACCCAACCGTCTGGGTGCGCTGGACGTACCGCTCGTGGGCCAACCCGCTCGCGTCGGCGAGGACCTCACCGGCGCGGCCGGGCAGCAGCCGCAACCGTGCCGCGTGTTGCTCGCTGGCCCGGTCGACCACCGACGTGATGACGCGGTTCAGCAACCAACGAGCGATGACAGCGATGAGCAGGATCGCGATGATCTGCAGTGGGGCGCCGAGGATTTGGTCGACGGTCACCCACCATTCGGACGGGCTGGAAGGCAGGGGGTATGCCGTCACGAAGCCTCGCGTTCTTGGGTCGCCACCGCGGTTTCGACGACGGCCAACTGCTCGATGAGCAGGCGGCGCAGACCTGCCGGCGCATCCTCATGGTCGGCCAGCCAGGCGCGGGTGCGGTCACGCAAGGCGGCATCGGCAATGTCCAGCGGGTAGAAGTACTTCACACAGCGTTCGGCGATGGCATACGAGCGGTTCGCGTAGACCGGCTCGAGCATGTCGAGGTAGCGCTCGACGAACGGGCGCAGCAGGGCCGGGTCGTTGCAGCGACGGAAGCCGGCGCCGATCGCTTCGAGGGCCGCGTTGGTCTGGGTGTCCTGGTCGATCGCCAGGGCCCAGGCCGCTTCCTTGGCCTGCGCCGTCGGGATCGCGGCGCGCGCCTTGAGGGCCTGCTCTCGACCGGCGAGGGACGGATCACGCTCCACCTCAGCGGCGATGTCGGCCTCCGAGACGCCCCCGGCTGCGGCGATCTGGGTCAGCAGGGTCCAGCGCAGGTCCTGGTCGACGGACAGGCCTTCCACGACGACGGAGCCATCGAGGATGCCGCGCAGCCGGGTGAGGTCGTCGGTATGCCGCGCGAGGGCGGCATACGCAACGACGAGCTGTTGCTGCTTGTCGCTGCCGGGAACGGCGGCGTCCAATGCCGTGCGGATGACCCCGACGGACTTGTCGACCAGCGCGGGGCGCGCGGCCTCCGGCAGGAACCACCGCAGGGTCGCCAGCAGCATCGAGGGGATCTGCTTGGTGGTGCGCAGGATGGTCCGCAGAACGACGGTGTGCTCTTCGACGGGGATGACCCGCAGCAGCACCTCGACGAACTCCGACGGGGCAAGGGCGCCGTCGCGCAGCCGTTCCCACAGCGAACCGAGGACGAGGCTGCGGGCGAGGCTGTCGTCGAACGCGTCGATGTGCGCGAGGGCGGTCTGGAGCGATGCCGGGTCAAGGTCGATCTTGGCGTAGGTGAGGTCCTCGTCGTTGGGCAGCAGCAGTGCCGGGCGGGGGAGCCCGACCAGGGCGGGCAGCTCGGTGCGCGGACCGTCGATGTCGACCTCGGCAAACCCGACCCGCTCGAGGCGTCCGTCGACCAGGTCGTAGCGTCCGACGCCCACCCGGTGCGGACGCAAGGTCGGGTCCGAGCCGGCCACCGTCTGGGTCATCGCGGCCGCGGTGATGATGCCGGATTCGTCGGTCCTGACGTCGAGAGCGAGCGTGCTCGGCCCGGAGGTCTTCAACCAGCGCGCCGCCCAGTCGGACAGGTCCCGACCGGAGCCGGCCTCGAACTCGGCGAACAGGTCCGCCATGGTCGTGTTGCCCCAGGCATGCTTGCGGAAGTAGCTGCGCAGGCCCTCGCGGAAGGCGTCCCGCCCGACATAGGCGACCAGCTGCTTGAGGACCGACCCGCCCTTGGCGTAGGTGATCCCGTCGAAGTTGACGGTCACGTCCACCAGATCGCGCATGTCGGCATAGACGGGGTGGGTGTCGGTCTGCTGGTCCTGCTGGTAAGCCCAGGTCTTCTCGTGGCTGTGGAAGGTCGTCCACGCGTCCGGCCACTCGGTCGCCTCGGCCTGGCAGACCGATGAGGCCCACTCGGCGAAGGACTCGTTGAGCCAGAGGTCGTCCCACCACTTCATCGTCACGAGGTCGCCGAACCACATGTGCGCCAGCTCGTGCAGGATCGTCAGCGCACGGCGCTCGACGAGTGGTTCGGAGGGCTGCCCGCGGAAGACGTAGACGTCGGTGATCGTCACGCAACCGGCGTTCTCCATAGCCCCCGCGTTGTATTCGGGGACGAACAACTGGTCGTACTTCGCAAACGGGAAGGCGCCGTCGAACTCCTTCTCGAAGAAGAGGATTCCCGTCTTGGTGCAGTCGAAGAGGTTCTCGTAGTCGACGTGCTCGGTGATCGAGCGGCGCGCGAAGATCCCCATGGGGATGACCGCGTCACGGCCCTGCACCTGGTCCCAACGCACCGTGTAGGGGCCGGCGCACAACGCCGTGATGTACGACGAGATCCGGGGCGTCGGCTCGAACGTCCAGGTCGCCCGCCCATCGCCCGTCGGCACCGGCTCGGGGGCCGGCTGGTTCGAGATGACGACCCAGTGGTCCGGCACCGTGGCCGTGAACGCGAAGGTGGCCTTGAGGTCGGGCTGCTCGAACACGGCATACACCCGGCGGCTGTCGGGGACCTCAAACTGGCTGTAGAGATAGACCTCGTTGTCGACCGGGTCGACGAACCGGTGCAACCCCTCGCCGCTGTTGGTGTATCGGCCCACGGCGTCGACGACCAGGACGTTCTCAGGGGCCAACGGGGGAAGTGCGATCCGGCTGTCGACGAAGACTTCGGCCGGGTCGAGGGCGATGCCGTTGAGGGTCACCGACGTCACGGAGTCTCCGACGAAGTCGATCCACGTCCCGACGCCTGCTGCGCGCGCGGTGAACCGCACCGTGGTCGAGGTCAGGAAGGTCGTGGGTCCCGTGGTGAGGTCGAGCACGACGTCGTAACTGTCGACGTGCACGAGTGCAGCGCGGGACGCGGCTTCGTCGCGGGTGAGGTTGGTGCCGGGCACGGACGCTCCTTGGGGTGGTGGCCAAGCTGCTGGAGTATGCCGTGTGCCCGGGTCAGCGGTCCCACGGCGGTGGTGCGGTCATCTTCCCATGGGCGGCCGAATCGAGTCAGAGCCGGGAGGCCGGGACAGTGACAGAATGACGAATATGACGACCAGTTCTGCAGGCCGCCCCGCGCGTGTTCGCCGCCAGCCCGTCGAGATGTGGTTCGACCCGGTGTGTCCGTGGGCGTGGATGACCTCGCGCTGGTTGATGCAGGTCGAAGCGGTCCGCCCCGTTCGCGTGACCTGGTCGGTGATGAGCCTGGCGGTGCTCAACGACGGCCGTGAGTTGCCCGAGCAATATCGCGCCCTGATGGAACAGGCGTGGGGACCGGTGCGGGTGATCATCGCCGCCCAGGCAGTCCACGGCGACAAGGTCGTCAAGAAGCTCTACGACGCCATGGGCACCCGCATCCACCTGCAAGGCCGCGAGGACTACGCGCAGGTCATCGTCGAGGCGCTCGCCGAGTGCAAGCTCCCGGCCGAGTTGGCCAAGGCGGCAGCGCAGAAGAAGTACGACGCGGCCCTCAAGCGCAGCCACAAGCGGGCGATCTCGCAGGTGGGTACCGATGTGGGAACCCCCGTCATCTCGGTGGGTGGCGTCGCCTTCTTCGGGCCTGTGGTCTCCCCGGCGCCCAAGGGTGAAGCCGCTGGTCGCCTGTGGGACGGCGCTGTCCTGGTCGCCGGCACGCCGGGCTTCTTCGAGCTCAAGCGCACCCGCACTATCGGCCCCATTTTCGACTGAAAGCGATTCCCTCACATGCGAGTTCACCTCGGTGGCGACCACGCGGCATACGAGTTGCAGCGCGCCCTGGTCGCCCACCTGACCGCAGCCGGACACGAGGTCATCGACCACGGGCCGCTGGCCTATGACGCTCTCGATGACTACCCGGTGTTCGTGCTGCGGGCCGCCAAGGCCGTGGCCGAAGACCCTGGCTCGGCTGGGATCGTTCTGGGCGGATCGGGCAACGGCGAGGTCATGGCGGCCAACAAGGTCCCCGGGATCCGCGCCGCGTATGCCGCGAGCATCGAGTTGGCCGAGTTGGCTCGCGAACACAACGACGCCCAGATCATCTCGATGGGCGGCCGGTTCACCGATGTGGAGACCGGTTGCGCGATCGCGGACGCGTTCCTGGCGACGTCCTTCTCCGGGGACGAGCGACACGAAAGACGGCTCGCCATGGTGAGCCGATTCGAGGCCGATGGGAGCTTGCCCCAGGACTGAGGACGCGATGACGTTGCGGATCGCACGGACTGCGCCATCGCAGGCCGACCAGGGGCAAGGGCGGCCTGCGATGCGGCGGGCCAAGCCGTGGCCGTCGCGGTTGAAGGGTCGGTTGCATGCGCGTCAGGCGGTGCGTGCCGTTGGGCTGATCGTCGCCGGGTGGGTGTTGTTGGGCTTCATGTTCGTCTGGCCGCTGAACGTCTCGTGGTCGCTCTACGGCCCACTCGTCGTCCTCGCCGGGATCTTCCTCACGCCGTGGTGGTTCGGGTTGGTCTGCTTCTCCTACGTCGTGTGCCTGGCCTTGTCGGCCTCGATGGTGCGCGGGTGGTCGATCCTGCAGGCGGGCACCCTGGTGGCGCTCGCATTGACGATGACGCTGATGGCGATCCGGACCCGCTCGCGAGAGCGGCTGGGAGTGCAGGGCAACAGTGGCGACGACATGCTCGTCGACCTGCGCGACCGGTTGCTGGCGTTGGGGGTCATGCCGTCGCTGCCGGCGGGTTGGCACGCCGAGTCGGCGATCCGGTCGGCCTTTGGCGAGAAGTTCTCCGGCGACCTGGCCGTCACCTCCCTGTCGCCCGATGGTCGTCACCTTGAGGTGGCCTTGGTCGATCTGTCGGGGAAGGGCCGCACCGCTGGCACCAGGTCGCTGGTGTGTTCGGGGGCGATTGGCGGGTTGCTCGGGCAGGTCGAACCCGAGCGGCTGCTGTCGGCGGCGAACCATTACCTCGTCCGCCAGGAGTGGCCCGAAGGCTTCGCGACCGCCGTGCACCTAGCCCTCGACCTGCGCACGGGGGATTTCACGTTGGGCAACGCCGGACACCCGGCGCCGATCCAGTTCTCCGCCGGCTCCGGTTTGTGGTCCGTCCTGGAGTCGGCGGGCGGCCCGGTCCTGGGGATCCTCCCGGAGATCGAGTTCCCGCGCAGCACAGGACGACTGGGCCGAGGGGACGCGATCGTGCTCTACACCGACGGGGTCATCGAAGCCCGGGGACACGACCTGAGCCGAGGACTGGACCGGCTCTTGGGCAACGCTGAGCGCCTGATCACGACCGGGCTGGCCGATGGCGCTCGCCGGCTGTGCGCCGACGCCCGGGCCGGGGACTCCGACGACCGGGCCGTCGTCGTCATCTGGCGCGACTGACCGGTCGGCCGGCCCCCCACTCCCCGGAATTCCTCACTGTGAGTCTGGGTGTGGGGGCTTCGGCCCCTGTGGTGGTACCGGCGTGGCAGCGTCGGTGTTGGTGACCGCGACTGGCTCGATTCCTCACTGACCCACCTGGTGGTGTCTTTCTATGTGATTTGTCGTCGTGGTCGCCGGCACCGGCCTGGCCCACCATTGTTGGCCTGATCAGAAGCTTGGCCGACCCTTCACGGGGTCGTGCCTCATCACAGTCTTGTCGCCGTGGTGACCCATCCCAGGCCGGTGCCGACCGGTTCAGGAACTCCACCCCTGTTACGGGAAGGAAGCACCATGGGTCCCATGCTTGCAGGTGTCCTCGACTTCGTCATCGGTGTGGACACACACCGCGACACCCATACCGCCGCCATCGTGAACGCCACCACCGGTGGCGTCATCGAGCACCTCACCTTCCCGACCGACACGTCCGGGTACCGGCGGCTGCACGCGTTCGCCGAGCAGCACGCTCCTGGTACCCGGGTATGGGCCATTGAAGGCACCGGGAGCTACGGGTCCGGGTTGACCACGGCCCTGCTGGAAGCCGGTGAACGAGTGGTCGAGATCGACCGGCCGTCGCGTCCGGCCCGCCGCGACGGCGCCAAGTCCGATGACTTGGACGCGGTCCGGGCCGCCCGCGAGGCCCTAAGCCGGGACCATCTGGCTGGTCCCCGAGCCCGCGGCGACCGAGAAGCATTACGGGTCCTGATGGCTGCCCGTCAGGGCGCCGTCACGGCCCGCACGAAAGCGATCAGTCAACTCAAAGCACTCATCGTGAGCGCACCCCAAGCGTTGCGTGACCAACTGCGGTCAGGAACCACCAGCCAGCAAGTACACCAGTGCGCCCGGCTGCGGTCCCTGCCCCGACACTCCATCGAGTATCGGGCCACCATCCACGCCCTGCGCGGCACCGCCCGCCGCGCTCTTGCGCTCCAGGCCGAAGCGGCCGAGTACGAAACCGAACTCGAACAGCTCGTGGAAGCCATCTGTCCGGTCCTGCTGGAACAGCCCGGTATCGGCACCATCAGCGGCGCCCAGTTCCTGATCTCCTGGTCCCACGCCGGCCGGATCCGCTCCCACGCAGCGTTCGCCTCCCTCGGTGGTGCCGCCCCGATCCCGGCCAGCAGCGGCACCATCACCCGGTATCGACTCAACCGGACCGGCGACCGTCAACTCAACCGAGCCCTGCACACCGTCGCCCTCACCAGACTGCGAGTCCACGAACCCACCCAGGCCTACGCCGCCCGACGCACCGCCGAAGGGAAAAGCGCCCGAGACATCAAACGCTGTCTGAAACGAGCCATCGCCCGTCAAGTGTTCCGACTGCTCACCCAACACGCCAAGGACCCCGTGGCGGCCTAACCGACCGGACCCGAGTGGGCGTCAAGGTTCGGGCGCAGCCCGACCGCGCAGCGGCCGAAGGGCCTTGACACCCACGAATGGCCGGGCGACCATCCCAGCCCCGGGGCCCTTGACACCACATAGAAGCATCACGCGCCGACGTTTTCCCGCCAGCCAGAGCCCGGTTGGCCGGAATTCCTCGCACGCGCGGATGATTTCCCAAGGGGAAGTGGCCGGATCGCCCCAGATGCTCTGTCGGCCGACACCCACACACGCCGACGGCCGGCACCTACACACGCCGACGGCCGGCACCTACACACGCCGACGGCCGCCACCCACCCGGAGGTGAGCCGCGGCCGTCGGCGCAGCTGAAAAGCGAGCTAGCTCAGTTGGACTGGTCCAGGTCGTCGGCGACTTCCTTGGCCTTGTCCTGTGCCATGTCGACCTTGTCGGAGAACTGACCACCGGTCTTCTCGTCGATCAGGTCACCCGCCTTCTCCACAGCGTCGTCAACCTTGTCGCTGTTGCCCTGGATGAGCTCGACAGCCTTGTCCTTGATCTCGTCGAAAAGGCCCATATTTTGCCTCTCCTCCCCACTCAGTGATGCCGTCCATGCGAACGGTCTTGACCCACTCTAAGCGTGCCCGCCACCCCGGAAGTTCCCGCCGCCCGACCGAGGTGTGTGGGCGGCATACCCTGTGCGGGTGACACAGGCGCGGGTCCGGACCTTCCACGCCAGACGTGGGCGTCGCTCCCAGCTCACCGAGAGCCGGTTGGCCACCCTGTTGCCCCGGTATGCCGTCCCCGCAGCGGTTCTCGCGCCTCCCGGGACCCTCGGGAGGCCCACGCGGGTCGTCCTTGAGATCGGGTGTGGCCATGGCGCCGCGGCTGTCGGGTATGCCGCAGCGCACCCCGACTCGTACCTCATCGCCCTGGACGTCCACCCGCCAGGTGTGGCCCGCATGCTCGCTGCGGCCGCTGACGAGGGTCTGACCAACCTGTCGGCGGAGCTCGCCGATGCCGTGGAGTTCCTCACCGACCGGGTGCCCGAGGGCGGCCTCGACGCGGTCCACCTGTTCTTCCCGGACCCGTGGCCGAAGGCCCGGCATCATCGGCGCCGGTTCCTGTCGCCGGAGAATCTCGACCTGCTGGTCTCCCGCCTCACCCCGACCGGGCACGTCCTGGTGGCGACCGACCACGCCGACTACGCGGCATACGTGCGGCGGGTGGTGGCCGACCATGGGAGGTTCGCGGCCTGCGAGGTGCCGCGGCCGGCGTGGCGACCGCTGGCTGGCTTCGAGGCCAAGGGCCTGGCCGCCGGGCGGGCGATCACCGAGCTGGTGCTGGAGCGGGCGACGAGAATCGAACTCGCGTAGCCAGTTTGGAAGACTGGGGCTCTACCATTGAGCTACGCCCGCGAGCGATGGC
>Ga0116179_1003826_pt1 | contig 10258 bp, 12 predicted proteins | sample AD_UKC071_MetaG_FD_89751 | JGI IMG/M metagenome (GOLD analysis project Ga0116179, IMG submission 89751) | Active sludge microbial communities of municipal wastewater-treating anaerobic digesters from USA - AD_UKC071_MetaG | ecosystem: Engineered > Bioreactor > Anaerobic > Digestate | place: USA...
ATGCTGCTGACCAACGTGGTCGAGCTGGCCGAGGCTCAGTCGGCCTGAGTCGCCTCTGGGGTGGGAAGCCCTGGCTTGGGCTTGTCGAGCAGCTTCAGCCCGGCGACGCAGCCGATGATTCCGACGAGGAACAGCACCTTGAGCGGGGATACCGCCTCGGCGCCGGTCGCGACGGCCCATCCCACGGTCAGGACGGCGCCGACCCCGGTCCAGACCGCGTAGGCCGTGCCAGTCGGGATCGTCCGCATCGCTCGGCCCAGACCGACCAGGCTGAGCGTCGCAGCGATGACGAAGACGATGGACGGTACGAGGTTGGTGACGCCGTTTGACGCGTGCAGGGCCGTCGCCCAGACGGCCTCGAGCACTGACGACAGCAGCAGGATCACCCACGCCATGGCTACGACACCACCTTGAGGCCGATGACGCAGGCGATGATCCCGCCGAGCAACAGCACCTTGGCGACCGAGACCGACTCGTGGCCACGGACCATCGCCCAGGTGACGGTGAGCGTCGCACCAACGGCGACCCAGACCGCGTACGCCGTGCCCGCCGGGAGCTCCTGCATGGCGACGGCGAGGCCAGCGACGCTGGCGAGGGTGGCGACCAGGAAGACCACGGTTGGGACTGGACGACGGAAGCCCTTCGACGCTGCGAGGGCGGTGGCCCAGACGGCTTCCAAGGTGCCAGAGAGAACGAGAATGACCCACGCCATCGGTGGGGCCCCTTTCACGAGCGAGCGGCGACCCGTCCGCTGCGGGTGCAGGGCGGGTGGCCAGTCTTGTCGTGACCGGGTACTGAACCGTCGTCCAGGTTGGGCCAGGAGAACGCGGCAGCGCTGGTCGACGGTTGAGCGGGGTCAGCTGTCGCTACGGGCCTTCAGCAGCACGATCGTGACGATCACATCGGCGATGGACTTGATCAGCATGAGGGCGACCACGACCGCCTGACCGTACGTAGGTTCGAAGCCCAGCAGAGGTTCGAGCCAGTCCACCGTGGCGGAACTGCCGCCCGCCTCCAGCGAAGCGATGCCAGCAAACATGCCGGGGAAGATGCCCAGGTGCAGGGCGAACACTCGTCCGTACGCTCCCGCGATCGCACCGGGCGGCCGGGGCGGCTTCTGGTGAGCGGTCGCCCTGATCAGCCCCGTCACCTCGATGGTGAACCGCAAGAGAAGGAGGGCGGCTGGCAGGGCGAGCGAGTCCAGGGCCGGTTACACGCCCAGCATGAAGGCGATGATGAGCGTGAAGATGGTGTGCACCAGCGTGAACCCGCCGCTGTGCATCAGGAAGAACTGAGGGCTGAGGGCGTTCTTGGGAGCCCGCGTACGGCGCAGCACCAGGTAGGCCAGCAGCATGGTCGCGATGTTCTCGAGCGTGAACAGCAGGAACACGTTGCCTGCTGGCCAGTCCCACAGGATCACGCCGACCAAGGTCATCGCGTTGGTGGCCAGCGCCAGGAGGAGTGTCAGAAGTCCGCCAGGGATCTGGTCGGTCCGGCTAGCCACGACGTGCACCCTAGCGAACCAGGGCGCACGTCGTTGTGGCTCAGATCAGGCCAAGCTCCTTCACGGCGGCCTGCTCGTCGGCGAGCTCGGCGACCGAGGCGTCGATCTTGGCGCGAGAGAAGTCGTTGATCTCGAGGCCCTGGACGATCTCGTACGAGCCGTTCTTCGTGATGCACGGGAACGAGGAGATCAGGCCCTCCTGGACACCGTACGAACCGTCCGACGGGACCGCCATCGAGACCCAGTCGCCCTCAGCGGAGCCGAGCAGCCAGTCGCGCATGTGCTCGATGGTCGCGTTGGCGGCGGAGGCGGCCGACGACGAGCCACGGGCGGCGATGATCGCGGCGCCACGCTTGGCGACGGTCGGGATGAAGTCGTTCTCGAGCCAGGCCTGGTCGTTGACGACCTTGGCGGCGTTCTGGCCGTCGACCTCGGCGTGGAAGATGTCGGGGTATTGGGTGGCGGAGTGGTTGCCCCAGATCGTCATCTTCTTGATCGCCGTCACGGGCTGGCCGGTCTTGGCGGCAAGCTGCGAGATCGCGCGGTTGTGGTCGAGGCGGGTAAGCGCGTTGAACCGCTCCTTGGGGATGTCGGGCGCGTTGGTCATCGCGATCAGAGCGTTGGTGTTGGCCGGGTTCCCGGTCACCAGCACGTGCACATCGTCGGCCGCGACCTCGTTGAGCGCCTTGCCCTGAGCGGTGAAGATGGCGCCGTTGGCGCTGAGCAGGTCGCCGCGCTCCATGCCTGCCGTACGGGGACGAGCGCCGACCAGCATGGCCGCGTTGACGCCGTCGAAGATCTTCCTCGCGTCATCGCCGATCTCGACCTTCGCCAGGGTCGGGAAGGCGCAGTCATCGAGCTCCATCACGACGCCCTCAAGCGCCTTGAGGGCCGGGGTGATCTCCAGGAGCCGCAGCTCGACGGGCTGGTCCGGGCCGAGCAGTGCGCCCGAGGCGATGCGGAACAGCAGGCTGTAACAGATCTGGCCGGCGGCGCCGGTGACGGCGACCTTCACGGGGGTCTTGCTCACGGGATGTCTCCTTCGACTGGACTCGAGTTCGGTCCTGACTCTACCGGCGCCAGGCCGGGCTCGCGTCGCCGGGTTCGGACCCAGTCGGGGCCGGGGATGCACCCCGGATAGGCTCGCGATCGTGAGACTGCTGCTGATTCGTCATGGCCGTACGGCGTCGAACGTGGGCCGCCTCCTCGACACCGGTCACCCGGGGGCCCCACTCGATGACACGGGCCTGTCGCAGGCGCAGGCGCTGGTCGCTGCGCTGGCTGAGGAGCCGATCGAGGCCGTCTTCACCTCGGACCTGACCAGGGCTCGCCAGACTGGCGCACCGTTGGCTGCCGCGCTCGGGGTGCCGGTACGGGAACTACCGGGACTGCGCGAGATCTACGCCGGTGACGAGGACATGTCGCCGGACTGGAACCCGTACGTGGCCGTGCTCGACTCCTGGTTCGACGACCCCACCAACAGCCTCCCGAACGGGGAGAACGCCGTGGTCTTCCTCGACCGGTTCGACAAGGCGGTGGCGGAGATCGCCGCGGCGGGGGTTGAGTGCGCCGCCCTGGTCAGCCACGGCGCCGCCCTGCGCGTCTGGGTGCCTGCGCGAGCGGCCAACCTCAAGCCCGGCGCCGCGCGCGCCTGGCGACTCGACAACACCGACGTGATCATCGCCGACGGCGATCCGACCAGTGGCTGGCGTATCTCGAAGTGGGCCGACCAGGACATTGAGTGATAGCGTTTTCCACGTGTCCGGTTTCTGGCGTCGACTCGTTGTCGATCTTGGCCTGACCGACAGCTCTCGCTGTCGGTGATTCTGCGCGCCCTCGTCGGCGCTACGCAGCCGCACTTCTCGCCCGCGTCGGCTCGGGCAACACTCCATCCTTAGTTGGAAGGTCCATCGGTGTCCACCACCACATCCATCACCACGCCTGCGGCCAGATCCAAGCGCCCCGGCGTTCCCTTCTGGGCTCAGGTTCTGATCGGCCTCGCTGTCGGCGTGGTCCTCGGCTTCGTCGCCCGCCAGTTCAAGCTCACGTGGCTCACAGAGATCCTCAGCACCGTCGGGACGATCTTCGTCACCTTGCTGCGAGTGCTTGTCGTACCGCTCGTCCTGACCGCGCTGATCGTCTCGATCACCAAGCTCCGCGAGGTCAACAACGCGGCCAAGCTGGCCGGCCAGACGCTGCTCTGGTTCGCCATCACCGCAGCCATCTCCGTCGTGATCGGCATCACCCTGGGCATGCTCACCAACCCGGGCCTGCAGGCGTCGATCTCCACCGCCGGCGCCAAGGCGTCGTCGACCCAGGGTGGCTGGCTCGACTTCCTGAAGTCGATCGTGCCCGGCAACATCTTCGGCATCGAGGCCACCACGCGGGCCGCAGCCAACGGTGGGGCCATCACCACCAGCCTGTCGTTCAACGTGCTCCAGCTCGTCGTCATCGGCATCGCACTCGGTGCTGCCGCCCTTGCTGTCGGTGAGAAGGCGCAGCCGTTCGTCTCCTTCGCCGAGAGCGCTCTGGAGATCTTCCAGAAGCTCGTCTGGTGGGTCATCCTGCTCGCGCCGATCGGTTCGGCTGCCCTGATCGGCCGTGCCGTCGCCACGTACGGCTGGGACCTGCTGGCTCCGCTCGCCTGGTTCACCGCTGACGTCTACATCGGCTGCGCGATCGTGCTGTTCGTGCTCTACCCGGTGCTGCTGAAGGTGCACGGGCTGAACCCGATCTCGTTCTTCAAGGGTGCCGGTGAGGCGATCGTCTTCGCGTTCGTATCGCGCTCATCGGTCGCAACCATGCCGATCACCCGCGCGGCCCTGATCGACCGACTCGGCGTCCCGAACGAGTACGCCTCGTTCGCCGCCCCTCTCGGCGCGACCACCAAGATGGACGGCTGCGCCGCGATCTACCCGGCGCTGGCCGCCATTACTGTCGCGCAGCTGTTCGGTGTTCCGCTGGGCATCAAGGAGTACCTGCTGATTGCCTTCGTGGCCGTCGTCGGCTCCGCCGCGACCGCCGGTCTGACCGGTGCCGTCGTGATGCTCACGCTGACCCTGTCGACGCTCGGGCTCCCGCTCGAGGGCGTGGGTCTGCTGCTCGCCATCGATCCGATCCTCGACATGATCCGTACCGCGACCAATGTCGCTGGCCAGGCCCTCGTGCCGGTCATCGTCGCCAAGCGGAACGGCATCCTCGACGAGAGCAAGTACAACGACGCGGTCCGCGAGACCGCGCCGGCCAAGGCCGACGAGGGCCAGCTCGTCACCGTCTGAGCACGCACACACCCCCAACAGCGCCCCTGGTCGGATGGACCGGGGGCGTTGTGGGTTTCTGGGCTCTACGCAGGGAGGGCCGTTGCCCGCACGTCGTCGAGGATCATCACCATGCGGTCGACCGCATCTTCACTGAAGAGCACGTCTGGACCCTGCGGCGCGAAGTCGGTGAAGGGTGCCTCGTAGAGCCGGGCGGCTGGCATCACACCGTTGGCGGTGAGGTGCTCCACGATCATCTGGATGAAGCGGATCTCGGTGACGCCGAGCCGGGAGTCGGTGAGGAACTCGGAGAAGGCTTCGGACGCGGCGCTTCGGTCGAGGCCCACCAGTGAGCGGATGAACAGGCCCAGTCCCTGGGACTCCTCGCGAGCCCGCGCGACGTCGCCTGGCCCGCCGGCACCGCTCGCCACGAGCATGTCCTCCAGGGCGATGAGATCCGCAAGGGTCAGCTGGCGGTTCCGGCGCAGACGTTGCAACGAGATGTTGTCGTCGTGCTCGGCCAGGTAGGCCCGTACCTTGGCCTTGAACCTCTCCCAGTTGGTGCCCACGCTCACCCCCGGCAGGGCCACGACCGTCGACTCGCCCAGCTCATCGGCCAGGTCGGTGTAGACGGTGGCGCGGTGGGCCTTGTCGAGGAACCGGACCAGCCCTCGGACCCGCTTCCGGCCGAGCTCCAGCATCGGCAGGGTCACGTCGACCCACCAGTCGTCGTCGGCGACCTCCGCCAGCAGCTCTTCCTGGGCCGCGACAGCCGGGATGGCCGTCTGCGCCAGGAGGTTGGACGCGATGGCCTGCACACCACGTCTGAGGCGATCGGCAGTCTGGTGGTCGTCGTCGAGCACGGCGAGCTGGATCGTCAGCATCACGATGTCGAACCGCTTCGCCTGCTCGTCGTCATCTCGTACGGTCGATGGCAACCCACCCAGATGTGTGGCGATATCACCCGCGGTGTGGGTCGGCAGTGACGCCCACGCCGACCACTCTCCGTAACGCTGCACCCATTCCCGTTTGCCGCGCACGATGACGTTGTCGAGGTTCATGCCGGCGACCACCGAGTGGAGCCACCGGGCAGTGTCCGTACGGAGTCCGTCAGGGTCCAGCCCTCGCTCGTCCAGAGCCGAGACCAGGCCAACCCGGGTCTCGAACAGGCGCTGGCCCAGGGACTTCTGCAGCGAGCCCTCCGATCCTGCTCCGGGCTGGTTGAAGTACTCGAGGTTCATGCAGAAGTCGAAGACGTAGAAGTTCCGCTTGTCCTCGCCCGGTCCGTAGAGGTCACGGCGCAGCCGTGTGCCACGGCCGATCATCTGCCAGAACTTGGAGACCGAGCGTCGCCCCAGTCGAGCGAGTCCCACTGGTCCTTCTCGGAATCGTCGAGCTGGTCGTAGTGGATGCCCTGACGCATGAACTTGAGCGGTACGGACACTGCCAAGGGAGGCACCAGGTAGCCCTCGGCCACGGCCTCGTCGAGGCTGTTGGCGTCGGTCGGGACGCCGTCCTCCAGTCCGAACAGCCCGTACGTGTTCCGGTCGACCTCGTCCTTCGGTGTCGCCGTCAGGCCGACCAGCAGGGCGTCGAACCACTCGAAGATCGCCCGGTACTTCTGGTAGACCGACCGGTGCGCCTCGTCGATGATGATGAGGTCGAAGTAGCCGGGCCCGAACCGGGTCGCGGCACCTTCGGTCGGCTTGATCAGCCCCATCATCGTCGGATAGGTCGAGACGAACACGCGGCCGTCAGGCACCTTCTCGTCGACCAGGTTCACCGTGGTCGCGCTCGGCAGGTGCGTCTTGAACGCCGACACCGCCTGGTTCACCAGAGCGACCCGGTCGGCGAGGAACAGCACGCGCTTCACCCAGCCCGCCCGCATCAACTGGTCGACCAGAGCGATCACCGTACGGGTCTTGCCGGACCCCGTGGCCATCACCAGCAGGGCGCCTCGCTGCTTGCCCTCGAAGGCCTCGCCAATCGCGCGGATGGCACGGGTCTGGTAGTGCCGCTCGACGACCTGCTTGTTGATGACGACGCCGGTGAGCGGCTGTCTCGTCCGGCGCCGCTGGATGACCAGACCGAGCTCGTCAGCCGTCAGGAACCCACTGATCCGCCTGGGCGGGTAGCCAACTGCGTCGTCCCAGATCCAGTGCTGCCAGCCGTTGGACCAGAAGATCACTGGCCGCTGACCGGTGTCGCGCTCCAGACAGTCGGCATACAGCTTGGCCTGCTGCTGACCGATGGTCGGATCGGCATGGGAGCGCTTCGCCTCGACGATCGCCAGAGGGAGTCCGTCGGGACCCCAGAGCACGTAGTCGACGTAGCCGACGCCGCCTGGCCCGGCCTGCCCGGCCATGCCGGCGACGCGGTGCTCTCGTACGCCGGGGGCATCGGGCTCCCAGCCTGCTTCGCGCAGGTCCAGATCGATCGACCGCATCTTCGACCTGTTCCACGACGCGCCTGGCGTAGAAGACTGCCGAGCGAGGGTCGCTCTGGCCGTACGATTCCGCGCGGACGGCGTCGGTATAGACGTCCGGCCACAGGTTCGCCAGGAACTCGAAGTTGGAGGTCATCGCAACGACGAGAGTATCGCTCGTCAGCTGGCTGGGTCGTACATGAACGCCCTGACCTCTTGGGTGCAGCGGCAGGCGACAGCGATCTTGGCGGCCCAGTGGACAGCAGCATCATGAGAAGGGAGCTCGAGGACGCTGTAGCCGCCTTCGATCCTCGCCGTCTCGGGATAGGTGCCATGGATCGCGGTGCCGTCGCCGTTCACGATCACGGGCGGTTGAGACTCGTCGATGCCACCCCCGAACACCCACACGCCGGCATCCTTCGCCTGCTGCACGACGGCGTGCGAGTCCACCGAGGCAGCTCGAAGTTCTTCCTCGGAGAGGTGGTCCATGGCGCTGCTGGGGAACGAGATCAAGTACTTCGTCATGCCTGCATTACAGCAAGACGGGAACGCGTTCGGGTTCATGTCGGTAGGTCTGGCCACTGGGGGTGATGGTGACTCTGGAGCCGGGTGGCCCGGTTGGGTCGGGACTGACTCGCCATCCGGGTGCTTCGCGGGTCTGGTTGCACCGCTGACAGAGGGCTGCGCCGTTCTCGTACGAGGTCGCCCCGCCTTCGCTGTAGCGGATGGTGTGGTCGACCTCCCGGGCTGGCGCATCGCACCATGGGGTGCTGCAGGTCTGATCGTCGCGCAGGAGGACCATGTCGCGCAGTGCCCCGGTGAAGTAGCGCTGGGCCGACTCGGTCGCGACGAGCTGGCCGGTCTCGGGTGCTGTGTAGAGGCGCTTCAGCCATGCCTTGGCGGCTGGGTTCGAGACCCACGCCCGGGCTGCTGGAGCTGAGATCATGCCGTGCCCCGGGAGCCAGGCGGGCTGCTCAGTGGATCGCTGCTGGTCGCCGGTGCCGAGGAGCGCGCGGTCGGTGATCACCAGCTGGATGGCGACCGGCACCGGCTCGCCAGCGGCCCGGCCCGACAGGAGCTCGAGCGCGGTGTCGGCGGCGACCTGGGCGGGGGTCCGATCAGCCGGATCGATGTCGGAAAGGCCAGCGCAGGTCTGGGCGACGTAGCCAGTCAGGGCGGCGTACGCGCCGATCACCTCGGGGAGCGGGCCGAGAACGGTCAGGTAGGCCATGCCGTCGGGCGCGGGCCGGACCGACACTCGACGGGCCGCGACAGCAGCGTTCATGCGAGCGACGACGGAGGCGGCGTCGAGCTCGGCAGAGATTCGCTTGGCTCGGGCGGTGACCTGCTTCAGGGTCAAGGTCGGCAGGCTGGGGGCGAGACGACGATCCACCTCGAGGCGGTCGTCACGGCTGAGGCAGCTGGTCTGGGCCAGCAGGTCGTTGGCCACGCGCTCGGTGACCTCTCCGTGCTGGAACAGACGCCACGTGTGTGGCATCTCCCGCGGGAGGACGTGGGCCATCGCGACCCGGCGCTCTCCCCACCAGGGCGACTCGCGCCGCGCCAGGGCTACTTCCGCCCCGACGGACCGGACTGCTTCCGCCACGGCCTTGCGGTCGTCGCCAGCAGCGGCTTCGCGCATGTCGCGGAGCTCGTCGGTAGCCCGGGCCTGCAGAGCGGCGAGGGCGTGCTTGAGGCGCTCGGCTGCACTGATGACGTTGACGAGGCCAGCTTCAATGCTGGACGTGGTGGGCGGGTCACACCAAGGGGCGTGGCGGGTCTGGCCCGCGCAGTCGGGCAGCAGGGCTGACGACTCGGCGGCACGAAGCGCGAACTCGAGGGCTCGGACGATCTGCGAAGCGCCACCACCGCACACATCCCAGTCCCACGCAGCAACGGGCGCGGAAGGCTCGTCGATGCGGCGGGTGGGTGATGCGACCATATGAATAGTCTATATGTACGATTAAGAAGTGTCAACCCCTTGCCGCGAGGAGTTTCGACCCCTGAAGCCACCTCGGCGGCCGGCGTGACGTCCCGCTCTTCCCAGGCGCCGAACGTCTGACCCTCGGCCGTGTGCCACGCCGTGCGGCCATTGCACGATCGTCCCGAGACGATCGCGCCGCCCGTCGAGGGGGAGCTGAACGGGACGTCGCGGGTCAGCGTGCCCGTGTCGCCGGTCGCGATGATGGAGCCGTCAGCCACCAGGGCCTCATGCATCGACCGGTAGGCCGCGTACGCGGCAGCCGTCGTCGGGGAGTACTTCTCGTTCTCGCTCACCGATCCGGCCACCCGAACCGGCGAGCATCGTGAACTCGCCATCGATCTGTTGCGCCCGCGCCCTGATCCCGCGCTTGGGAATCGCGAGTTCGAAGATGGGGGAGCGCACGTCGTCGCGTGGCGTCGTCGGCGCTGGTGGCTCCGCAGCAGCGACCCGCAGCACGTTCACGACCAGCACGGGCAGCGCGATCTGCAGCTGCTCGATGAAGTACTCCATGTCGGACACGTCCGCCTCCGGCAGTGGCGGCAACCCCGGTGCAGTGCCGTTATCGAGCGTGCACCGCCTCGCCTGCCCGGCGATCGCGATCAGTCGAGCTTCAAGATGTTTGATGTGGGCCTTGGTGAGGTTGTCGTCCTTCGACGAGATGATCACCACACGCGTCCAGAACTCCTTGCCGCGCAGGGAATGGTGCTCTCTCAGCCGGTCGACCAGAGCGTCGGTCTCCCCGATGTAACAGCGGAGCTGCTCGACGGCCGCGGGGTCGTCACCAAGGAGCAGGTAAACGCCCGGCCCCTTCGCCTCGTCCCGTTGCAGCAGCTGCCCGAGATCCGAACGCGGCGCGCTGACCAGCCGACCGGTCCAGTTGATGATCTCCAACGTCGTCAGCCCGCCGGGGGTGCCATCGACCAGGAACAACCTGATCTGGCGGCCGGGCATCAGAGCGTCCCAGAGAATGCACGGGATTGCAGCGTCTTGAGCAGGTGGTGGGTCTGGGCGAGCCGACGGGCCGCCTGATCCTTGAGCTCTTGGACGGTGCCAGCTGCTTGCGCGAACTCAGCCTGTTCGGCGGGGGG
>Ga0116179_1003836_pt1 | contig 10240 bp, 7 predicted proteins | sample AD_UKC071_MetaG_FD_89751 | JGI IMG/M metagenome (GOLD analysis project Ga0116179, IMG submission 89751) | Active sludge microbial communities of municipal wastewater-treating anaerobic digesters from USA - AD_UKC071_MetaG | ecosystem: Engineered > Bioreactor > Anaerobic > Digestate | place: USA...
GCCCCCTGACGGAGGACTATCTGATCGAGCTGCAGAACGCCACCGTCAGCAACCCATTCGACAAGGCGACGCAGTTCCGCACCGAGCAAAACCGCCTGCAGGGTAACGCCCTGGGCGCGGCGGGCGTGACCTATGTGCCGCCCCAGCCCGACCTGTGCGCCGAGCTGATGGAGCAGCTGATGGCACTGTCGAACCAGCGCCCCGCTGGGCTGGACCCGCTGGTGCATGCAGGGGTGGTGTCGTTCGCCTTTGTCTTTCTGCACCCGTTCATGGACGGCAACGGCCGCCTGTCGCGCTTTCTGATTCACCACTGCCTGGGGCAGTCGGGCGGTCTGCCTGCGGGCTTTCTGCTGCCCGTGTCGGTGGCCATGAAAAAGCACGAAGAGCAATACTGGCAGGCGCTGACAGCGTTCAGCCGGCCCGCCCGGGAGCTGTGCCAGGTGCTGTGGTCGGGCGATGACCAGTACAGCTACGCATGGCAGAGCGGCGAGGATGTCTGGTTCCGTTACATGGATGTCACTGAGGGCGTGGCTTTCACACTGGCCATGGCCCAGGCGTCGCTGGAGATCCACCTGCGGCAAGAGGTGGAGTTTCTGGGGCTGTTTGACGACGTGGCCCGATACATCAATGACCGCCACGACCTGCGCGGCACCGATCTGGCCACGCTGATCGTCACCACCTACCAGAACGGCGGCAAGCTCTCGAACAACCGGCGCAAGCGCTTTGCCGACCGCGTGCAAGCGCATGTGCTCGACGAGATTGAAGCGGCGGTGGCCCGACGCATGCAGGGCCAGCCGCTGCCCGGCACAGAAGACGAAGACTAGAAAACACCGAGGGAGCAAGCGTGGCACTGCACAACGAGATTCAGTTCGAGCTCGACATTTGCAATCATTTGGCGGCCAACGGCTGGCTGTATGGCGCACCAGGCACCGAGGGCGACGCCAGCGGCTACGACACGCCCCGCGCCCTGTACCCCGCCGACCTGCTGGCCTGGGTGCAGCAGACTCAGCCGCAAGCCTGGGAAGCGCTGAGCAAGAACCACGGCGCGGCTGCCGAGGCCATGCTGCTGGACCGCCTGCGCAAGGCGCTGGACGACCGGGGCACGCTGGAGGTGCTGCGCGTGGGCATCGACCTGCTGGGGCTCAAAAGCCCGCTGAAGCTGGCGCAGTTCAAACCCGCGCTGGCCATGAACCCCGATTTGCAGGCCCGCTACGCCGCCAACCGCCTGCGCGTGGTGCGCCAGTGCCGCACCGGGCACGACGACATCATCGACCTGGTGCTGTTCTTGAACGGCATCCCGGTGGCCACGGCAGAACTCAAGACCGACTTCACCCAGGACATGAACGCGGCGGTGGACCAGTACCGCTTTGACCGCATCCCCAAGCCCAAGGGCCGGCCGTTTGCCGAGCCGCTGCTGGACTTTCCGCGTGGCGCGCTGGTCCACTTTGCCGTGAGCAACCGCACGGTGATGATGGCCACGCGCCTGGCGGGCCCGGCCACGCGCTTTCTGCCCTTCAACCAGGGCGACCATGGCGGCGCGGGTAACCCGCCCAACCCCGCAGGCCACCGCACGGCCTACCTGTGGGAGCAGGTGTGGCAGCGCGACAGCTGGCTGGAGATTTTGGGCCGCTACCTCGTCACCCAGCGAGACAGCAAGAAGAAGATGACGGGTTTCATCTTTCCGCGCTACCACCAGCTGGACGCCACGCGCAAGCTGCAGGCCGCCGTGCTGGCCGAGGGGGCCGGGCACAAGTACCTGATTCAGCACAGCGCGGGCAGTGGCAAGACCAATTCGATTGCCTGGACAGCGCACTTTCTGGCCGACCTGCACGATGCGCAGAACCACAAGCTGTTCGACAGCGTACTGGTGGTGAGCGACCGCAACGTGCTGGATGCGCAGCTGCAAGAGGCGATCTTTGACTTCGAGCGCACCAAGGGCGTGGTGGCCACCATCAAGGGCGAGGGCGGCAGCAAGAGCGGCGAGCTGGCTGAGGCGCTGGGCGGCGGCAAGAAGATCGTGGTCTGCACCATCCAGACCTTTCCGTTCGCCCTCAAGGCGGTGCAGGAGCTGGCCGCCACGCAGGGCAAGCGCTTTGCCGTGATTGCCGACGAGGCGCACAGCAGCCAGACGGGCGAGGCGGCCAGCAAGCTCAAACAGCTGCTGAGCGCTGAAGAACTCAAAGACCTGGCAGACGGTGGCGAGGTGGGCACCGAAGACCTGCTGGCCGCGCAAATGGCGGCGCGTGCCAACGACGTGGGCATCACCTACGTGGCCTTCACCGCCACGCCCAAGGCCAAGACGCTGGAGCTGTTTGGCCGCCGCCCGCAGCCCGACCAGCCTGCCGGGCCGGGCAACCTGCCGGCGCCGTTCCACATCTACAGCATGCGCCAGGCCATCGAGGAGGGCTTCATCCTCGATGTGCTGAAGAACTACACGCCCTACAAGCTGGCCTTCAAGCTGGCGAACGAGGGCAAGGAGTGGGACGAGAAGCAGGTGGAGCGCAGCGAGGCCATGAAGGGCCTGATGCGCTGGGTGCGCCTGCACCCCTACAACATCAGCCAGAAGGTGGCCGTGGTGGTGGAGCACTTCCGCGAGAACGTGCAGCCCCTGCTGGACGGCCATGCCAAGGCCATGGTGGTGGTGGGCAGCCGGCAGGAGGCGGTGCGCTGGCAACTGGCCATGCAAAGCTACATCCAGGACAACGGCTACCAGCTGGGGGCGCTGGTGGCGTTCTCGGGCGAGGTGAACGACCCGCAGAGCCTGCCCGACCCGGTGACAGAAAACAGCACCGCGCTGAACCCCCACCTCAAGGGCCGGGACATGCGCGAGGCGTTTGCCACCGACGAATACCAAATCCTGCTGGTGGCCAACAAGTTCCAGACCGGGTTTGACCAGCCCCTGCTGTGTGGCATGTACGTGGACAAGCGCCTGGGCGGCATCCAGGCAGTGCAGACGCTGAGCCGCCTGAACCGGGCCTACAGCGGCTCCTTCGGCGTGAAAGACACCACCTACATCCTCGACTTTGTGAACGAGCCGGATGATGTGCTGGCGGCGTTCAAGACCTATTATGAAACCGCCGAGTTGGCCGGGGTGACCGACCCGCATCTGGTCTATGACCTGCGCGCCAAGCTCGATGCCTCGGGCCACTACGACGACTTTGAAGTCGAGCGCGTGGTGCTGGCCGAGCTGAACCCCAAGGCCACGCAGGCCCTGCTGGTGGCCGCCATCGAGCCGGTGGCCGACCGGCTGCTCAAACGCTACAAGACGGCGCGGCAGAACCTGCAGGATGCAGAAGGCAGCGCCATCCCAGACGGCCCGGCCGCACAGGCCGCCAAGGATGAACTGGCAGCCCTGACCCTGTTCAAGCGCGACCTGGGTACCTTCGTGCGGGTGTATGCCTTTTTGGGGCAAGTTTTTGACTACGGCAACACCGCCATCGAAAAGCGCGCCCTCTTCTTCAAACGCCTGTTGCCCCTGCTGGACTTCGGCCGCGAGCGCGAGGGCGTGGACCTGTCGAAGGTGGTGCTGACCCACCACCGGCTGAAAGAACAGGGCCAGCGCAGCCTGGCGCTGCACGACACGGACGGCGAGTACAAGCTGCAGCCCCTGACCGACACTGGCGCTGGCGCGGTGCAGGACAAGCAGAAGGTGCTGCTGTCAGAGATCGTGGCCAAGGTGAATGACCTGTTCGAGGGTGAACTGAGCGATGACGACAAGCTGGTCTATGTGAACCACGTCAAGGGCAAGCTGCTGGAGTCCGACATCCTGGTGCAGCAGGCCAGCAACAACAGCAAGGGCCAGTTCGACAACTCCCCCGACCTGGACAGCGCGCTGACCGACGCCATCATGGATGCTTTCAGTGCCTATACGTCGATGAGCAAGCAGGCGCTGGACTCCTCCCGGGTGCGTGGCGGGCTTAAAGCCATCTTGCTGGGGCCGGCGCAGTTGTATGAGGCGCTGAGGGAACGTGGTGGGAACGCATCGGCCGACCGGGCTGGTTAGAAGGCAAAATGCGACGGGGTTTCTTGATGTCGCTGGTGGTGTTTTGATTTTCTTGCGCACTCCGGGTGTATTGCCGCCTCACCCACCGGCTCGACCGCTTCAGCACATACTTTAGGCAGATACCCCCGCTTCTCTTGCAGCAGCGCGCTTACTTCCATCCTTCAAAAAATACTCCGAGATGACCCAACTCCAATCCATTGACGCACGCACTGGCCAACCCCGAGGTGAGCCCTGGGCCGAATCCACCCCGGCAGAAATCGACGCCGCAGTCGAGCGCGCCGCCGCTGTGGCCGGTGACTTTGCCGCCACGTCCGCCGCCACCCGTGTTGCCCTGCTGCGCGCCCTGGGTGCCGCGCTGGAGTCCGAGCGCGACACGCTGGTGCCCCTGGCCGACAGCGAGACCGCCCTGGGCCTGCCCCGCCTGAATGGCGAGATCGACCGCACCGTGTTCCAGCTGCGCGGCTTTGCCGATGTGCTGGAGCATGGGGATGCCCACCCGTTCGTGGATGACGCCGCCGTGGCTGGCGCGCCACCCGCAGGCCGCCCGCACCTGACCCGCGTGCGGGTGCCGCTGGGGCCGGTGGCCATGTTTTCGGCCAGCAACTTCCCGTTTGCCTTCTCGGTGCTCGGCGGTGACACCGCATCGGCGCTGGCAGCCGGCTGCCCGGTGGTGGTCAAGGGCCACCCCGCCCACCCAGAGCTGACGCGCCGCGTTGCTGCGCTGGCCAGCCGTGTGGTGGCTGCGCAGGGTCTGCCTGCAGGCGTATTCCAGCTGGTCGAAGGTGCCTCCATCGAGGCTGGCGTGCAACTGGTCAAGGCCCCCGGCGTTGCTGCGGTGGCCTTTACCGGTTCGTACCGGGGCGGCACGGCGCTGGCCCGCATTGCGGCCGAGCGCCCGCGCCCCATTCCCTTCTTTGGTGAACTCGGCTCCATCAACCCGCTGGTGGCCCTGCCCGCCGCGCTGGAGAAAAACGGCGCCGAGCTGGCCAGCACCCTGGCGGGCTCCATCTGCCTGGGCAGCGGTCAGTTCTGCACCAGCCCCGGCGTGATCATCGTGCGCAAGGATGCTGCGGGCGACGCCTTCGTGGCCACCTTGGCAACCGCGCTGCAGGCGCTGGCGCCCCACGCCATGCTGACCCCCGGCATGCGCAATGGCTTCGACAACGGCGTGGCCCGCTGGCGCGCCAACAGCGCGGTCACGCCCCTGGTCAACGACCAGGCCGCCCCCGGCGCCACGCCCCGCCCCTTCCTGGGCGAGGTGCAGGCGGCAGATTTCATCACCCAGCATGCGCTGCAGGAAGAGGTTTTCGGCTCGGCTGCCCTGGTGGTGCGGGTCACCTCGATGGATGAAACCATCGCCGTGTTGCAGGCCATTGGCGGCACACTGACGGCCACCCTCTGGGGCGCCGATGCCGACACAGCCGACAACCACCGCCTGGTGCGTGCGGCATCACAAATCGCCGGGCGGGTGCTGTTCGCAGGGGTGCCCACTGGCGTGGCCGTCACCGCCGCCCAGCAGCATGGCGGGCCGTTCCCGGCCTCCACGGCACCAGGCACCACCTCGGTGGGTTACGCGGCCATGGACCGCTTCCTGCGCCCCGTGGCACTGCAGGATGCACCTGCATGGCTGATGGCCCGCAAGGGTGTTCCAGTCTGAGGGTCGCACCATGCTGAATAGCCTCACCCCTTTCCTGATCCAGTGGGCCGTCACCGCCCTGTCGCTCTGGGTGGCCAGCTACCTGTTCAAGGGGCTGCGCTTCGAAGGCACCGGCTCGCTGGTGGTGGCGGCGCTGGTGCTGGGCTTTGCCAATGCGCTGGTCAAGCCGCTGCTGATCGTGCTGACCTTCCCGCTCACGCTGCTGACGCTGGGCCTGTTCCTGCTGGTCATCAACGCCCTGATGATCCTGCTGGCGGCAGCCCTGGTGCGCGGCTTCAAGGTGTCGGGTTTCTGGACGGCCTTCTTCGCCAGCATCTTCATCTCGCTGTTCAGCACGGCGGTGGGGGCGCTGGTGGACAGCGGCGACCCGGCCACCCAGATCCAGTTACCGCAAGGAACCGGCCACTGGCTGTGAAATAGAAGCAACCCCCATGCCGCTGCGCGGCCTTCGGACAAGTGAGGATGTGCAGCGCTATGCGCGCTGGCCGAAGTCCAGCGGCAGCCCCACGTAGTTCTCGGCGATGGTGCGCGAGCCGGATTCGGAGTTCAGCAGGTAGTCGATCTCGGCCTCCTGGAACTTGGCCACGATGGCGCCATCGTCGGGGAAGCGGTGCATCAGCTGGGTGAACCACCAGCTGAAGCGCTCGGCACGCCAGATGCGCTTGAGGGCCAGTTCGGAGTAGCGGTTGATGCCGGCTTCGGACTTCTCGTCGTAGAACTCGCGGATGCCATTGAACAGGTACTTCACGTCGGTCGCTGCCAGGTTCAGGCCCTTGGCGCCGGTGGGCGGCACGATGTGGCCTGCATCGCCGGCCAGGAACATGCGGCCGAAGCGCAGCGGCTCGGTGACGAAGCTGCGCAGCGGGGCGATACTCTTCTCGATGCTCGGGCCGGTCACCAGTTTGTCGCGGGCTTCCGGGTCCAGGCGCAGTTTCAGCTCCTGCCAGAAGGCCTCGTCCGTCCACTCTTCGATCTTGTCGGTCAGCGGCACCTGCAGGTAATAGCGGCTGCGGGTCTGGCTGCGCTGCGAACACAGGGCAAATCCCCGCGGGCTGTTCACATAGATCAGCTCATGGTGCACGGGCGGCGTGTCGGACAGCAGGCCCAGCCAGCCGAAGGGGTAGACCTTTTCATATTCCTTGATGGCGCCGCGCGGCGCGCTGGCACGGCAGACGCCGTGGAAGCCATCACAGCCAGCGATGAAGTCGCACTCGATGGTGTGGCTCTGGCCGTCTTTCTCATAGGTCACACGGGGGGATTGGGTGTCGAAGTCATGGACCTGCACATTGCTGGCTTCGTACACGGTGGGCAGGCCGGCGGCGGCGCGGGCGTCCATCAGGTCGCGGGTCAGCTCGGTCTGGCCGTAGACCATCACGTTCTTGCCGCCGGTGAGCTTGTGCATGTCGATGCGGTGGCGCCGGCCAGCCACCAGCATGTCGAAGCCGCCATGCACCAGGCCTTCCTTGTGCATGCGCTCGCCCACCCCGGCTTCGTCCATCAGGTCGATACACACCTGCTCCAGGATGCCGGCGCGGATGCGCGACAGCACATAGTCGCCGGTCTGGCGTTCGAGAATGATGGCGTCGATGCCGGCCTTGTGCAGCAACTGGCCGAGCAGCAGGCCGGAGGGGCCGGCGCCGATGATGGCAACCTGGGTACGCATGGGTATGTCTCCTGAGGAATGGGAATACGCCAAGCGTAAAAGTCCACGCCCTCCGGCACCAGACCATGCCACCGTGATTTGCGCGATGATCGCGCAGCTGATCCGATCATCGCGCACAATGGTGAAAATTACGCCCATCTGCCCATGCCCGCACCCAGCATCGCCTCTGCAGACTTCATCGCCGGCATGGCCAAGGGCATGGCCGTGCTGGAGAGCTTCGACACCGAACGCCAGCGCCTGAACGCCACGCTCGCGGCCGAACGCGCCGGCATCACCCGCGCTGCCGCACGGCGCCACCTGCTGACGCTGGCCTACCTGGGGTATCTGGAGAGTGACGGGCAGTATTTCTGGCTGTCGCCCAAGGTGCTGCGTTTCTCGGGCAGCTACCTCGCATCGGCCCGGCTGCCCCGGGTGGTGCAGCCCACGCTGAACCGGCTGGCCGCGCAGACCCTGCTGCCGTTTTCGGTGGTGGTGCTGGAAGGGCGGCAGGTGGTGATCGTGGCGCGCAGCACCGCCCACACCGAAGGGGAGCGCATCCTGGCCTATGGCCTGCACCTGGGCAGCCGCCTGCCCGCGCATGCCACCTCTACCGGGCGGGTGCTGCTGGCGGCCCTGCCCAAGGAAGAGCTGCGCGAGTGGCTGGGCGCCTACAGCCTGCCCCGCCTGACGGCCTACACCCAGACCGAAGCCCCCACGCTGCGCAAGACGCTGACCCAGGTGCGCGCGGACGACTACTGCGTGGCCAGCGAAGAGCATGAGATCGGCGTCCACGCCCTGGCTGTGCCGCTGCGCGACCAGCAAGGCCGCACGGTGGCCGCGCTCAATGTGGTGACCTCACCGCAGCGGCTGCAGGCGGCGCGGCTGGAGAAAGACCTGCTGCCGGTGCTGCGGGATGCCGCCCGGGAGCTGCGGCCTCTGCTGTGAGGCATTTTTTGAATGAAACAAGCACCACGCGGAGGATTTACCTCCGCATGGTGCTATCAATTCAGGAGTTCATGGCGGGCCAGCCGATCAGGCGGCCAAGGCCTCTTCCTGCACCACCGGCTGCGCCGCAGGCTCGAACAGCATCACACCCGCCGCCGTGTTGGAGATGGGGATGTGGTAGCTGGAATGCAGCTCACGCGCGCCGCCGCCACCAACACCACTCAGGGTGGCACGGGCGGTGAGCCACATCAGCAGCTCGATGCCCTGGGTGCCCACCTGCTCCACCAGCTCGGGGATGGAGTACTGCGTGGCCCACAGCGGGTCATTGGCCAGGCTCTGCATGAACTGCTGGTCGAACTGCTTGTTGATGAAGCCGGCACGCTCGCCGTCGAGCTGGTGCGACAGGCCACCAGTGCCCACCACCACCACACGCTTGTCGCTCTGCCAGGATGCGATGGCGCGGCCGATGGCCTGGCCCAGCTTGTAGCAGCGTGCCGGCGTGGGCAGCGGGAACAGCACCGTGTTCAGGCACACCGGCACGATGGTGACGGGCCAGGCGCCCTGCTGCTCGGCCTTCGGCCACAGCAGCTTCATGGGCAGCGTGAGTGCGTGGTCCACCAGCATCTCCTGGCAGGTGGTGATGTCGAACTCGTCCGCCACCAGCGAGTTGACCAGGTGCCAGGACAGGTCTTCGTTGCCCGGGAAGGGCAGGCCCACGGGCAGGCCCCAGCCCTCGTCGGCACCGCTGTAGCTGGGTGCGGCGCCCACCGAGAAGGTGGGCATCTTGTCGAGGAAGAAGTTCAGCCCGTGGTCGTTGTAGATGACCACGGCCACGTCCGGGCGGGCCTGCTGCAGCCAGCTGTGCACAGGCGGAAAGCTGTCGAAGAAGGGTTTCCAGTACGCCTCCTGCTGCAGGTCGCGGGCGATGGCCTTGCCGATGGCAGGGACGTGGGAGGTGGTGATTGCGCCAACAAGTTGTGCCATGGTTTTAAACCTCTGCTGCGGCGTAGAGCTTCGCCTGGAATTGCTCTTTGGTCAGGCCCGTCTGCTGGGCCCCGATGTCCTGCATGTCCAGACCGAAAATGCCGGCGAACTTGGCCAGGTAGTAGGCGTTGCCACCGGCAGCAATCAAGGCCAGCACATTGCGGCTGGCAATGGCCGCGCGTTGTTCCGCATTCAGGCCGAAGCGTGCGCAGTAGGCCGCTTCGTCCTGCAGGAACTCGCGGCGTGCGGCCTCGTTGTTGAAGGAAAAGCACATCTTGTTGAGCGCGTAGCCTTTGCGGGCTTGATCTGCATCAAACAAGGTGGTGCCCGGAATACACCGGGAGGAGGAAGTGGTCTGCATGGGGCTTGTCTCTCATAACATCGAAGCCCGCAGTATTGCGGTGCAAAGCCCCTGGATAAACCCCTCGCCGCTCATACCACCCATGCGTGAATTCGATCATTCGGATCTGGACGGCCACCTGCTGCAGTTGCTGCTGGCCGTGGTGGAGGAAGGCTCCATCACCCGCGCCGCGCACCGGCTGGGGGTGACGCAGTCGGCGGTGAGCCACCTGCTCGACAAGCTGCGTGCCATCGTCGGTGACCCGCTGTTCGTCAAGTCGGGCCGGGGCATCGAGCCTACGGCGCGGGCGCTGGCGCTGGCCGCGCAGGCCCGGCTGCTGCTGGAGGAGATGCGCCGCTTCGTCACGCCCGAGCAGTTCGACCCTGCCGAGTTGGTGATGACCCTCACCATCGCCGCCAACGACCTGCAGCGCGACCTGCTGCTGCCCACCCTGCTTGCGCGCCTGCGGCGCCAGGCCCCGGGCCTGCGCCTGCACATCATCCCGTCCGACATTCCCGAGGCCAGCCTGCTGCGCGACGGTTATTGCCAGCTGGTGCTGACGCCCCGCCCGCCCGAGGCGAGCGATGTGGTGCAGAAGCGCCTGTTTGAAGACCAGTACCGCGTGTTCTACGACCCCCGGCAACGCGAGGCGCCCGCCGGCCTGCAGGA
>Ga0116179_1003844_pt1 | contig 10231 bp, 12 predicted proteins | sample AD_UKC071_MetaG_FD_89751 | JGI IMG/M metagenome (GOLD analysis project Ga0116179, IMG submission 89751) | Active sludge microbial communities of municipal wastewater-treating anaerobic digesters from USA - AD_UKC071_MetaG | ecosystem: Engineered > Bioreactor > Anaerobic > Digestate | place: USA...
AGTGAGCAAATTTGGTGTGGAAATAGCTGATCAGCCAGTAAGTCAGCAGTCAGACAGCATGCCACCTCCTGTAAACAGCCAAAATAGTGATACAGACATCAATTTTGAAACGCTTGCCGAGCTATTTGCAGCGGCAAGCCCTAGTACAGATGCGGAAAAGGTACTTGTAGTTGCTTATTGGCATCAGTATGTTTTAAACGAGCCAAGCCTGACGTCGTATTACATCAACAAGGACCTCAAGGACTTGGGACATGGAGTGAAACGGATGAACGACGAGTGGGATCGCCTTATGGCGGAGAAACCTCAGCTCGTTGTACAGTTAAAAAAGACCGGCTCCTCTACACAGGCACGTAGGATATTCAAGCTCACAAATGCAGGCAAGCAGCGCGTTGAAGATATGCTACGAGGAAGTTAGAGGCGAGACGTGGATCGGGAAGCGCTCGAACAAGCCCTATCGCAACAATTGCCTGCCCAATTAGTGCGAGATCTCGTTAGCAGCTTTATTGAAATGCGGCACGATGTTGCGTCTAAGACGCTCGGGCGTACAGCACCAGGCAAGTTTGTGGAGACTTTAGTACAGATACTTGAGTACCTTGAGACTGGAACTTTCACGCAGAAACCAAGAGTCGATAGATATTTGAAGGGGCTCGAAAATCGATCTTCTATCCTTAACGACGATCTACGCCTTTGCGTTTCGCGAGTAGCGAGAGCCATGTACACGCTGCGGAATAAGCGTAACATTGCTCACAAAGGCGACGTTGATCCTAACCAATACGATCTTATGTTTCTGTTTAATGCCGGGCAGTGGATTCTTGCTGAGCTACTCCGACAGACGAGTAACTATAGCGTACCCCGTTGTCAAGACCACGAAAGGGCCAAGTTAAGCTCGGTTTCAGGATGCCGCTGAAAGCTTGAGGCCGCAGCCCCGAAGTAAACATCAGCGGGGGTCTGGTAGCCCAGACTTTGATGGGGGCGCTGCCAGTTGTAGAAGTGGAAATAGGCCTTCAGTCCTTTCTCTAAATCCGGCACAGTCTCGTAGTCCTTCAGATAGATGTCCTCGTACTTGAGGCTGCGCCAGAGCCGCTCAATGAAGATGTTGTCCAAAGCCCGACCCTTGCCATCCATGCTGATGAGCACCTGGGCCTGGGTCAGCCGCTCGGTGAAGGCCGCCGCCGTGAACTGCGCCCCCTGGTCGGTGTTGAAGAGGGCGGGCTGGCGGTCGGTCAGGGCCTGCTCCAGGGCCTCCAGGCAGAAGGCTGTATCCAGGGTATTGGACAGCCGCCAGGCCAGCACATAGCGGCTGTACCAGTCGATGATCGCCACCAGGTACATGAAACCCTGGCGCAGGGGGATGTAGGTGATGTCCGCACTCCAGACCTGGTCGGCTGCCACGATCTCCAGCCCCCGCAGCAGATAGGGATAGATTTTGTGGTCTTTCCCTGGTCGAGACAGGTTTTTACGCGGGTGAAGGGCCTGGATACCCATCAAACGCATCAGACGCGCCACCCGCTTGTGATTCACCCCATAGCCCAGCCCCTTCAGGCTGATCGTCATCCGCCGTACCCCATAAAAAGGTGTTTTCAGGTACAGCTCATCGATCTGCCGCATCAGGTCCAGGTTCAGCGGACTTTCCCCCGCTGGTCGCCGGTAGTAGCTGGAGCGATTCAGGCCGATGAGTTCACACTGCTGCCGGATGCTGAGAGCCGGATGCTCTGTTTCAATCATGCCGCGTTTGGTCTCAACCGAAGGGGGCAGCTTTTTTTTTCAGCCACTCCAGTTCCATCTTGAGTCGCCCGATCTGCTCATAGAGTTCCGCTTCCTGCGCTGCCTGCTCCTTCCCCTCCTGTCGCCGGTTCCCCTGAAAGACCTCCTGCCCTTCTTCCAGGAGCTGTTTCTTCCAGCTTCTTACCAGCGTCGGGTGAACCTCATACTCGCTGGCGATCTCGCTGATACTTTTCTGCTCTCGCGCCGCTTCCAGCGCCACCTTGAACTTGAAGGCCTTGCTGTACTGACGTCGTTTTGTCGTCATCTTTTACCCTCCACAGGTCTCTGATTCTATCTCGTTTCCGAGCTTAGCCTGTGGTCTGATTTCTGGGGTACATTATAATCTGCTCCTATGGTAATAGAGGAGGAGATAAATTAACTAAGCTCAGGGGGTGTTGCCTGTAGCTTGGAACCCACCATCAGTTCTATAGCAAACAGCAACTGGTATCGGTATGAGCGTTCAGGAAGGCTATGAACGTTGTTGAAGACATTATCTCGCGCTACGCAATTTGGTCAGAAGCAAACGTGGCTTATTTGTGATTTACACGGTTTGGATTGGAGTGGGTTGTGCAACTGATGACCGCAGCAATAGGCCCGTGTTCTAACTGCTACGAGCTCAATTAATATAAACGTAAAGCTAACTAAGCGCTATTAGGAACAGCGTCGATTCTGTGAAAAATGCGTGAAAAATTGTATGAGTAATCCCTCCCTCTACCCCTCCACCCGATCCTCGATCTCCCACAGGTGGTCCAGCACGTGCCACGCGGCGCGGCGAACGTAGTACCGCAGCGGCCAGCGCGCCCCGCCGCGTGGACCCGTCTCCGGTAGCTCGCCGCGCATCTTCGCCGCCATCGCTTCGACCTCCTCCTGCCGCAACAGGTCGATCTCGGCCTGCACGTCCGGCGCGTCGCCCGGGCCCGGCGTCCAGCCGAGTTGTTTCAGGTAGGCTCGCCCGGCGTCGAGCACGTGCCGCGCGATCTTCTCAAGGTCGCGCCCGCCGCCGCGCGGACCCTTCCGCAGTTCCCGGCCCTGCGCCGCCGCGATGGCCCCGGCGAATGCCTCCCAGCAGGCCCGCATGATCAACTCAAACCGGCGCAGATCGTCCTCGCTCACCGGCTGGGTGTCGGCGGGGGGCGCCACGCCCGGCACGCCGAAGTCCGTGCCGGAGCCGCCCTCGAGCCGCTCAACAACCCTGAACGCCTCCACCCCGGCGGGCGGCGAGAAGTCCAGCCCGGCCCGTTTCATGATCTGCGCGTAGCGCGGGCCGTAGTCGGCGAGCGCCTGCAGCGCTGACGCCTCGTCGCTCCCGCTCCGGCTCCAGCCCGGCCAGTCCGCCGCCACGGCGAACACCTTCTTCTCGCCCGTCTCGATGTACACGTCGATGGTATTGTTCTGCTGGCTCATGCCGTCCCCCTTGATGGCCTGCTTTTCCACAAATCTCCCCTAACCAGTATACAGATTCGAAACCGGGCGCTGCACATGGGATTGTGGTTTTCCGGTTCGGTAGACTCGGACAGAGAGCAGGCCAGCGCAAAGGAGCATTACCCATGACAACCGAGCGCGACACCGATATTCGCCTCCCGATGCGGGAGGATCTGCGGGTCGGTAACCAGTTCCCGGACTTTGAGTTGCCGGAAGTCAGCGGGCGCATGTGGAGGCTGTCGCGCCTGCTTGGCGATTATCCGGGCGTGCTGCACTTCAGCCGGGGGGCGTTCTGCCCGAAGGAGCGCCGCATGGCCCTGAACCTCGTCCAGCACTTCCAGCCGGAGTTGTTCGTTAACTCCTGCACCCTGATCACGGTCATGGCGGGCGACCGGCTCGATGCGATGGAACTGCGTGACTCGTCCGGCGCGATGTGGACCTTCCTCGTCGATGAGGACCGCTCATTGCTGTATGAGTTGCAGATGGTCGATACGACCGACGACCTGCACGGGCACATCTACATCCCGTACACGTTCGTGCTGGACCACGACCGCACGATCTACAAGATTTACAACGGCTGGTGGTATCTGGGCCGCCCGACCGTTGAGGAACTGCGCATGGACCTGCGCGCGCTGATGATGCGCCGCGACGACTGGGTCTATCCGGGCACCGGCCAGCCCGGCTGGGAGCCGGGGCAGGTGGAGCGGCTGTTCAACGAGCCGCCGGGGAGCTAGTGGGATGGGTCCCCTCATCCCCGCTCCGAGCCGCCACAGGCGGTTCGGAGCGCCCCTTCTCCCACCAGGGGGAGAAGGGGCTAGTTGGCTGCGCCAACTGCACCGCGACAGCCAGTCGTGCCGGGGTGAGGGGACCGGGTGGGGTCGCAGAGGGTATGCGTTTTCCTGCAACCCATGACCGGGCTATAATACGGCATGCTCTGTTGCGATTCTCACCCGGAGGCTTCCTTGACGAAAGAATTCGTAAACCCCATCGTCCGTTTTCTGGTCGCTTCGATTGGGCTGGTCGCATATGTGCTCGCCCGCACGATCACCAGGGCGACGGATTTCCCGGCTCCGATCCTGTGGATACTCGTCGTCGGCGCGGTGGGCAGCGTCATCATGACGTTCATGTACATGACCCGTCAGAAGAAATACGAGTTTGTTCAGGTGCTGCGCTTCACCTTGATCGTGTCCGTGCTTGCGTTCGGCGTCGTGTTCGGCATCACCTGGCTGCTGAGCCGGTAGCTAGCCTGCAGGGGGATGAGGGCATCCCCGGCAGGCTGTGTCGTTATGGGGCGATAGTGTGTCGAGATCTTCTACCAATTTAACCATTTTGCTCTTTGTGCTGACTCTGGGCGCGGTGTCGTTTTACTCCGGCTTCCGGCCCTGGCTGTTTCGCTCGCTGGTTGGCCTCCTGCTGCTGGCGCTGACCGCTGTGGCGATGGCGCTGGTCCTGTGGTCGCTGCGCTCGGAGAATATAAGCTGGAAAGGCTCGTTGAGCATCGTCGCCTTCGTAACGTTCATCGTCATCACCGTGATCTACGTGCCCGTCTGGCTGATGTTCACCTACACGCCTGCCGCCGCGAGCGGCTTCTAGCGCGGCATGTGCGCGCCGTCTGACCTCCCTGTGCCATGATGAGAGACATACCCGTGCGCCGACCGCTCACCGTGCTCGTTCTGCTCGCGGCCTGTTTGCCAGTGCTCCTCACCGGCTGCGCCGCGCCCGAGCTTGATCTGAACGCGCTGTTCCCCGCCGAGGTGGGGAACTTCACGCGGACGGCTGGCCCCGGCATCGACGAGGAAACGGGCGTGGATGTCGCCGTGTACGAGGCGGCGGAGGGTACGGTGACGCTGCGCGTGCGGCAGGTGGCCACCGAGCAGGTCGAGCGGGCGCTTGCCACGCTGCCGCCATCCGCAACCGACGTCGGCCCCGACCCCGGCCTGGGCCAGCGCGACGGCGTGTTCTTCACCTTTGCAAGCCAGTTCCACGCGGCCTGGGCCAACGGGGACTGGGTGTTCGTGCTCTCCGCCGACACCGACCTCGCCCGGCGGGCGTTCCTCGCGTCGTATAGTTATTAGCCCTCGCCCCCGGCGAGTCATAGATGCGCCGGGAGCGAGGTCATGCGATGCCCGCCGCGACTAAACGTCGCGGCAGTTTTTGTTTTGTCGACTGGTGCTCTCCGTGACATTGGGTACACTACGGGAGCCAATTTCACGCTGACGGATTGCAAGACTGAGCACCTCGGAGCACTGCCCATGACCAAGCACCTGCTGCTCGTCGCCGGGAACATCGGCGCGGGCAAGACCACCATCACCGAGCGCATCGCCACGCGGCTGGGGTGGGAGGCCGCCTACGAGACGGTATCGGACAACCCCTTCCTGCCCGACTTTTACGCCGATATGCGCAAGTGGTCGTTCCATCTACAGGTGTACTTCCTCGGCGACCGCGCGGAGATGCACCGCCGCATGGCCGCGCTGCCGCGCTCGGCGATTATCGACCGCAGTATTTATGAGGACGCACACATCTTTGCGCGGGCGCTGCACAGCATGGGCAACATGACCGACCGCGACTATCTGGCCTACCGCCGCGTGTACGACCTCGTGGTCGAGTCGCTGCCGCGCCCCAGCCTGCTGCTCTACCTCGACGCCAGCGTGCCCGTCCTGCTGGAGCGCATCCGGCAGCGCGCGCGGGACATCGAGACGGGCATCACCGCCGAGTACCTGAGCCTGCTGGCCGGGTTTTATGAGGAGTGGATCGCGGAGTTTGACTGGTGCCCGGTGCTGACCATCCCGGCGGAGAACCTCAACTTCGTGACGAACGAGCAGCACATCTCGATCATCATCGACCGCATCCAGCAGAAGCTGGCCGGGAAGGAGCAGGTTGTCTTCCCCCCGGAGCTTCAGAACAACCGCCAGCCGTAAAAGCAACAGAGCCGCCTCCTGCTGGAGACGGCTCTGCCTGTTTCAAGCCTGCGCGGCTGTGTGTGCTACTCGCGCGCCCGGTCCGCCTCAGGCCCGGTTGCGGGCGGAGTGCTCGGCTGGCCGCCCCGGTTCCGGCTGAACTCCCGTACGAGGAGGAAGGCCCCCAGACCCAGCAGCGCGAAGGTCGTGAGCGTCACCGCGCCGCTCAGCATCCTGCCGAACATGGTCAGCCTGCCGAACGGCGGCGCGAACAGGACTCTGCGCAGGCCGGCGCGCTCCATGCGGATCTCGGCGTGGGCCATCTCGCGATCAACCTCGCGCATCGCACGTTCGACCTGGCGCTCGGCGTACTCCATCTGGCGCTCAGCGTACGCCATCTGGCGTTCTAATTCTTCCTCGAGGTACGCCATCTGACGCTCCACTTCTCCTTCAGCGTACGCCATCTGACGCTCGGCCTCGGCAGCAGCGTATTCCATTTGCCGATCCACCTCCGGCCTGACCGGGACCGGGGTGGCGGTCACCGCCACACGGACGTCGCGGACGACGCGTGTGGCGGCGTAGCGCGGTATTCTGGTCATTGCTAAAAAGGACATCTGCATAAGCAGGAAAAGCACACCAAGCCCGATCAAGATAAATCCGAGCAGACGGCGGCTGCCGTTGCGTCGCGGCGATTCCATTCCTCGCTCCATTTGCGACTCCTTCGTTGTGCTCCAGTATTGCTTCGTTACTCCTTTCTACGTATGGCCTTGCCGAAAGGTCTCAACTGCGCGGCGGGTTGCGCCGGGTATCGAACGTCTGCCACAACTGACGCTGGCCGCCCCCGCCGATATCGTGGAACTCGCGGTAGTTCCCGCCGGTGTAGTCGCCGATCACCTTGCGCCAGAAGGCGATGGCAGCATGGTTCTCCGCGATCTGCATCACCTGCCAAAAGCCGCGGAACGTGTCGAAGGTCTGCCGGGCCATCGCCTCACCGATGCCCTGCCGCCGGAAGCAGCGCAGCACGAAGAACTCGTCTATGTTGCGGCCCTCGCGCGGGGTGCGGGCCTTGTCCGCCCGCGCGCTGACAAGCGAAAAGCCCGCCCAGCGCCCATCGACGCGCGCCAGCCAGCCGGTATACATGGGCTGATCGACGTAGCGCATCAGGTCCATGCCAGGGTCGAACAGCCCATCCTCTCCGACATAGCCGTCCTCGTCGTCCTGGCAAAAGTACACGCTAAAATCGTACAGATAGAGCTGCATCAGCCGGTGCAGCACGTCGAAGTTATCCGCCGTCACGCGGACGAGGTTGACCCGGTTCACCTGTACTGCTCTCCTTAACCTAAAAAAAACGGATGCGGGGCCGGGTTTGGGCGAGCGTGTGCCCGGCCCACTCAAAGCATACCACCGAACCACTTGTGACCCATCTGTCGTCGTGCTAGACTGTTTCAGGGCCGCATATTGGCGTGCATGGGGGAAGAGGAACTGAATGGCATTTGGCAAAGTGTTCATCCGCACGGCAAGCGGCGAGACAGACGAGTACACGCTGACGAAGCCGAGCACGACCATCGGGCGGCAGCCGGGCAACGATATTGTGCTGAACACCAGCACGGCGTCGCGCTACCACGCCCGGATCGACGTGGCGAACGGGGGCGTATTCCTCGTTGATCTCGAAAGCGCCGCCGGGACGTTCGTCAATGATGTGCAGGTGGAGCCGGGCGGCAGCGTGCCGCTCTCGCAGGGCGACACCATCAGCATCGGCGACGTGCTACTGATCTATACCTCGCCGCAGGCGCGGGGCCGGCTGGATATTGCGCTCGCGCCGACACCCGCTGCTGTCGAGCGGCGGGGCGTGCCCTTCGTCATGGTGCTCGACGAGCCGCAGCAGCTTGTCGCCCCCGGCGCGCGCCTGCAGCTCATCCTCGTGGTGGAGAACCTCGCCGACCGCCCACTCGACTTCAACATCAGCACCAGCGGGATTGATGAAACCTGGCTGCGCATCGACCGGCGCGCGCTGCGCCTGGACTCGGGCGAGCAGGCCCATGTCGTGATTACGGTGCTGCCGCCGCGCAGCAGCGACACCCGCCCCGGTCGCTATGCGCTGACGGTGCGCGTGGCGCTGGCGGAGGATCCCAACGTCGCGCTCGAAGCGGTGCGTGAGATCGACGTGGTCGGCTACTCCGGGCTGGCGCTGGACGCTCGCCGGGGTGAGGAGCCGGGCACGTATTACATCGCCGCGCGCAACGAGGGGAACGTCCCGCTTGATATCGAGCTGGGCGGCTACATGCGCGGGCGGCGGCTCACCTTTGACTTCGACCCTCCCGAGATGGTGCTCGGGCCGGGCGAGACGGGGCACGCGGCGCTCGTCGTCGAGCCGGTGGGTCGCAAGCGCCGGAACGAACCACTGGAATTTGCGATTGTGGCGCGCTCGCGGGATGCGGCGGGCTTCTACGCGCCGCTGCGAGTCGTGTACACGCCGGAGCGCCGGGGCATCACCTTCCCGGCATTTGTGGCGCTGGTGCTGCTGGCAGGTGTGCTGTTCACTGCTGTGCTGGCCGCTGGGGCCTGGGCCTTCGGACTATGGCCCTTTGACGGGCTGCAGCTTCCCGTTGCCGAAGCGCCCGAACCGACCGCAACCCCGACGGTCACGCCCGGCCCAACCCCGACGATCGTCCCGCAGGTGCTGCCGACGCCTGAGTCCGGGGCGCAGATCCGCGCGTTCGAGGTGAGCACCAACGAGGCGCCCTTCCGCACGGCGGGTGACCTGACGTTCGCCTGGCGCGTCGTCGGCGGCGACGCGGCGGCGGGCTACATCATGCTGGACGACACCGGAGCGCCCGGCCAGCAGCCGGTTCAACTGCCGCTGGACGAAGTCACCGAGGGGACGCTCACCTTCCCCATTGCGCAGCTTCCGCCGGGCGATCACAACTTCCGCCTGATCGTGCTGGACGATGAAGGCGCGCAGCTCGCGCAGCAGGTGGTCGGTGTGAGCATCGAGACGACGACCTGCCGCATGCTCAACCCGAATGTGCCGGTGCGCACGCAGCCCGAAGAGGCCGCGCCCCCGGCAGCGCCGCCCCGCGATACGCCTGAAGTGCTGATCGCCGGGCGCACAGAGGAGGGCGACTGGCTGTGGGTGGCCTACAACGACCTTGAGGCGCTGGATGCGTTCGGCTGGGTGCCTGCGGGCGAGGTGAACTGCCCGCCCGGCGTCGTGGTAGAGGATATCGTCGTCGTCCCGGCGGAGGGCGACCCGCTGCTGCTAACCCCGGCGGGCGATGCCACGCCCTCCCCGGCAGCGGAGACGCTGACGCCCGGCGCGACCACCAGCCCGGCGAGCAGCCCGACGTCCAGCCCAACGCCGTGATGTCTGCACCCGGCGCACAAGCACATGCCCTGCTCGTGTGTTAAAATCCTCGCAACCGGAACGTCCTGCTGAGCGTACCGTAAACAAAGGACGTTCCCAGCCAGCCGGAGACAGGTTGTGAGCCGATTGAGCCGTTTCCTGACGAGCCTCATTTTCTTAGCGCTGCTGGTGGGCGTGTTCTGCCCGGCTGCGCCTGCGTATGCCGCCCCCCCGTACCAGTCCAACGCGATACAGCTTGATGCCCGCGTCGGCTTTGACGGCTACGTCCAGTCGGGCGCGTGGACGCCCATCACCGTGACTGCCGCGAACGACGGGCCGGACGTGCTCGCCGAGGTGCGTGTCACGGTCGACCCCTTCACCGGCTCGCGCACGCACTACACCCGCCCGCTCGATCTGCCGCGCGGCTCGCGCAAGCAGGTGACGCTGTACGCCGCCGACGTTACCGGCTTTGGCTCGGAGGTGCAGGTCGAGTTGCTGGACGAGCGCGGGCGCGTGCTGCAGGCTGTGGCCGTGCGCGTCGAGACCATCTCGCCGACCACGCTGCTGATCGGCGTGTGGAGCAGTACACCGCAGGGGCTTGCCGGGCTGGCACTCGTCGAGCCGTCGAGCGGCGAGACGCGTGTGGCAACACTCACGGCGGATGACCTGCCGCCGGACGCGAAGGGCTGGGAGGCCCTCGATGTGCTGGCCGTCTCGGATGTCGATACCGGGGCGCTCTCCGCGGCACAGCGGGAGGCACTTGCGATGTGGCTGGCGGGCGGCGGGCGGCTGATCATCGTGGGCG
>Ga0116179_1003846_pt1 | contig 10223 bp, 7 predicted proteins | sample AD_UKC071_MetaG_FD_89751 | JGI IMG/M metagenome (GOLD analysis project Ga0116179, IMG submission 89751) | Active sludge microbial communities of municipal wastewater-treating anaerobic digesters from USA - AD_UKC071_MetaG | ecosystem: Engineered > Bioreactor > Anaerobic > Digestate | place: USA...
GAAGACAGCCTCGACAAAGCCGTCGAAGCCTTCCCCGAAGCCGAAACGATCTACGAGCGCAACATCGAAACCATGAAAAAGCTCGGCATCGCCGGCTGGCTCGCCCTCGGCATGTCGCACACCCGGCCGAAGAAGACCGATGGCGAAAACTAAGTCCGCCAAGGCGCCCGGGGCAGCCGCCGACACCAAGTCCGCCGTCCATCCCGACCTCCGTCCCGGCCAGTCGATCGAACTGCTCAAAGAGCTGCACATCCTCACCCGCGACGGCCAGCTCAACCAGGACAGCCGCAGAAAGCTCAAGCAGGTCTATCACCTCTACCAGTTCATCGAGCCGCTGCTCGCCGAAGTGCTGGCCGACGGCGGCGATCTCACCCTCGCCGACCACGGCGCCGGCAAGTCCTACCTCGGCTTCATCCTCTACGACCTGTTTCTCAAGGCCAAGGACGCCGGCACGATCTACGGCATCGAGACGCGCAAGGAACTGGTCGCCCACTCCCGCGAGCTTGCCGCCCGGCTGGATTTTCCGCGTATGAAGTTCCTCGACGTGAGCGTCGAGGAATCCACCGCTTCGGCCGAAATCCCCGACCGGATCGACGTGGTGACTGCGCTCCACGCCTGCAACACCGCCACCGACGACGCAATCCAGTTCGCGCTCGCCAAACGGGCCCGCTTCGTGGTGCTGGTGCCCTGTTGCCAGGCCGAAGTGGCCAGCGTGTTGCGCAAGAACAAAAACGCCAGCTTCGGTCTCACCCCGCTGTCCGAAATCTGGCGCCACCCGATCCACACCCGGGAATTCGGCAGCCAGCTCACCAACGTCCTGCGCTGCCTGCAGCTCGAAGCCCACGGCTACCAGCTCACCGTCACCGAACTGGTCGGCTGGGAACACTCGATGAAGAACGAACTGATCATCGCCCGCCGCACCGACGCCCCGCGTAAAAACGCCCTCGAGCGCATCGAGAAAATCCTCGACGAACTGAACCTCGCCGAACTGCGGAGCCGCTTCGCGTGCTGAACACCGGGCCGGCCATCGTCGCGACGGTGGCCGTCGCCGCGCTGCTCGCGGTCGCGCCCCGCCTGTCACGCCTGCGCCGGCGCTACGACGCCGCGGCGCTGGCGCCACTCGACGACGCTCCCCAGGCCAACCCCGGCGACGAAGCCCTCAAGCGGCAACTCGGTGCCTGGGTGGCCGACGGCGCCGGCAGCGGCGCTACGCTGCTGCCCTGGTCGCATCCGGCCGTTCCGCTTGCACTCAGCTGCGCCCGCGCACCGCAAAGCGCCGAAGCCAGCGTCCGCCACTTCGGCTACCGCCTGGCCGGCTACCATCAACTCGACGAACGCAGCCGCGTCGGAGGCCTCGTCTACCGCATCGGCGTCCAACTCCGTCCGCTACTGTGGTTTCTGCCCCGACGTGCCGACGCGCCCTGGGACGACGCCTGGCTCACCAAGGTCGACCAAGCCCGTCTCGCCGCCCTCGCCCGCTGGTTGCCGCGCCGTCCGACGCTGATCGTCCTCGACGATCCCGCCGACGACCTCGCCGCCCGCGTCATCCACGCGCTGAGCCACGCCGCGCAGAACGGCGATCAACCGGTGCGCCTGCTGATCCTCGGCGGCAACGACACGGCCACGCTCCCGCTCCCGGTGCGGGTCCTCAAAACCTCCCATTAACGGAAGGGAAAAGCCCCCATCGGTGCCGGTTTTTCGCGCTCGACCGGCTTCTGTCTAGGTGGAGCCGGCACCGCCGGCGGCCAGTAACGGGGAATATACGGGCGCACCACCACCATCCGCGCCGCCTCCTCGCGCGCCGCGTCCTCCCGGGCCTGACGTAGCTGCGCCGCCTGTTGCGCCGCCAACTCCGCAGCCTGAGCCGAGGCCTGCTGACGCCGCCGCTCGGCCGCCTCGGCCGCCTGCCGGGCCTCCAGCGCCCGCGCCTCGCGGATAATCTGCTCCCCCCGCACCCGCGCCTCCGCCTGCTCGTCAGCCGTTGGCGGCGGAGGCGTATCGATCCGCGTCACCCGGCTGTTGGCCATACAGGGCGAATCGGTATAAGTCACCTTCCCATCCGCCCCGACGCACTTATTGACGGCCCAGGCCGACGCGCCCTGCCCAGCCGCCAACAACACCGCAAGTACCCATAGGGCAGCGCGTACCACGCGCCTTTCTTCCCGTTCCTGCCTCATCTGCCAGCTCTCCTGCCAAACCGTGCCGCAGCACCTTCGATGAGCCAAGCCTAGGCCGCCCGCCGCAAAATTGCGAGGACCGCACCGCCGCCGGAGTCCAACTGAGTCACACAGCACGCCCGACACGGCTTATCGGCGCAGAACGCCCGATTGACGTCGCACCGCATGGCGGACCGGCCGAAACACCGCACAAAGACGAAAAAGACAGGGATGGGATCGGAAAAGCAAAAAGCCCCGATTTCTCGGGGCTTTTTGAAGTACTGTTTGGGGCGACATACCGGGATCGAACCGGTGACACCTGGAATCACAATCCAGTGCTCTACCAACTGAGCTAATGCCGCCACTGCGGGTCATCGATTTTAATCGCCAACCCAATAACCTGATTTTTAGAGCCTGCCCGACAGGAATCGAACCTGTAACCCCCGGCTTAGAAGGCCGGTGCTCTATCCAGTTGAGCTACGGGCAGATCGCCGCGGGCACCGGGGGTCAAGCTTTGGTCGGGGTGGAGAGATTCGAACTCCCGACATCTTGCTCCCAAAGCAAGCGCGCTACCGGACTGCGCTACACCCCGAGAGCCGCGAACTATACAGATCACTTCGCCACTCGTCAAACGTTGCTGCAAAAAATGCGCAATTCGCCATCGCGCGCCATCCAAAGGGCCGGCTCCGCCCCATCCGGACCGCTGCGACGCGTGATTTCGCGCGCCCAGCACGCTACCTTGCCGCCGCTCATCACGACACGGCGGCAATGCCGGCCGGGCGAGGCACTTCCCGATGACTTTCAGCGCGCGCGCCACGCAATTGAATACGCCCATTCCCATCCAGGGCCGGATCATTCGATGAGCATAGCTGCAGCAAAAGGCCGATCGGAAAAAGATCTGCGGGACGAAAAGCAGGATGCCGAGCGCAGAATTTTGCGCGGTCCGTGTCAAGCCGCATGGTCCGATTGCCTCGAAGATACAAAAAATGCCGCCCCCCCGCCGATAATAGGGTCCGATGGTTTCCCGTTCCGCGACTTCGCTGCTTCGCAAGGCAGCCCTTTCCCTCTTGCTGGCCACCGGCGGCATTCACACGCCCTCAGCCTTTGCAGCTCAGACGGAAGCGACGGAAGGCAATTCGGGCTCAATGCTCCCGTACCTGCTTTGGTCCGGCGGAGGACTCGCAGCCGGGTTGCTGCTTGGCGCCCAGCTCCGGCGCCGCCGGCCGGAGACGCACGCGCCACCGCCGGCGTCCTCCCCTATCGTCAGTACGACACCGACCGCGGCCTGGCGGGACTTCGTCGAGTTATCGGCCGACTGGCCGTGGGAAACCGATGCCGAACTGCGCTTTGTCGCCATCCCGGACGCTCCGACGCCCCCCAGCATCGCCCCCCCGGAGGTTCCGGGCCGCACCTGGGAAGAAGTCATCATCCCCGAGTTGCCCACCGATTTCGCGATTGCCCACCGGGACACGCTCCGCCGCCACGGCCCCATCGCCGTCACCCTGACGCGCCGCAGCCCCACCGGCGAAGTGCGCTATCTGGAGATGCGCGGTCGCCCGGTGTTCGACGCGGCAGGACGCTTCCGGGGCTACCGGGGCATCGGTCGCGAAGTCACCGAGCGGGCTCGTCTCAGCGCCGACCTGGAGCGAAACGAGGAACGCATCCACGCGCTCATCGCCTACTCCACCGATGGCTACTGGGAGCAGGACGCCAATTTGCGTTACACCGCCATCACCGCCAGTTCGGGGCATCTGGCCGACCTCGCCGCCGAGGACGCGATCGGCAACCGGCGCTGGGAACTACCCGGCGAATCCCCCGACGAAGCGCCGTGGGCCGAACACATCGCCCAATTGAAGCAGATCGAGCCTTTTTCCAATCTGGTGTTCTGCCGCCAGGACCGCAACGGTCGGGTAATCTGGCTGAGCGAATCCGGCATTCCGGTGTTCGACCGGCGCGGCGTCTTTGCCGGCTACTGCGGCACGACCCGCAACATCACCGAAAAAATCGTGGCCCGCGACCGCCTGCAGCGGGACGAAGCGCTGTTTCGGGCGCTTTTCGAGCACGCGCCGGCCAACATCGGACGCATCTCGGCCGACGAACGCTGGCTGCAGGTCAACCAAGCCCTCGCCGGATTTCTCGGCCGGACGCCCGCGGACCTTGCCGGCACTACGGTGGACGCCGTCATGGCGGCCGACGATGCCGCCGCCGGCAAAGCCTTGCGGGCGCGCTGCCTGAACGGCGAGATCGACCATTTCACCCGCGAAGTGCGCTATCACGGCGCCGGCGACAGCATGCTGCTGTGCCGCGAATCGATGCGCCTGATTCCGGGCGACGACGACACGCCGCCCTCTTTCGCGACGGTGATCGAAGACATCTCGGCCATCCGCGACACGCTCAACGATCGGCGCAGCGGCGAGGAGCGCTACCGCCAGCTTTTCGAACTCTCGCCGGAAGCCACGCTGGTATGCATCGACGGCCGGATTCACCTCTCCAACGCCGCCAGCCGACGGCTTTTCAGCGCCGACGATCAGCACCCGCTGGACGGCATCGAACTGCTCTCGCTGGTCCACAGCGACGACCGGGCCATGGAAGCCGCGCGGCTCGAACAGTTCGAAGCCAACCCGCAGCAGGCCACCCTCGCCCCCCTGCCGCTGCGCTACCGGCGCCTCGACGGCGAATCGATCAACGCCGAAGCCACCGCGGTGCGGATGCGCTTCGACGGCCGTTCCGCGGTGCTCTATGTATTGCGCGACGTGGCCCGCTGGCTGTCGGCCGAGCAAGTACTGCGCGAGAGCCGGGCCATGTATCGGGATGTCGTCGAGTCGGTCAATGAAATCCTCTTCCAGACCGACAGCGACGGCCGCGTGACCTTCCTCAACCGCGCCTGGCGCCACACCACCGGCTTCGACGGGCGCCTGTCGATCGGCCAGAGCCTGCTCGATTTCGTCGCCGACGAGGACCGCAGCCGGGTCGAACAACACCTGCGCGGCATCCGCGAGGGCTACGACGAGATCGCCCAGTTCGAATTCCGCCTGCGCACCCACTCCGACGGGCCGCGCTGGGTCGAAGCAACGATCCGCCCGCTGCGCGACACCTACGACCACGTGGTCGGCAGCTCCGGCACCCTCGACGACATCACCACCCGCAAGGAAGCCGAACAGTCCCAACGCGACCTCAACCGCGAACTGGAAGCCCGCGTGCGGGTGCGCACCGCCGAACTCGAAGCCTCCAACCGGGAACTCGAAGCGTTTTCGTATTCGGTCTCCCACGACCTGCGCGCCCCGCTCCGCGCCATCGACGGCTTTGCCCAGATCGTCGCCGAAGACTACGCGCCGCGCCTCGACGAGACCGGCCGCGAATACCTCCAGCGCATCCGCGTGGCCACCCAGAAGATGGCGCGCCTCATCGACGACCTCATCGACCTTGCCCGACTGACCCGCCAGGCCATGAAACGCGAGCAGGTCAACCTGAGCCAGATCGTCGACCAGATCCTGACCGAACTGCGCCAGGAAGACCCCGAGCGCCGGGTCGAAATCCACGTCGAACCCAATCTGATCGCCGCCGCCGACCGCGCCCTGATCCGCGTCGCCCTCGAAAACCTGTTGCGCAACGCCTGGAAGTTCACCAGCCGCCGCGAAGTCGCGCAGATCCGCTTCCACGCCGAAATGCGCGACCGGCAGATCGTCTACTGCGTGACCGACAACGGCGCAGGTTTCGACATGAATTTCTCGTCCAAACTCTTCCTGCCCTTCCATCGCCTGCACGGCATCAGCGAATTTGCCGGCACCGGCATCGGCCTCGCCACCGTCCAGCGTGTCATCCAGCGTCACGAAGGCCGGGTATGGGCCCAATCCGTGCCCGATCAGGGCGCCAGTTTCTTCTTCACGCTGAGCCACTGATCCATTCGACCATCATTTTCCGGACCCCGGCCCCTTGCGACACCGCAAAAACGTTGCTGCTGCGCAACACTATGAAAGCAAAAGGCCTGATATAAGTCACACCTCTTGTTGTGCAACGCAATACATTGGCACTCAGTCGTGTGTCTGGCAGCAGACTTGCAGGTTAAAATCGCGGGAATCCGGCCGTTAAGGATTTCGAATCGAAAGCAGCATCACGCCTAGCTCCGACGGACCGTCCAAGCAGCACTTACCGAGCATTCACCATGAACGAACAACATTACCTCACCCCTCTCTTCGAGCCCCGCTCGGTTGCCATCATCGGCGCATCCGAAAGGGAAAACTCCATGGGTAGCGTCATCGTCCGCAACATGCTGGAGGCCGGCTTCAAAGGTAAGCTGTTCGCCGTCAATCCCAAGTACGACCAAGTCCTCGGCGTGCCCTGTTACAAGAGCGTGGAGGACATTCCCCAGCGCCTCGACATGGCCATCATCACCACCAAGGCCGACCGCGTGCCGGCCATCGTCGATGCCTGCGGCCGCGCCGGCACCAAGGCGGTGGTCATCATTCCGTCCGGCTTTGCCGATGCCGGCCCGCGTGGGCGCATGCTCGAGAAGAACACCGTCGAGAACGCCCGCCGCCACCGCATCCGCGTGCTCGGCCCCAACTGTCTGGGCGTGCTGCGCCCCGAACTCGGCCTCAATGCCAGCTTCGCCCACGGCGGCGCCACCAAGGGCTCGATCGGCCTGATCTCCCAGTCCGGCGCCCTCTGTTCGGCAATCCTCGACTGGGCACGGCCGAACAACGTGGGCTTCTCGACCGTCGCCTCCCTTGGCACGTCGGTGGACATCGACTTCGGCGAAGTCCTCGAATACATGGTGTCGGATTCCCGCACCGAAAGCATCTTCCTGTACGTCGAAGGCATCAAGGACGCGCGCCGCTTCGTCAGCGCGCTGCGCGCCGCCGCCCGCGTCAAGCCAGTGCTGCTGATCAAGGTCGGCCGCCACCCGGTCGGCTCGATGGCGGCCCATCTGCATTCCGGTGCGCAGGTCGGTGAGGATGCGGTGTTCGACGCCGCCCTGCGCCGCGCCGGGGTGATCCGCCTGTACAACCTCGGCCAGCTGTTCGCCGCCGCCAATGCGCTGTTCTCCCACTTCCGTCCGCGTGGCAACCGTCTGGCAATCATCACCAACGGCGGCGGGCCGGGCGTCATGGCCGCCGACCGTGCTGCCGACCTGCGCATCCCGCTGGCCCAGCTCTCCGACGCCACCGTCGCCAAGCTGAACGAAGTCCTGCCGCCGAGCTGGTCGCACTGCAACCCGATCGACATCATCGGCGATGCCGACGTGGACCGTTATCGCAAGTCCCTCGAAATCGTACTGGCCGACGACAACGTCGAAGGCGTGCTCACCATGCTGTGTCCGCAGGCCATGAGCTCGTCCACCGAGGTTGCCCAACAGATCATCGAGATCGAGCGCACCGCCGACAAGCCGATCTTCGCCTGCTGGATGGGCGAAGACCAGGTTCGCGAAGGCCGCCATCTGTTCCAGGCCGCCGGCATCCCGACCTTCCGCACCCCCGAACCGGCGGTCGAACTGTTCGGCCACATTTCCGCCTACTACCGCAACCAGAAGCTGCTGGTCCAGACGCCCTCTTCGCTGTCGTCCCACCTCAATCCGCCCTCGGTCGAAAGTGCCCGGCTGGTCATCGAAACCGCCCTTTCCGAGCGCCGCAAGAACCTCAACGAAATGGAATCCAAGGCGCTGCTGGCGGCCTTCCGGATTCCCATCGCGCAAACCGTGGTCGCCCGCTCGGCCACCGAGGCCATGGTGCTTGCCGAAGAGCTCGGCCTGCCGGTGGCCATGAAGATCGACTCCCCGTCGGTCGCCCACAAGGCCGACACCGGCGGCGTGCGACTCAACCTGACCGGGCTTGCCGCCGTGCGCTCCGCCTACCAGGAGATCCTCGACGACGTGAAGCGTAAGCGCCCGGACGCCGTCATCAACGGCGTGGCCATCGAACCGATGATCGTCAAGCCCTATGGTCGCGAACTGATGGTCGGCGCCTTCCGCGACCCGGTCTTCGGGCCGGTGATCACTTTCGGCGAAGGCGGCGCCCACGTCGAGATCCAGGCCGACCGCGCCGTCGCGCTGCCGCCGCTGAACAACTATCTGGTGCAGGATCTGATCAAATCCACCCGCATCGCGACCCTCCTTGGCGAATACCGCAACATGCCGCCGATCAACATGGAGTCGCTCGAGTTCGTGCTGCTGCGCATCTCCGAGATGGTCTGCGAACTGCCGTGGATCCGCACGATCGACATCAACCCGCTGATCGTCGACGAGAACGGCGCAGTGGCGGTCGACGCCCGCATCATCGTGGACAACATCGCCCCCACGGCGGACCGCTACGACCACATGGCGATCCACCCCTATCCGTCGCATCTCATCACCAAGCTGTCGATGCCGGAAGGCGAGATCACGGTGCGCCCGATCAAGCCCGAGGACGCCGATCTGGAAGTCGAATTCGTCCGCAAGCTGTCGCCCGAAACCAAATATCTGCGCTTCATGAACACCATGCGCGAACTGCCGCCGGCCATGGTGGCGCGCCTCACCCAAATCGACTACGACCGGGAAATGGCCTTCGTCGCCACCAAGGAAGAAGATGGCGAGGAAGTCGAAATCGGCGTGGCCCGCTATGCGGTCAATCCGGACGGCGAAACCTGCGAGTTCGCCATCGTCGTTGCCGAAGACTGGCAGCACCGCGGCCTTGCCCGCCGGCTGATGGGCGTGCTCATCGAAACCGCCCGCAACCGCGGCCTGAGCGCGATGACCGGCCTCTTCCTGTCGAACAACGAACGCATGTTGAAGTTCGTCAGCAGTCTCGGTTTCGTGCTTTCCAACGACCCGGACGACAACACCGTCAAGAACGGCATCCTCAACCTGCAAGGCTGAGATGTCGTCTGCCATCGTGCGCTGCGCCTGGTGCGGGAACGACCCCCTGTACCAGGCCTATCACGACACCGAATGGGGCGTGCCGCTCCACGACGACCGGGCGCTGTTCGAGCTTCTCACGCTCGAAGGCGCCCAGGCCGGCCTATCCTGGATCACCGTTCTCAAGAAGCGCGACAACTACCGCCGCGCCTTCGCCAACTTCGACCCGGAAGCCGTCGCGCGCTTCGGCGATGCCGAAACCGCGGCCCTGCTGGCCAATCCGGGCATCGTGCGCAACCGCCTGAAGATCGCCTCGACCATCGCCAACGCCCGCGCCTTTCTCGCCATCCAAGCCGAGTTCGGCAGCTTCGACACCTGGCTGTGGAGTTTCGTCGAGGGCTGTCCGATCGACGAACGGCGTGCCGATATCGGTGCCGTTCCGGCAAGCACCCCGCTTTCCGACGCGCTCAGCAAAGCGCTCAAGAAACGGGGTTTCCGCTTCGTCGGCAGCACCATCTGCTATGCCTTCCTGCAGGCCGCCGGGCTCGTGAATGACCACACCGTCGACTGCTTCCGCCATCGGGAAGTCGCCGCGTTATCATCGCCCGCTGCGTAACTTCCGCCTCACCCGCACCATGACCGATCAGATCGAAACGGCCGAGCTTCACGGCCAACCCGTCATCAAATTGCAGACGCCCGACGGCGCCGTCGCCCTCATCAGCCTGTTCGGCGCCCAGGTGCTGTCCTGGACGCCGGCCGGCGGCGAAGATCGCCTCTATCTCAGCCCCACGGCAGTGTTCGACGGCCGCACGCCCATTCGCGGCGGCGTGCCCGTGTGCTTCCCGCAATTTGCCGCCCTCGGTCCGCTGCCCAAGCACGGTTTTGCCCGTAATCGGCTTTGGGAGGTCTCCACCACCCGCGCCGGCAAGGATTTCGCCCTCGCCACCCTGCGTCTCACCGACGACGCCGAAACCCGCGCCCTCTGGCCGCACGCCTTCACCATCGAAATGACCGTGTCGATCGGCGGCGCGCGCCTCGACATGGAGCTTGAAGTCGAAAACACCGGCGATACGCCGTTCAGCTTCACCGCCGCACTTCACACCTATCTGAAGGTTCGGGAAGTGGAAGCCCTGCGCATCGAAGGCCTGCGCGGCCTCGAATACATCGACTCGGCCGACGGCGACACCCTCAAGAAGGAAACCGGCGTCGGCGTTTCCATCGAGGACGAGGTCGACCGC
>Ga0116179_1003863_pt1 | contig 10207 bp, 10 predicted proteins | sample AD_UKC071_MetaG_FD_89751 | JGI IMG/M metagenome (GOLD analysis project Ga0116179, IMG submission 89751) | Active sludge microbial communities of municipal wastewater-treating anaerobic digesters from USA - AD_UKC071_MetaG | ecosystem: Engineered > Bioreactor > Anaerobic > Digestate | place: USA...
GATGGAGTGCCTCCAGGGCGGCCCAGACGGCTGCCCGGGGTAGGTCGGTGTCGGCGGTGACGGCGGTGGTCCACATGGGGGTTCCTTTCGGTAAATAATCTACGCACAGACTATCTGTGGACAGATGAAATGCGCAAGGCCCCGGCCCCAGGCGTCGATCAATCCCTTGCCGATCGGCCGCACCGCGGATTCCGTGGAATTTCAGGTGATGACAATCGCCGTCCAGTGGTCCGGCGTGACCCGCTGAGCAGCATCATCACGGCGGCCGTCGCCGTGCCGAGGATCGCGGCCCTCAGTCGGGCACCGCCGCGGCTGCGGCGGCCAGCACGGCGTCCCGCTCCAAGGCGAGGGACGCCAGAAGCCGGGCAACGGTTCCGCGTTCGCGCTCGGCGGCGGCCCGCAGCACGTGGGCGCTGCGCAGGCCGCTGCGCGAGCGGCGCGAGAGGATCCGAGCGCGCTGGAACACCTCCTGCGCCGAGACCTCGCTCCGGTAGGCGCCGGAGGCGGGCGGCAGGGCGGGGTCGAGCTGGGGGGCGGCGACGCCGAGATAGGCAAGGGAGTCCGAATGCACGGCGACGATAGCAGAGCGCACGGCCGCGGCGTCCACCGCCGCGAGAGTGGCGAGCGCATCGCGCGCCGACGGGTCGTTCACGAGCAGCGCGGCGAGAAGCAGGTGCTCGGCGCCGGGCTCGGCGTCGCCGAGGGCGCGCGCCTCCTGCTCGGCGGTGGTGAGGAGGGCGGCGATCAGTCGGGTGTCCTGGAGGGCGGTGCGGAGGGGCATGGGTTCCTTTCGGGAGTGTCGGGTTTCAGGAGGGGGTGCGGCGCCCGGGCGATAGCCGCTTATGGGCGGCCTGGGCTGAAATGCCGAGCGCTTGGCCGATGTCGGCCCACGTCCAGCCAGCCTCGAGTGCCCGATCGACGCTAGCGCGCTCGATTGTCGCAGCGAGTCGGCGCAATGACACGACAGCGGCGAAGCCGTCATCCGGATCGTCGGGCGTCGGAATGTTCTCAATCTCGGGCATGCATCAACAATGGTTGACGGCTCGCGCGGTGTCAACCATTGTTGATGAATCGCGGCGTCGCAAACCGCGCGCACCGAATACGCTGGAGGGGCCGCACGAGAGAGGGAGCGCATGTCCGAGGACAAGAAGAGAAGGGTGCTCCTGAAGCTCTCCGGTGAGGCATTCGGCGGCGGCTCGTTGGGGGTCAACCCCGATGTGGTCTCCTCGCTCGCGAAGGAGATCGCCGCGGCATCCGCTGAGGGGGTCGAAGTCGCGATCGTCGTCGGCGGCGGCAACTTCTTCCGAGGCGCCGAGCTCAGCCAGCGCGGCATGGACCGCGGCCGCGCCGACTACATGGGCATGCTCGGCACCGTGATGAACGCGCTCGCACTCCAGGACTTCCTCGAGCAGGCGGGAGCCGCCACACGCGTGCAGTCGGCCATCGCGATGACCCAGGTCGCCGAGCCGTACATCCCCCGTCGTGCGGAGCGGCACCTCGAGAAGGGGCGCGTCGTGATCTTCGGAGCCGGTGCCGGTCTGCCCTACTTCTCCACCGACACCGTCGCCGCCCAACGCGCCCTGGAGATCGACGCTGATGTCGTGCTCGTCGCCAAGAACGGTGTCGACGGTGTGTACGACGCCGATCCGCGCAAGAACTCCGACGCAGCCAAGCTCGAGCACGTCACCTACCAGGAGGCGCTGGTTCAGGGACTCAAGGTCGTGGACTCGACCGCCTTCAGCCTGTGCATGGACAACTCGATGCCCATGGTGGTCTTCGGAATGGAGCCGGCGGGCAATGTCACCAAGGCGATTCGCGGCGACCGGATCGGCACTCTCGTTTCCAACTAGACCTCTAAACTTGGGTTCGACACAAGGGAGTTGCCGTGATCAGCGACGTATTGGCCGAAGCCAAGGACAAGATGGGCAAGGCCGTCGAGGCCGCTAAGGACGATTTCGCGACGGTGCGCACCGGACGAGCGAACCCGGCCCTGTTCCAGAAGGTGCTCGTCGACTACTACGGCACGCCGACCCCGCTTGCGCAGCTTGCCTCCATGGTCAATCAGGAGGCCCGCACACTGCTCATCACCCCATTCGACAAGTCGGCCCTCAAGGACATCGAGAAGGCCATCGCGGGTGCCTCGCACCTCGGCGCCAGCGTCGGCAACGACGGCGCCGTCATCCGCGCGACGCTGCCCGAGCTCAACGAGGAGCGCCGCAAGGAGTTCGTGAAGCTGGTGCGCGACAAGGCGGAGCAGGCGCGCGTGGCGATCCGCAACATCCGTCGCAAGGCGAAGGACGACCTCGACTCCCTCAAGGAGGTCGGCGAGGACGAGATCTCCCGCGCGGAGAAGGAACTCGACGCCACCACCAAGCAGCACGTCGACGCGATCGACGACGCTGTCAAGCGCAAGGAAGCCGAGTTGCTCGAGGTCTGATGGCGTCCGACTTCGAGGCCCAGGTTCGCGCGACGAACGACAAGATCAACGCGCGCACCGGCCGCCCCCTCATTCGCGCGATCGCCGTCGGGCTCATCCTCGGCGGTGCGCTCCTGGTCAGCCTCGTGCTGGTCAAAGAGCTCTACATGGTCTTCGCGGCGGCCCTCATCGGGTTCACCAGCTACGAATTGGCCAGTGCGCTGCGCTTCGCCGGCCGGGATGTGCCCCGCCTGCCCACGGTCATTGTCGCGGTCGCGCTCGTGCCGGCCTCGTTCTACTGGCTGGACGCCGGCCACTGGTACGTGACCCTCGCGGGCATCGCGTTTCTGTCGATCTGGCGCATCGTGGAGCTGGCTCGCCCGAGCCACCGGGTCGCGCCGATCGAGCTTCTCAAGGACCTGGCGGCGGGCGCCTTCATCATGGCCTACGTCGCGTTCATGGGCGCTTTCACCGTGCTTCTCACGGCGCAGGACGGTGGCCAGTGGTGGACGCTGGCCTTCCTGATCGTTGTGGTCGCGGTCGACACCGGTGCGTACGCGACGGGTGTCGCATTCGGCAAGCACCCGATGGCACCGACGATCAGCCCCAAGAAGACCTGGGAGGGGTTCGCAGGATCGGTCGCGGCTGCCGTGATCGCCGGCGTGCTGCTGTCGATCTTCATGCTTCACCAGCCCTGGTGGGTGGGCGTGATCCTCGCGGTCACCATCGTCGCGACGGCGACCTCGGGCGATCTCGCCGAATCGCTGATCAAGCGCGACCTGGGCATCAAGGACATCTCGACCTGGCTTCCCGGCCACGGCGGTTTCCTCGACCGTGTCGACTCGGCGCTGCTGTCGGCCGCTGCCGCCTACGCGCTGTTCCTGATCTTCGCGTGAGCCCGCGCTCACGCTGACACGGCCCTCAGGCAACGTAGGGCAAGATAGTCGGGTGAGCACAACTTTCCCGCGCGCCCGCAAGTCGAAACCCGGCTACAACGTCGACCAGGTCGAGGACTTCCTCGAGGAGGCCCGTCGCGCCTACACGGCCGACCGGGGCGATCTCGGCGTTGTGACCGCCGCGAGCATCCGTCGGACCGCCTTCGCCCTGCAGAAGGGTGGCTATTCGACCAGCCATGTGGATGCCGCCCTCGAGCGTCTCGAGGACGCCTTCGCGGCCCGCGAGCGCGAGCGCGCATTCGCGACGACCGGGGATGCCGCGTGGTACGCGCAGGCGCGCAGCTCGGCGCAGGAGATCATCGATCGGCTTGCCCGCCCCGAGGGGCAGCGGTTCAACCGGGTCGGCCCGTTCACGACGGGGTACAGCCCCAAGGACGTGGATGCGTTCACTAACCGCCTCGTCGGCTACTTCCAGGCGGGCAAGCCGATGAGCGTCGACCACGTTCGCACGGTCGTCTTCGGATCGAAGAAGCGTGGCTACAACGAGCAGCAGGTGGACCTTCTGCTCGACGCGGTCATCGACGTCATGCTCGCGGTGCGCTGACCCGACCGAACGGCCTCCCGGGGCTCTGACAGGCCCATGGGCTAAAATCATGCAACTGTGGGGATAAGCACGCGGGCGATCGAACTCCGTGCCCAGCTCAAGAGCGAGGGCGGAGACGTTTCTGGGCGCCATCGGCGCGCCCCGTGGTCCCTTCCTGCCTTCGCCACCTTCGTCACATTCGCCTTCCTCGCCGTGACCCTCGCCCCGCCCCCCACCGGCTCGACCTACGCCGCCACAGGCCCGCAGCGCAGCGGTGAGACCCAGTCGGTCGACGTCGCTGGTGACTACTCCCTGTCGGCCGAGCGGGATGCGTTCAGTGTGAGCGAGATACGGGTCGCGCCAACCGCGCCAGCGGTGGGCATTCCTGATGCGGGGTCGGCGCAGGCCATTGCCCTGGAGATGGTGCTCGCCCGCGGCTGGGACATGACCGAGTTCAGCTGCCTCGTCGCACTGTGGACCCGTGAGTCGAACTGGAACGCCTACTCGCACAACTCGTCGAGCGGTGCCTACGGCATCCCGCAGGCCCTGCCTGGCGAGAAGATGGCGTCGGCCGGCGACGACTGGGCCACCAACCCGGCCACCCAGATCACCTGGGGTCTCGGCTACATCACCGACCGCTACGGCACCCCCTGCGGTGCGTGGGGCCACTCGGAGGAGAAGGGCTGGTACTAGCCAGCCGGGTCTGAGCGTGGCATCGACGGCCACTACGCTGGCCGGATGGAGTTGCTGCAGCTCGGTGTGTACGGGGTCATCGGGCTGGTCACGATCGTTGCCGCCGGTGCGTTCAGTGCTCGATTGGGCATTGCAGCCCCTCTCGTACTCATCGTCGTCGGCGTCGGATTCAGCTACATCCCGGGCGCACCCACGTCGGTGCCGCATGAGCTGATCCTGCTCGGGCTGCTGCCACCGATTCTGTACGCGGCATCCATCACGGTCCCCGTCGTCGACTTCCGTCGCAACTTCAGCACCATCTCCGCACTCAGTGTGGGGCTCGTCATCGTGACCACCGCAGTGACGGGCTACCTGCTCTACCTGATCTTCCCGCAGCTGTCACTGGCGGCGGCCATCGCGATCGGCGCGGTCATCAGCCCCACCGACGCGGTCGCGGCAACGGCGCTGGGCAAGAAGTTCGGACTTCCGCCGCGACTCGTGACGATCATGGAGGGCGAGAGTCTGGTCAACGATGCGACCGCGCTGGTTCTGCTGCGGTCGGCGATCGCCGCCACGGCATCCGCCGTCTCGTTCTGGGATGTCGCTGGTGACTTCCTCTTCGCTGTAGCCGTGGCCGCGGCGATCGGGCTCGCCGTCGGATTCGTCACGGTCTGGGTGCGCTCGAAGATCACCGATCCGCTTCTGGACACCGCCATCTCGTTCGCTGTGCCGTTCATCGCGTTCATTCCCACTCAGTTCGTCGGGGCATCCGGGGTGCTCGCCGTCGTCGTCGCGGGCCTCTACTCGGGCCACCACGGGGCACGCCGGTTCTCGGCGCAGGCGCGCGTCGCCGAGCGGCTCAACTGGCGCACGCTGCAGTTCGTGCTCGAGAACGGCGTCTTCCTGCTCATGGGGGTGCAGATCTCGGGGCTGATCTCGAGCGTCATCCAGGACGATCTGAGTGCGGGGCTCGCCGTCGTGCTCGGGGTGTTGATGACCGCGGTCGTCATCGTGATCCGCTTCCTCTTCGTCGGACCCGTGCTCCTGCTGCTCCGAGCCGAGCTGCGCCGGGCCGAGCGGGCCCAGACCCGCTTCGGCGAGTTCCTCGATCAGTTCCGGCGCAGGAGCGATGTGAGCGCCCGAGGAGTCAGGCGGCAACAACGAGCGGAGGCCATCCACGAGCGTCGAGGGCAGGATCTTGCCCAGCTGCAGGCGGAGGGCCTGGGCTGGCGGGGCGGTGTGATTCTCGGGTGGTCCGGGATGCGCGGGGTCGTCACGCTCGCGGCCGCCCAGTCCCTGCCGGACACGACACCCTACCGACCCCAGCTGGTGCTCATCGCGTTCACGGTTGCGGTCGTGACGCTACTGCTGCAGGGCGGTACTCTGCCGTGGCTGATCAGGCTGACGGGCATCCGTGGGGCGGATGCGGTCGCCGACAGTCGTGAGCTCGCCGGACTGCTCGACGAACTCGCGGAGTCTGGTCTGGCCGCGATTGAGAGCCCCAGTCTCGAGCTTCCGGAGGGCCAGGTGATCGACGAGCACGTGTTGGAGCGGGTGCGCAGCGATACCCTCCTGCGTGCCCAGTCGGCGTGGGAGCGGGTGGAACGCACCCCCACAAGTCCCGTGTCCCCCCAGCGCCAGTATCGCGCGCTGCGCAGGGAGGTGCTCCGTGCTGAGCGAGAGGCGCTGCTGGAGGCCAGGTCGGCCGGCCGATACCCCTCCCGGATCCTCATTCGCGCGCAGGCGATGCTCGACCTCGAGGAGACCAGACTCGAGCAGATCGACAACCCCGGCGGCGCCTGACGCCGTCCCTCCGATTCACGCTCGTAGACTGGTCTCATGCCTCGTTCGAATCGTCCCCGCGGCCGTCGCCCGGACGCCGAGGCGGTCACCGAAGTCGACCTCAGCCGAGCACTACTGGGTCGGATGCACACCGAGCCGCGTCGCGACGGCCTGTGGAATGTTCAGCCGCTCGCGGCATCCAGCTCAACCAAGGTCTACACCTGCCCCGGTTGCAGCCTCGAGATCGCCCCGGGAACGGCCCACATCGTGGCGTGGCGAGCGGACGGGCTGATGGGCGAAGCCGACGACCTCGCGGCCCGCCGGCACTGGCACACGCACTGCTGGAAGATCCGTCCGTGACGGCGGTGGAGATCCGCGGCGGCATCGAGTTGCCCGCCCGGCGGGAGAATGTCGAGCTGGAGACCAGCGACGGGCCGACCCTGGTGGGGGAGCTGAGCCTGCCCGAACTCTCACCGCCGGTCGCAACTCTGGTGGCGCTGCATCCGCTGCCCACCGCCGGCGGTTTCATGGATTCGCACATCATCCGCAAGGCCGCGGCCCGCCTGCCCGCACTCGCCGACATCGCCGTGCTGAGGTTCAACTTCCGTGGGGTCACATCGCCGCGGGGAACCTCAGGGGGCGAGTTCGGTCACGGGCTCGACGAGCAACACGACCTGGCCGCAGCGATGGACCTCGTGCAGTCTCGTGGCCTTCCGCACCCGTGGATCGTGGGGTGGTCGTTCGGCACCGAGGTCGCGCTCAAGTGGGGACTCGAGCATCCGATTGAGGGAGCCATCCTGCTGTCACCTCCGCTGCACCGCACGACACCGGCAGAACTCGCCGCGTGGGCCGGTAGCGGCAAGCGACTCGTGGCTGTGATTCCCGAGCTCGATGACTACCTGCGCCCCGCCGAGGCCGCCGAGCGGTTCGCCGCCGTGCCCGAGACCGAGTTCGTCGCCGTCGAGGGTGGTAAGCATCTCTGGGTCGGCGAGGAGCAGACCTACCGCGTGCTCACCGAGATCGTGGCGCGACTGAACCCCGGTGTGCTGCCCTTGCCGCGCACCTGGGAAGGCTGATCGAGTCTGCGGTGATCGAGTCTGCGGTGATCGAGCCCGTCGAGATAGGGCCTGCCGAGATCGAGCCTGTCGAGATCCGGCCCTAGAGCTCTTCCTGCCGAGGCACGAACACCTGGTTGACCACGAGCAGGATCGCTGCTGCGACCGGGATCGCGATCAGCGCGCCGAGGATACCCAACAGCGTTCCACCAGCGAGGGCTGCGATCACGACGATCGCCCCCGGAACCTTCACCGCCGTCGCCATGATGCGCGGGTTCAGCACGTACGCCTCGACCTGCATGTAGACGATGTAGTAGATCGCCACGACGAGCACCGCGGGGAAGCCGTTGAACAGCGCCACGAGCAGCGTGATGACCGCAGCACCGGAGACGGTTCCCACGAGCGGGATCAGCGAGCCGAGGAAGGCGATGAAGGCGAGCAGCGCGGAGTACTTGATGTTGAGCCCGAACAGCGGCAGCACGAGCGTCAGCACGATGAACGACAGGATTCCGTTGACGAGGGCCAGCGAGACCTGCCCGATCACGTAGCGACCCACCGCGGTGCTGATCTGCTCGGCGAGATCGATGAACTTCGGACGCCGTGAGGCAGGTACCAGTCGGTACAGGCCGCGTTTGAGGCTCGTGAGCGACGACACGAAGTAGATCATGAGGATGATGACGACCACGGCACCGGTGATGCCACTGGCGATTCCGAGGCCCACGGTGAGCACACCGCCGCCGAGCTGGGCGAAATCGAGAGTCTTGACCCACGCCTGAAGACCGTCAACGACCTGCTGCACGTTGACCCAGGGAAGGGCATCCTGAATGTTGGTGAAGATGCTTCCATCGTTGAATCCGCTGATCAGCCCGGGAATCGTCTTGATCGCGTTCTGCACCTGCTCGCTGATCACGGGGATGATCGCGAAGATCAGCCCGGCGAAAATGCCCAGTACGCCCACGAGGACTGTGACGATCGCCAGCGGTCGGGGAAACTTGTGCTTCTCCAACCAGCTGACCAGCGGGTCGAGCCCGAGCGCGAGGAACAGCGCGGCGCCGACGTAGGTGATGATCGTGGCGAGCGAGCCGATCGTTGCGCCGATTGCGATCGCCACGATGACACCGAGGCCGCCCAGCAGGCCGACGCGGAAGGAATTCTGGATCTTCACTCGGAGACCGCCTCTTCAGCCTGCTGCAGCACACCACGAAGGTTCTCGAAGTACCCCGCGACCGTGTCGCGCTCCTGCTTGATCTTGGTGAGGCGCTCCTCGGCATCCTGCACGAGTTGTGCGCTGCGCTTCTCGGCGTCGGCGATGATCGCCTTCGACCGGGACTCCGCGTTCTCGAGCAGCTGGCGCGAGTGTGACTCGGCCGACTCCCGCAGCGTGCGTGCCTGGGTCTTCGACGCACTGTCGAGCGAGTCGGCCTCGGCGCGCTTCTCGGCGGCCAGCCGCACGGCCTCGGCGAGCTGGGCCTGAGCCTCGTCGAGGTACTGCTGGGTCTGCGCCGTCGCCTCCTGGTGGCGGGCCAGGAACTCCTTCTCCGCCTGATCCCTGCGCGCCTTCAACTCCAGTTCGAGGGCGTTGCGGGCTTCCTCGGCCTCGCGCTCGAGAGTGGTGCGCGTCTCGTCGGCCTGGTGAGCGAGGGATGCCCGTGTCGTCTCGGTCTCGCTGGCCAGCTGTGCGCGCTGCCGGGCGAAGTCTCGCGCAAGGTCGCTGCGCTGCTTCTCGACGTCGTGGGCCAGCTCGGCGCGGGTGGTGGTCACCTCGTTCTCGAGGGCTGCGCGCTTCTCCGCGATCTCCGCGTTGAGTGCTGCGCGCTTGTCCGCGATGTCGGCGTTGAGCGCCGCCTGTGCGGCGGCGGTCTGCGCGGCCAGGTCGTTGCGCGCGGCGGTCGTCTCCGCCTCCAGTTCGGCTCGCGCGGCCGCAGTCTCGGCCTCGAGGGCGGCGCGGGTCGATGCCGTCTCGGCGTTGAGTGCACCCCATGCCGCGGCCGTGTCGGCCTGAAGCTTCGCGCGGGATGCCTCCGTGTCGTTGGCGAGCTTCTCCTGCGCTGCCGCAGTGTCGTTGGCGAGCTTCTCCTGCGCGGCCGCGGTCTCGTTGGCGAGAGTCTCGCGCGCGGCGGTGATCTCGGCTTCCAGCTGGGCGCGACCGGTTTCGAGCTCGCGCTCCAGGTCGGTTCTGCCCTGCTCGATGTCGCGGGCGAGCTCGGCGCGCAGTCGCGCGTTCTCGTTCTCGTAGTTGGCCCGACCCAGCTCGGAGTCCCGGGCCAGCTGCGCCGCGGCCTCGCTAGCCTCGGCCGCCTCACGGGTGGCCGTGACCTTGAGTTCGGCTGCCTCGTGCTCGGCCGCCGCGCGGAGTGCTGCGGCCTCACGAGCGGCGGTCGAGCGGGCCTCGGCGGCCTCGGTGGCCACGGCGGCGCGGAGCGCGGCAGCCTCACGCTGAGCGTCCTGCAGGGTGAGCTGCGCGTCAGCGCGGGCGCGGGTGAGCAGCTCGTTGGCCTCCTGCGTGGCATCGGCGACGAGCTTCGCGGCGCGGGAGTTCGCGTCATCCGTCAGCTTCTGGGCGGCGCTGGCAGCCTCGGATCGCAGCTCCTGGGTCTCGGCCAAGGCGCTCGCGCGCAGCTTCTCGGCGTCGATGTCGGCCTGCGCGATGAGGCGGGTGGACTGCTCCTCGGCCACGCGCAGCATGTTCTCGAGCTTGGTTCCCAGTCCGGCATAGGTGGGGCTGCCGGTCTCGTCGAGCTCGGCCTGCAGGTCTTCGTTGACGGCCAGCAGGCGCTTGACTTCCTTGGCCGACTCGGCGCGA
>Ga0116179_1003865_pt1 | contig 10205 bp, 5 predicted proteins | sample AD_UKC071_MetaG_FD_89751 | JGI IMG/M metagenome (GOLD analysis project Ga0116179, IMG submission 89751) | Active sludge microbial communities of municipal wastewater-treating anaerobic digesters from USA - AD_UKC071_MetaG | ecosystem: Engineered > Bioreactor > Anaerobic > Digestate | place: USA...
AGCAGGAAGCCGCGCGCCTGCATGTCGCCCGCCGCCCAGGCCAGGTCGCCGATGCGCTGGAAGCCGAACATCGAGTAGTAGACGTAGAACGGCACCATGATGCGGTTGTTCGTCGAATAACTCGTGGCTGCAGCGATCCAGCTGCACATGCCGCCGGCCTCGTTGATGCCTTCCTGCAGGATCTGGCCGTCGGTGGCCTCGCGGTAGTACATCACCTGGTCCTTGTCGACCGGCGTGTAGTTCTGGCCCAGCGGGTTGTAGATGCCGATCTGGCGGAACAGGCCTTCCATGCCGAAGGTGCGCGCCTCGTCGACCAGGATGGGCACCACGCGCGGGCCCAGCGCCTTGTCGCGCAGCAGCTGGGTCAGGAAGCGCACGTAGGCCTGCGTGGTGCTGATCTCGCGGCCTTCCGGCGTCGCATCCAGCACGGCCTTGAAGGTCTCCAGGCTGGGCACGGTGAAATGCTCGTCGGCCTGGGCGCGGCGGTGCGGCAGGTAGCCGCCCAGGGCGGCGCGGCGCTCGTGCAGGTACTTCATTTCCGGCGTGTCGTCGGCCGGCTTGTAGAACGGGATCTTCGGCAGCTCGCTGTCGGGGATGGGGATGTTGAAGCGGTCGCGGAAGTAGCGGATGTCGTCGTCCGTCAGCTTCTTGGTCTGGTGGGCGGTGTTCTTGCCCTCGCCGGCGCGGCCCATGCCGTAGCCCTTGACCGTCTTGACCAGCACCACCGTCGGCTGGCCCTGGGTGTTGTTGTTGGCGGCGTGGAAGGCGGCGTAGACCTTGCTCGCATCGTGGCCGCCGCGGCGCAGGTTCCACACCTGCTCGTCGCTCATCTTGGCCACCATCTCCAGCGTGCGCGGGTCACGGCCGAAGAAGTGCTTGCGCACGAAGGCGCCGTCGTTGGCCTTGAAGGCCTGGTAGTCGCCGTCCAGCGTGTCGAGCATCAGCTTGCGCAGCGCGCCGTCCTTGTCGCGCGCCAGCAGCGCGTCCCACTGACGGCCCCACAGCAGCTTGATGACGTTCCAGCCCGAGCCGCGGAACTCGCCTTCCAGCTCCTGGATGATCTTGCCGTTGCCGCGCACCGGGCCGTCCAGGCGCTGCAGGTTGCAGTTGACGACGAAGACCAGGTTGTCGAGCTTCTCGCGTGCGGCCAGGCCGATCGCCCCCAGGCTCTCGGGCTCGTCCATCTCGCCGTCGCCGCAGAACACCCAGACCTTGCGCTTGCTCGTGTCGGCGATGCCGCGGGCGTGCAGGTACTTCAGGAACCGCGCCTGGTAGATCGCCATGATCGGCCCCAGGCCCATGCTGACGGTCGGGAACTGCCAGAAATCGGGCATCAGCTTCGGGTGCGGATAGCTCGACAGGCCCTTGCCGTCGACTTCCTGGCGGAAGTTCAGCAGCTGCTCTTCGCTCAGGCGCCCTTCCATGAAGGCGCGGGCGTAGATGCCGGGCGCGCTGTGGCCCTGGATGTAGAGCAGGTCACCACCGTGCGTGCCGCCCTTGTCGGTGTCGTCGGCATGCCAGAAGTGGTTGAAGCCGGCGGCGAACAGATGCGCCACCGACTGGAACGAGCTGATGTGGCCGCCCAGGTCGCCGCCGTCGGCCGGGTCATGGCGATTCGCCTTGACCACCATCGCCATCGCGTTCCAGCGCATGTAGGCACGCAGGCGGCCTTCGATCTCCAGGTTGCCGGGGCTGCGTGCCTCGTCGGCCGGCTCGATGGTGTTGACGTAGGCCGTGGTGGCCGAGAACGGGCGCTCGATGCCGTTCTGCCGCGCTTCCTCGATCAGCTGCTCCAGCAGGAAGTGGGCGCGGTCGGGGCCTTCGCTGGCGATGACGGCGTCCAGCGCCTCCAGCCATTCCCGGGTTTCCTGGGCGTCGGTGTCGAAGGCGCTGGCAGCGCCGCTGTTCTGGGGCAATGCGGACATCGGTGTCTCCTCGTTCCTGTGGTCTGGTGGCGGATGGCTTTGCGCGATCCGGGACGGCGCGCAGTGTTGCACAACCCGGATTGATTTTCAAATCGTGCGAGCTTATTCCGTATTGTGGGAAACCACAAGTACGCACCCGTGGCCCGACGCGAGCTTGCACCCGCCGCCGGGCCGCGCCGGTCCGGATAATCCCTCCATGCCCGCCCCTGCCCCCTCGCCCGCCCCGGGCCCGTCCAACCCCGGTCAGCGCCGCCTGCTCGGCCGCTGGTGGCGCCGCCAGTCCCCGGCGCGGCAGGACCGCTTTGCCACGCTGGGCCCGCTGGCCTCGGTGCTGCTGTTCCTGGCGGCGATCATTTCCGCCTTCTGGTACCTGCGCAACGAGGAGATCGACCGCGAGACCGAGGCCGTCAAGCGCGACACCGAGATCGCACAGCAGCAGATCCGCCTGCGCCTGATCGAGAACCAGGAGCAGCTGGTGCGCATGGCGCGCGAGCTGGTCACGCGCGAGCTCGACGCCAGCGAGTTCACGCCCCAGGCCGCGGCCTTCATGAACGACCGGCCGGAGATCACCCAGTTCCAGTGGCTGGGCGCCGACCAGAGCGTGCGCGCCCGCCACGCGGCCCAGGCCGACCGTGAGGAATTGCCGCCCACGGCGGCGGCGTCCGCCCCGGCGACGTCCCGGGCGCCCGGCCGCACCGAGACCGAGTGGTCCTTCATTGCGGCCCGTGACCTGCGCCAGCCGATCTACAGCCGCGTGTTCAAGGACCGCCACGGCGCCCAGGTCTTCCAGGTGCACGTGCCGCTGCTGAGCAAGGGCCAGTTCAGCGGCGACCTGGTCGCCGACTACAGCCTGGACGTGCTGCTGCGCCACTTCGTGCCCACCGAGGTGACGCGCCGCCACGCGATCGCCGTGATCGACGAGCGCGAGCAGCCCATCGCCAGCAGCGTGCAGGCCATGCCCGGCGAGGCGCGCCAGCGTGCCGCCATCCTGCACGACGTGCCGCTGGCGCCGGCCGCCAACGGCCTGGTGCTGCGCGGCAGCGGCTACCGCACCTCCGTCGGCCTGATCGGCAACACCCTGTTCTGGATGGTGGTGGCGCTGTCGGTGCTGACGCTGTGGATGCTGCTGGGCACCTGGCGCCATGTGCGCCGCCGCGGCCAGATCCAGAACGCCCTGGTGCAGGAGACCAACTTCCGCCGCGCGATGGAGAACTCCATGCTCACCGGCATGCGGGCGATGGACATCGAGGGTCGCGTCACCTACGTCAACCCGGCCTTCTGCGCGATGACCGGCTTCACCGAACACGAGCTGATCGGCCGCCTGCCGCCCTACCCCTACTGGCCGGCCGACCGCATCGACGAGAACAGCCGCCTGCTGCAGCAGGAGCTGCAGGGCCGCAGCCCGGCCGGCGGCATCGAGGTCAAGGTGATGCGCAAGAACGGCACGCTGTTCGACGCCCGCATGTACGTCTCGCCCCTGGTCGACGCCCGCGGGCACCAGACCGGCTGGATGACCAGCATGACCAACATCACCGAGGCCAAGCGCATCCGCGACCAGCTCTCGGCCAGCCACGAGCGCTTCACCACCGTGCTGGAAGGCCTGGAGGCGGCGGTGTCGGTGCTCAGCGTGCAGCAGGGCGAGCTGCTGTTCGCCAACCGCAGCTACCGGCTGTGGTTCGGTGCCGACGCCCGCGGCCATGCCCTGCTGGCCAGCGGTGCCCAGCCCAACCTGCCGGCCGACATGGCCGGCCACGACGACGAGGACGGGCTGTCGGGCATTCCCACGCAGGAACTGGCCGGCCGCGGCGCCAACCCGCGCGAGGTGTACGCCGCGCAGCTGGACAAGTGGTTCGACGTGCGCGCGCGCTACCTGCAGTGGACCGACGGCCGCCTGGCGCAGATGCTGATCGCCACCGACGTGACCGCCCGCCGCCGCGCCGAGGAACTGGCCGCCCAGCAGGCCGAGAAGGCCCAGGTGTCGAGCCGGCTGATCACGATGGGCGAGATGGCCAGCTCGGTGGCACACGAACTGAACCAGCCGCTGACCGCCATCAACAACTACTGCAACGGCATGGTCTCGCGCATCAAGGCCGAGACCATCGACCACGACGGCCTGCTCACGGCGCTGGGCAAGACCGCCAAGCAGGCCGAGCGGGCGGGCCAGATCATCCACCGCATCCGTGCCTTCGTGAAGAAGAGCGAACCGCAGCGGGTGGCGGTGCAGGCGCGGGTGATCGTTGACGAAACCGTGGAACTGGCCAGCATCGAGCTGCGCCGGCGCAACGTGGCCATCCACCACTACGTCGCCCAGCGCCTGCCCGACCTGCTGTGCGACCCGATCCTGATCGAGCAGGTGCTGCTGAACCTGCTGAAGAACGCTGCCGAGGCCATCGATTCGGCGTCGATGCCGGCCGCGCGCCGCCACATCGAGCTGCGCGTGATCCCGCGCCACACGCCCGACGAAGGCGGCGTGATCGAGTTCGCCGTCACCGACATGGGCCCCGGCCTGCCCGAGGAAGTGATCGCCCGGCTGTACGAGGCGTTCTTCTCGACCAAGGCCGAAGGCATGGGCATCGGCCTGTCGCTCTGCCGCTCGATCATCGAGAGCCACCGGGGTCGGATCAAAGCGCAAAACCTCTACAATGGATCGAACGTGACAGGGTGCCAGTTTGCCTTCACCTTGCCCGTGGACACCAGCGCGCGGCACGAGGAAACTGCGGCGCCTCATCGCCCCGATGAGGCCGCACCCGAGCCCGCCACCAGCGCCACTTCAAGCGCCAACCCAGCAGCTGCCAACCGCGCCGATTGAGCACCCCATGAGCCTGATCCCGAAGAAGGGCACGGTCTATGTCGTCGATGACGACGAAGCCGTCCGCGATTCCCTGCAATGGTTGCTCGAAGGCAAGGACTACCGCGTCAAGTGCTTTGACTCGGCCGAATCCTTCCTCTCCCGCTTCGACCCGCGCGAAGTCGCCTGCCTGATCGCCGACATCCGCATGGACGGCATGAGCGGCCTGGAGCTGCAGGACCGCCTGCTCGAACGCAAGAGCCCGCTGCCGGTGGTCTTCATCACCGGCCATGGCGACGTGCCGATGGCCGTCACCACGATGAAGAAGGGCGCGATGGACTTCATCGAGAAACCCTTCAAGGAAGAAGAGCTGATCGGCCTGGTGGAGCGCATGCTCGACCAGGCACGCAGCGCCTTCAGCCAGCACCAGGAACAGGCCAGCCGCGACGCCCTGCTGAGCCGCCTGACCACCCGCGAGGCGCAGGTGCTGGAGCGCATCGTCGCCGGCCGGCTGAACAAGCAGATCGCCGACGACCTGGGCATCAGCATCAAGACGGTGGAGGCGCACCGCGCCAACATCATGGAGAAGCTCAATGCCAACACCGTGGCCGACCTGCTGAAGATCGCCCTGGGCGCCAACAGCGCCTCAGCCGCCGGCAGCGCCGGCAAGGCCTGAGCCCTCTTCCGCTCCCCCGCCTTCCCCCAAGATCACCAGGCCGCTGCCACCCAGCGGCCTGCTTCGTTTCCGAGAGGACGTTTTCAATGACCGCCCAACTGATCAGCGGCACTGCGCTGTCGCAGCAGATCCGCGCCGACATCGCCGCCCGCGCCGCCGCCCTCACCGCCCGCGGCGTCAAGCCCGGCCTGGCGGTCATCCTGGTCGGCGACGACCCGGCGTCGGCCGTCTACGTGCGCAACAAGGTCAAGGCCTGCGGCGAGGCGGGCTTCCATTCGGTGCTGGAGCAGTACGACGCCAGCCTGCCCGAGGCCGACCTGCTGGCCCGCATCGCCGCGCTGAACGCCGACCCGGCCATCCACGGCATCCTGGTGCAGATGCCGCTGCCGAAGCACATCAACCCGCAGCGCGTGATCGAGACGATTGCCGACAGCAAGGACGTCGATGGCTTCTCGGTGCATTCGGCCGGCGCCCTGGCCAGCGGCCTGCCGGGATTCCGGGCCTGCACACCCTACGGCTGCCTGAAGATGATCGAGTCCACCGGCGTGGCGCTCAAGGGCAAGCATGCCGTGGTGATCGGCCGCAGCAACACCGTCGGCAAGCCGATGGCCCTGCTGCTGCTGCAGGCCAACGCCACCGTCACCGTCTGCCACAGCGGCACGCCCGACCTGGCCGTGCACACCCGCCAGGCGGACGTGATCGTCGCCGCCGTGGGCCGGCGCAACACCGTCACCGCGGACATGGTCAAGCCCGGCGCCATCGTCATCGACGTGGGCATGAACCGCAATGACGAGGGCAAGCTCTGCGGCGACGTGGACTTCGCCGGCGTCAGCAGCGTCGCCGGCTGGATCACGCCGGTGCCCGGCGGCGTCGGGCCGATGACCATCACCATGCTGCTGGTGAACACCCTGGAAAGCGCGGAACGCGTCACCAAGTAAGCGCATGGTCCTGCCAGGGTCGGCAGGCCGGCTCTACATTCTCCAGTTGGCCGCCGCACGCGGCTGCAGAAAGTGATTCCGCGATGCACAACCCCCTGCTCTCCCCCGCCCCGCTGCCGGAGTTCGCCGCGATCCGGCCCGAGCACCTGACACCGGCGCTGGATGTGCTGCTGCCCGCTGCCGAGGCGGCGCTGGAACAGGCCGTCAGCGCCGCGGTGCCGGCCGACTACGACGCGCTGTCGGCCGTGCTCGACGTGCCGCTGGAGCGGCTGTCGCGTGCCTGGAGCGCGGCCAACCACCTCAACGCCGTGGCCAACACGCCCGAGCTGCGCGAGGCCTACAACGCCAACCTGGCCCGCGTCACCGAGTTCCACACCCGCCTGGGCGCCGACGAGCGCCTGTACGCCAAATACAAGGCGGTGGCAGCCGGCGGCGCCCAGCTCAGCCCGGCACGACGCCAGGCGCTGGACCACGCGATCCGCGACTTCGTGCTGTCGGGCGCCGAATTGCAGGGCGCGGCGCGCGAGCGCTTCGCCGCCATCCAGGAGCGCAACGCCGAACGGAGCCAGAAGTTCAGCGAGAACGTGCTCGACGCCACCGACGGCTGGAGCCTGACCGTGCCGGCCGAGCGCCTGGCCGGCGTGCCGGCCGACGTGCTGCAGCAGACGGCTGCCGAAGGCGGCCACAAGCTCAGCCTGCACGCGCCGGTCTACCTGCCGGTGATGGAGTACGCCGACGACCGCGCCCTGCGCGAGACGCTGTACCAGGCCTACGCCACCCGCGCCAGCGAGCTGGGCCCGGCCGAACGCGACAACGGCCCACTGATGACCGAGCTGCTGCAGCTGCGCCAGGAGGAAGCCGCCCTGCTCGGCCAGCCGACCTATGCGCACTTGTCCCTGGTGCCCAAGATGGCTGAGTCGCCCGAGCAGGTGCTGGGCTTCCTGCGCGACCTGGCCCGGCGCGCCCGCCCGCATGCCCAGCGCGACCTGGCCGAGCTGCAGGCCTTTGCCGCCGAGAAGCTGGGCCTGGCCGACCTGCAGCCCTGGGACCGCGGCTATGTCGGCGAGAAGCTGAAGGAGGCCCGCTACGCCTTCAGCGAGCAGGAAGTCAAACAGTACTTCACCGAGCCCAAGGTGCTCGAAGGCCTGTTCCACATCATCGAGACGCTGTTCGACGTGCGCATCCGGCCGGACACGGCCGAGACCTGGCACCCGACAGTGCGCTTCTTCCGCATCGAGCGGCCGGGTACCGGTGACGCCGCACCGCAGCTGGTCGGCCAGTTCTACCTCGACCCCTACGCCCGCCCCGGCAAGCGGCCCGGTGCCTGGATGGACGTGGTGCGCAGCCGCTGGCAGCGGCCCGACGGCGCCGGCTTGCAGACGCCGGTGGCGCACCTGGTGTGCAACTTCGCCTCGCCGGTGGGTGACAAGCCTGCGCTGCTGACGCACGACGACGTCATCACCCTGTTCCATGAGTTCGGCCACGGCCTGCACCACATGCTGACCCAGGTCGACGAGCTGGCGGTGGCCGGCATCTCGGGCGTCGAATGGGACGCGGTGGAGCTGCCCAGCCAGTTCATGGAGAACTTCTGCTGGGAGTGGGACGTGCTGTCGCGCATGACGGCGCATGTGGACACCGGCGCGCCGCTGCCGCGTGACCTTTTCGACCGCATGCTGGCGGCCAAGAACTTCCAGAGCGGCCTGCAGACGCTGCGCCAGATCGAGTTCGCGCTGATCGACATGCGCCTGCACACCGAAGCCGATGCGCCGACGCATGTGCAGGCCCTGGTCGACGCGGTGCGCGCCGAGGTGTCGGTGCTGGCCACGCCGGCCTACCACCGCTTCCAGCACAGCTTCTCGCACATCTTCGCCGGCGGCTACTCGGCGGGCTACTACAGCTACAAGTGGGCCGAGGTGCTGTCGGCCGACGCCTTCGCCGCGTTCGAGGAGCAAGGCGTCTTCAACCCCGAGGTCGGCCAGCGCTTCCGGCGCGAGATCCTGGAAGCCGGCGGCGCCCGCCCGGCGATGGCCAGCTTCAAGGCCTTCCGCGGCCGCGAGCCCACGATCGACGCCTTGCTGCGTCACCAGGGGATGAACTGAGGTCGCCATGCGCAGCCGCCTGCCCTTGCTGACGCTCCTGGCCCTGGCGGCGGCGCTGCCGGCGCTGGCCCAGTACAAGGTCGTCGGCCCCGACGGCAAGATCACTTACACCGACCGGCCGGTGCCGGCCCCGACCGGTGGCCAGGTGCAGACCCTGCGCGCCGCGACGGCCGCCGCGGCCGCCGCCCGGGCGCCGCTGCCGCTGGAGCTGCGAGCCGTGGCCGCGCGTTTCCCCGTCACGCTGTTCACCAGCACCGACTGCGCGCCCTGCGACACCGGCCGCCAGCTGCTGCAGGCGCGCGGCATTCCGTTCGCCGAGAAGACCGTCAGCACCGAGGACGACATCGCCGCCCTGCAGCGCCTGAGCGGCGGGCGCACCGTGCCGGCGCTGACGGTGGGCACGCAGGCCCTGCGCGGCCTGCTCGATGCCGACTGGCACGGCCTGCTGGACCTGGCAGGCTACCCCCGGGAATCGAAGCTGCCGCGTGGCTGGACGGCCGGCCCGGCGGTGCCTCTGGTGGCGCGGGCACCCGTGCCTGAGCCGGCACCGGCTGCAGCGCCCGCGCCCACGGTGCCGCGTGGCGTGCCCGAACCCGCGGCATTGCCGCCCGGCACGCCCGCCATCCGCTTCTGACGCAGCGCGTCAGCCGGGTGGCACGTCCGCCGGCTCGGCCGCTGCGAACACCCGCTGCAGGCCGCGCACCGCCCAGCTGCCCCCGCCCACGGCGGCACCCATCAGCCAGAACACGGCGCCCGGCCCCAGCGCAGTGCCGGCCACGCCGAAGGCCAGCGGCATCACGCTGCTGCTGAAGTTGATGGTCATCGAGCGGATCGCGATCGCCTCGCCGTGGCGGTCGGGCGGCGTGATGTGGTGCAGCGTGCTCATGATCATGGGCTGCACCGCGCCCAGCGCCAGCCCCAGCAGGGTGGCGCAGCCGGCCATCAGCCAGGGCGTGCCGGCGAACGGGTAGATCGCGAACACGGCGGCGGTCATCACCATCGCCGCGCGCAGCACCGTCACCTCCTGCAGCCGGTGCGCCAGCAGCGGGATCACGAAGCGCACCACCGTCACCGCCGCGGTGAAGATGCCCAGCACCAGGCCGATGGTGCTGGCGTTGTAGCCGCGCGCATGGCCCAGCACCGGCACGGCGAAGCTGTGCACATCCCAGCTGGCCGACAGCAGCCAGTTGATGAACAGCAGGCGCTTCAGGCCCGGCGTGGCGAGCAGTTCCCAGCGGCCGGCGCCGGCGGGCCGGCTGGCGGGCGCGGCCTGCCGCGGCGTTTGCGGAACCTGGCCCATCACCCACACCGACACCAGCGGAAACGCCAGCATCGCACCGTAGGCCGCGCCGAAGCCGCCCAGGTCGATCAGGAAGCCCGCCGTCACCGGCCCCAGCACATTGGCGCCGGAGAAGGCCATGCCCAGCCAGCTGAAGACCCGCAGCCGCTCGGTGCTGTCGCTGGCCAGCAGGCCGGCGGCGCGCAGCACCACGATCACGCCGACATTGGTGCCGGCGCCGGAGCAGGCCGCACCGAGGCACTGCAGCGCGAACTGCGGCCAGCCTGCCACGAACGTGGACACCAGCGCGCAGCCCACGCCGACGAAGGTCAGGCCCACGGCCAGCTTCTGCGGCCGGTGGTAGCCGTGGCGGTCGGCCATGCGGCCGGCGGGCATGGCGATGAGCACCGGCAGCGCGGCGAACAGCGCCAGCAGCAGGCCCACCGCCCAGGCACTGTGGCCGGCCTGCAGCGCCTGCAGCGGCGTGGCCATGCGCTGGC
>Ga0116179_1003869_pt1 | contig 10196 bp, 8 predicted proteins | sample AD_UKC071_MetaG_FD_89751 | JGI IMG/M metagenome (GOLD analysis project Ga0116179, IMG submission 89751) | Active sludge microbial communities of municipal wastewater-treating anaerobic digesters from USA - AD_UKC071_MetaG | ecosystem: Engineered > Bioreactor > Anaerobic > Digestate | place: USA...
GCACTGCGCCGCGAGATGGCCCGGGTCGGCGAATGGAGCGCGCCGATCGTGGCGCCACCGACCGATCCGGCCGAAGTGACGGCGTGGGTCGACTCGGTGCTCGACGCCGCGGGATACCGCCTACCGGAGGTCGACAAACGCACCCAGCGGATCGACGCGGTGGTGCTGCACCCGGTGGCGGGCACCGCCATCTTCCTGCTGACGATGTTCGTGTTCTTCCAGACCATCTTCACCGTGGCCGCGCCTCTGCAGGACTACGTCGAGATGTTCTTCGGCTGGCTGGGCGGACTGGTCGCCGCGCACGTCGGCATCGGCTGGCTGTCGGCGTTCCTGTCCCAGGCGGTGATCGGGGGTATCGGCGGGGTGCTGGTCTTCCTGCCGCAGATCGTGCTGCTGTTCGTGCTGATCGCGCTGCTCGAGGCCAGCGGCTATCTGGCGCGGGCGGCGTTCCTGATGGACCGGGTGATGTCCAAGGCCGGTCTGGAGGGCCGGGCGTTCGTGGCGCTGCTGAGCTCGTTCGCCTGCGCGATCCCCGGCATCATGGCGACCCGGTCGTTGCCGTCCGCCCGCGACCGGCTGGCCACCATGATGGGTGCCCCCCTGATGACCTGCTCGGCGCGGTTGCCGGTCTACATCCTGCTGGTCGGCCTGCTGCTGCCCGCCGACGCCCGGGTCGGGGTGTTCAACGCCCGCGGCGTGGTGATGTTCGCGCTCTACCTGACCGGTGCGGTGTCGGCGATGCTGGCGGCGGCGGCCTTCAAGCGGCTCACCTCGCGCGGCGGCGGGGCGCTGCCGTTCTACATGGAGATGCCGCCCTATCAGGTGCCGCGACTGCACACCGTCGCAGCGGAGGTGTGGACGGCCGCCTCGGCGTTCCTGCGCAAGGTCACCTCGATCATCATGGCGACCACCGTGGTGCTGTGGGTGCTGCTGAATCTGCCGCTGCGCTCCGAGGCCGAGATGGCCGCCGCCGGAGTCGACACCACCGACGAGGTGGCGGTGGCGGCCTACACCCTCGACCACTCGCTGGCCGCCACGGTGGGCCGGGCCGTCGAACCGGTCTTCGCACCGCTCGGCTTCGACTGGCGGATCAACATCGGCATCCTGTCCTCGCTGGCCGCCCGCGAGGTGTTCGTCGCGACCCTGGGCCAGGTGGCGGCCGCGGAGGATCCGGAGGATCCGGCCGAGGCACTGCGAGCGATGCGGGTGCAGGACGGCGATTCCGGCGCGGGCCGGTTGCTGTTCGACGCGCCGACGATCGCCGCGCTGCTGGTGTTCTTCATGTACGCGCTGCAGTGCATGTCGACCGTGGCGGTGCTGCGCCGGGAGAGCGGCTCGTGGCGCTGGCCGCTGCTGGCGTTCGGCTACATGTTCGTGCTGGCCTGGACGATGGCGTGGCTGGCCCGCACGGTGGTCGCCGTCGTCACCGGGGTGGCCTGACGGTCACCGGTCGGCCCCGGCGGTAGCCCTCAGTGGGAGGCGAAGAACTGGGCGGTCATCGCCGACGCATCCAGCGCGGCCGGCCAGACGTGCCCGCCCCCGTCGATACGCACCAGCGACACCTCGGTGCCGCCGGCGCACCCGGCGGCATCGGTCCGCTGTACCGGTCCGGCGGCCGCCTGCGCGACGAACGGGCCCGGGCATCCGTCGGCCTGCCGCCACCGTTCGGCCAGCGCCGGGGCGGAGATGATCTCGCTGGGTCCGCCGCGGCCCACCATCGGGCCGCCGCCGAACGGCACCACCGCGTCTCCGGTGCCGTGGATCTGCAGCACCGAGACCGGCTTGGACGGGGCGCACGGCACCCCGGCGCCCAACGTCCCGGCGACGGGCGCGACCGCGGCCACCAGATCGGCGCGATCGCAGGCCAACCGGTTCGCCATGAACCCGCCCGCCGACATACCGGTGACGAAGACCCGTCCCGGCGGGATGGCGAAGTCCCGGGTCAGCCGGTCGATCAGTGCGGACAGGAAGCCGACGTCATCGACGCCCTGCCGGTCCGGGATCGACGCTCCCCTGCCGTCGGCCCAGCTCAGGTCGATACCGTCGGGGTAGGCCACCACGAAGCCGAACCGGTCGGCGACCGCGTTGTAGTTGGTGAGCGCGGCCTGGTCGGCGCCGGTCATGCCGGACCCGTGCAGGTTGATCACCAGACCGAACTGCGGAGCCGGCGGGACGTGCAACACATAGGTGCGCTGCAGGCCGCCGAAGGTCAGCATCCCCGGCGGGTCCACCGGATTCGCCGTCGCCGGCGGCGCGCTCCATCCGGCCAGCATCAGGGCGGCGAGCAGCATCGCGGTTCGCACAGTCACTCGACCAGTGTGCCCGACAGGGCCGACGGCAGGCTGGGCAGGAAGTGCCGGGTGGCGAACGCCCTGATCTGTTCGGCGGTCTCCAGCGGTTCGGCGGCGGGCAGCAGCAGCGCCATCATGGCGTAGCGCCAGATGCAGTCGGCCAGTTCGGCGACGGTGTCCGGGCCGACCCGGTCGGCGAACCCGGGCGGGAAGATCACCCGCAGCGCGGCCTCGATCCGGGCCACAGCCGCCCGGTGATGCCGTCGCGCGAGGTCAAGGGTGAGCGCGGGCTCGTCGGCGATCATCCGGTTCAGCAGGCGATGCGTGCGGCTGCGCAGGATGGCTGCGGTGAACGCCTCGACGTAGAGGTTGGAGGCCGGCCGGAGGGCAGCCAGTTCGGTGGCGATGTCGGCGAACAGCCGGGCGTTCTCCCGGTCCATCACCGCAGCCACCAGTTCATCCCGGTTGGCGAACCGGCGGTAGATGGTGGTGCGGCTCACCCCGGCCCGACGGGCCACGTCGTCGAGGGCCACCCGACGGATGCCGTGCTGGTCGAACTCGGCGAGCGCGGCATCGAGGATCGCCTCGGTCGAGGTGTCAGCTGGGCTGGGAGGCATACCGCGCGAAGCCCTCCCGGGCATACGGGGTGTATCGCCAGGTCATGGGCAGGGCATCCCAAACCCGGTTGACGACGCGCGAGCGGCACAGGGCGGCGAACCGCTGATAGCGCTTTTCCTTGCGGTCATCCCAGGGCAGCCTGAGGATCTCCCGGGTGCGGGGCGGCATGCCGCCCGTCGTCAGGAACGCGGCCAGCGGATTGAACAGCGGTGCAACGACTTTCCATGCCAGCGGCGAGACGCCCTTGGGCCGGGGGAAGCCCTTGGTGACGTAGCCGACGCCGTACCGGGCGGTGGGATGGGCCACCAGCACCTCGTTGATCATGTGATCCCAGTACTTCTCGAAAGCTGCGTAGTCGGCGGGCATCGGCCGGTCGGAGACGCCGTAGCGGCGGTACCAGGTCTTGGACTCCAGGTACATCTGCTCCTTCTCGGCGCGGGAGAGCTTCCGGACGAAGGTGTCGGTGAAGTAGAGCACCTGATCGAAGAAGGTGGCGTGGGCCCAGAAGTAGGTGTCCGGGTCCAGTGCGTGATAGCGGCCCCGATTGGCCTCGGTGGCGAAGTCCTCGGGTAGTTCACCCTTGATGTTCGTGTGGAAGTTGCGCACCGCCGGTCCGGCGTTGTCGTCGTCGGTTCCGTAGACGGTCCGGTAGATGGGCGGCAGCGAGCGCTTGATGCGGGCCGCGGTATCGGCGAAGAACACCGAGTGGTCCTTCACGCCCTGCCCCAGTCCGGCCAGCATGTTCTGCAGCACCGCGGGACGCGGCCCGATCAGTGCGATCCGGCGGTCACCGAAGTACTGCCACACCAGCGAGCCCGGCCCCAACGGCAGGGCGTCGGGCTGAGCCGGCGTCCCGGTGGGACCGCTGACTGACGTGGAAGGAGTGTGTGCGAGCTCGGTCATGCGACACAGTGTTACAGATTGTGCACTTTGTTCCATCGGGGGGTCTGCCGGCTGTGGGCGTTCCCGGCGGACGGCCCGGCCCGCCGCGCAGTGGCATGCGGTTTCTCCGCCTCGGAGCGACTCCAGAACACCTCGCGAGCGACTCGTGCTGATGGTGGTGTCCCGAAAGGGGTTGAGAGTCGCTCGCAGGGGCGACTGGAGTCGCTCCGAGGTGGAGAAAAGCACTATCGGTCCTCGGCCGCTGGGAGGACACCGTCGTCAGCAACCTGGCGCATCGGCGTCAGCATCCCGGTGAATCGGTATGCCCCGACCGCCGGCGCCGGAGATTCGCCGACACTAGTGGAATCGTCTCAGCCGGAGGCTGTTGGTCACCACCAGAACCGAACTGGCCGCCATCGCGGCACCGGCGATCATCGGCGTGAGCAGACCAAACGCTGCCAGGGGAATGGCAGCGGCGTTGTATCCGAAGGCCCAGAACAGGTTCTGCTTAATCACCCGCAGGGTGCGCGCCGACAGTCGCAGCGCGGTCGGAACCGTGCGCAGGTCACCGCGCACCAATGTGATGTCACCCGCTTCGATCGCGGCATCGGTCCCGGTTCCGATCGCCATCCCGATGTCGGCGGTGGCCAGCGCCACCGAATCGTTCACGCCGTCGCCGACCATCGCGACCCGACGGCCGCCGGCCTGCAGCGCCCTGATCGCCTCGGCCTTCCCCGACGGCAACACCCCGGCGATGACGTCGTGCGCCGCGATACCGACCTCCGCGGCCACCCGCGCCGCCACCGCGGGACCGTCCCCCGTCAATAGAACGGGAGTCAGTCCCATCGCCTTGAGCTCGGCGATCGCCGCCGCACTGGTCGGCTTCACCGTGTCGGCCACCCGGATCACGCCTCGCCGTCGGCCGTCCCAGCTGACCGCCACCGCGGTGGCGCCGCTCGTATCGGTGTCGTGATCGGCTCGGGCGACCTGCACGTCGACTCCCTGGGAGACTCCCGCGAAGACTCCCCCGGCGAAGGATCCGGACTCGCCCCCGACGATGCCGCGAACGCCGGTTCCGGGAGCGTTGGCGAAGTCCCGCACTTCGGCGATGGGCAGCCCGCGGGCGAGGGCGGCGGCAACGATCGCCGCCCCGACCGGATGCTCCGAGGCGGCTTCCACCGCCGCGGCCCGGGCCAGCACCTCGTCCTCGTCCTCGCCGGGCTCGGCCCGCACCGCAGCGACACTCATCCGCCCGTTCGTCACCGTGCCGGTCTTGTCCAGCACGACGGTGTCGATACCGCTGACGGTTTCGAGGACCTGCGGCGACTTGATCAACACACCGAGTTGGGCGCCGCGCCCGGTGCCGACCAAGATGGCCGTCGGAGTGGCCAGGCCGAGCGCGCACGGGCAGGCGATGATCAGCACCGCAACCGCGGCGGTGAACGCCGCGGTGACGGAGTGCCCGGTGAGCAACCACCCCGCCAGGGTTACCACGGCGATACCCAGGACCACGGGAACGAAGACCGCCGACACCCGATCGGCCAGTCGCTGCACCGACGCCTTACCGCTCTGGGCATCGGCGACCATCCGCGACATCCGGGCCAGTTGGGTGTCCGAGCCCACCGTGACCGCGCGCACCCGAAGCCGGCCGTAGGTATTGACCGTGCCGCCGAGCACCGGGTCGCCGGGGCCGACGTCGACGGGCACCGATTCGCCGGTCATCGCCGAGGCGTCCAGTGCGGATGTGCCGTCGATCACCACACCGTCGGTGGCGACCAGTTCACCGGGCCGCACCACGATCACGTCCCCCACCGCGAGTTCGCCGACCGGTATCCGAATCTCGACCCCGTCGCGAACGACGGTGGCCTCCTTGGCCCCCAACGCGAGTAGTGCGCGCAGCGCCGCCCCCGCCGACCGCTTCGCCTTGGCCTCGGCGTAGCGCCCGGCCAGCAGGAACACCGTCACCGCAGCGGCAACCTCGAAGTACACATGAGCGTGCGCATGACCCTGCAGCACCACGAGCGCCGACCACAGGTAGGCCGACAACGTGCCCAGAGACACCAGGGTGTCCATGCTCGACGTCCGGTGGCGGGCCCGCTCAAGCGCCGTCCGGTGGAACGGATAGCCGCCCCAGAACACGATCGGCGTAGCCAGCGCCAACGCCCACCACTGCCAACCGGGGAACTGCCAGGGCATCACCATCGACACCGCGATCACCGGCACCGCCAGCACGGCCGAGACGATCAGCCGTGGCCGCAGGGCATCCTCGGGAATGTCGTGGTCCCCGTGATCGCCCCGATGGCGGTCACCGTGGTCGATCACGGTCGCGTGGTAGCCGGCGTTTTCGACGGCGCTGATCAGCCGCTCGGTCGACACCGTCGCGCTGTGGTCGACATGCGCCTGCTCGAGGGCGAGGTTCACCGTCGCCGAGACCCCGTCGATCTGGTTGAGCCCGCGCTCGACCCGCGCCGCACAGGAGGCACAGCTCATCCCGGTGAGTCGCAGATCCGTCGTGGTCATACCACGACAATACCCCTAGGGGGTATGTACATCAAGGGCTCGGCGACGGCGCAGACCGGCCAGTGCGAGCACCGTCAGCACCCCGGCCGAGGTGAGCAGCAACCACACCAGCAGCATCATCGGCGGGTGGTACACCACGGACACGGTGGCAGGCTCCCCGTCGGTCACCGGGGCCACGTCCACCGTTCTGCTGATCTGCGGCCAGCAGAACGCCGCTCCCACCACCGCGGCCAGGGCGAGGACCAGTTGGACGGTGTGCCTGGTCATTGGACGACGCGCCTGGTCATCCGGCCTCGCGCTGCCCGACGAGTTCGGTCAGCGCCGCGCGCAACGTGTCGTCGTCACGGGCCCACGCCTGAGCCGTACGGCCGTTGGTGAGCTTCAACCCGATGGCGTAGCGGCCCTTCGGAATTCCGCTCAGCTCGCCCAATGTGCGGGCCGACTGCCAGGAGTGCGGCGGCTTCGAGGACTTCGGGCTCTCCGCGGACTCGGGGAACACCGTGACGATCTCGCTGATCAGGATGGTCTCCGTACCCTCGCGCAGCGCATCGCGGGTCAGTTCCACGCTGGTGTGGATGCGCGCGGCCTTGACCTGGATGGTCAGCACCCCACTCACCAGGACCAGGAACATCAACGGCACCAGCGGCTGGAATCCCACGCCCGCACCGCGCTGGACCAGGATCATGGCCCCGGCCGCGATCGGGCCCAGCAACACCCACAGCCAACTGGCGCCGGGCTCGGTGAAGATCGGCTCGGGATCCGACTGAGCCGGAATAGGCTCGGGATCCGACGGTGGAGGCTCAGACGTCATACTTGCTCCCCTCCCCGAACGTACGGTCGTCGAATCTTCCCGGGCCCGGGTGACCCGCGAACCATTCCACCGCCGCCGGCCGGCCGAGCAGCACGATCCCCAACAGGATCGGCAACACCCCGAGCAGCGCCAGGATGTGGGTGCCGACCAGCACCGCCGACAGCGAGACCACCACCACCACTGCAAGCGAGAGCGCCGTGGTCGCCCGACGGAATCGCACGTCGCCGCCCCGGGTCCGCCCAGCCACGAACACCAGCCCGGCGGAAGCCAGCACGAACAGCGCACCGACGCCGCGGTACAGCCACATCGTGGACCGGACCATATCGTCGGGCACCGTCGCGGCCGCGACCTGGCGCAGCGTGTCGAAGCTCACTGCGGCGGTGACCATCCCACCGGCGGCGACCAGCACCGCCCCTCCGATCAGCAGCCAGATGGCCCTGGTGACGGCGGCGGGCCGGTCAAGGTTCCCGCTCATCGGAAGTTCAGCCAACCCGCGGCCTCCGCCGCCCAGTAGGTGAGCACGATGTCGGCGCCGGCCCGGCGGATGGCGACGAGTGACTCGTAGGCCGCCGCCTCCCGGTCCAGCCAGCCGTTGGCCGCCGCGGCGTTGATCATCGCGTACTCGCCCGACACCTGATAGGCCGCCACCGGAACCGGCGAGATCTCGGCGGTGGCGCGCACGACGTCCAGGTAGGCCATCGCCGGCTTGACCATCACGATGTCGGCACCCTCGTCGATATCCAGCGTGACCTCGCGCAGCGCCTCGCGGATATTGGCGGTGTCCTGCTGGTAGGTGCGCCGATCACCGACGAGGCTCGATCCGACCGCGTCGCGGAACGGACCGTAGAACGCCGAGGCGAACTTCGCGGCGTAGGCCAGGATCACCACGTCGGAGAACCCGGCGGCGTCCAGTCCGTCCCGGATGGCGGCAACCTGGCCGTCCATCATCCCGCTGGGACCGACCACCCGCGCACCGGACTCCGCCTGTGCGACGGCAAGTTTCACGTACTGGTTGTTGGTGGCGTCGTTATCGACCCGGCCGGTCGCATCCACGAGGCCACAGTGGCCGTGATCGGTGAACTCGTCCAGACATGTGTCGGCCATCAGTACGCACGCGTCACCGATGTCGTGGGCCAGGTCCCGCAGTGCGACGTTGAGAATTCCGCCGGGGTCCACCCCGGCCGACCCGGCGGCGTCCTTGTCCTCGGGCCTGGGCACCCCGAACAGCATCAGCCCGCCGACGCCGGCCGAAACGGCCTCGGCGGCGGCGCGTCGCAGCGAATCCCGGGTGTGCTGGACGACCCCCGGCATCGAGTCGACCGGCCGCGGTTCGGAGATCCCGTCGGCGACGAACATCGGCAGGACCAGATGCCGCGGCTCCAACGATGTCTCGGCGACCAGGCGGCGCAGTGCGGGAGTGGACCGCAGTCGCCGGGGCCGCTGTCTCGGGAACGACATGGCTAGGTCCGTCGGTGGCGGCCCGCCGCGCTTGCGACCGCCACTAGCGCCGCCGGCTCTTCTTTCGCGGCGGCGGCAGCGCGCCCTCCGCGCGGAGCCGGGCCGCATGCTCGGCCAACGCGTCGACCAGCGGACCCACCGCGGCGGTCTCCGGCTGAACGTCGACCCGCAAGCCGAACTCGGCCGCGGTTTCTGCGGTCTTCGGCCCGATGCAGGCCACGATGGTGCGGGCGTGCGGCTTGCCGGCGATGCCGACGAGGTTGCGGACCGTCGACGACGAGGTGAAGCAGACCGCGTCGAACCCGCCGGTCTTGATCATCTCCCGGGTCTCGGCGGGCGGCGGTGCCGCTCGCACGGTCCGGTAGGCCGTCACATCCTCAATCTCCCAGCCGCGCTCGCGCAGCCCCTCGGCGAGGGTTTCGGTGGCGATGTCCGCGCGCGGCAGCAGCACCCGGTTGACCGGGTCGAAGATGCTGTCGTACTCGGGGAACTCGTCGAGCAGGCCCAGCGAGGACTGCTCACCGGAGGGAACCAGTTCGGGGCTGATCCCGAAGGCACGCACCCGGTCCGCGGTGGCCTCGCCGACGCAGGCGATCTTCACCCCGGAGAACGCCCGGGCGTCCAGACCGAACTCGCCGAACTTCTCCCACACCGCGCGCACGGCGTTGGTGGAGGTGAACACCACCCACTGGTAGCGGCCGTCGACCAGACCCTTGACCGCCCGCTCCATCTGGGCGGGGCTGCGCGGCGGTTCGACGGCGATGGTCGGCACCTCGACCGGCAGCGCGCCGTGTCCGACGAGCCGATCGCTCATCTCGCCGGCCTGCTCCTTGGTGCGCGGCACCAGGACGGTCCAGCCGTACAGGGCGCGGCTCTCCCACCAGTTCAGCTTCGCCCGCTGGGTGACGGTGCGGCCGATGGTGACCACCAGCGCCCCGGCCGTCAATCCGCTGCCCTCACCGCCCAGCGCCGAGCGGTCGGCCAGACCGGCCAGGGTGGTCTCCACCGAACGCTGCGCGCAGGTGGTGCCCTGGGCCGTCACCACGCACGGGGTGGCCTCGGCCAGTCCGTACTCGATCAGGGTGCCGGCGGCCTCGGGGAGATGTGAGGCGGTGGCGGTGAGAATGAGCGGGCCGGGAGCGGCGGCGAGCGCGGCCCAGTCCACCTCACCGCGGACATCGGCGACGGTGTGCGTGGAGCCCTGGGGCAGGCCGGCGTAGCTGGGCACGGCGACGGTGGCAGGCAGGCCCGGCACGATCTCGAACGACAGGTGCGTCTTGGCGACGGCATTGACCTCGGTGATCACCGCGTCGACCGACAACGGGTCGCCGGCCACCAACCGGACCACATCGGCACCGTTCCGGGCCTCGGCGACCAGCGTCTTGGCCACCTCGGCGGGCTCCCCGAGCGCAGGCCGGATGTCCGGGCCGGAGGAGTGCACGGGCACGTCCGCGCCGTCGGCGGGGGTGTCGTTGGGGGCGGGCGCCGGGCCGGCCGCCGGGGGGAGATCGGAACCGACGAGGTCGAGCACCCCCTGCGGGACGTCGGGGTCGGTGAACACGCAGGCGGCGTTGGCGAGTACCGTGCGCGCCCGGGTGGTCAGCAGCCCGGGGTCC
>Ga0116179_1003870_pt1 | contig 10196 bp, 5 predicted proteins | sample AD_UKC071_MetaG_FD_89751 | JGI IMG/M metagenome (GOLD analysis project Ga0116179, IMG submission 89751) | Active sludge microbial communities of municipal wastewater-treating anaerobic digesters from USA - AD_UKC071_MetaG | ecosystem: Engineered > Bioreactor > Anaerobic > Digestate | place: USA...
AAAAGAAAAGTAGCAAATGACTTTTGCATCTGCTACTTTGTCTACAGTCTGAATCAAAAGGGACAGTCCCTTTTGATTTTTGTATTTGGTGTCTGTATTTGGTGTCAGACACCGAATACAAGTTGGAAATTAATTTCCTGTTTTGTGGAAAAACTTCTTCCGATTGGGGCGGTATTCGTGGCCTACAATTGAAATTTCAGGAAAATACAAATCAAAATTCACTGGCATAGAAATTGCTAAATTATTGATGCACAAGGGGCCCAAATGATGAGGCGCGGATGTCTTTGGCTTTAAAGCAATATTCTATAAGTTATAAATAGGGCCCATATCAAGAAAGGGTGATATTATGTCAAAAAATGTAAGCGAAAGAGCAGAACTGAAAAAGGTCATGAACCTTAAGGATGTCTTGGCTCTTGCCTTTGGGACCATGATTGGCTGGGGCTGGATCATGCTGGCCGGCGTCTGGGTTGCTGCAGCCGGAGTTATTGGCGCAGTGGCCGCCTTTGCTATCGGAGCCATACTTTGCATTTTCGTCGGCCTCACTTATGCGGAGCTGACACCGGCATTGCCTCTTGCGGGCGGCGAGCTGGTTTTCTCCTATCGCGGCTTGGGTTATAAAGCTTCATGGTTCACAGGCTGGATGATTACCTTTGCTTATGTAGGAGTGGCAGCGTGGGAAGGGCCGGCAATGGTTACCGCCATAGACTACCTTATTCCGTTGCCCAGGTTTGGCTATCTTTGGACGGTGGCGGGGTTTGACGTGTATCTGTCCTGGGTTCTGGTCGGTTCCCTGGGCGGGTTGATTTTAGCTATCGTAAATTACAGGGGCGTCAAGCCGGCAGCGGTTTTCCAGAAATCAGCGACGGTGGCCATGGCTATCGGCGGGATTCTGTTCTTCTTTGGTGGGGTAGGCTTTGGAAGTGTATCCAACATGCTTCCTCTTACCACCAACGCCAGCGGCCTCGTTGTTGTGCTTTTGATGGTACCTGCCATGTTCGTAGGATTCGACGTTATACCGCAGGCTGCGGAGGAAATGAACATTCCTCTGAGGTCTATCGCGAAGGTATTGATTTTGTCCATACTGTTGGCTGCTGCCTGGTATATTATCATGATTATAGGCATTTCGCTTTGTGCGCCTCAGGAAGTGAGAGATACGGCTTCCATACCGGTAGCTGATTCCTTTGCATACGCGTTGAACTCGCCCATTGCAGGGAAGTTTATGATTATTACGGCTTTGTGCGGAATCCTTACCTCCTGGAACGGTTTTATTTTGGGTGCGACGCGGGTTATTTTCGCTATGGGTCGAGCCAAGATGCTTCCTCCCGTCTTCGGAAGAGTTCATCCCAAGTACCAGACTCCAACCGCTGCTATTTTGTTGGTTGGCATAATTACATGCATTTCTCCGCTGCTTGGAAAGAGTGCACTGGTATGGTTTGTGGACGCCAGCGCCTTTGGAACCGTTACGGCTTACTGCATGGTAGCTTGCTCCTTTGTGGCATTACGTAAGAAAGAGCCCGAACTGGAGAGACCTTACGCTATAAAGGCAGGGGGCGTTGTGGGAATTATTGCCGTTATCGTGGCTATTTTCTTTATAACACTTTATCTGCCTATCTTTACTCAAGGTTTGATCTGGCCATATGAATGGTTGATGGTCTTTGGATGGGTCATTCTCGGGGCGGTTCTGCTGATTATGAACCAGAGGGCATATCCTGACGTAAGCATTGAAGAAAGAGAGTATCTCATGTTTGGCGAAGATTACATGAGAGAGGATCGCAAGTATACCGGATCGAGAGAAATAAAATATTAATATTTTAATACTTACCTCCTGAATGGGTACCAAGGGGCCGGGGAACAATCCCGGCCCCTTGGTAATTGGAGATTGTATTTGGTGTCTGGCACCAAATACAACAACTTGTAAAAAATGCCAGACACCAAATACAACTCCACATGTAACTTCCCTTGTTTTATGCTTTGGCGCTTGATATCATAAAACTTGTAAAAGGTGTCAGACCCCAAACACAACAAGTTGTAAAAAGTGTTGTAAAAAGTGTCAGACACCAAATACAGACACCAAATACAGACACCAAATACAATAGACACCAAATACAATAATTCAGGGCGGCGGAATGAATACAAATAATAGTATTAAACCGGGGGATAACGCAGGGCTGAAGCGGGTACTGGGAAGGACGGATGTACTCACCCTTGCCTTTGGAACCATGGTGGGCTGGGGTTGGGTAATGCTCTCCGGCCTTTGGATCAAGGAAGCCGGGGTTCTGGGTTCCCTTTTGGCTTTTGCAATAGGGGCTGCCCTCTGCATTCTCGTTGGACTTACATATGCCGAATTGACGGCGGCACTTCCGCTTGCGGGCGGAGAGATGGTCTATGCATACCGGGCCTTAGGCCAGCGCTTTGCCTGGCTGGTGGGTTGGGCCATATCTTTCGCATATATAGGTGTTGCTGCTTGGGAGGGCATTGCTCTCGCCACGGCTATTGACTATATACTCCCCATACCGAAAGTCGGCTATTTGTGGAGCGTCGGCGGGTATCCAGTTTTCGCTTCCTGGGCTTTGGTGGGCATGGCAGGAGCCCTCGTTTTGCTTCTTCTCAATCATTTCGGCATCCGTCCTGCTGCCATTTTTCAGGTGATGACCACCTCGGCGCTCTTTCTTGTAGGGCTGATTTTTGTCTTTGGCGGTATATCCTTTGGGGATCCCGCTTATATTGCACCCACTTTCACCACAGGAAAGGGGCTCGTAGCCGTTCTCTTGATGGTACCTTCCATGTTTGTGGGATTTGATGTTATCCCTCAATCGGCGGAGGAAATGAACCTGCCATTGCGGCACATTTCCAAAACCTTTATCGTTGCCATCTTACTGGCAGCCTGCTGGTACTTCCTTATCATCCTGGGGATCAGCCTGTCCGCTCCTCCCGAAGTTCGGAGTGCAGGAATCGTCCCTGCGGCGGACGCCATGGCTTACTGCTTTAAATCTCCGATTTTCGGCAAAATCATGATTGTTGGCGGAATTTGCGGAATTATGACAAGCTGGAACGGTTTTATCGTCGGTTCCACGAGAATTATCTTTGCCATGGGACGGGCCAAAATGCTGCCGCCATTTTTCGGAAACCTCCACCCAAGATACAAAACTCCTACCGGGGCCATTCTTCTGGTGGGAGTGATATGTACCCTCACACCGTTGCTTGGTCGGAACGCCTTGGTGTGGTTTGTCAACGCCAGCGCTTTCGGTTCTGTAATGGCCTACCTCATGGTAGCGGCGGCCTTTCTTATTCTAAGGAAAAAGGAGCCGGACCTGGCGCGCCCTTTCAAAATCAAATACGGGGTTCCTATTGCCGTTATCGTGACTGTTATGTCCGTTGGTTTTCTTTTGCTCTACACGCCGATGGGGAAGGTGTCTCTTGCCTGGCCCCAGGAATGGGCTCTGATTCTCATCTGGCTGCTTTTAGGAGTAGTTTTCTTCATTTGGAGCCGGATAGCCTATGGCGTTGTCTCCCCTATGGAACGAGAATTGCTTATTTTTGGGGAAGAGTATTCGCGAAGGGAGTTTACCCATGAATAAGAGGATTCTGCTGATTGCATTAGTTATGCTGTCGGTTTTACTGATGTTTTTCTATAGAAGCGCGAGTTCTCGGCAGGAAATTACTGATCCGGAGCCGGTGGAGCTCTACCCGCTGAGCCAGGACCAGATTGGGTGGCTTTCTGAGAAGAAGGAGCTTGTTGTGGCCGTTACCGACGATGCCGCTCCTCTTATAATGTTCGACGCCGGCGGCCATGCTTCCGGGATGCTCGTTGACTATTTGGATTATTTCCGCCGGGATTATCGGATAGAGATCAACTATGTGCCCGTTCTGAAGCGGGATTTGGAGCCGGTTCTCATAGGCGGACAGGCGGATGTGGCCATTGCCATGCATGACCTTGCCCATGATCAGACGATTTCCTACACTATGCCCGTGGTGGAGACCAAGGGTGTTTTGATGTATCAGAACACTCTGTGGCTTGAGGCATCGCCGGAGGGGCAGGATTTAGTCATCGCTTGCGTTGAGGGGGACCCTTCGGTGGAGACGCTTCGCAAATTTTTCCCCAAAGCCGAACTGCTTTTAGAGGACAGCACCAGGGATGCGGTGGGTCGGCTTAAGTCCGGGGACGCCAATGCAGTCGCCGGCAGCGAGACCGCGTTAAATTATTTTTTAGGCATTGGTTACCTTTGGGACAATCCGGGCAATCATTACCTTTCCGACAGCCCAGGCAGGGATTATATTTCGGACAACCTGCTGCGGGCGGACGGATATCTCTATGAAAAAAGCTACTGCCTTGCTGTTTCCGCTGAAAACCATATCCTTTATGAAATCTTGAACAACGCCATTTATTACATGGACAATGCGCAAGTGCTTACGGATCTTCAATCCAAATGGATGGGAATGTCTTATCCGCTTTATACGGAAAGTTTCGTGGAGGAGTTCGGCATCATCATCCTCATTCTTTTCGCCGCTGTTCTCTGTGTATTCCTTGTGTTTTACCAGTCTAACAAGAGCCTGTACGAAGAACTGCAGCAGCGGATGGAGCTCCTGAGGGAAAGCCAGAACGAAATGCAGACCACCTTTGACGGCGTCACCTATTACTTGGCAGAAGTGAACAGGGAAGGCAGGATTGTGGACATCAACAAAGCTTTGGCCCAATACCTGCAGATCCGGCGCCACAATGCTATCGGTCTCAAGCTGGCCGAGCTTTTCGGCGCAGACGAGGTTGCGAGCAGCCGGCTTTCCGAGCTCATTGAAAAGACCTTCCTGGAAGAAAAGGAACACGACACGGAACTCACTGTGGGCCGTGGGATTTATGAGGCCCATTCCTTCACCATTAAAGACACCCGCGGCAAGGTTGAGAAAATCCTGCTGATGATTAAGGACGTGACGGATCAGCGGAGCGCAGAGCGGCAGATGCTTCAGGACAACAAGATGATCGCCATAGGCCAGCTGGCATCGGGCGTGGCTCATGAAATTCGAAACCCGCTGGGACTGGTCCGCAACTATTGTTATGTGTTGAAATCCCTTGATAAAGATGACGTGGCCACCCGGGAGGAAGCCATTAAAATCATTGAAAAATCCGTGGAAAAAGCGGGCAGGATCATCGAAAACCTGTTGAATTTCTCCAGGATGACCTCCAATAAAAAGGAACTGGTCAATCTCTATGTTCACATCAGCAATATCATCGAACTGCAGAGGAACTGGCTGGATAAGCGGGGCATTGCGGTATATTATAAATTTGTTGGCCCTCATGATGTGGTGGTGAACATCGAGGCCATTGAATTAGTTCTGATAAACCTTATCTCCAACGCGGCAGATGCCATTTCCCAGAAGGACGGGGCGGACGGGAAGAACGGGCAGAACGGTCAGGACCGCCAAAGCGGGCAGAACGGAGCAGGCGGGCAGGACGCCAAGGACGGGATGATTGAGGTTAAATGCGAGCATCAGGAAGGACAGCATATCCGCCTCACTATTAAGGACAATGGGGAAGGAATACCGGAGGAGATCAAAGAAGACATCTTTAACCCGTTTTTCTCCACAAAGGAAAAGAAGGAAGGAAGCGGGCTTGGGCTCTACATCGTATATAATGAAGTCAACAAGATGCAAGGGGATATTAAAGTGGACAGCCAGGAGGGCGAAGGGACCACTTTCACCATAACCATTCCAGTGGACAGGAACAGGGATTTGGCAGAAGGGCAGCAAACAATTCCCCCAGGGGAAAGGAGCAATATATAAATGAACAAAAGAGGTCTTAGAATATTAGTCGTGGACGATGAACCGGACTACTGCAATGTGATGAAGGTAATATTGGAAGCCAACGGCCACATGGTCACCTGCGATACTTCCGGTCAGGCGGCTCTTGCTACTTTGGCGAAAAAGAGTTTCGACCTTGTTATAACCGACTTGATGATGCCGGAGATCGACGGCAGGCAGTTAATGGCGGAGATAAAAGAACGCTATCCGGGCGTTGAGGTCATTATATTGACGGCTTATGGCAGTATTGAAAATGCGGTAGACGCCATGAGGGAGGGGGCCTATTCCTATGTTACGAAGGGCGGCGATCCGGGAGAGCTGCTGCGGGAGATCAGCAAGCTCCGCGAAATGCTGGATTTGAAGCAGGAAAACCTGCTTTTGAAGGCGAAAATGAATCAGTATGAGGCCATGCTGGAGACCAAAAGCCCGCTTTTTCAGAGCGTGCTCGCCACGGCGAAAAAGGCGGCCAACAGCGATTCCAACATTCTCTTGTTGGGGGAGTCCGGTGTGGGCAAGGAGATAATTGCCCGCTATATTCATGAGAACAGTCCCAGGGCGGATAAAACTTTCATGGATTTGAATTGCCATGCCATCGCGGCCACGGTGCTGGAGTCGGAGCTGTTCGGGCATGAAAAGGGCTCGTTTACGGGGGCCATGACCCGGAGAATCGGGCGTATCGAGGCGGCGGATTCAGGGACGCTTTTTCTGGATGAGATCGGAGACATCCCCTTGTCCATGCAGGCTAAACTTTTGAAAGCCATCGAGACGAAGAGAATTTACCGGATGGGCAGCAACGAAGAGATCGAAGTGGATTTTCGACTTGTTTCCGCCACGAATAAGAATTTGGCGGAGGAAATCGCGGCGGAGCGCTTCCGGGAGGATTTTTACTACCGGATCAGCACCATTGTGATCCGGATTCCTCCTTTGCGGGAGAGGAAAGAGGATTTACCTCTTTTGATCGACTATTTCTTCAAAAAATCCCAAAACGAGATGAAGAAAACCATCAATCATATTGAACCGGAGGTTATGGATGCGCTTCTTTCCTATCATTATCCGGGAAACATCCGGGAATTGAAGAATATCATTGAGCGGATTGTGGTGCTGTCTGAGGACGGGGTGATTCAAATGGATTCGTTCCCGGCTCCTTTGCCGGCTGCGGGAAATGATGTTAAGAGCATGGTGCCCCTCGCAGAGGAGAAAAGCCTGAGGGAGATGCGCAAGGAGGCGGAGACCATTTATATCGAAAACATACTTAAGAAATATAATTATGATATGAACAAATCCGCCGAAGTGCTGGGAATCACCCGCCGGCAGCTTTTGAATAAAATAACCGAGTACGGAATCAGCCGGAGCGAGAATTAAAAAATCAAAAGGGACAGTCCCTTTTGATTTTTTGAGCTTAAACTAAAGGCAAAAGGGGTTGCCCTTTTGCCTTTTTCATTTTTGCATTATGCCCTTGCCAGGGTGTCAATGGCGATTTTTGCCTTCATATCCATTTCGCGGATCATTTCTTCCATTTCCGTTGTGAGGGCTTTGGACTGTTCTCCCAAAGCTTTTATCTGCTTAGACACTTCGGAGAAGCCTTTCGCTGTGCTGTCGCCATACAGCCTTGAAGGATTTCCGATTTGGCAAATGCCGTGTTTATCCCTTCTTGCCACGCCGACATACTTGTAAACGGCTCCGTCGATGTCTCTGTGGGCAGGGGGTTGTGTGACGATGGTGTTGGGATTGCTCAAAATCGCCATGAATGCGCCTGTCTGTCCGTCGTTTTGGAAAGCAAAGCCTTGTCCCCGTTCTCTGTTTGTGTGTTCCACTACTCCTCTTGAGTCGGTGACCCAGACTTCGGCAACTCCTGTGTATTCAGTCAACTTGACAATCTGGTCGAAGGATTTATCGGGCATCCGCTCTACTACCATAGACATGAGTTTTGCTTCGATGACCATGTGGGTGTTGAGAAGATTGTCGAAGTCCTGCTTTTCGTTGGTGGAATGGGCGGCTTCGATGGACGCGCTGACGCCCAGGAGACTGGTTTGTTTCGCGATGCTGACCAGATCAGACAGGGGCGAAAGCAGGTTTTTAAAGTATTCCCTCAGTTCCTTCAAGCCTTCTCTGAGTTTTCTTGCCTGGGCTTTGACGTCTTCGGTTTCATCGAAATTCTCGGACAAAGTGTTGAGTTCGGTGATTTTGTCGATCATCCCTTTTGTCTGAAGGTTTACTTCTTCGGAGATGTCTTTGGATAAATCGGCAAGCCGTTTTGTTTCTTGGGCGATTACACCGAAGCCGTCTATGGCTTCCTGGCCGGAAGGCTTTATAAAGTGTGATGAAAACTGAATCAGGCCCGGTTTGTCGATTCTTGAGGCTGCGGCAACTTTATATTGTATATCGCCGACTGCGCTTGCGGTGGCCGGTAATACCACTTCTGCATCGGGGCTGTCTACAACTCTTAAGAGAGCAGGCGTGCTGATGCGGGTTCCTTTTTTGCTGGCGTGGTTTGTGAATTCGATATTCCCGTTGCCGTCGGTTACGTAGAATTCTTCGATTCCGATTTCTTTGGCAAATTTCGCTCCGTCGGTATAAATGATATCCGGGTCGTACTCCAGGATTTTTGCCAGCAGCTTGGCCTGGATCAGTAAATTGTTGCCGACAATCTGTTCGAAGCTTGCCAGAAGATCTGAGGCATGGATGGCTTCGATTGTGGCGTTGAGGGCCAGTAGGTTTGTCTTGTTGGATATATAATCCACGGAACCTATTTTTTCCGACAAATCGTCAATTAGTTCTTGATAGTTTTGGATCACCTCGCGGATAAGCGAGAAATTAATCATATTGCCGATGCCGATATAATTAGTTTCCATAGAATCACCTGTCTCCTTGATTATAACTTGATAATATAACATATGGTTCCAGATATCTACCTTTTTCCGGCTTTTTCGGGACAAAATCCGAATTAAGGCGAAATAAGAAAAAATAAAGCTAATAATAATATCGGCCACCGGCTGAAAAACTTAACTTGCATTTGGTGTCTGACACTTTTTACAACTTGTTGCAGTTGGTGTCTGACACTTTTTACAAGTGTTGCAGTTTTTTCGGTTGCGATACAAGGGCTGGTGGAATAATATAAACGTATAAAATTCAGGGTTGTCCGTGATGGATAAGGGCCAAGTCGATGGATAGATGGCGAGTACAGATTATTATATCAATTGTAAATTGCTAATTAACGATATATTGAATGAGATATATGGCGCTTGAGGTTATGAGAATGAGGGCGTGGGGCTTGAGGAACTGTTCGCCGTGACCAGGCGCCGAGTGTCGATTATTATATCGATTGCAAATCGCCAATTAACGATATATGGAATGGGAGTATATGGCCGAAGCCTAAGGATACGATTTTAGGATAGGGTGTCGAAGATATCACTTTAAGATATGGGGTCTGAGGCTTGAGGATATATGTTGAGGACATGAGAATGAGGCCATGGTCTGAGGATACGGCTTGAGGATATGAATAAGGGTAAGGGGCTAAGGATATGGCTTAAGGATATGGACTTGGGGATGACTTGGGGATATGGGTTGAGGATATAGAGTTGTGGTATATATAGTAGTACTAGAAATGTAGCGTTGATAGGACGGAGGAAAGGAAATGAGTCCGAGTCTGGCAAAGCTTGTGGAACGGGATCTGCTGAGCAGGCATTTTCTGAAAGCGAACAGCATTACCAAGAAACAGATGCAGAAATACCTTTCGGGACAGGTGTTGGAGGAAGGTTTCCGGGGTCTGGAGCGAAGTGACGGGTGGCAGACGAAACGTGCCCCGGTTGGCGACGGCAGGAAAGAGAAGAGCGTGGCGCTTAGATGCGATGACCTTGTGTCGGCTCTTTTGCCGCTGCTCAGGCGGATTTCCCATGATCCTGAAAACGGCTGGTGCCAGTATATTTTGGACACGAGTTTGCAGCTTCTGTTTCCGCAAGGGGAGGAGTTTCAGGAATCCAGGGAAATGAAGCTGGCGAAAAATATCATCCTCCAGACGATCCGAACTGTTATCGATCAGCCGGGACATATTGTACCGTTTGTACCCTGCGAACGGGCAGATGGTGAGTCATGTAAGCCGGAGTATTACGTGCCGGGGCAGGAAAACATCATCCGTTTCCTTGACCCGAAAGAGATCGAAAACTGTAACGGCCGGTGGGAATACGAAAGGCTGGTCCGGTTTTGGGAGCAGAATTACATCAACGAGTTCATGCTGCTTTACGGCGAAGAAACCGGCTTTAACGTCATCGGCCATCTCCACCATGTTCACCGTATTGCCGTCAACATCAGCCGGCAGTTGAGCCTTGCCGGCGTGCCCATAGATTTAGCGCTGATTTCCGGAGCCGCCGTTGGCCACGACATCGGCAAGTTCGGCTGCAAAGACT
>Ga0116179_1003872_pt1 | contig 10194 bp, 11 predicted proteins | sample AD_UKC071_MetaG_FD_89751 | JGI IMG/M metagenome (GOLD analysis project Ga0116179, IMG submission 89751) | Active sludge microbial communities of municipal wastewater-treating anaerobic digesters from USA - AD_UKC071_MetaG | ecosystem: Engineered > Bioreactor > Anaerobic > Digestate | place: USA...
GTCTTGGCTATATCTAAGATCCTGCCATCGATGATGACGCTCGTATCGAGGATCTTCTTCGGACAAATTCCCTTCTTTTCTGCAGACCCTTCGCGACCTTCGACCGCACTCTCCGGTTGCCTTCCTTTCCTCAGGGTGAGGTGCTCCTTCAGCATCCCGAAACTGCTCCACCAGGTCATTATTTCATCTTTGCGCCGTAAAAATAGATGGATTCCCAAATAACCGAGCATTATGTTCAATACGACAGCCAAATAAATACCTATCCCGGGCATATCCACGAAGGGGAGGGCCAGAAGGTTTGCGATGATGAGCCCTATTATGAGGCCCGTCAGGGCCATAGATATATCTTGCCAGCTCAATGATTGAAGGTTATGCTCTAAAAATAGGCCAATAAAGCCGACCAACCTGATAAAAAGAGGTGCTATCACAAAATAACCCACTAAGGCAAGAACCAACACAAGGCCGGAAAAGATGGCCAACTTCTGCGGCAACCCAGTCCATGGGAGCCATTGGTTCTGCTGCATATATTGAGCGATCTGGTAACCGGCCAACCCACCCAGCAAGGCAAAGAGCGCTTTCGCTATGCCTTGGAGTATACCCTTTTCCTCATGCATGTCATCACTTCCTTTCAAAATTTGAATCTCAGCTTCGATCATGGCTCGTCTTTTATGGTGGTGCGCGATTCCATCGCGGCGTGAAGCGTAGCGCGATCGGCAAAACTTATGCTGCCGCCCAGCGGCAGACCGTAGGACAAGCGCGAAATTTTTACCTTTAGGCCCGACAGTGCCGATAACACCGCCTGCGCAGTGAGTTCACCCTCTACTTGAGGGTCCAGGGCTAGTATTATTTCTCTTACCCCCAATTCTTCCACCCGCCTCCTCAGGCGATCCAACGAAGATGGATCGATGTCTTCGCCATCTAAAGGAGAAACCCGGCCGCCTAAAACATGATATATCCCCTGGTGGATCCCATGCTCCTCCAAGACGAGAAGGTCCTCAGCGGTCTCAACCACGCAGAGAGATATGCGGTTTCGCAAAGGATCTGCGCAGATCTCGCATATTTCCCTTTCGGTGAGGTTGCCGCACTCGGGACACGGGCGAAGGTTCATTCTACATGATAAAATAGCTTCCGCCAACTCTTGAGCGAAGGACGGAGGCTGCTGCAGTATAAAAAATGCCAAACGGCGCGCGCTCTTCTCTCCGATGCCAGGAAGACGGACAAGCAGTTTTAATAATCGTTCAAGGGACCCGGTCGATGACAACGCCAATCCTCCCATTTGGTCAATCTAAAAGAGACCACCCATGCCGCCCGTCAACTGGGCCATCTGCTCGTCCGCTAACTCCTTGCTCTTGCGCAATGCATCGCTGATCGCTGCGAGGACCAAATCTTCGAGCATTTCGACGTCATCAGGATCGACTACGTCTGGAGATATTTTTATGGAGACGATTTCGCCCTGACCGTTAGATATCACCCTTACGGCACCGCCGCCCGCTGCGCCCTCAACCTCCTTCGCTTTCAGTTCTTCCTGAATTTTCATCATTTGAGCCTGCATCTTCTGAGCCTGTTTCAAGATCTTGTCCATCTTCACCGGCAGCACCTCCCGTTTTTATAAAAATCATAACCCTTCTTCGTCGAAATTTCATCGTTGGAAATACGGTCTCGATGTAATGGACTTTTTTATCAGGAAATGTTCATGCCTTTCTCTATCCCCTAAAATCTCACCGATCCGCTTCACCTCTTCAGTCAACGCAGGAAGGACTGTGTGCTGAAGGGTGTTTATCTTAATCTGCGTGCGGTGCAGTTCGGCTTCCAGAGCCTTGAGCTTGGCTTGCAGGTTTATGAATTGCCAAAGCAACCCCTCCATTTTGTTTAAAGCCTCCAACAAGTCTTCTATGTATAGAGAGGTTAAAATGGGATTAAAAACGGCTTCGCCCCTTCTCTTCGATTCGTCGACCGTCTCAATAAATTCCGGATATTTGCAGCCGGCGATGGCGTGATCGCGTTCGCGTAATTTGAGCACCTTTACCCCGACCTCGAGCAACTTCATCGCCGCATCCCCCTCGAAGAGCCTGACTAGCGAATAAGCGAGATAGACTTGCTTGCAACCTTCACTGAAGGCAGATCGCATGGTTCTATAAGCCCTGCGATCTGCCTCGATGGCTCTCATTATAGCGTCCCTTTTCTTCTCCAGCAGTCGCTTGCTGTACTCTACTGTAGATATGCGGCGCTTGAGGTCGATAAGCTGGCTCCGCGTAGTGGGGGAATTATTCAACTGTTTTACCTCTGCGTCTCTGAGTCGCCTCATCGGGAAAGCGGTACAGTTCGGTGGGTGGCAAGGCCTCGAGGCATTGCCAGGCGACGTTTATCGATTCCTCCAGAGGACGATACGTCTCACCTTGGTTTATAAATTCCCCCTCAAAACGATCGCCGAAAGAGAGATACTCCTTCTCAAGGGTAGTTAACCCCTCCTCTCCCACGATCATTTTAAGCCTGCGCAGCTCCCTTGACCTCGCATAGGCAGCGTAAAGTGAATCTGCCATGGCCCCGTGTATCGGATCGGTCTTGCCTTTTCCGATCCCCTTGCCCATCAATCTGCTGAGGCTCGGAAGGACGTCGATCGGTGGAAATATGCTTCGCTCGTGAAGTCCCCTGTCCAGCACAATTTGCCCCTCTGTTATGTAGCCTGAAAGGTCGACTACGGGATGCGTCATGTCATCGTCTGGCATAGTGAGTATCGGCAGTTGCGTTATGCTACCTTCGCTCCCCTTGACACACCCTGCCCTCTCGTAAATGCTGGCGAGATCGGAGTACATGTATCCAGGATATCCCCTTCTTCCCGGAGCCTCTTCGCGCGCGGCGCTGACCTCTCTCAACGCCTCGCAATAGTGCAGCATATCGGTAAGTATCACAAGGACGTTATACCCCTTTTCCAAGGCCAAGTGTTCAGCTACGGTGAGCGCCAAGCGGGGCGTCAAGAGCCTTTCCACCGGAGAGTCGCTCGCCAGATTGATGAAAAACACGCCGTGATAAAGGGCGCCGGTATCGCGGAATGCGTTCAGAAAATAAGAAGCCTCTCTCCATGTAACGCCCGTGGCGGCGAAGATCACCACAAAGCGTGACTCTTCTCCGGGAACGCGCGCCTGCCGGGCGATCTGGACAGCGATCCGAGAGGCCGGGAGGCCTGCTCCAGAGAATATCGGAAGTTTCTGTCCTCTGATCAAAGTGTTCATGAGGTCGATGGCGGATATGCCGGTCTCCAGATAGGCATGCGGAGCCAGTCTCCTGACCGGGTTTATTGGGAGTCCGGTCACAGGAAGCTCTCCTTCAGCACAATTTTCAACGGGAGGGCCGCCATCGATCGGCTCTCCATGGCCGTTCAAGATTCGCCCGATGAGGGAAAGCCCCACGGGCATGCGAAAGATGTCCCTCTCGATCCACACAACGCTCTTGCCGGGGTCTATATCTACGGTCGATTCGAAGAGCTGAATGAGGCAAATTTCACCATCGACCTGTAGAACCTGACCTATTCGCGCCTCTCGGCCGGTTTCCACGGTTACAAGTTCGCCAAAACCGGCACCCTTTATCTTGTTTACGAAGACGAGTGGGCCGGATATGCTATCGATTGCCCTGGAACCTTCTCTAAAAAGCCTCATTGCTCAAGGCCCCCTAAACGTATCGAGTCGATCCACCGCTTTGCCTCCGCTTCAAAATCCTCAACGGGGAGTGAGCGCAACTTCAAGAGTTCCTGCCTAATCGGCAGCGCTTCGATTTGCTCGTAAATCGCCCCTTTCGATAGACTTGTCCTGACCTTCTCGTCCAAAGATCGCAAAAGCGCGAGCATCGCTTTTTGTTTGTTCAGGGGACAATAGGCATCCGCTGGGTCGAAGGCATTTTGCTGTAGGTAAACGGTTTGGAGCAGTTCGGCGAACAAAAGGAGCCACCTATCCTCATCTGCGAGGGCATCGCGTCCAACGAGCTGAACAATTTCCAATGCCTCCTGTCCCCTTTCCAGCGTTTCGTTCAAGAACGTCTTAAGCTCAAGCCACTCTTTCCCCAAAAGCTGGACGAAATGATCGCGCAGATCCTCCTCGTAAAGGGTGTAACTCTGGCGCCAATTTATGGCTGGAAAGTGCCTCTGTTGAGCGAGGGATTTGTCCAAAGCCCAGAAGGCGCCGGAGAGGCGAAGACTCGCTTGGGTCACCGGTTCTGAAAAATCTCCCCCGGCGGGAGAGACGGCATTGATCACCGTTACGGATCCTTCCCTCTGTGGTTCGCCCAGCGACACTGCTCGGCCCGCCCTCTCGTAATATTGGGCAAGGCGACTGCCGAGATAAGCTGGGTAACCCTCTTCGCCAGGCATTTCGCCTAAACGGCCGGATATCTCTCGCAGCGCTTCGGCCCAACGCGATGTGGAATCGGCTATAATGGCTACATTTTTACCCATGTCTCTAAAATACTCCGCAATCGTCATGCCGAGGTACACGCTGGCCTCTCTGGCGGCCACCGGCATGTTGGATGTATTGGCTATCAAAACTGTGCGGTCCATCAGCGGCAGGCCACTCTTGGGGTCGGCGAGCCTTGGAAACTCCTCCAAGACCTCGGTCATCTCGTTGCCCCGCTCGCCGCATCCGATGTAGACGATGATGTCGGCATTGCAGTATTTGGCGAGCTGTTGCTGAGTGACCGTCTTCCCGGTCCCGAACCCACCCGGTATGACTGCACTGCCCCCCAATGCAATCGGAAACAGCGTATCCAATATGCGCTGGCCTGCCAAAAAGGGAATTTCGAGTCCGAGCCGCTTTGCCACTGGGCGAGGTTCTCTGACATACCATCGGCTTACCATGGTAAGTTCGATACCGTTGGATAGCCTGCATATCAGGTCAGTAGCGCGATATTCCCCCTCTGGAGCTATCCACGCGATCTCGCTCTGGGCTTCAAGGACGAGGGGAGTCATGACCATGTGAAGAAAGCCCTCCTTTTCCGTCACATCGCCTAACGCCGTGCCTGGCACTACCGTGTCTCCCGCCTTGAGACGCGGCTTAAATGGCCACCTTCTATCCTTGGGTATGGGGCTTTCCTTCCATCCCCTGCCAATGTAAATCTCTGTATTGGCTAAGAGACCAAGAGGGCGACCTATGCCATCCAAGACGCTCCCCAACAAGCCTGGCCCTAAGTCGACAGATAGCAATTCACCCGAGAAGTATACAGGCTCGCCGGCTCTCACTCCATCGGTGGCCTCGTATACTTGGACATCTGCTGTGCCTTTCGAAACGCGGATCGCCTCTCCCAAGAGGCGATCGTGCCCCACATATGTCACCTCATATGGCCTGACTGGGAAGGAGAACCTCGCCCTCACCACTGGACCGGATATGGCTGTAATCGTTCCAACCCTGTCCATACTTTACAAGTTCGGCGCTTCCATATCTGGAAGCAGCACCCACACAGGATGAATCGAACGCATCGCAATCTTCTTAACGCGCTCCGGCATTTTTTTGAACCACTCCTCCTCAACCAGTATTACGCCTATATCTGCATCCATAGCCCTTAATGTGCCCTCTACATTCAGAGGATCTTCGCAAGTCACAGGCTCAAAGCCTAAGAGGGCCCACATGTCGACAAAAAGCCCTCTCCCCATCGCCACAGCTCGCACGGAGGAGAATTCGTCCATTGATCTTCACTCCAGGGGTATCAGGCTCTGTGTAATCTGTTCGGGTCTTAGGCCGAGCGAAAGCCCTATAGCCAAGGCGGTCAAATTTTGCCACTCTACTATCTGCCACGCCGAAAAGCCCATGGCCACCTCTATCCCTAAGGGGTCTTTTCTGAGCTGCTTGACCTGCCAGCGCCAAAATTCCACATTGAGGGCTCGATAAAACTCGTGATGAGAGGGTGCGGATATTCGCCTGGTTATGCTTTGCCATGGAGTTCCAGACACCGCTACTCCCACTACCTCGGCTTCCTCCAAGCGACGGGGATCTATCCAGGCTCCGCCCGTCAGATACTCCATCCCTGTGGACCCCCTGTCGTAGCCCGATCGTTTCCGTATCCAAAGCCCCAGGTTCCACAAGTCCACAAGCCTTCCCAAAAACTCAAGCACCAGCCGCCCGTTTTTGGTGGGGAACTTCATTGCAATCTCCCTTTGAATTTCGAGGAAGCGCACCAAAAAAATCCCTTCGGCTGCGAGCAGGTTGCGATCTACTTCAAGTTGTCGCAGCGCCTCCGCTATGGGCGCCACGAAAGGGTGGTTAAATGAAAGGGCGCGCTCTACAGCTTCCATGGGGGAGGAGCAATCGAAAAGCGACTTGTAGAAGGATCTGGGAAGGCTGCCATAGAGATGCCATAGCGGTTCCTTCATATGTCCTCCTGAAACTGCAAATGACCGCAAAAGCAGCCTGAAGTTATAGAGGTCAGCGCGAGCCAGCAATACGGAGAGCAACGCCTTGGGCTCGCCCGACGCATGGGCCAAAAGCCATGAAAGCTGGCGGGTTGACTCGTATGCCAACGCCGTTTCTATCCGTTTGAGCGCCGATGGTTCAGCCGTGACGAGCTGGTATCGATAACTCTCGCCGTATCTCCCGCTCAGGATGGCTCCCTCTAAGCCCGCGAGGTTTCCCCTGGCCAACGAGACCAATTCCTCCCATCTAAAGAATAACGAGAGGCGGGAGCGAACCAGCGCATTCAGGTAAGCGTAATTTTCAGCCGGACCGACCAATCTCCTCCATAAGAGGCCAAAGCGCGGCTGAAATGCGCCTGATGATCGATTTCTTGACCTTCTTCCGTCGCCCTTCAAACGTGTTGTCGACAATCCTCTCTCCCTCTGCATCCGTCACCGTGCATCCTCCTAAAGGTATGTCTTCCTCGTGCACGGCCGATACCCTATCGCACTGAGACAGAAACCTTCCGTCGCCTCTTTCCACGATCGCAACCGCCGTTCCGTCTATTTCCCTCAGCGCTTCATCCAAGAGCGCCCTCATTGCCCTCGCATAGCGCTCTTCATCTTGTCTTATCACCATCAACGCTTCTGTTATGCGCTTTTCAGCTGACCGCAGCAATTCCTCGGAAAATGCGAGGAGCCTTTCTCTTCCCAACTTTTGCGTACGTCTTGCAACCAGCTTAAGGTTTTCGTCGTAGCGCCTATTCAGATCTTGCTGGATAGCGATGACCTTTTTTTCTACCGCCAAGCGAGAGCTCGCGATCAGCTCCTCCAGTTCCCTTTCAAGGCCTTTCTCCAAATCGGAGATTTTGCGCTCGTATTCTTCGTTTAGAGAACGCTTGAACGCCTCGATTTCTTCTTCGGTCGCCGCAAAGCGCGGTAAATCTGGCATCTCGTTATGCAAACTGGAGGATGAGCATAATTGCTACAACGAAGCCCAAAATGACCATCGTCTCGGGAATGGCTTCGAGGATGATCATTGTGCCCGCTGTCTCCGGTTTCTCCGCCACTGTGCCAGCTCCTGCGCTTCCGATCCTCGCTTGCGCGTAGGCCGTAGCCAAAGCCGGAATGCTCACTGCGAGGGCTGCTGCCAAAGCTATTAACGCCTTTTCCACACGAGGCTCCCCCTTTTTCTTGCAAATGGTTTGTATTCCTTACCGCCGCCCTTGTAGAACTTCCCCAGAAATTCCACATAGTGCAAGCGGGCTGCGTGTAGGCCAGATCCGGCTACCGCTAAAATCAGATTTAGAAGATGGATAGAAAGTGCCAAGAAGATGCCGATAAAAGATACCCCCAGGGCATCGACGAAACGAGACGCTACGACGGCCAAAATAGCCGATGATAGCCCTATGGCGGCTATGCGCACGTAGCTCAAAATGTTTCCCACAGCTCCTATGGTCTCCACGAGCCCTCCGAGGAAGCCGACCTTGAGGAGAAGGAGCAGTCCCACGATGGTAATTGAAACTGAAAGGGTGAAAAACGACTTCGGAAGCCATCCCTTGACGTGCACCAAAGCGATTATCAGTGCCGTTATGAGCAATATGTTGGCCAGGCGTTCCATCCACATGTGATTATCCTTGTGCCTGAGGCCATGCAAAAAACCGACGAATAACCCCAAAAGCACATGTACGACGCCAAGGCCTACGCTAAAAGAAATCACGGGCAAGACTGCCTGGCTGCGCTCCACCCATAAGGGTTCCATATGGATGAGGCGATGCCCGAGATCCCCGAAAAGTTCGCCAAAGGCGACTCCCCAGAAGGCGCTCCAACAGGCCATGTGGATGATAACAGACCCGATGTCGCGCCACAGCTCTCTTTTGCACTTGCGCCGCAAGAGCCACCCCAGCACGCCCATAATTATTGCGTAGCCGATGTCTCCAACCATGCACCCAGCGAAGAAAGGGAAAAAGATGGCGATCAAAGCGGTGGGATCCATCTCGTCGTAACGTGGTACTGGAAGGAGTTTAAGGAAAATCTCGAAGGGTTTAAATTGCGAGGGATTGTCCAACGCAGTAGGGACCTCGTGCCATTCCTCGCTTGAGGGGTAGCGCCATTGTATTAAAATTCTACCGTTAAAGCGCTCTTTTAGCCTTGCGGTAAGAGTTTCCAGCACTTCCGCCGGTATCCATCCCTCGATGACGAACATGCCTCCGTTTTCTTTGACCGCAAGCTGCTTGACTGTCAGTTGGTCTAATTTTTCTTCAATCAAAAAATAGAGCACGGCCAAGTGAGGGCCCCATTCCTCCCTACATCTCTCGAGTTCCTCGTCTATGGATTTTAGTCTTTTAGGCACCCAAGAGAACTTCTCTTCAAGCGCTTCAATGGATTTGAGGATGTCTTCTCCCTTCGTTTCGTCCGGTGGATGCCACGGCATCCCACCGGTTAAACGCATGAAATCCTCCGCTATTTCTTTGCCTTGAGGGTCTACGCTTATGGCCAAAATCGCCTCGTTGTCTTTAAGCTGTACGCTGTGATGTGAAAGGCAAGGCCTTTCTTCCGGCGAAGTGACAACTTTAAGACGCGACCTCAATTGGGAGAGCGCTCTGGCATGAGATTTGTGATCGAGCCGCCATATGGATACGCACTTGCCCTTGGACACTTCCTCCTCGAGGAAGGTTTGGAAATGATACGCCACTTGATGGGTCATCCTGAGAGATCTCAACGTCTCCATCAAGGACGAACGCTCTTCGAGGAGGAGGTGCAGCCTCCTTTTGAACTCTTCCAAGCTCTTCGCTATTTCGTCTACAACTTCCGGGCTTTCAAATCGGATCTTTCCTCTGGTCCCTAAGAGGGCTTCATCGCTGATTCTATCCCACTCTTTCCAGCCTAAAGCTTCTACCATGCCCAGAATTGTAGCGCCAAGCAAGCGCAATCCTTTAAGTTCATCGCTGGCGAGCGGCGGAGTGCTCGGAATATCGAGGTGCAACATGCCCAACTCGTGGAGTTCTTCTACGATTGCATCCTTTTCGCTGCCGATTCCCCATACGGCAACGCGAACCATATCCACTATCACGCTTTTATATCCCCTCCAGACTCACCGAGGATTGCACTCACGGCAAAATCGACGATCTCATCGAGAAGGGCATTTCGATCTATCGTATCGGTTAGACGCCGGCAATTTTCCTCCATTTCTGTCCTTAACCTCTCTTCCTCTTGGGCGAGGTCGGCTTCGAGCTCCTTCCACTTTTCCATGGCTCGCTTAAGGGAAAGTTCCTCCAGCTCCTCCAGGCGTTCAAGCGCCTCAAGGCGCCGTTTTTCTAAGGTTTTTCGCTTAGCCTCAAGCTGTTCTTCCAGCTGTAGCCTACAGCGCTCAAGCTCAGCCTCCACGTCCCAGGTCGCGCTATGGTCTTCCTTCATGGGCTTCCTCCATTAGGAATTCGCAAAAGGCGCTGCGGTCTATGATACCGAGAAGCCTCCCTTCTTTCACTACGGGGAGGCGTTTTATTCTCTTCCGTATCATCAAATCTGCCACAGTCATGAGACTGGCCTCAGGCTCGACACATATCGGATCGCGATTCATGAACTCCCCTACCGACTTATGTCCCAACCTGCCGAGACGCTCTATGAGATTCCATTCCGAATTGTCCAAGAAGCCCTTCTGGGCTAATATTTCTAGATAAGTTGGCAGGGCAAACCTTAGAATGTCGCTCTCCGAGAGAAAGCCCACCAGTATCCAGTCATTCCTTACGACTGGCAAGCCGGAAAGGCGCTGCATGTATAAGATACGCACCGCATCGAGCACCAAATCATCCTCTGCAACCGCA
>Ga0116179_1003893_pt1 | contig 10164 bp, 10 predicted proteins | sample AD_UKC071_MetaG_FD_89751 | JGI IMG/M metagenome (GOLD analysis project Ga0116179, IMG submission 89751) | Active sludge microbial communities of municipal wastewater-treating anaerobic digesters from USA - AD_UKC071_MetaG | ecosystem: Engineered > Bioreactor > Anaerobic > Digestate | place: USA...
CCGAAGCGCGGGCTATCCAGCGCCGCTACTTCGTTCCTCCCTTGGTCGCATTTCCCACGAAACACGCCGTTACGGAGCGAACTCCCTTCAGCGAGCCTTGTGCCAGCCTGTGTCACGGAGACGGATAATATTCACGGATTATTATCAAGTTGCTGTTTATTAATGGATAAATTTTTTCCATGAGCACGCTCTCCGCTTTCCGGTGCTCAGCCCCCGGGTGTTCAGTAACTGAGCAGTTTGCTGTGACGTTACGGAAGGTGTGGTGCAATCCGTGACAGGGGTGGAGCATGCTGTGACGCAACAAGCTCCGGGTGCCGCTGCCCTGTGGCCGATTCGGATTTGGCGGCCGGGCTGGTAAACTCCTGGCCCAGATTTCACACGCCCGGGCTGTTGGCGCCCGCACTCCCATGGATTTCCGTTCCAAGCTGGCTGCCGCATGGCAGCGCCATGATTCCCTGCTGTGCGTCGGGCTCGACCCGGACCCCTCGCGCTTTCCGGCCCACCTCAAGGGGCGCCCCGATGCTGTGCTGGCCTTCTGCAAGGGCATCGTCGACGCTACCGCCGACCTGGCCTGTGCCTTCAAGCCGCAGATTGCCTACTTCGCCGCAGCGCGGGCCGAAGACCAGCTTCAGGACCTGATCGCCTACATCCACGCGCACCACCCCAGCGTGCCCGTGGTGCTGGACGCCAAGCGGGGGGACATCGGCGCCACCGCCCAGCAATATGCCCGGGAGGCCTTCGAGCGCTACGCGGCCGACGCGTTGACGGTCAATCCCTACATGGGTTTCGATTCGGTGGAGCCCTACCTCGAGTTTTCCGATCGGGGGCTGATCGTGCTGTGTCGTACCTCCAACCCTGGCGGCTCCGACCTCCAGAACCTTACCGTGGAAGGGGGGCGCAAGCTCTATCAGCACGTGGCCGAGCTGGTGGCCGGAAAGTGGAACGTGCACGGCCAGAATGCGCTGGTGGTCGGTGCCACCTTCCCCGAAGAGCTGGCCGAGGTGCGGGCCATCGTCGGCGATCTGCCCCTGCTGGTGCCCGGTATCGGCGCCCAGGGCGGCGACGTGGAGGCTACGGTGAAGGCTGGCCGTACGGCATCCGGGGCCGGGCTGATGATCTCCTCGTCCCGCGCCATCCTCTATGCCGGCTCCGGCGAGGACTTTGCCGCCCGGGCCCGTGCAGTGGCGCTGGCGACCCGCGATGAGGTCAATCTGTACCGATCCTGAGCAGCCAGCAGCGCCCCCGGCTGCGCAGAAAGCCGGGCATGCTGCGCTGCCGCAGCGTAGGATGGAAACCTTGTCGGAGACGGGACGTGCGCGGGGACGCGTGCGCCCAGACTACGACGGTCATATTTTCCGCCGAATGACCCGCAATTTCGCGTCAAGGCAGTGTTACCAAGGACGCCCATGGTCAGACTGAAGTTCTCGGTCGAACTCAATTACGCAGTTGCAGCACCGGGCTGCGACTTCATCTTCAACATCCACGCTGCCCACACGCGTCACCAGCGTGTGGTCACCGAGATGATGGAGCTCGGGCAGTTTCTGCTGCCCCAGGTGCACACCGATGCCGCCACCGGCAACCGCTACATGCGCCTGAAGGCCGAGGCCGGCCCCCTGCGCCTGCGCTACAGCGCCACCGTTGAACTGCAGCATCACGTCGCCGCGCCCGAGAGCATCCCCGAGGTGCCGGTGTCGCGTCTGCCGGCCGATGTGCTAACCTACCTCTACCCCAGCCGCTACTGCCAGTCGGATCGCCTCTACGAGGTGGCCAGCCGTGAGTTCGCGGCCCTGCCGCCGGGCTACGACCGCGTCCGGCGCATCTGCGCCTGGGTGGCCAAGCACGTGGAGTTCAAGTCCAACACCACCAACGCCAGCACCTCGGCCCTCGACACGCTGCATGAGCGGGTGGGCGTGTGCCGCGATTTCGCCCACCTGATGATCGCCCTGTGCCGGGCCCTCAACATCCCGGCGCGCTTTGTGGCCGGGATCGACTACGGCGCCGATCCGGCCCTCGGGCCGAGTGATTTCCACGCCTATGTCGAGGTCTTCCTGGGCGACCGCTGGTATTTGTTCGATCCCTCGTCCACGGCCATTCCCATGGGGCTGATGCGTTTCGGTACCGGCCGGGATGCGGCCGACGTGTCCTTCGCCACCATTTTCGGGCCCGTTCGCGCCGAACCGCCCAAGATCGTCATCGAGGCCATCGCCGACCCGCTGGCAGGTATCGAGATGCCTCGCCATCGCCCGGAGGCCCTGTCCACCGATGATGGCTCCGCCGTGTTGATCGGCACCCGTCTTGCCCCCCTTTGCTGACCCGCCCCCAGCGTCTTCGCCTTCATTTCATCAGGAGATTCCCATGAGTACCATCGAAGAAATCGCTGCCCGCCACGGCTTCAGTGCCGACGCCGGTCGTTCGGCATACGCTGCACTCCAGTCCGGCGGTTTCAGCCAGGCCCAGTTCAATCACCCGGAGTTCGGCGGTATGGGGCAATGGATGAGCGGCGGCATGATGATGATCGGCGACATGTTCAACGAGAGCCTGAAGTGGCGCGTCGGCGCGCTGCTCACCGATCTCTCCCATCACCGGGAGCCCCAGCCGGCAACGGCGCCCCAGGGCAACAACTGGGGCTTTGCTCAGTCATCCTCCTGGTGGCCGTCCGAGCTCGGCTCGCCGGCCAGCTCCGGCAGCCAGAACGACATGGCCTACGCCTGGTTTCCGAACGCCGGCAAACTGCTGGTCAAGCTGGCTGGCGATGTTTTCTCCTTCGATACGGGCAACCTGTCGATCTATGGGGTGCAGCAGCAACAGGGCGGCGGCATCGGCTCTGTGGTGCTGAACACCTCCAACGGTCCGATGGGCCTGCTCGGGCTTAACCGCGCCTGAGCTTCAGGTCGTGTCTGGCTGCCCGCGTGGCGGCGATGCCGGTTTGCTCCGGTATCGCCGCCACGCTGCTTTTCAGGCCCTGCGCCGCCAGCTGAGACAGCGGTTGTTGGCCGGCATGGCCCGGTCTTCCACCAGGTGGAAGCCCTGTTGCCGGGCGAGGGCATCCACGGCCTCGAAATCCCGGATGCCGCGTCGTGGATCGTCGGCCTTGAGGGCGGCATCGAAATCGGCGTTGCCGGGACTGGTGGGCAGCCCGCCGTAGTGGAAGGGCCCGTAGATGCTCAGGCGCGCGTCTTCACACAGGATGCCGGGGAGCCTGGCGAAGAAGGTCTGCACTTCGTCCCAGCCCATGATGTGCAGGGTGTTGGCGCTGAACACCGCGTCGTAGCGCGTCGCGGGCCATGGGCCGCCCACGTCGAGGGCAAGAGGCGGCGGCGTGTTGGGCAGGCCGGCTTCGGCCAGCCACAGCCGGATGCCGGGCAGGTACTCGGGCCGATCGCTGGTCTGCCAGAGCAGATGGGGCAGGGCGGCCGCGAAGTGGATCGCATGCTGGCCGCTGCCGGCGCCGATCTCCAGCACCTGGCGGCAGTCGGCAAAGTGGCTGCGCAGGGCGTCGAGGATGGCGTCCTTGTTGCGGTCACAGGCGGGGGAGTAGGGCTTGTCGAAGATCTGCATCACGGGGTTGCCTCCGCTTGAAGGGGGCCGAGGCGTTCGGCCAGGCAGTCGGCAAAGGCTTGCCGGGCGGGCTGATGGCTGCGCGCCCGGTGCCAGATCATCACCGTGGTGGAGAAGGCCAGATCGGGGGGTACCGGGTGCACGCGCAGGGTCGCCCGGCCCGGATCCGCTTCACCCACGTAGGCGCCGATGACCGTCCGCGGCACCAGGCTGATGCCCATGCCCGCGGCAACGCAGCCGAGAATGGCTTCGAAGGTGCCGAATTCGCTGCTGCGGGCGATCGGCACGCCATCCCGGCGCAGCCAGTCGAAGAGGCGCTGCCGGTAGCTGCAGCCCTCGCGGAAGGTGAACAGCTCCACCGGCCCGCGCCGCGCCAGATCCGCCGCGCTCTCTATCGGCGCCCAGTCGGCGGCGCTGATCAGCACCACTTCTTCCACCACCACCGGCCGGCTTTCCAGGTCCGGATGAACGACCGGCCCGGACACCAGCGCCGCATCCAGCTGATGGCTCAGCACGTCCTGCACCAGGCTGCCGGTGGGGGCGGTGTGCAGACGCAGCTCCACCCGCGGGTGGGCCCGCCGGAAAGCGGCGATGACCCCGGGCAGGCGGGCTGCGGCGGTGGTCTCCATGGAGCCGAGGCGCAGCAGGCCCTCGGGCAGGTCGGCCCGGCGCACCGCGTCGCGGGCTTCGTCGGCGAGGCTCAGCAGCCGTTCGGCGTAGCCCGCCAGCAGGTTGCCGGCGGGGGTGATCACCAGGCGCCGGTTGATCCGGTCGAACAGGGCCGTGCCCAGGTCTTCCTCGAGCAGGCGCAGGCGGGTGGTGACATTCGACTGGACGGTGTGGAGCCGTTCGGCGGCGCGGGTGACGCTGCCTTCCTCGACGATGGTGCGGAACATGCGCAGATCGGAGAGATCCATGGTCATCTCTTTTTGAGATTGAAAGCATTGGATTAAATCATTTTCCTTGCTGATCTGCCCTTGTTAGGCTGCAACCATCGATCAACAAGGGCTCTGCATCATGCGCCATCTTTCCCCGTCATCCGCCGGTCTGCCGCGACTTCCAGGCCCGCTGCCGATTGCGCTGGCCGGCCTGCTGGCCCTGCTACTGGCCATGGGGATTGGCCGCTTCGCCTTTACGGCGCTGTTGCCCCAGATGCGGGACGAAGGGCTGCTGGACGTGGCCAGCGGCGGCCTGCTGGCGGCTTCGAACTACCTGGGTTACCTGGCCGGGGCTTTGTGGGCTGCCTTCAGCCGTCGGGCGGACGCCTCGCGCCGCCTGCTGGTGGGCTTGCTGTTTAGCGTGGGGAGCACCCTGGCGATGGGGCTGGAGCTGGGTTTTCCCCTGTGGTGCGGGGTGCGCTTCCTGTCGGGCGTGGCGAGTGCGGCGGTGTACGTGTACGCCACGGGCATCGTGTTGCGCAGTCTGGCGGCCTGCCATGCCGCTGGCTGGAGCGGGCTGCATTACATGGGCGTGGGGACCGGCATCGTGGTGTCGGCGCTGCTGGCCCGGTACATGACCGAGGCCGGCAGTGCCCTGGAGGGCTGGCGCTGGCTGGGTGTGGTGGCGGCCCTGGGGGCGCTGGCGGTGGCTGTCGTGTTGCTGCCCCTCGGTCGTGCCGACCCGCCGGTGGTGGGTGAGCAGCCTGCGCCGGCCGGCACCGGTGAGCCGCCCATGGGCTGGCTGGCCGCCGCGTATGGCCTGGCGGGCTTCGGTTACATCGTCAATGCAACCTTTCTGCCGCTGATGTTGCGTGGCCAGGACGGCACCGCCGGCGCCGCGCTGGACGGCTGGCTGGTGGTGGGCCTGGCGGCCCTGCCGGCAACGCTGTTCTGGGTGCGCCTGTCGTTTCGCTGGGGGGTCTATCCGGCCTTGATCAGCGCGACCCTGATCCAGGCGGTGGGGGTGGCCCTGCCGGTGCTGGTGAATGGTGTGGCGGCCGCCCTGGCCGGGGCGGCGCTGCTGGGCGCCACCTTCATGGGCATCGCGGGCCTGTCCCAGTGGCTGGCCCGGGTGCCCGACCCGCGGGTGACGGCGCGCCGTATCGGCCTGATCACCGCCTGCTACGGCGTCGGCCAGGTGTTCGGGCCCTTGCTGGTGGCGCTGCGGGGGCCGGGCGGGGGTTTTGCGGTGCCGGTGCTGGCCGCGTCTATGGCCCTGTTGTGCAGCGCAGTTCTGCTGGAGGTGTCCCGTCGTCGGGAACGCCTCGCCTGATTTTTTCCGAAGGAGATGAGCATGCCTTACCTGAATCTGTCCTACGCCGCACCCGACGCACTTCCGGTGGCCGAAGTGGCTGCCACCCTGACCGGCCTGACCGTGGCGCTGCTCGGCAAGAAGGAATCGCTGACCGTGGTCAGCATCAACCGGATGCCCGTCGATCACTGGTTTGTGGGCGGCCAGGCCCTGACCCCGGGGCAGTCCGGTGCGGTGCTGGAGATCCGGGTTACCGAGGGGACCAACACCAAGGCGCAGAAGGCGGCGTTCATTCGTGACGCCTTCGGGGCCCTGGCGGCGCGGCTGGCGGAGCTGCATCCGGCGAGCTACGTCGCCATCCACGACCTGCCCGCCGATGCCTGGGGCTATTCGGGCGAGACCCAGGAGTATCGCTACATCCGTGGGCTGTCGCTGTAGCCCCTCGGACAAGCCGGTTTATCTGCGGGAGCGGGAGATCTGCCGTGACAGGGCGATGAGGGGCAGCAGGCCGACGGCCACGATGGCCAGGGCGGCGGTGGAGGCCTCGGTGAGGCGTTCGTCGGAAGCCAGCACGTAGGCCTGGGTGGCCAGGGTGTCGAAGTTGAAGGGGCGCATCACCAGGGTGGCGGGCAGCTCCTTCATCACATCCACGAAGACCAGCAGGCTGGCGGTGAACAGGCTGCCCCGCAGGATGGGCACATGCACGCGACGCAGGGTCTGGCCCTGGCCGAGGCCCATGCTGCGGGCCGCGTCGTCCATGCTGGGGGTGATCTTGGACAGGCTGGCTTCCACCGTCTGCAGGGCCACGGCGAGGAAGCGCACCAGGTAGGCGTAGATCAGGGCGGCGATGCCGCCGGTGAGGAGCAGCCCCGGGTTGCTGCCGAACCAGGCCTCCCACTGGCCGGACAGCCAGTTGTCGAGCCGGGTCACGGGGATCAGCACGCCCACGGCGATCACCGTGCCGGGCACCGCGTAGCCCAGGCCGACCAGGCGGTTGAGGCCCTTGCTCAGCAGGGTTTTGGAGAGGCGGGCGCTGTAGGCCAGCAGCACCGCCAGGGCCACGGCGATGAGGGCGGTCAGACCGGCCAGGGTGAAGCTGTTGCGGGCCAGCATCAGAAAGCGCTCGCCGAACTGGGTGTCTCCCTCACCGAGGGCCATGCGCAGGAGCAGGGCCGCGGGCAGCAGGAAACCGAGGCACAGGGGCAGCAGGCAGGTCAGCATGGCCAGCAGACCGGCGCCGCCCTTGAGGCGTCCGGGGGGCGGACGGTGCCGGTTGGAGGTGTTGTGGTAACGGGCCCGGCCGCGGGTGATGCGCTCCATGGCCACCAGCAGCAGCACGAAACCGAGCAGCATGGCCGCCAGCTGGGCCGAGGCGACGCGGTCGCCCAGGGAGAACCAGGCGCGATAGATGCCGGTGGTGAAGGTGTTGACGGCGAAGTAGGCGACGGTGCCGTAGTCCGCCAGGGTTTCCATCAGCGCCAGGGCCACGCCGGCGGCAATGGCCGGTCGGGCCAGGGGCAGCGATACGGTGAAAAAGGCCCGCCAGGGCCCGATGCCGAGGGTGCGCGAGGCCTCCAGCACGCCACCGGCCCGCTCCAGGAAGGCGGTGCGGGCGAGGAGATAGACGTAGGGGTAGAGAACGAACACGAACATCAGCATGGCCCCGGGCAGGGTCCGGATGTCCGGAAAGTAGTAGTCGCCGCGCCGCCACTCGAAGAAATCCCGCAGGGCGGTCTGCAGGGGGCCGACGAACTGCAGGAAGTCGGTATACACATAGGCCATCACGTAGGCTGGCACCGCCAGGGGCAGCACCAGCGCCCATTCAAAGATGCGGCGCCCGGGAAAATCGTGCATGGCCGTCAGCCAGGCGGTGGCGATGCCGATGATGGCCACGCCCAGGCCGACCCCGGCACACAGGGCCAGGGAGTTGAGGACGTACTCGAACAGGACGGTGGAAGCCAGGTGGGACCAGGTGGCGCTGGTACCGCCGAGGAAAAGGTTGAAACCGACGCTGGCAACGGGGAGGCCGGCCAGCAGCGCCACGACAAAGGCGAAGACGACGAGCGGGGAAAGGCGTCCGGAGCGGTGGCGAAAGTGTTGTTCGGTCATGAGATTTTTCGGCTTATTGCGAATTATAATCGATCCCATGTCCAAACTAGAACTCAGGTCGGTTGTCCAGCGCTATGGCCGCCAGACCATCGTGAACGGGGTCGACTTCCGGCTCGAGCAGGGCAGTATCGCCTGCCTGCTGGGGCCGTCCGGTTGTGGCAAGACCACCCTGCTGCGCTGCATCGCCGGCTTCGAGGACGTCGCTGGCGGTGAGATCCGGATCAATGGCGCGGTGGTGAGCGCCCCGGGGCACCGGGTTCCACCGGAGAAGCGCCAGGTGGGCATGGTCTTCCAGGACTATGCGCTGTTTCCCCATCTCAGCGTGGAGCGCAATGTGGGCTTTGGCCTGGGCGCCATGCCGGCGGCCGCGCGCAGTGCGCGGGTCGAGGAGCTGCTGGCAACGGTGGGCCTGGGGGGCCTGGGACAGAAGTTTCCCCACGAGCTGTCGGGTGGGCAGCAGCAGCGCGTGGCCCTGGCCCGGGCGCTGGCGCCGCGCCCGGAGCTGGTTCTGCTGGACGAGCCTTTCTCCAATCTGGACGTGGATCTGCGTGAGCGTCTGTCGGTGGAGGTGCGGGAGATCCTCAAGAAGGAAGGCATGACGGCGGTGCTGGTGACCCATGACCAGCACGAGGCCTTTGCCATGGCCGACGAGATCGGGGTGATGTCGGAGGGGCGCATCCAGCAGTGGGACACGCCCTACAACCTGTATCACCGGCCGGGCAACCGCTTTGTGGCGGATTTCGTTGGCAAGGGGGTGTTTCTGCCAGGTGAGGTGCTGGACGACCGCCACGTACAGATCGAGCTGGGCATGCTCAACTCCGGCGTGCCGGTGGAGTGCAGCCTGGGCTGCCGGGCCTGCGGCAAGGGGTGTGCCGTGGAGGTGTTGCTGCGCCCCGACGATGTGGTGCACGACGATGCCAGCCCGACTCGCGCCGAGGTGCTGCACAAGGCTTTCAGGGGCGCCGACATCATGTACACCCTGAGGTTGGGCAGCGGTGCCGAGGTGCTGTCGCTGGTTCCGTCCCACCACAACCATGCCCTGGGCGAGAAGATCGGGGTGCGCCTGGAGGCGGATCACGTGATCGCCTTCCGTCAGGGCTGAGAGGGTGTGAGTAAATCTACTGCGCGGCCCGAGTTCGCCCCTGCGATGCTCACGTACCCTTGTACGGCTGCGCTTCTCGGGGCGAACTCGAACCGCTCGCGACGATTTCTTCACACCCTCTGAGGGGTTTCTTTTTCGCAGTGCCGGCCCGACCGTTCAGAACGGTGCCGGGCTGGTGAATTCCATTCTGTGGCCGGTGGCAGGGTGGGTCAGGCCCAGGTGCGTTGCATGCAGCAGCAGGCGCGGGGCTGCGGCCCGGCTCGCCGGGTCGGCATAGAGATCGTCGCCCAGGATGGGGTGTCCGATGGACATCATGTGTACCCGCAGCTGGTGGGAGCGCCCCGTCTGGGGCTGGAGCACCACACGGCTGGTGTTGGCGGTGGCGTCATGGCCCACCACCGCGTAGGCGGTCAGGGAGGGCTTGCCGCTTTCCAGGTCTACTTTCTGCCTGGGCCGGTTGGGCCAGTCGGTGATCAGGGGCAGGCTGATCTCTCCCCGTTCCGGCTGCGGGTGCCCGGCCACCACGGCCATGTAGCGCTTGTCGACCTGCCGTTGCTGGAAGGCAATGCTGAGCCGGCGTTCCATTTCAGGCCCCCGCGCCATCACGAGCAGACCCGAGGTTGCCATGTCGAGGCGATGGACGATGCGTGCGTCCGGGTGCTCGGCCTGTATGCGGCCCGCCAGGCTGTCGGCGTGGCCGGGGCCGCGCCCGGGTACCGACAGGAGGCCGGCGGGTTTGTCGATCACCAGCAGGGCCTCGTCGGCAAAGAGGATGCCCGGCATGCCGGCGGGCGGCGCATAGACCAGGGGCGGCGGGGGGGAAGAGACGGGTTGATGGCTTGCCGGCAGGCTCATGATGGTGCCATGGGAGGGCATGGGATAAGGGCAAGCATTTTTGCACAGGCCCCGGTGTTGCCCACAGGGATGGTGGGAAAGGCTGTGGACAAGTTGTGGGGTGCGAAGGCAAGTCGATGCCCGCAAAGGCTTTTTTCCGTTTGCCCTGAAATGGGTCAGGTGGCCTCAGCGGGTGACGGGCGGGCCAGGCGCAGCAGGATCTCCTGCAGCGCGAGGTGGCTGTAGGGTTTGGTCGGAAAATCGTCCATGCCGCAGGCGAGGGCGGCGTCCCGCTCGTCTTCCATGGCGTTGGCGGTGACGGCGATGATCGGGATGTGCTGACCCGCCGTTTCGCTGGCCCGGATGCGTCG
>Ga0116179_1003895_pt1 | contig 10162 bp, 8 predicted proteins | sample AD_UKC071_MetaG_FD_89751 | JGI IMG/M metagenome (GOLD analysis project Ga0116179, IMG submission 89751) | Active sludge microbial communities of municipal wastewater-treating anaerobic digesters from USA - AD_UKC071_MetaG | ecosystem: Engineered > Bioreactor > Anaerobic > Digestate | place: USA...
TGTTACTAATGCTGATAATACTATTTCATCTATTAAGAGATTAATGGGTTCAGGTAAGAAAGTTAAAGCAAATGGTAAGGAATATACTCCAGAAGAGATTTCAGCAATGATTCTTGGTAAGATTAAGAAAGATGCTGAAAGTTATTTAGGAGAAAAAGTTACTAAGGCTGTTATTACAGTTCCTGCATATTTTAATGATGCTCAAAGACAAGCTACTAAAAATGCTGGTAAAATTGCTGGACTTGAAGTTGAAAGAATTGTAAATGAACCAACTGCTGCTGCTTTAGCATATGGTCTTGATAAACAAGATAAGTCTCAAACTATATTAGTATATGATTTAGGTGGTGGAACATTCGATGTTTCTATACTTGAATTAGGTGATGGTGTATTCGAAGTTAAATCTACAAGTGGTAATAACCATTTAGGTGGAGATGATTTTGATAAACGTACTACTGATTATTTAGTTTCTGAAATTAAGAGTCAAACTGGTGCTGATATTACTGGTGATAAGATGGCTATGCAAAGAGTTATTGATGAAGCTGAAAAAGCTAAGAAGGCTTTATCTACTTCAACTACAACTACTGTAAGTTTACCATTTATTGCTCAAGTTAATGGCGCTCCTGTAAACTTCGAAATGGATTTAACTAAGGCTAAATTCGAAGATTTAAATAAAGACTTATTTGATTCTACTGTTGAGCAAGTAAGAAAAGCTTTAAGTGATGCTAAATTAAGTGCAAGTGATATTGATCAAGTTGTCTTAGTTGGTGGATCTTCAAGAATTCCATATATTCAAGATTTAGTTAAGAAAGAATTAGGAAAAGAACCAAATAAGAGTGTTAACCCTGATGAAGTTGTAGCTATGGGTGCTGCTATTCAAGGTGGTGTACTTACTGGTGAAGTTGAAGATTTAGTTTTACTAGATGTAACTCCATTATCATTAGGTATTGAAACTCTTGGTGGTGTTATGACTAAGTTAATTGATAGAAATACTACTATTCCAACTACTAAGTCTCAAGTATTCTCAACTGCGGAAGATAATCAACCTGCTGTAGATGTTCATGTTGTTCAAGGTGAAAGACCTATGGCTGCTGATAATAAGACTTTAGGAAGATTCCAATTAAGAGATATTCCACCTGCAAGACGTGGTGTACCTCAAATTGAAGTAACATTTGATATTGATGCCAATGGTATTGTTAATGTTAAAGCTAAAGATTTAGGAACTGGTAAGGAACAAAAGATTACTATTTCTAATAATACTAACTTAAGTGATGATGAAATCGATAAGATGGTAAAAGAGGCTGAATCTAATAGAGAAGAAGATGAATTAAGAAAGTCTCAAGCTGATGCTAAGAATGATGCTGAACAAGCTATATTCCAAGCTGAAGGTGCTGTTCGTGATTTAGGTGATAAATTATCTGATGATGAAAAGAAAGATGTTAATGATAAGATAGATGCATTAAAGAAGTCTATTGAATCTGATAAGATTAACGTTGATGAAGTTAAAGATAAGACTAAAGCTTTACAAGATAAGGCTATGGAACTTGCTGGACGTGTATATGAAGAAGCTGCTAAGAAAGAACAAGCTAAGGGCGATAATAAGAGCGCTGATACAACTGAATCAGATAAGGCTGAAGAAGCTGAATTTGTTGATAAGAAGTAGTAAAGTTTATAAAGTTCTAGGAAACTAGAACTTTTAGACTTATTAATTGAAAGGAATAATATGGATAAATATAAATCAAGATGTGATGTACCGGATAAGTATAAATGGGATTTAACTGATTATTTTGCTGATGATAAAGATTTTAATAAGTCTTTTACTTCTGCTTCATCTTTAGTTGATGAATTACCTTCTTATGTTGGTTGTACAAAAGATGCTGGTAAGTTGTATGAGTTTTTAAATAAAGATATATTAGCTATGTCTTTAGTTGAAAGGCTTTATATATATGCTTATTTAATTAATGATCAAGAACTTGGAAATTCTATTAATATGGAAAGAAAGAGTAAATGTGAGAAATTATTAAATAAATATACAGTAAATACAAGTTTTTTTAATTCAGAGTTATTGCGTTTAAGTACTTCTGAATATGATAAATTATTTATAGATAATAAATCATTAAATGAATATAAATTTGGTTTAGATGAAATATATCGTAAAAAAGAACATATATTAAGCGAAGATAAAGAAGTTATCATAGCTAATTTAAATGAAGCAATGAATCATTTTGAGGATATGTCTTCAACAATGCTAAATTCAGAACATAAATATGGTGAGGTAGAAATTAATGGTGAAAAAGAAGCCATTACAACTACTAATTTAAGAAGATTATTAAAGAATGATGATAGAAATCTTAGAAAGACTGTTAGAGATAAATTTAATAGTACTTTAGGTAATTACCTTGTTTCTTCAGCTCAATTCTTAAATGGTTATGTTAATGCTAATAATTGTAATAGTAAAGTACATAATTATAGAGATGCATGGGATGAACATGTAGATGATTTACATTTAAATGATAAGATTTATGATACTTTAGTTAAGAATGTTGAAGATAATGTTAGTTCTTTACAAAGATATTTTAAGGTATTTAAAAGTAGATTAGGTGTAGATGAATTACATCAATATGATTTAAATATGGATATGGCTAAATGTAATCATGAGTATTCTATTGAAGATGCTCAAGAGTTATGCTTAAATGCTATAAAGCCTTTGGGTGAAGATTATGTAAATCATTTTAAAAAGGTATTTGATAATCATTATATAGATTATGCTCAATATCCTTCTAAGTGTTCAGGTGGCTATTCATTTGCTCCTTTGGATCGTAATTCAAGAATATTAATGAGTTATAATTATGATTTAGATTCAGTATCAACTATTATTCATGAGGGTGGACATAATGTTCATCATCAATATATATCCGAACATAATAAAATACAGGATGTAGAAGTATCTTCACTTGTAAGCGAAGTTGCATCTTTAACTAACGAGTGTTTACTTTCTAATTATTTAGCCAATAATGGTTCTTCTAAAGAAGAAAAGTTAGCTGGTATAAGTAATATACTTAATGTAATAGTTTCAAATTTATATGGAGCTGTTAGAGAAGGTAAGATGGAAAGAGAATTCAATAACTTAGTTGTTGAAGGTAATAGTATTACTAAAGATTACATGAATAAACTTACATATGATTCTTTAGTTAAATATTATGGTGATTCTGTGGTTCTTGATGATTATTCAGGATATTCATGGGCTTTAAGAAGTCATTATTACATGGATTATTATCTATTTAATTATTCTTTTTGCATAAGTGTTGCTTGCAATGTTGCTAGAGAAATAATTAATGGTAATAAAGATATGTTAAATAGATATTTAAGATTCTTAAGTACTGGAGGAAACACTTTACCTCTTGATGCATTTAAGATATTAGGTGTTGATTTAAGTGATGATAGTGTTTATATTAATGCTATTAAATATTTTAATGAAATGTTAGATAAATTTATAGAAATTGGTGGTGATTTAAATGGCAAGTAAAAAGGATTATTATGAGTCATTAGGAGTTGATAAAAGTGCTTCTGATGATGAAATTAAAAGTGCTTTTAGAAAACTAGCTAAAAAATATCATCCAGATAATAAAACAACTGGAGATGCAGAAAAATTTAAGGAAATTGGTGAAGCTTATCAGGTTTTATCCGATAAAAATAAAAGAAGTCAATATGACCAATTTGGTTCTGCTGCTTTTGATAATGGAGCAGGTGGATTTAATGGTGGAGGATTTGATGCTTCCGGATTTGATTTTGGTGGTATGGGTCTTGATGATATTCTTAATCAAATGTTTGGTGGTGGAGGCGGATTTTCTTCATCAGGCTTTGGTGGTAGAGAAAGAAGTACTACTAGACAAACACGTGGTGATGATTTAGAAGTTACGATTAATTTGCCTTTTGATGATGCTGTATATGGTACTGAGACTGAATTTAGCGTAAATATTCAAGATACTTGTAGTGAATGTGATGGTGCTGGTGGATTTGATAAAGTAACTTGTCCTGAATGTGGAGGACGTGGACGTGTTGTTACAACACAAAGAACTTTATTTGGAATGTTTCAATCAGAAAGTGCTTGTCCTAGATGCCATGGAACAGGTTATACATTTAAAACTACTTGTTCTAATTGTGGTGGTGATGGAATTGTTAAACATTCAAAGAGTATTAAGTTAAGAATACCTAGAGGTGTTGAAAATGGTGATACTTTAAGATTAAGTGGTAAAGGTTCTGCTGGTCCTCATGGAGGTTCTAGAGGAGACATCTATATTCATATTAAAGTTAAAGACCATGAAATATATACTCGTGATGGAAGAGATATAATCGTTACAATTCCATTAACAGTAAGTGAAGCTATTTTAGGCTGTAAGAAGGACGTTCCAACTGTTCAAGGAACAATTGTTGCTGATATTCCTGCAGGTAGTCAAAATGGTGATAAATTTAGATTTAGAGGCAAAGGTATTGATGATGAGAAGTCTGGTAAAAAGGGAGATGCTTATGGTATTGTAAGTATTATTATTCCTACTAAATTGGATCGTCATCAAAAAGATCTTGTCAAAGAATTAAATGAAACTACTTTGGATAATAGTCCAGAGTTTAAAAAATATAATAAATATACAAATTAAGGAGTGATACTTATAAAAACTAAATTAGAAAGAATTAATAATAAGTTGTTCTTAGAAATACCTGAAAGTATTTTAAATGATTTAGATATTTCTCTTAATGATGAAGTTAGTATTCGTATTGAAAATGGTAATATAGTTATTACTAAAGAAGAAAAAGAATTAACTGTAGAAGATAGATTAAATATTTATTCCAGTAAAAATCTTATTAAGAAATATGATTGGGGTAAAGTTTAATATATTTAGATAGGATTGATACTATCTTTTTTTTAATTTATATATAATAAGTTTATATTGTGGCAATTTAAACTTTGCGAATGATAATAGTCATGGGAATCTTGAAAGAAGTAATAATTGACAAAAAAAATAAATTAGCGTATTATTTATTTAAATTGATGAACAAAGCCGAGTAATTGATGTCTTGTTTAAAGAGAATCCTGGTTGGTGAGATAGGATAAACATAATTCAATGAAAGAACTCTTTGTGAAAGCTTAAAGAAAGCAGTAATGTTAGTAGATTAAGACGGTGTAGCTATCGTTATAAAGGCTCAATAGTGATTAGATATCTAATAAGCTGGGTGGTACCACGGATTTTAACAGTTATTCGTCCCTTCAAGGAAGTTTAACTGTTTTTTTATTCAAGAAAGGATGATATATATGGATAAAAATATTTATAGAACTCATTCATGTGGTGAACTTAAACTTAAAGATATTGATAGTGAAGTAGTTTTATCTGGATGGGTAGAAAGTGTTAGAGATCATGGAGGTGTTTTATTTCTTGATTTAAGAGATATGTATGGAGTTACTCAATGTGTTTCTAATGATGATTCAATGTTTACACATATTCCAAAGGAATCGGTTGTAACTATTCATGGAGTTGTTCGTAAACGTAGTGAAGATACTTATAATGACAGGATACCTACGGGAGAAGTTGAAGTTTTAGCTTCATCTTTAGATGTTATAACTTTAGCTAAACCTGAGTTACCTTTTGAAATTATGAGTTCTAAGAACGTTGATGAAAACTTAAGATTAAAATATCGTTATTTAGATTTAAGAAATAGTAAAGTATTGGATGGTATAAAGTTTAGAACGGATTTGATTGATTATTTAAGGTCTTTAATGAAGAAGATGGAATTCATGGAAATACAAACACCTATTCTTACTTCTTCAAGTCCTGAAGGTGCTCGTGAGTTTATTATTCCTTCAAGGAAGTTTCAAGGTAAATTTTATGTATTGCCTCAGGCCCCTCAAATATTTAAACAATTATTGATGGTTGGTGGTATTGATAGATATTTTCAAATAGCACCTTGCTTTAGAGATGAAGATGCTAGAAAAGATCGCTTGTATGGAGAATTCTATCAACTTGATTTTGAAATGTCTTTTGCTACAGAAGAGGATGTTTATAAAGTTGGTGAGAAGATATTTAGTGATGTATTTAATCATTTTGGTAGTAAAAAGGTGAGTAAATCTCCTTTTAGAAGAATTACTTATAAAGAAGCAATGGCTAAATATGGAAGTGATAAACCTGACTTAAGAAACCCTTTGGTAATTGAGGATTTAAGTGAATTATTTGAAAATTCTGAATTCAAACCTTTTAATCATAAATATGTTAGATGCATTAGTGTTCCTGATATTGCTCTTAAATCTAACTCATGGTTTAATGATATAGTTGATTATGCATCATCTATTGGTATGCCTGGAATTGGTTATTTATCTTTTATGGAAGATGGATCTTTTAAAGGACCTATTGATAAATTTCTAAGTGATGATGATCGTAAATATATTATTGATAAGTTGTCTTTAAAGAAAAATTCTGTAGTGTTTTTTATAGCAAATAGAATTGAACGTCATGCTAGTTTACAAGCTGGATCTATGCGAGATTACATTGGTAAGAAAGCTGGCTTACTTAAAGATACATATGAATTTTGTATTGTAAATGATATGCCATTTTATGAATATAATGAAGATACAAAGTCTTATGAATTTGGTCATAACCCATTTAGTATGCCTCAAGGTGGACTTGATGCTTTAAATAGCGATGACCTTGGTTCTATACTTGCTTATCAATATGATTTTGTTTGTAATGGTGTTGAATTATCTTCTGGTGCTGTTCGTAACCATGATATTAATATTATGAAGAAAGCATTTGCATTAGCCGGTTATGATGAGGAAGTTGTTGAGTCTAAATTTGGAGCTTTATATGAAGCATTTCAATATGGTGCACCTCCTCATGCTGGAATGGCTCCAGGAATTGATCGTATGATTATGCTTTTACGTGATGATGATTCGGTTAGGGAAAGTGTTGCATTTCCTAAAACATCTGGTGGAGAAGATTTGTTGATGCAATCACCTAATGTTGTTAGTGAAGAGCAATTAAGAGAAACACATATTAAATGCCGTTAAAATTATTGTTTTAAAAAGATAATTTTTGTGTTATATTATTTACATACAAGTGATGACTGAGGTGGAATCTCACGAGCTATATGGAAAATACAAAAGAACAAAGTATGGTGGAACAGCGTTAATGACGCCCATACAAGCTTTGTTCTTTTTTTATTTAAAGGAGTTGATAATATGCGAGCTTTCATTGCCTGTAGTGCAAGAGATAATGTTTCAAATGATTATAAGAACTTAGCATCAGATGTTGCTACTGTTCTTGCTAGACACGATTATAAGCTTATTTATGGTGGTGCTGATACTGGAATGATGGGTAAGTGCTTAATGACTTACAAATATGAAGGTAAAAAAGTTAAAGGATTTGTTGATATTAAAGATGCTGAGTATGCTGAAAGACTTGAGTTTGATGCTATGGATGTTTTACCAAATACTTTTGATAGAACAAGAGATCTTTATAAGTCTGCTGATTTAATTGTAATATTACCTGGTGGAATAGGTACGTTGGCTGAGTTTATATCATGTATGGAAGAAAATTTAACAAGGGGCGATAATAAGAAAATGATTTTATTTAATTATAATCATTTCTATACACCATTGCTTAACTTTTATACGAAACTTTATGATGATAAATTTGTTAGTAATGAAGCGTTAAAATCATTTATTATTGTAAAAACTATAGAAGATTTAGAAAAAGTAATTTAGGAGGAAATTAATATGGTTAAAAATATGGAAGAGTTAGTTAATTATGCTAAACAATATGGATATATATTTCAAGGAAGTGAAATATATGGGGGATTATCAAATACTTGGGATTATGGTTCTTTAGGTGTTGAATTAAAAAATAATGTAAGACGTGCTTGGTGGAAAAAATTCATTCAAGAATCTCCTTATAATTATGGTTTGGATTCTGCAATCTTAATGAATCCTGAAGTATGGGTTGCATCTGGACACGTTGCCTCATTTACTGATCCATTAATTGATTGTAAAAAATGTAAAGCTAGATTTAGAGCTGATAAGTTAATTGAAGATTATTCTAAAGGTGCTGAAACTGGTGATGGTTGGAGTAATGAAAAACTAGAAGAGTATATTAAAGAACATGAAATAGCTTGTCCAAAATGTGGTTCTAAAGATTTTACTTCAATTCGTAAGTTCAATCTTTTATTTGAAACACATATGGGTGTTACTGAAGATACTAAAAGTAAAATATATTTAAGAGGAGAAACTGCTCAAGGTATATTTGTTAATTTCTTAAACGTTCAAAGAAGTATGCGTGCTAAGGTTCCTTTTGGTATTGGTCAAACAGGTAAGAGTTTTAGAAATGAAATAACTCCAGGTAACTTTACTTTTAGAACAAGAGAATTTGAGCAAATGGAACTTGAATTCTTTTGTAAGCCTGGTACTGATTTAGAGTGGTTTGATTATTGGAAAACTCATTGTTTGGAGTTCTTAAAGACTTTAGGATTAACTGGTGAGAATTTAAGATATCGTGATCATGAGAAGGAGGAATTATCTTTCTATTCTAAAGCAACAACTGATATTGAATATAATTTTCCAATGGGATTTGGTGAATTATGGGGGATAGCTGATAGAACTGATTATGATTTAGGTGTTCATATGGAACATTCTAAAGAGGATTTAAGATATTTAGATCCTGAAACTAATGAGAAGTATTTGCCTTATGTAATTGAACCAAGTGTTGGACTTGATCGTTTAGTATTAGCCCTTCTTAATGAAGGTTATAATGAAGAAACACTTGAAGGTGGAGATACTCGTGTTGTATTAAAGTTAAAACCTTTCCTTGCTCCTTATAAAGTGGCTATTCTTCCTTTAATTAAGAAGAAACATGCTGATAAGGCTATGGAAGTTTATAAATTATTGAGTTCATCATTCATGGTTACATACGATGAATCTGGTAATATTGGTAAACGTTATAGAAGAGCGGATGCTGTTGGTACTCCATATTGTATTACAATCGATGATGAAACTATGGAACATGGTACAGTTACTATTCGTGAAAGAGATACAATGGAGCAAATTACATTAAATATTGAGGATGTAAAAAAGTATATTGAGGATAAAATTAGCTTTTAGTTAGCAAATGTATTTACTATGATTGACAATTTATGATATTATAAGTTTAGTATATTTGGAGGCGTGTTTATATGGCATTTGAATCTATTAAGGAAGCATTATTTCCTAAGAAAGACGATACAATTGAAGATGAAGAAAATGATGCTTATGAAACAGATGAAAAGTCTGTAGTTAAATCAGGAAATAAGATGATCTTGGTTGAACCTAGGGCTTATTCGGAGTCTCAGCAAATTGCAGATCATTTAAAAAAGAGAAATTCTGTTGTTGTTAATGTTAAGAGAGTTACTAATGATCAAGCTAAACGTATAATTGATTTCTTAAGTGGAACTTTATATGCTTTGGGTGGAGACTTACAAAGACTTGGCAATGGAATATATCTATGTACACCTAAAAACGTTGATGTTGAAGGCCGTATGAGTGATGATTCTCAAGATAAAAAGACTAAAGCTAAGATTGAAGACGAAATTGATTTTTAATAAATAAAATAGAAATATTTGGGTGATAAGACATGAAAAAGTTTGATAGAAGTCTTAATGGTTATAATATTTCTGAAGTTAATGCTTTTGTTGATGATGTTGTTGATAAAGTTGATGACATGATTACTAAGATGAAAGAAAAGGACTTAGAAATAGATAGGTTGAATAAAGAACTTGAGCATTATAAAAGCATGGATGCAACTCTTAATCGTGCTGTTGTAATGGCTGAGGAGGCTTCAAATAAATATAAAGAGAATTCACTTAATGAAAGTGATTTGATTGTTACAGAGGCTAAAAAGAATGCTAATAGAATTATTAATGATGCATTGTTAAAGGCTGAACATATTGAAGAAGAAAGTGCTCGTATGAGACGTAATATAGTGACATATAAGAGAAGAATAAGAACTTTGCTTGATGAGCAATCCCAAATAATTGATGATTTAGATAAAGTTGATATTAATGAATAAGCTAGAAATAGCTTATTTTTTGTTCTATTGAAATAATTATAATTGTTTAGTATAATTTTATTGGTGATTTTAAATGAATAAAA
>Ga0116179_1003902_pt1 | contig 10148 bp, 10 predicted proteins | sample AD_UKC071_MetaG_FD_89751 | JGI IMG/M metagenome (GOLD analysis project Ga0116179, IMG submission 89751) | Active sludge microbial communities of municipal wastewater-treating anaerobic digesters from USA - AD_UKC071_MetaG | ecosystem: Engineered > Bioreactor > Anaerobic > Digestate | place: USA...
GGCGCACCAACGCCCGCCCGTCAGGAATTCCCCACACACGCCGGCGAATTCGGGGCCAAGAGGCGGGTTGCGCCCCCACTTCCTCACAGTGGCGAGGGTTCCGCGGCCCGCCACGGCTCCGAGTGTAGGTTCCGGCGCTTCTTGTCCGAGCTGGAGGCCTCTGACCTGCGGTGGGACAAGGAGCCGAGATGACATTCGTCTCACCATCTTGTCCAGATCCTGAGCCTACGTCTCCCGGTCACGGTGCGGCTGAGCGGCTGTAGGTTCGAGTTGGGTCACGCCATCGGGACCAATCTGGGCGATCATGACCGGGTAGCCCGCGTCCACGAGATGCTGCGACAGCAGCCTGGAAACGCGCTCGATGGTCGCGCGAGCTGTTGTGATGGCCTCGTAGAGGGCGCCAAAGGTGCTTGGGGGGTCCCAGCCGATGACGCCGGTCCAGCCGCCGCAGTCGGACAGAACCTCGTGGGCCAGATAGTTCCTTGCCTCGACCAACTGCTTGTACTCCGCCGCGAGGTCGGGCGGGAGACTCTTCTTGATTTCCTGGACCTTGGCGCCGAGTGTGGCTCGCTTCGGTGGGTTCCGATGGTGGATCAGATGATAGATCGACACAGCCTGCGCCTCGGCGATCTGGGCCTGTGCGATGGCCGAGCCGAGGAGCAGGAACAAGAGGTTCTGGGCCTCCTCTGGCGTACGGGGCACATTCACCTGGGCGGCCAAGTCTCAGCTCACGACCTTCCTGATGAGCTCGAAGGCGGCATTGCCCAAGACTCCTCCTGCGACCGCTCCAGCGGACCAGTGAAGGGCCGCGGCCAAGACTCCCGTCGACGGTGTCAGGCCGCTGGGTGACCATTCGCCCGGCGCCAAGAAAGCGTCAAGCTCCTCGCGCTGCCAGCCCCGAAGACCTTCAACCACGTGGCCTAGGTCGAGCTCATATGTGGCCGCCCGGTAGAGGGAGATGTTTCGAAGACTCAGCCAGTCCGGTTCGCGTCCGTACACCATGAAACTGACGAGATCGGTGCCTCCCGAGTAGCGCCAGCCTGGGCTTCGATCATCGGCAGCCCGCAGGGCGCGGCGTTGGCCATGTTCGACATCCCCGGCGATCTGGGTGAACATCCCCGGGTTGAACCAGCCAGGGAACTCGTCGCGGTCGGGGCGCTTCCGTCCGGGTGGTCTCGGGGGCACTTGCACAGCGCTTCGTTCCCTCGGCATCGAAGAGTAGGCCGACAGCCCCGCGAAGAAGAGGTCCCAGCTGTCCCCGCTTCGAGCGTCGAGCATGACGTGATTCCCTTTGAGGTCCGCCCAAACGGGTGATATGGGGTTCGCGAAGACGATACTGACCAGCCGATCTCGCAGCGGGCGGGGCTGGGCGTACGCCTCTGCGCGATTCAAGATCTCGCTGAAGGTGGAAGCGGGCAACATGTCGGTCCTTCCTGGTGGCGCGGTCGCGACGATTGGTTGACCGACTAGAGCCGCGATCTCCGGGTGATTTCCTGCGACCGCCAGACGTCAGAGTCGTGGGTTGCCCCATGCGATAGATGCCAATGAGGCAGGACGACCTCGGTGAGGTTGGGTGCCTTCCGGCGGATCCGCTGGGCCGTTCGAGCCAAGGCGAGCACAGGGTCGAACGGGAGGCGGATGTCGACGGTTCTGAGGCCATCGGCGACGGCGTTGCGGACGTGCTCGGTCGCTGGTGTGCTGAGCAGGACTACCTCTTGGACCTTGGTGCCCAGACGCCACGCACGCGTTGCGACCTCGCCGCCATAGCTGTGGCCCAGGAGCGTATCGATTCCCCGAGGGCTGATCTCGTCGGCCCAGCGCCGGAAGTCCTCCGCTGCCATGCGTCGTTGACGGTCGCTGTAGGCGCCGCTCCAACTGAAGGGCGCGCCCCGCGAGTAGATGTTGCTCCTCACTTCTCGGCGTACGTAGTCGTGGAAGGATGCGCTGGGTCGCCACCAGTCGCCTTTCCATCCCCACGTTCCGTGGATGATGGTCGATACGGAAACGGCGCCCGGTATGGGTGCGCGACCCGCTCCGCCGCTTTCGGCGCCGTCGTCACTGCGACCCACTGGCGCCAAGGCGGCCAAGGCCAACTGTCTCGTGATCGGGTCTTCGGATCGCATGGCGAGGGATAGCCGCACTGCGGCGAGTTCCTCGATCCGATCAACAGACTCTCCCGGGTAGGCCCGTGGCTCATTGACGAACTCTCGGGCGACAATCTGCCAGGGCTCGGCCGGCCAGTCCCGAGCCGTTGGTGGTGGCGTTTCGAGATCGGGGTCGTACGTTACGTCCGCCGCGGTGCCCCACGGATCAAGGGCTCCTGGCAGGTCGACAGGGAAGCCGAGGAAGTCCCAAAGCCGGTACCAAGGGCGGCGCGGTCGGCCCTGCCGGAACACACCCCGTCTCCCAGAAGCGACCGAAATCGCTGCCGCTGCGGCGGCCGACTCGCGTTCCAGAGAAGAACTGAGGACCTGGACGAGAAAGGTGACGGCGCTGGCTTGCCATTCCTCCTGCGACAGGGCGGAGAAGACCTCCTCACGTGGTCGGCCTTCGCCAAAGGCTGCCCGACCAATGCGGCCCACCGCATCGCCCCACGTGTAGTTGGTGTTTCGGGCGAGGGCTTCCGGAAGACCCATCGCGCGGAGCTCTCGTTCCAATCCATCCAGAGCGCGCTCGGGACCGAATGCGGTGCCCAAAGCGACAACTCTGCATACGTTGAGGGACTCAAACTGCTCGCTCGGGCCGGCGCTTGCTGGGTTGCTCGTCGGCTCGAATGGAGGGTCGTACTCGCTCACGCGAGGTCCTTTCGTGTGGCCTGCAGGCGGAGTCTCCAGAAGCAGGGATCGGGGCGATGTAGCCGTCGGCGGATGGACAGGAGGTGTCGCCCGAGGACCAGGCCCTTGAGGGTCTTGCTGGCGTTGGGGTCATCGAGCGAGAAGACCCGAACGCGGCTCTCGATGATGCAGGTCCGCTCTTGAGGGACTTGCCACATGCGGGGGTTCTGGGTGAGGACGCCCCAGCCGCGCTGTCCGGCCTCGGTGAGGAAGGTGATGTCCTCCAGCCCCTGGGCGGTGTCGTCGCCGTATTGATCCCGTAACGGGATTCCGTGTACGCCGTCCATCTTGCAGATCTCGTAGGCGACCTCGGGTGCGAGGCACCTGTCGACCAGGAGGATCTGGTCGCCTTTACGCGGCCGTGGCCGCCCAATCCCGGTGTTCATCGACTGCGGCCACCTCCTGCAGGGTGAGCCCGTACTGCTGCATGACCTCGTCGACGGAGTCGCCGCCCCCGAGGCTCCCGAGGACGGCGAAGACCGGGACTCGGTTGCGGACGAAGGTCATGCGCCCGGCGTTGAAGCGCGGGTCGATCGCGACGCCGGGGATGCGGACCTCGAACGCGACGGGGTAGTCGTCGTCCTCGAAGATGAGCGGCTTGAGGTGATCTTCGAGGACTTCGATGAAGGCGTGCTGGCTGGTCTTCACTCGGTAGAGCTCGCTGGGGTTCTCCCTGACGTAGGCGTAGGCGCCGTCCGTGACGAGCCGCTTGTTGGCTAGGGCGAAGGGTGCGTCGAACCGCTGGCGGATCCAGAGGGCAGCGGCGTCGACCTCGGAAGGCGCGAGCATCTCTCGAAGAGTGCGTAGGGTGTTTGCCTCGACGAGACCGACCAAGGGAACGGACGGCCAGCCGCGATGATCCTGCGGGTTGCGGGTGAACATCTGTCGCCGGGAGGACCGTTGCCCGGCCCAGGCTTTCACGGTGTCGAGGGGCATGCCAACGAGGTCCGCGACGTCTTGGACCGTGCAGATCGGCGTGACGAACCGGGGCTCTTCGTAGTCGACATCCATGGCGGCCTCCTCGTCCTTGATCATGCCACCTGACACTGACGGCGGCGCGGGAACGCTCATGTCCGTGTCTCGCCCGCGATGCCGCTGAGCTTCGCGCGACGGTGGTCGAGGTCTGGCAGTGGCTCGGTCAGATCGAGGTTGTCCTGGAGCCAAGTCGGCACGCGACGGTCCTGGTAGCCGACGGGGTCGGCGACCGCCCAGTCGAGTTCCCACTTCTCGAGGTGGGGCCACTGGTGGCCGTCTTCGTAGCGGAGAAGCGTGTGTTGGAGGCAGCGGCCGAGGCTTCCGCGCAGGTCGGTGATCGAGGTGGGGCCGGGGATGGCGTGGTCGAGGTACCCGACGATCTCGGCATCGGGTGCGTACTTGGCGACCCAGCCGACGTGGTGGGTGTGTTCGCTTCCGATCTCGGCAGCAGCGAGGGCGGCGGCGACGACGTTCAGGTCCCGTGTCTCGAAGGGCGCTGTCGCCCCGAAGCCCCAGGGACGTCGGCGTATGGGCGGGACCGCTGGGACGGATCGCGCCCTTCAAGGTGGTTGCCACGTCAGCGGTTCCCCCGATGGCCGGCCGAGTCCGGTGGCCGCCGACTCAAGGACAGCTTCGGGTCCGTCCTCGTCGTTGGCCCACTCGGACAGTGGCTTTGGAGCGAAGGTGATGTGGCCGCCGGTATAGACACCCCATAGGTGCGCGCAGAAGGCGCGACGCTCGTCTCGCGTCGCGTCGGCGGCGAGGAGCTTTCGTGCCAGGGTTCGGATTGCCTCGGGTTGCGCGGTGATGCGGCGGCGTTCGTAGTCGATCGGTGGGGGGCCGGCGTGGAGCTGCTCGAAGAGGCGGCTAATCGCTTGGACGTAGGTGGGCCAGTGCCCGGCCTTGTCGATGGCGTGCCAGTGGCGGGCGCCGGTGCTGGCGCTGTGGGCGGGCAGGCCGAGGTTGACGGCGATGAGGCGCCAACCGCGGTCGCTGGCGAAGCGGGCCAGCGCGATCGCGGCGAAGGCGCGTCCGAGCGGGGTGTCGACGCCGAACTGGGCGTCAAGTTCCGCTGAGCCGAGCGTGATGGATCCGGGCCAGAGGGTGCTGGGGATTGACGACATCGGCAGATCCGGGAGGCACGCCGCTGGCGTGAGCGGCGTCGTCGTGGCTCGCCAGGCTTGGGGGTAGCAGGGGGCTGGCGTTCCGATGCGGAACTTCAGTTCGGCGCCCACGGTGAGCTGACCTTGATGCTGCTGGAGCGAGATTGCGGTCAGCAAGCCGTTGCGTGGCCGCTGTTGCACGCGGAAGAGCGGCCCGATGGGAGCCACGCCTTCTTGGGCGTTGAAGCCGCGCACTTCCGCGGCGACGGAGGCGGCGTCGCGCAGCGATGGCTGGGTGAGCAGGAGGTGCGCGACCTGTAGGCCGTGCTCCTCCGGGAAACGGATGTCGGAGATCTTCGGGTCGAGGGTGTTCTCGGTGATGATCTCCGCTGCTGCCTCGTATGCCGTCGCGGCAGGGACATGGAAGCCGGCGACGACTACCTGCTCCTCGCGCGAGGCAGCGGCGATGAGCGTCCAAAGCCACTCCTGGGCCGCCTGTAGGTCGGGGTGCGCCTCCACGGTCGGGGTCTCGCTGAGCTGGGTGCCGCACCGTGCGCGGTATCGCTTGCCGGTGGAGGTGTCGATGAAGTCGTGGCAGGCGGTCGGGCTGCCGTCGTGGGCGAGCCAGGTGGGTTTCGCGAAGGGCGCGGCGTGGCAGTAAGGGCATCGCCACTCCAGCAGAACGCCGTGGTTGAGGCAGGCAAGGTGGTAGGGGTGCTGCCACGTCTCGGCCCACTGCCCGGTCTCGGCGAGGCAGTTGGGGCAGAAGCGGCTGGATCGGGTCCAGCGTTGGCTGCGGCGGCAGCGAATGTCGGACCAGTAGTGCGCGTCGAGCCGGTCGAGCGAGGCCCCGATGACCGAGCAGCGGGCGGCTTGCTGAGGCGGGTCCAGCCCGGCCCGGGCGAAGCCAGTCGGGTCTGCCTCGACCATGGCCGGCAGGTCAGGCTGTGCCTGGCTGCGGTGGTCGATGCCGAGTTCGGTCAGGACGCCGGTGACCGTGATGCCGTAGCGATGAGCAAGCCGCCGCAGCCATCCGGCGAGCGACTCACCGTCTCCTCGGGGGACGTAGATGGGCCAGCGGTAGATGTCATACCCGCCGACGATCGTCCGCAGTGCTGGCGGTCCAGCGACTGCCGATGGCCGGACGGGGTCAGCCCGCGGCTGCAGCACTGGTCTCGGAGGCATTGTCGGCGACAGACATGGACAGGACGTCGGCGGTGATGTCCTCGATCCCGGTGGCGACAGCGACGTGGCAGGCGTGCTCGAGCAGACCGGTCAGTGAGCCGATGCGACCCTGTGTGCGGCGGAACAGCTCCCGGGCGTGCCGGGTGAGGACATCTGGCGGGGCGTCGGCCAGCAGGAGCTGTGACTGCAGGGCAGCAAGCAGGTCGACCCAGGCCCGGAATCCGGCGTCGGTCGATAGCGTGAACGGGGCTACAGCGCAGCGGGTGGTCCGACGAGCCATTTGGGCCACCTCAACGGACTTGGGATTCCCTTGCGTGCCTTCGGTGAAGAAGCGCCGCCCCAGCAGGCCCACCCCCGTGTACATGAACGTCACCGGGAGGGCGTTGGCGAGGCCCTTCAGGTGGTTGGCGACCGCCTTGCCGTCACGGTGGCTGTAGTCAACGAAGTGAAGGTCGTCGATGATGATCAGACGGGTCTCGCCAGTGGTGACGGCGTCGACGACCAGGGCGACCAGGTCGGCCTTGGTGTCTCGGGAGCCGGCTGGGTGCCGGTAGAACTTAAGGATCTGCTTGTTGAGGTCTTTGAGCGTGGTCGCGCTCCGGAGCGGCACGTAGACGACCGGCAGCCGTTGGGACCCGCTGTCGGTCGTCGGCCCGTACCGCCGGTAGATGCGCCGGTGGAAGTCCCTGCCGTAGCGGGTGGCGATGGTGGTCTTGCCCAGTGCCGGTTCAGAGTCGATGACCACGGCTCCGCGGAGTCGGTCGCCGTCGCGATGGTTGCCGGCCATGACCTGGTCGATGACCGAGTAGGCGGCCGCGACCTGGGTGGTGCGCACGGCTGCTGGGTTCGCGTGCCACACCGCGCGTGCTGCGTTGTAGTCCTCCAACGCCTCCTCAGACAGCGCTCCCATCTGGGTTCGCGAGAGGACCGGCAGGGCGTCGCGCGGGCCAGAGTTGACGAAGGCGTCCCAGCCGACCTTGTCGGCCAGCACGTAGGACTGGCGATCGTTGGTGCGAAGCCAGGCGGCCCACGGATTGGTCACTGCTCCCCCGGTCAGTCGTCGAGTAGGTCGAAGCCGCCGGCGTCGGGCTGGGCGGCGTAGTAGCGCTCGAACACCTCATCCAGGTCGTCGGGATGTTCTTGAGGGCGGTGTTCCTGGCGTCGGCTCAGCAGGTCGATCACTCCAGGCAACGAGGCCCGTTCCTCGGGTTTGACGTCGGAATCGGGCTCGAACGAGCTGGGCATGCTGGCGATGCGGATCGCTAGGTTGCGTTCCCGACGGCCCATCACTTCCTCACGTGTCCATCGGGCGAGCAGATCCTCGACGGCCTGCTGCGGGTCGACGTGCCGGTTTTCTCGGATGGTCAGTCGCCGCGTGTAGTCGGCGGCGTCCTTGCTGAATGGGGCGTTGATTCCCACGGCGAGACGCCATTCCAAGGGATGCCAAGCGTCGTTGGCCGGGTCCCGGAAGTAGACGGTCCGGATGTCGTCGACGTCGACCAGGATCGGCCACTTCCCTGGGTGAGATCCCCCGTAGTTCGAGCGGTGTCCTCGGTACGGGTTGAGGGCGGGCCCGTCGTAGCGACGGGTGTCGATGTCCACGCCGTAGTGGTTGATCTTGCGCCACTGGACCTCCATGAGCTCGTAGCGCAGGTCTTCGCGCGTTGGGAGCCGCAGCAGGCCGGAGACCTCGATGCCGCGGTTGAACATCTCCTGGGGCGAGAGGTCCACGCCGGGTAGGCGTGGGTCCCGCAATCCCTTGTGTGCCTTGACGTGGTAGACCTCGCCGACCCACTCCCTGATCAGCTGCTCAAGCTCGGTGACGAAGTAGAACGCGCCCTTCTCCACGTCCTTGCCGCGGGAAGCGATGTTCGGCCCCTTGTATCCGCTGAGCTTGTCCAGCAGTGATTGGCGTAGCGTCCGGAAGAACCGCTCGAGGACGGGCTTGTCTGTCGGTTTGTCGGGGATCGCGGGCTGGACTGAGATTCCGAGTCGACGGCAGGAACCGAGCGTGTGCTCGGACATATAGACGTTGCCGTGGTCGATGACGATGGTGTCGGGAAGGACCCCGATCGACCCGAGGACCACGTTCTCGGGAACACCGGCGTAGGGGCCAGTTGGCGCGCTGGGCTCCCGGCCCCACTGCTGCGGAGTCAGGCACTGGAGCAGGACACTGGCCACATCCGCGGACTTCGCTGCCACCGGCCGCAGGCGGATTCCCTTGATCGAGCGGTCAAAGAGGTCCATCGCCACCGTCAGCTCGGTGTTGACCCAGCGCATGGTCACCGGCTCCATCGCGAAGACGTCGAGCTTGTATCCATCCATCAGGACGTATTCGCCTGGCCGGGTCGGGCGAAGCTGACCGAGGACTCCCTGGGGCCGCTTCGCGACGGATCGACGCCGGGGTGCGTCGCTGAACGTGTACTTGCCCGCGTCGAGCTCGACGACTCGCCGATACGCCACTGCCCGGGTCGGTGGCTTTCCGTCGGGCACCTCGCGCAGGAACGCCTTCGTTGCCCGGCTGATGACCGTCTGCTTCGACGGTGTCGACCGGTTGACGTATTCGTGCAGGATCGCGACGCACGCCTCGTCCCAGCGCGGATCCACGCTACGCCGGGTCTCTTGGAGAACACGTTCGTCGATCAAACCCTCCGGACCGAGGTGCTGGAAACGGCGCAGCCTGCGCTGGACGGTACGGATGGAAACGCCGAGATCATCGGCCGCCCGCCGGATGGCAATTGCTTGCTCATCCAACGCGGACTCCAACAGGACGCTGTAGACGGTCACCTCCCGCTCGAGGCTGGACCTCTTCTTGCTCGACAGACTTGCCCAGGCGACGTTGCGCGGGAGGGGCAGCCCGTCGGGGTCCGGTTGGTGCCCGGACTCGGCGGGACTTGCAGTGTCGATCAGCTCTGCCACGGTCACCGTGCGATACCGTCCGTCGCCGGCGTTCAGCCTCACCGTTGTCGCGTCGACCTCGCACACCGACCACGCCTCCCCGTCGAACCAGAGCCGGCTGCCGACGCGGACCTCAAGAACAGCGTTGTTCGTCATGGACCTCTCGAATCGTCCGGATCTCGGTGCTCATATCGATCGGCTGATCGAGCGCAACCTGCCACGTCTGCTTCCAGAGCAGCGCGATGAGCGCCGCCCGCAGGGTGGCACTGGAGTGGGGTGACCGAGATGCCTCGGCCAGGGCTGCACCGAGAGTGCGTCCAGGACGACCTGCACGGGCCAGCGTGGCCATCGCGTCGGAATCGACGAACCGGGCGCGACGTCCCTGGGCGAGGAAGCGGACGTTCGTCAGTTCGATCGGATCCGCGCCCGACCAGATCGAGTACCTCCAGCCGCGTACGGCCAGCAATCGTCCAGTCCAGTCGAGAACCACCGCGACATCGGGCTTGTGCAACATGTCGGCAGGCTTGACGTCGACGACCTCCACAGTTCCGTTGCGATGAAGCAGCAGGTAGTCAGGTACGTGTCGACGTAGCGCGTCGCCGTCGCGCCCGGAGATGCCGAACGGCTGGCTCGCGATGGCCACCACGTCACGGTCGAAGTCGGCAAGCATCAGCCGATCGCGCTCCAGCAGGCTCTCGTAGCCCACGTGGTCGCCCACTGTGGCTGACCACCACCAACCTGGGTAGTGCCCCATCCCGGCATAGGAGGGGAAGGACCGAACGGGTAGTCCCCGGGCCACCTCCGCCGGCGGAGCCGAACTCAGCGTCGTGATCACGTCCTCGCCCGTGAAGGACGTGTACCGGAACTCGACCATCCGCTCGCGCGGCTGCGTGGCCACGAGACCAGCGTCCACCCGCGCGACAAGTTAGCGACACAACGACACGCCTGCGACAAGAAAGTGAGACAACGACAAGTAGATCGAGAACCTACACCTGTGACGCCAGACCGACCGTCAATTGCAAGTCCCCCGCTGCCCCACACACCTCTTGCACTCACGGTCGTTGACGCTTCAACCCTGACCCGCCGGCGACAGAACTCCGCTTTAGAGGGGTGTGACCATGACCATCCACAAGCTGACGGCCGGGAGCGGGTA
>Ga0116179_1003921_pt1 | contig 10109 bp, 11 predicted proteins | sample AD_UKC071_MetaG_FD_89751 | JGI IMG/M metagenome (GOLD analysis project Ga0116179, IMG submission 89751) | Active sludge microbial communities of municipal wastewater-treating anaerobic digesters from USA - AD_UKC071_MetaG | ecosystem: Engineered > Bioreactor > Anaerobic > Digestate | place: USA...
CAACAATGTGGTGGAGGAGCTGAAGAAGTATCCAGAAGTGGAGTCGGTGATGAGGACGTTCGGCGACCACAGCCTGGTCTTGAACATCTACACCACTAGCGTCGATTCCCTCTATGAACTGATCCAGACGCACATACTCAAGATACCTAACATCAACAATGTCGAGGTCGATATCATCATAGACAGCGTGACGATCAACCCCAACGCTGAACTGGACCTCTACCAGAAGAAGATTGGGAACCTGCGCTGATCAATCCTTCACCAGGCAAACCCAGCGATCGTAGAAGGGGTCACGCTCGTTCTCGAACATCTCCACGTTCTTCTCATTTTCCAGGGCCCACGTCCGAACCATGTTCGCCTCCTTCTCCGTCTCCACGGTTATCAACGTCTCCCTGGTCATGGAGAACAGCTCTTCCAGGATGGCTCTCCACATCATGGCGGTCTGATCGATTATGGAACCTGCCATCAGAGCGAGCCCAAGAGGCACCGGTCTAGCATAATGGGATAGCAAGGTGGCATCGATGCACATGGTCCTTTCGGGGATCAGGCGACCCTCGTGCAGGCCGCGAGCAATGAGGCCAGCGTCATTGTCGAAGGCCAGAGGGATGATGCCTTGGTTCCTGAGGGCGAGGGACCCCATGCCCGAGCCGCACCCGCAGTCCATGCACTCCTCTCCTCGTCGGCCCTTCCATACCGAAGCTATGAGCTCCTCGACCTTGGCTGTACGGTCCGGGGACAGGTCCTCCATGGCCATCAGTGTATTGTTGAGGATATGGAGCGAGTAGTACTCCCGCATTGCCAGCATGAACTCGTCCTGGGTGGTATGAACGACATCTCCCCCCAGTTCTTCGAACCTCTCGATGACCTCGATGATCGGGGGGCGAAGCAGGAACGAAGCGGCATTCCACGCCTCGCCGTCGCGCACCGCCAACGCAAGGGGCCAGTCTTCCTCGTCTACGACCAATCGAGCCTCCTGGGCGGGCAGGGTGAGGATTATCCCGGTGAACGACTCGTCGACCAGCGCATCGAAGGACGGTTCGATGAACCTGGCGCTCATGCCCATGATCTCACTTGTTCTCATCAGCGAAAACCGTCCCGTCAATGTATCCCAGGTATATGTCCGCTTCGTGAGATTTAATAGGGGAGGAGATTATGGCGAGGGCATGAAGCTCGGAAGCACTCCCAAGAAATTCACCTCTGACGGGCATCGATCGGTCGAGCCTGCCGAGACCCTTGCCAGGATTGAGCCCCTGATGGGCGTTGCGGGAGTGACCAGGGTTGCGGACATCACGGATCTCGACCGTGTGGGAATTCCGGTCTTCTCGGCCATCCGCCCTACCGCCAAGAGCGGCGCCATCTCGGTGTACAATGGGAAGGGGCTGACCAAGGAGGAGGCGAAGGTCTCCGCCATCATGGAGGCCCTGGAGAGGTATAGCGCGGAGGTCCGGGGCGACTTCATCATCAGGCAGGGCGTCGAGGAGTTCATGGCCTCCCACGTCGCCGTTCACCCGATGGACCTGATCCTCTCGCAGCATGCGGCGTTCTACGTCATGCGCCAGTCCGTGGCATGGGTGAAGGGATGGGAGCTGAACGGCAATGAGGAGACCTGGGTGCCGGCCAGTGCTGTGTTCCATCCATATGTGTCCAAGATGGATTTCCCTCTCTTCAGAACGTCGACGAACGGTCTGGCCAGCGGCAACAATGTGGAGGAGGCGGTGTTGCACGGCCTATATGAGGTGGTGGAGCGCAATGATTGGTCCTTCGCGGAGGGAAGGCGCAGGATAACCGGCGACATAGAGGTGCCGTCGTCCGGGCCGGTGAAGGAACTGGTCGAGCGATTCACGAGCAATGGCATCGATGTGCACCTCAAGGACCTGACGACCGAGATAGGGATCCCGACCATCGCCGCAGCCGTCGATGACACCGTAATGCAGGACCCCGCACTTCTGAACCTGGGCATCGGCACCCATCTCGATCCCGAGGTGGCCGCCACCAAGGCGTTGCTGGAGGTGGCCCAGAGCCGTCTCACGCAGATCCATGGTGCAAGGGAGGATGCCGTGTATGCGATAGGCAACCGGAAGTTGGGCTATGAGCGAATGAAGAGGATAAACAAGATGTGGCTCACCCCCTCGGGAAACAAGCGCTCCCTTGACGATCTCCCCCGCATGGGGACGGACGATATCTTCGATGACCTGCAGATAGTCAGAGCCAAGATCAATGCGCAGGGAATGAACCGCACCGTGGTCGTGGACCTCACCCGGAAGGAGCTGGGCATTCCAGTGGTTCGCGTGATCGTGCCTGGGATGGAAGTATTCGCCATCGACGAGGATCGCGTCGGCGCACGCCTGATGGGTGGTTTCCGCTGAAGCCGGTGATCTTCCTTGGCCCCAGCCTCCCTCATGAGGAGGCTAGGCGTATCCTCGATGCGGACTACCGCCCTCCGGTGAAGCGAGGGGATCTTCTAGAACTCCCCGAAGGAGTGGAGGTGGTAGGGATAATAGATGGCGTACTGCTCAGCGATGCCGCGGTCGGCCATAGGGAGATACTTCAGCTGATGCAGCGAGGTACAAGGGTCATCGGCGGCGGTTCGATGGGAGCGCTCCGCGCGGCCGAGCTGGACAGCCTTGGCATGATAGGAGTGGGACGGATCTACGAGGAATATTCCTCTGGGCGCATCGAGGGCGACGATGAGGTGGTGCTGATGTTCGATCCGTTCACCCTTGCCGCCCTCTCAGAGCCGTTGGTCAACCTGCGGCTCAATGTGGAGGAGGCGGTCAAAGATAGAGTCATATCAGAATCAGATGCAATGATTATTATTGAGCAACTGAAATCAACGTTTTACCCCAAGAGATCCTATGAAATGCTATTGGCCATATCTAGAAAAGTTTTGCAACAGACAACGATGAAAAAATTCGAATCCTATATTAAATCTAAGAATCGAAATTTTAAACGAATCGACGCTATTTCTGTCATTAAAGCTGTTAAATCGGCTCAAAAAAATTGAGAAAAATTAACTGCCGTTAAGTTTTTCAAAAAATGACTGGCTCCCTTCAAAAAATCACGATTGTTTATCTTGGATGGTTAATCCATCCATCACTAGTCTTATATGCATCTCTATACTTACAAGCCAACGCAAGGGGATTCGATTTTCATCAGTGAGGAAAAAAACCGACCTGATGATAATCTATAAACGTCTTAATCGCGCGGGGGGAACTCCGGGCGATTGAAGGAAGATGAAAAAGGAGGTAGAAATTTGGCGAAATACAAGGACAAAATAGACTTGTATGACGACAAGGGCAAACTCATCGAGAAGGATGTGCCCCTCGATGCGATCAACCCTCTGTACAACCCTGCGATCCAGAGAATCGTATCTCTTGCCAAGAGGACCATCGCGGTAGACCTTGCCGGAATTGAGAAGGGTCTCAAGACCGGACGTGTCGCCGGCGGATACATCAAGGGCAAGGAGATCGACGTAGAGGTAGTGGCCAACGCTGACAAGATCGCCAAGAGGGTCAAGGACATCCTCAAGGTCGACAAGGACGACGACACCGATGTGCACCCCATCCTTGGCGGAAAGAGGCTGGTTGTCCAGGTTCCGACCCGCAGGGTAGAGACCGGTGTCGAGTACACGACCGGTTTCACTGCAGCCGCTGCAGCGGTCACGCAGGCCATCATCGATGAGTTCGGAATTGACATGTTCCACGCGAACATGGTTAAGACCGCCGTGTGGGGCAGATACCCCCAGACCATCAACTTCCTGGGCTCCAACGTCAAGTCCATCCTCGAGGTTCCCCAGAACAACGAGGGTGCTGGCTACGCTCTCAGGAACATCATGGCCAACCACGTGGTTGCTCTTGCCAGCAAGAACTCTCTGAATGCTGCGGCGATCTCTTCGATCTTCGAGCAGACCGCCATGTTCGAGCTCGGTGACGCTATCGGTCCCTTCGAGAGGTACCACCTCTTGGGCTTGGCTTACCAGGGCCTGAACGCGAACAACCTGACCGTTGACCTTGTGAAGGAATGCGGCAAGAACGGTACCGTCGGCGATGTCGTCGGCGCCATCGTCGGCCGCGCTATCGAGGACAAGGTCATCAAGGTGAAGGAGAAGCTGCCCTCTGGGTACAAGGTGTACACCACCAACGACTTCCCCCTGTGGAACGCCTACGCGGCCACTGGTATGCTAGCCGCTGTCATGGTGAACATCGGTGCTGCTAGGGCATCTCAGGCTGTACCTGCGACCATTCTGTACTACAACGACCTGCTCGAGCACGAGACTGGACTTCCCAGCGTTGACTTTGGGCGTGCGATGGGTGTTTCCGTCGGTATGTCCTTCTTCTCGCACTCCATCTATGGTGGTGGCGGTCCCGGTCTGTTCCACGGCAACCACGTCGTTACCAGGCACAGCAAGGGCTTCGTGATCCCATGTATCGCCGCTGCTTGCAGCCTCGATGCCGGAACCCAGTACTTCTCTCCTGAGGCCACTTCGACCCTGATCAAGGACGTCTATGGCGACATCCCTGAGTTCAAGGCCCCGTTGAAGGCTGTCGGGAAGGAGGCCAAGAAGCTGAAGTAAGCGGTTACGGTGGCTTGATGACGAGTACTGACGCTGAATCGATACCTCTCCCCGAGGTTCTCATATTCCCACACCGTCTCCTTTCCGCGGAAACCACGGAAAAGCTCCTTAACAGGCTCTATGAGGTTCCGCATGTCCGTCAGATCAATCTATCTGGCGAATCCCTCCCGACGAAGGTCACCTATGGTCCTCACATCGGGTTACCCGTGGACCACTCCGAACGCCGGGTGATCAAGGTCAAGGGAAAGGAAGTCGAACTGCAGCTCCAGGTGGGAAGGGTGTTCGTCGAGATAGACGACATCGATCATCTGCAGGGTGCACTAGACGAGATCGAGAAGGTTTGCCAGGAGATCCTGACCTTTGGATTCAACCTGGAAGTGGGGCGGTACTCGAAATACAGGCCGACAGTGACCGATTACAAAAAGGGTAAAAGGTGTTAACATGGCATACAAGAGACAGTTCTATCCCGGTGAGAGCCAGGTGGCCAAGAACAGGCGCCGCTACATGGACCCCTCCGAGAAGCTGAAGAAGCTTCGCGATGTGGCCATGGACGACGTCATCAGGATCCTTGGACACAGGGCTCCTGGAGAAGATTACAAGAGCATCCACCCCCCACTCGCTGAGGGGAGCGAGCCCGAAGACCTGATCAGGCAGCTTGTCACCCCCATCGAGGGTGCCAAGGCTGGAGACAGGATCAGGTACGTCCAGTTCACCGACTCGGTGTACTTCGCCCCGATGGTTCCATACCTGAGGGCCTGGATGTACATGACCCGCATTCGCGGCTTCGACACTGGTACTCTTTCTGGAAGGCAGATCATTGAGATGAGGGAGCGTGACCTCGAGAAGGTCTCCAAGGAACTCATCGACAACGAGACGTTCGACCCCGCCAAGACCGGTATCCGTGGCGCCACTGTGCACGGCCACGCTTGCAGGCTTGACGAGAACGGTCTGATGTTCGATGCCTGGCAGAGGTACCGCTGGAACGCCAAGACCGGAGAGGTAGAGTACGTCAAGGACCAGGTGGCTCTACCATTGGACAAGCCCATCTCCGTTGGCAAGCCCCTGCCCGAAGCTGACCTGAAGAATATGACCACCATCTTCAGGGCCGATGGCGTGGACATGAGGGACGACCCCGAGGTCATGGCCATCAACCTGAGGATCCACAGGCTGAGGACCCTTTGCGGTTACCAGGCCTACGCTCTGAAGGGGGAGTAAATAAATGGCTAAGTCTAAGGAGAAGCTCTTCATCGAAGCGATGAAGAAGAAGTTCGAAGAGGACCCGACCGAGGTCAACACTCACTACTACACATTTGGTGGCTGGAAGCAGTCCAAGAGGAAGAGGGAGTGGGTAGAGCAGGCCAACCAGATCGCCAAGAAGCGTGGCATCCCGATGATGAACCAGGACATTGGCGTTCCCCTTGGCCAGCGTGTCCTCATGCCCTACAGGCTGTCCCACACCGACATCTACGCCGAGGCTGACGACCTGCACTTCATGAACAACGCCGCCATGCAGCAGGCGTGGGATGACATCCGCAGGACCGTCATCGTGGGTCTCGACACCGCTCACAGCGTCATCGAGAAGAGACTGGGCAAGGAAGTTACCCCTGAGACCATCAACCTGTACCTCGAGACCGTCAACCATGCCATGCCCGGCGGTGCGGTCGTCCAGGAGCACATGGCTGAGGTCAGCCCCGCTCTGGCCGAGGACTGCTATGTGAAGGTCTTCAGCGGTGACGACGAGCTCATCAGCCAGATCGACAAGTGCTTCGTGATCGACATCAACAAGGAGTTCCCCAAGGACCAGGCCAAGCAGCTGAAGGACGCCATCGGCAAGTCCGTGTACCAGGTCGTCCGCGCCCCGACCCTTGTCGGCCGCGTCTGCGACGGAGGTACCATCTCCCGCTGGTCTGCCATGCAGATCTCGATGTCCTTCATCAGCGCCTACAGGCTCGCTGCCGGTGAGGCCGCCATCGCGGACTTCGCCTACGCTGCCAAGCACGCCTCGGTCGTGAACATGGGTACCATGATGCCGGCCCGCAGGGCCCGTGGCCCCAACGAGCCCGGTGGAATTCCCTTCGGGTTCCTGGCCGACATGGTCCAGTCCACCCGCGTCTACCCTGACGACCCCGCCAGGGCTGCGCTCGAGACCGTCGCTCTCGGTGCCGTCATCTACGACCAGATCTACCTTGGTTCCTACATGTCCGGCGGTGTCGGATTCACCCAGTACGCTACTGCGGCCTACACCGACGACATCCTGGAGGACTACGTCTACTGGGCTCTTGACCTGATCAAGACCAAGTACGGCGGCCTGTGCAACAGCAAGCCCTCCATGGACCTGATGGAGAAGCTCGGTACCGAGGTCAACTCCTACGCTCTGGAGATGTACGAGAGGTACCCCGCCGCGATGGAAGCCCACTTCGGCGGTTCCCAGCGTGCCACCGTAGCCGCTGCTGCCACCGGTATCGCATGTGCGATGGCGACCGGCAACGCCGACTTCGGTGTCAACGGCTGGTACCTGTCCATGCTCCAGCACAAGGAGAGGCACGGACGTCTCGGCTTCTACGGCTACGACCTGCAGGACCAGTGCGGTTCCGCGAACTCGTTCTCCTACAGGAGCGACGAGGGTCTGGCCTTCGAGATGAGGGGTCCGAACTACCCGAACTACGCCATGAACGTCGGTCACCTGAGCGGCTACGCCGGTATCGCAATGGCGCCTCACGCAGCTCGCGGCGATGCCTTTGCCTGCAACCCCCTCATCAAGGTTGCCTTCGCCGACAAGAGCCTGCCGTTCGACTTCGCGAACATCACGAAGGAGTTCGGCCGTGGCGCCCTCAGGGAGTTCATGCCTGCGGGTGAGAGGACCATCATCATCCCCGCCAAGTGATCGCGATGAAAGTTGGAGACCTTGCCAAGTATCGCAACACCGGATCGGTGGGAAAGATAGAGGACATCAAGGAAGAGGAAGGAAGGACCTGGGCACTCCTGGACACCACCAACCTCTACTACGATGTCTCGACCCTTGTTCCTGCCAAGCCGGAGGAGTACCGCAAGGAATCCGAACACGAGAAGAGCATGGAGGAGAATCTGGCAGAGGAGGTCAGCCGTCTGCGCGAGCAGATCGAGGACATCCAGGCGAAAGCTTCCCAGATCACTCCTTCAGGCGGGGGATGAGACGACCTCATCCAAAACAAACTACTTCCCTTCACCTTTTTATGTTGCCTCTTGCTCTTCTCTAAAAATGATACTTTTTATGTAATGATATACCGAACATTGTTCAATAACAGAGTGAGGAAAGAGCAGTAATAACGAAGAAAAAGAAAAAGCTCAGAGTTCAACGCCGTCGGGGGCGTTGAATCCTACTAAGATGGAAGCGAGCTTGGGATCATCCTCATAGCCATGCATCTGTCTGAGCATAATGTCCGACGGAGCGGATGGGGAGCAGGATACGACGTCAAGCATGCCGAACTCCTCTACCTCGGGGAAGGAAACAGGCGGCATGACGAAATATTCCTTGTTTTTGCCTCTGCGCTCAGGATACATGACGAACTCCTCGGACAACCATATGATCTCCTCCTTGACCTTCTCGAGGAATTCCTTCTTGTAGTGAGGTAATACTTCTTCACCTAGAACGACACCGTCATCCGAAACGAGCATCACGGTGGGTTCTGGTGGCGGGCGGAATGAAGCTCTCTTGATGATGCAAATGATGTACTGTCTCTTCAGGCACTCTATGACGCCTTCGTTGATCACTTTTATGCCGAGACAAGCGGTGATGTTGCTTTCTATCTCCAAGATCTTTTCTCGGCAAGCGTCGTTCAATAAGAACACTTCTTTTATGCCCTTCATCTCCTTGATCCGGGAGATTATGTCCGCCATTGTAACCATATGGCATCACCAACGCTCTTTGGAGTCTTAAAGGATTTGCAGCGAATAGATGCATAGACATTAATATATTCGACGTGGGCTTTTCAAACCATGAGTTTGAATCTGCTCGCCAAGCAGCAACCGTCCGCGATCAATGCACTATACAAGCTGAAAAATGAGATCTTTCGAGACGGGGCTCTCACTTCAAAGGAGAAAGCACTCATGGCGGTAAGCATCTCCTGCTTGATGCGATGCGAGACATGTCTTGAGACATGGGCGGATCGAGCAAAGGAGTTAGGGGCCACGGTTGATGAGCTTCGAGAGTCCATGCTGGTGGCGATGTATCTCGCTGGACCAGCCTCTGTGGTCTGGTCCAAAAAGGTTGACGAGATCCTGGGAGGGCCGCTAGAGGCTGACTAATCCTCGAACGTCATGCAAACACGCCTCTTCAAGCCGAATCCCGCGGCGACCTCAGCGGCCTTTATCAACGCTGAAGGCACCGGACAGGCCGAATGCGGGAGGACCTTCCCGCAGCACTCATAGATGGGATTTTCGGAGAAGGGCATCTTCATGACGTCAAATGGTGTCATCTCTCGAGGGATGTTATCCTGGATCTTACTTGCGTGCGGGCACTCGCTCTCGATCTCGTACAATATGTTACCCTCATCATCGCTGAAGGCCCGAACGGTGGTGTGGAAGCGGCAGACGCCTGCGTCCACGCAGAGGCGGGTCTTTCTCGCGTTCTCCTCGCTGGATGCCATGGGTGTGAAGATGCTAGCGAACTCTTAACCCTTTCCAAGAGGGTCGGTGTGGTCGCCCATGCCTGGTCATCATCGTGGAAAGGCGCGTTCCTTCCGTGATTTGGAGATAAGCTCGAACATTCCACCCTTGGTTATGTCCACCACGCCGAAGACGGCGACGGCCTCCTTCTTTCGAATGATCGGGACCACGACGACTGGTACGCCGCGATAGACTCCCGATGGGGCTGTCCTGCGCACCACTGCATTGCGCTTCAGCGCCTCCTCCAGGACCGGGCCGGTGTACTTATCGTCGATGATCTCGCCGTCCTCACATCTGACGCCGTAGTTGTTGCGGCTCCTCATCGTTACGGGCATTCGGCCCACCAGCTCATGAACGGCCAGCGCGAGGCATTTCAGATCCTCCGCTCCCGTATCGGCGGAGATGAGACTTGTGGCACCATCCCTCCAACAGGGTTGCGTCGTGTCGCTGAGGGCGAGTGCCGCGGTCACAGCTCCCTTCTCCGCCGCTTCATAACTGTGGGCGGTACCCAGGATGATGGCGTCACCATCTTCAAGGGTGAAGAGTGACCTGAGAGGCTGGAAGGTCGCCTGGTCTGGAATGTTGGAATCATCCGGGAACAGCACATTTCCGTCCCTGACTATCAAGGTGGTGGCACCCATCGCCCCGGAGCGCACCGCCTCATCCCTTTGCTCATAGCCAGTGGCGATCCGGTCCGCCATCCCCTTCACCAATGCCGCGCAGTTCTTCGGCCCGATGGTCAATCCATCGATGTTGATGGGCGCGGCGAAGATGCCAGAGGATCTGAACATCTTTCGTCCCCGTTCGGTTAACACCGCACCTTTCTTAGTACTCTCCACCGAGCCCTCCCGGATCATCTTGTCTAGGATGGTACGCGTGCTCCCCTCGCCGA
>Ga0116179_1003922_pt1 | contig 10109 bp, 7 predicted proteins | sample AD_UKC071_MetaG_FD_89751 | JGI IMG/M metagenome (GOLD analysis project Ga0116179, IMG submission 89751) | Active sludge microbial communities of municipal wastewater-treating anaerobic digesters from USA - AD_UKC071_MetaG | ecosystem: Engineered > Bioreactor > Anaerobic > Digestate | place: USA...
ATAAGTGCATCAACTAATAAAGTAGTATTAACCAGTATGCATGATATAAGATATGAGATAGTTAAAAATGATGGAAGTGTAATAAAGGTAAGTGAAACATCACTTGCAAGTACAACAACGACAACTACTACTAATACGACTACAATTAAGTCAGAATGTGATGGAAAAGTATATGAATTTGATTATACAGGAGATGAGCAAACATTTAGTCCTAATTGTAATGGCTATTATAAGTTTGAAGCTTGGGGTGCTCAAGGTAATGGTTCAAACTTTTCTAGTGTTGGCGTTTCATTAGGTGGAAAAGGAGCATATACTTCAGGATATGTTTATTTAGATTCTAGTAAAGCAGTAACCGTTGTTGTTGGTGCTGGTGGAAATGTTGCTTCTTCATATAGCACTTTATCCTCTTCACTATCTTCTTCTAATTATAATGGTGGTGGTGCCGGTGCTTTTGATACAAGTGAATCGGCTAATATTGGTGAACATGGATTTGCCGGTGGAGGAGCAACTGATTTTAGAATTGCTGGTAGTACTTTGAATGATAGAGTTATGGTAGCAGCTGGCGGAGGCGGAGGCGGTTGGTCTGGTAATGGATCAAGCGATCAATACTACATGTATGGCGGTGGTGCCGGTGGCGCATTAACCGGTATTGCTCCAGGTGGCTCATCAAGTTATATTGTTGGTACTCAAGTAAGTGGAAATGCTTTTGGTGTTGGTGGATCTGGAAGATTTGAACTGGGTGGAAACAACAATGGAACTGGAGGCGGAGGCGGAGGCTTCTATGGCGGTGGTAGTGGATTAAGTTTTACAAAGCCTAATTCTTCTGGATCTGGTGGCTCATCATTTATTTCTGGATATTTAGGATCAGTTGCTATTACTTCTAGTACCGATACTTCACAAAAATCAATTGATACTTCTATAAGATATATTGAAGATGGTTCAGCCGGGAACAATGTTAATGAATATAATCACATTGTTGAATTACAAGCCTATGATGAAACTGGTAATAATGTTGCTTTAAATAAGAAAACGGTTGGATCGGATATGACTATTCCGACTGATGGATATACTAATAGTGGCACTTATGCTGATTTAGGTACTGGTTCAAGATCTATAACTATTGATTTAGGCGCCGAATATAATATCAAAAAAGTTAAACTATGGAGATATTATGCTGATTCAAGAGTTTATTATAATACATATATAAAAGCATATAATGCTGATAAAACTAAATCTATATATTTCCACAATTATTCAACAAATGGTACGTATATTGAATCTTCTTCTGGTGCGACTTTTTACAATTGCAATAATGGTTCAAATGATGTGGCTTGTTCATACCATTATAGTGGTCTTATTTTCACTAATACTAATATGATTGCTGGAAATACCTCAATGCCAACACATGATGGAACAGGAACCATGACTGGTAACTCAGGTAATGGATATGCTCGTATTACTTATATTGGTTCATCATTGAATTAAAAGTATAATTTATTTATACTTTTTTTATCTTTATATTGCTAAATTTATAGTATTAATTTATAATTGAAATAGTATATTATTATAGTTTATTATGACTTTTTATATGGGATTGTAGGTGAATCAATGTGTTAAGTTTTGGTGTTATGTGGCTACTTCTTGCTGTTTCTTTTATTTTCATAACAATGCTAGACTTTGTTTCTTATGGAATACTTGGCATTTCTTACAATCTATTTATATTAATATCTAAGTTGGATTTATTTGGTGGTAGTAGTGCTGGTAAAGTTCTTTATGATGGCTTTTCATCAAGATTTTATATGGTTATTTCTATTATCATGGTCTTTGTTTTTTCTTATCAATTATTGTTGGTAATTATTAATCCTGATGATAATAAAAATGGAAAAGGTATGTCTAGTTTTGTTAAGGATACAGTTATATCTGTAGTATTAGTTATTGTATGTCCTTTAATATTTAGATATATGTCTGTTTTTCAAAATCATATGATTCAAGATAATACTATAGGGGCAATTGTTTTAGGAGAATCTTCTTCTAATTCTAAAATAAATCCGGGCAAAAGTATTTCTATGATTGTTTATATGAGTTTCTATCATCCTAAAGGAATGACTTATTCTGATTTCTTTGATAATGATGGTAATCTTTTAGATGGTGTTTGTAGTGGACGTAGTGGAAGTGCTGATGAAGCTTCTGAAGATACATGTCAGGCTTTTTATGATGATTTAAAGAAATGGTATGAAAGCGGATCAACTCCTGCAGCATTAACTAGTGATACAAAGTTACAAAAACAAATTGATGAAGATGGCGGTATGGAATACTGGTGGATTATATCAAACGTTTGTGCTTTGATAGTAGCTTGGTTCTTTATAAGCTATACGATTGATATTGCTACACGTGCAGTTAAACTTGGATTCCTTGAATTAGTTGCACCAATACCAATATTCTTAAGAGTATTTAGTAAAACTAAACCTTCATTTGATAAATGGGTTCAACAAGTTATTAAAACATATTTAGAATTATTTGTTAGACTTGCTGTAATATTCTTTATTGTAGAATTATGTAAGATGGTTCCATCTTTTATAAGTATTATATTTAATGGAGCAGATAGTACTTCAGATAATGTTATTCTTAAATTGTTTGCAACAGTGTTCTTAATTATTGGCTTATTACAATTTGCTAAAGAGGCTCCTGGATTATTCAATGACTTATTCTCACTTGGTGGTGGTTCATTAAGCGGTATGAAATTTGGACCTGCTGGTGCTGGTCATGCTATTGGTGCTGCAACTGGTGCTCTTGGTGGAGGATTCCAAAGTGCTCTTAGTGGAACAGGATTTAGAAATGGTGCCAAGATGGGTGCTGCTAATGGCTTTAAAGAAAAAGGTATGCAATTTGGTAACCAAAGACAAGGTGTATATACTTACTTTGGTGGTAAAGGTAAACATGGTATTTTAGGTGGACAAGCTTTAACTGAAAAAATACCTGCTGATGCTGAAAAGGCTGGTAAAAAGGCTACTAAGGATGCTTATAAACAAAAATTCCGTACTTCTGCCGAGTATAAAGACTTCTATAGTGCTGCTATGAGTGAATCATTGGATACTTTGAATGCGGACCATAACAATAAGAAAGCTTCTCTTGACAGTAGACGTGCAAATAATAAACATGAATTAGATGCTGCTCAGGCAAATGTTGCTGGATTAACTACTGCTTATAAAGATGCTACGACTGATTTTACTAAGCAATATCAGGATATGGAAGCTAGATATGGACTTACTGGTTTAACAGGCGATGCTAGAAAAAATGCTGAAGCCAATGCTCATACTAGAATAAGTAATTCAATTAAAGATGGTACAGCTTCTGTTGAGGATAGAGCTTATTTAGATTCATTAGAGAAATATAACAAAGCAAAAGCTGCATTTACTAGTAATAATAAGAAGGTAACTGATCTTCGTGATGAGAGATTAAGAATTGCTCATGATTATGCTAATTTAGCTAAGGATCATGTTTATACTCAAGCTGAAGTTGAAAGTGATAAGGATGCTTTAAAATCTGTTTATTATAAGGCTGATCAATCTATGATTAATGCTTCTAAAAATATAGATGGATCATCATTTAGTGATGAAGCTAAACAATATCGTAGTGTTGCTCAAGCAGATGCAATAAATGATTATAAGGAAACAAGTGAATATAAGAAGAATGTTGCTGTATATTCACAAGCTTTGAATAATTCTGGTGTACCTGCAAGTCCAACTGCAAGTCCACTTCCAATTACTTCTCCTCCTCCTGGTAGTACAGGTGGTGCTGGAGGTCCTGGAGGTGCTGGAGGATCTCATGGCGCTGGTGGTGCCGGCGGCTCCGGTGATGCTGGTGGAGGTCATCCTCATCCATAGAGAAATTTAAAAGAATAAAAAGAAAAGAGGTTAGTTATGGGTAATTATTTAATTCCTGCCAATTCTAAAAGGTCAATGTTAATACTTGGTATATTTAATACTATTGATCTTATTATATTTGGTATAGGAGCATTTCTAACATTTATGTTATTAATTACTTTAAAGGCTGAAACTATGTCTGATGTAATAATTATATGTGTACCATTAATTGTTACTGGTATAATGGTTGTTCCTGTTCCAAATCAACATAATGTTTGGACAATGACGGCTAATATATATGGTTATCTAATTAAACAAAGAAGATATAGATGGAAAGGTTGGTGTGTTAATTATGGAAAAGAAGAAAGAGAAGACTAGTTCAACTAAGTTTGCTGAAGATTGGTTACCAATAGTTGATATTAAGAATGGGATGATTGAAGTTGAAAATCCTAATCCTTTGGTAGGTCTTCAATATGTTACTGGTGTTCGTATAGAACCAAGAAATATATTTATATCTGATCAACAAACTCAAGATAATGTTATTTATAATTTACGTAATTTTTATAATACTATAGATTATGAATTTTGGCTTATTTGTTGTGATAGACCGGTTGATATTAATCTTTATAAATCTGAACTTGAAATAATGTATACTAAAGAGGAAAATCCTCAAATTAGAAAACTTATTAATGAAGATATTGATAAGTGTGATAAGTTTATTGGACCTGAGTTTAATGCTGTTGATACTGAATATTATATATTATTTAAAGAATCAGTTAAAAATACAGATAAGATTCAAAAAAAGATTCATAATCTTATTTCGGGCCTCGCTTCTGCTGGTTTAAATAGTAGACAAACTACTGATGAAGATACAAGAGTTATTCTTGATAGTTTCTTAAATGATGGTTTAAAAGTAGAGTATAGGACGGTGATGACGGATGTCTAGAAGTAAATTAAGGAGTGAAATAGCTCCAAAAGGTTTAGATTTTAAAGTTAATCAATTTATGGTTAGTGATAAATATGCAGTTATTTTAACTGTAGTTCAATATCCTTCAGCAATTGGTCCTGGTTATTTAAGTAATATATCAGCTATACCTGGGGTTAAAATGGTTATTAAACATATACCTATTGATCCTGAAATTATGCGTTCAACAATCAATAAAGAAATTGCTGAATTAAAAGATGAATTTACTAAAGAACATGATAACACGTTAAAAGAAAAAATTAGACTTGATTATGAATCAATGGAATCATTTGTATCAATGTTAGCTGCTACTCAATCTAAAATATTTGATTTTCAATTACACATTATGATTACAGCTGATAGTCAAGATGAATTAAATGCTAAGAAATTACAAGTTAATAATTATTTAGTTGGATTAAATATGCGTGCTATTCCAATGATGTTTGAACAAGAAAAAGTATTAAAGAGTATGCTTGCAATATTCCCTAAACAAGACATTGAAGATAGAGTTGGTATTCCAATGCCATCTCCAACAATGGCTGCAATGTATCCATTTGTATTTGATAGTGTTAAGGACCCTGGTAAATCAACTCTATTTGGTGTTGATAGATCTGGTGGTGTAGTATTATTTAATCAATTCTTATATCAACAAAGAAAAGAAATGAATAGAAATAATGCCAACATGATAATCCTTGGTACATCTGGTTCTGGTAAATCGACAGCTGCTAAGTTGTTATTAAGAGGACATATTAGAAATGGATATCAAATTGTTTGTATCGATCCTGAAGGTGAAAATGAAAGCATTTGCCGTAATTACGGAGGTACGTTTGTTGATCTAGGTAAAGGTGGACAATTTGGTATGATTAATCCACTTGAGGTTGTAGTGGACTCTGATGAAGAGGAATTATCTCAAGGATTAGGATATACAGTTTTAACTAGAACATTACAATCATTAAAAGCATTTATGAAATATTATTCTCCAGATATTGAAGATGATGTTTTAGCAATGTTTTCAGATGTTGTTCAAGAGACATATAAAAGATTTGGTATTGAAGCAACAAGTAATTTCTTGAACTTTAAACCGGAAAATTATCCAACGTTTGATGAAGTATATCAAACTATTCAAGGAAAACTTATTTCAATGCCTGAAGCTACTCGTGAAAGAGATTGCTTAGAGAGACTTGAATTACGCGTTAGACCATTTATAAATGAATTAAGATATTATTTTAATGGGCATACAACTGTTAAATCTGATACTGGTTTTATTGTATTTAATATAAAAGAAGTAATGAATAGTGAAGCAAATATTCGTAATGCATTATTCTTTAATATATTAAAATATGCATGGAGCTTATGCCTTGATAAGAGTAAGAATACAGTTATGATGGTTGATGAAGCTCACATATTATTATCAGGTAATAATGAATTAGGTGCTGAATATTTAGCACAAATGCAAAGAAGAGCTCGTAAGTATAATACAGGTACTGTTATTATTACTCAACAACCTACTGATTTTGCTTCAGAAAACATATTAGTACATGGTAAGGCTATATTTGATAATGCATCTTATTATTTAGTAATGGGATTAAAGAAACAAGCTGTAGAAGATTTAGCTAAGCTTATAGATTTAAATGATAATGAAAAAGAACAAATTAAGACATACTCTCAAGGTGAAGGATTATTCGTATGTGGATCTAAGAGAATGCAAATTTATGTCACATTAACACAAGATGAATTAGATTCATTTGGTTCTGGTGGCGGTTTATAGAAATAGGAAGTGATTATATGTTTCATATATATAATAACTTAAAAGTGTTATTTCAAGAGCATCATGTTTCAATGATGCTTCTTGTATTGACATTTTTTTTGTTTATATGTGCTTTTCCAAGTAATGTTAAAGCAGCAAGTTTTGAGTATTCAGAATTTGATTGGGATTCTTTTGCGGAAGAGAATAAAACTTATTGGGATGGATATTGTAAGGACGTAGCTGATGATCAAAAAGCTACTTGTCAATCGGAAGTATTAAAGGCACAAAAGCATTTTTATAAGAAGTTATATAAAATATTAACTAAATACGAAGAAAAAGGCTTATTTATATATGATGATGTTATAATCGAAACAGTATTTTTTGAATTAACTCCTTCTCAAGCTGGAAGTGGTTCAAGTGAATATGATAATTCATTTTCAACAGATGATGGTACAGCGTTAGATGATGCTTATAAGTTTGATCCTGATGAAGCGGAAGATAGTGATCCTGATATTGATGTATCTTATGATGATAAAGATCAGGCGGAGAAGTGGGCATCTTATTATGAAAAAGAAAAAGACACTTTAAAGACTTTGATAAGCAATTGTATAGCTTATTATACTTATTGTTATGGAATATATGGTTCTCCTAAAACTAATACTGCTAGTGATGGTTCTACTTATTTAACATGCCCTGATAGCGGTAATGTTACTAAGATTTATCAACCTGCTTTATTTGGTACTGAAACTAAGACTTATTGTGCAACGAATATAAGTGAAGATACTAATTCTAATACAGGTGTTCAAGCTAATGAATTAGGATTTTGGAAATATTTTACTAGTAGATGGATTCATGGCACAACGTTTCCTGACTTATTTAAGGCGTTCTTAGGAGTAGTTGTAGAAGATAATTATTATGATGATTGTAAAGCTAGTAATGATTCTTATCCTGGTGGGACTGTTTATTCTTATATAAATCAAGATGGAGAAGATGAAGCACACGTTAGTTATGATAGATATTTTGATTTCTTAAAAAATAGTAGATATTTTGATGGAAAAGCTCATTTACAAAGCCATTTTAAACAGGATGTTTTAGAACCTGCTGGCGTTTATTGCCTATCTAGCGATATTTGTTCTAATTCACTTGAAGCTGCTGGTTTATATGATGATTATGCTAAACAGCTAGAAGATGATAGACTAGAAATAATATATGATATAATTGATGTTTTAAATGATTATGGATTAGATATTTCTTACAATGGATATGGTTCAGAAGCTTTTGATGATCGTGATGCTGAAGAAGCTGAGCGTAACAGTTTCTATTGGCCAATTGGTAGTGATGAAATTACTAATAGAGATGGTATTGATTATGCTGATGGAACTCCGGCAAAGACTACAAAAGATATAATTCATTACTTTGGTGAATATACTGATCCAAATACTGGTGAAGTAATAAATAATCATGGTATTGATATTGCTGGTGATGAAGGTAAAACTAATGTTATTGCTGCTTATACAGGTACAGTTATATATGTTGTTAATAATTGTACTAAGGGAGATAAGACTTGTAATGAAGGGTTAGGTAACGAAATCATTTTACAACATGATAATGGAGATTATACAGTTTATGCTCATTTAGGAAGTATAGATTCAGCGGTTGTTCTTAGTGCTAAGATACAAAAAGGTCAATTGATGGGTAAGGTTGGTATGACAGGCAATGTTAGTCAGGCTGAACTTTATTATGAGTTAAGAATCGGTGGAAATGATGTTTCTTGTGCCGTAAATCCTCTTGATTATACTAAAGCTGGTCGTAGTGTTGGTGATGATGGTGATGGTGATGATGATTATCGTCCTGTTGGTCCATCAACTGGGTATGGTGCTATTTCTACGAGATTTAGTGGTATGTCTTTAACTAAAGAAGAATTTGTTACTAAAGTAAAAAAATATTGTAGTACTCATGGTGGTAAAATCGCTGGTGAAATTTGTAGTAATCCTGATGTTGTTTATGATACTTCTAAATCGGCGGATGTTAATCCTACTTTAGTTGTTGTAAGAGCAATCGTTGAAGGAAATAGTCCTGGTAGTGGTCATAACTACTGGGGTATTGGATGTACTAATGGTGGCGGAGTTGCGGCTTGTTATTCATTCTCTAGTTTAGCAGATGGTGTTAGAGGATTTGCTAATGTTGCTAAAAAATATAATACATTAGCTGATATGATGAAAAAATATGCTTACATTGGTAAATATTGGTTTAACCCTGGTAGTTGGGGTGATGGAGGATGTAAATATTTTCCTTATATAAAGAAATATTTAAGTTCTTCTAGAATTACAACAGTAAATTCAGCTTGTGCTTCTGGTAAGTCTTGTTCAGGTTCTTCATGCGTTCCTACAACGGCAGAGGATCAAAATGCTTATGCTAATTGGCAAGTAGCTGATAAAATGGGTCCTTCTTTATATAATGTATTTGGAATTTAGGTGATATTATGTTAGATAATTTAAGTCAAGAACAAAAACATGTTTTAATTTATTGGATATTATTTGGTGTAATATTTGCTAGTCTTGCCATCTTAATATCTTATATAACGATAAGTAAGAAAAGTGAAGAAACTTTTGTTGATACAGATTATGGTGTAGTAACGGATTACAATCGTTATTACACGGTTAAAAATGCTATTATTAAATACCTTTCTTATGTTAATAGTAAAGATAGTGATAGTATATATGAGGTATTGGATACTTCTTATATAAATGATAATAGTATTACTAAAGATAATGTATTAAGTAAGGTAGAAAATTATAATGTAGCTATTAGTTATAAATCAAATAAAATGTGTTATAAAAGAATAGCTAAGGGAATTACTAGTTATGAAGTAAGAGGTAGTATAATATCTATGAATACAAGTTCATATTTAAATGATAAATATTATAATATTATACTTGATGAAAATAATATTACATTTACTATTAAACCTATTGATGAAAGTACTTTTATAGGTGATTGTCATGAGTAAGATAAAAGAATTTATTAAAAAATATAAAATCACAATTACAGTATTTGCTATAGTAATTTGTATAGCTGTAGGAATTATATTATATAATTATATAGGTGGTTTAAAAATATATCATGATCCTTCTTTAGAGGGTGGTGTAGATACCTATGAAATTAAGCAATTAGATGCTAATGAATATGAAATAGCTAATGTTGATGAAAGTGATATATTTGAACAATATTATAAAGAATTTATGAGTTTATTAGTTAATAATCCAAGTGAAGCATGGAAGTTATTAACAGATAGTAATAAGGATTTAAGATATCATGGAGAGTATTCTAAGTTCTTAGAAGATATAAAATTATTTGCATCAACATCAAGAATGAATGCTGGTATTGATAGATATTCTTATAGTGAATCAGGTCATAAAGTTATTGTTATTGATAAAAGCAATTATAGTTATTCTTTTTATGAAGATGGAGTATGGAATTATAAAGTTAGTATAAATGGTCAAGTAGCTAGTTAATGAAAGGAGGTACTTATATG
>Ga0116179_1003925_pt1 | contig 10105 bp, 9 predicted proteins | sample AD_UKC071_MetaG_FD_89751 | JGI IMG/M metagenome (GOLD analysis project Ga0116179, IMG submission 89751) | Active sludge microbial communities of municipal wastewater-treating anaerobic digesters from USA - AD_UKC071_MetaG | ecosystem: Engineered > Bioreactor > Anaerobic > Digestate | place: USA...
GTGAATGGTGAGTAGGGTTGGGCAAGGCTCTGCCCAACCCATTCGACGTCAGATTCATTCTAGCGGCGGAAACGGAGGTACCGGCGGCAGCGTCGGTTCGGCTACACAAGGTCCCACTGTCAAATTGATAGGACCTATCAGGTTCCCAAGCACTGCAGCAACTTTGAGAGCAATTGCAAACTCCTTGCAGGCCATTGCTCCGATTACCTCGGCTATCGAATCCTCTATCGATAGCGCTTTACCCAGAATAGTATTGGGACTCTCAGTTTCAGGGAACTCGAGAGGCGTGATAAGGGCTGCAGACGCAGCAGCTTTATCTGCTTCGGCAGAAAGGATGGACGCAAGGAATTCCTGCTCGTCTGCGACTGTGCTTAAGATTCTGTCTATGACTGTACCGTTTGGCATTCTGGATTAAACCTCCCTACCTATCTTTGGACTGCGCTCCTTCAAAGCGCGGTCTAGTCCATGATATGAAGCAGCAGGATCCTTGGACACACAGTTCATGCTTAAAGCATAGAATAATCTGACTTGAGGTACAAGGAGTTGGGCCTCTATGAATCGACTAGATCGACAAACAATCATAAAACCTTTATTTGAGTGCGAACGGAATACCTGGTGTAAACCGGAAAAAACGACGGTGCTGATAGGTGAAGCAGAAGTCCAGACAGTGAAAAGAACGGCGTTTCCAGTTCCGAAATGCGGTTTTCCCGCAAAAAAGATCATTGCAGTCCACGTAGAAGTAGTTGACACAACTGACACGATATTCAAAAACAAAGTAGTAAAAGAAGGCGTATTCCAGGTGGACATCATTTACGCATCCTGTGACGGGCTGGTTCACCATGTATGTCATGAAATCCCGTTCATGACATCTGCTCACATCAAATGCGTCCGTCCGGGAATGCATGTTCAAAACGAAGTCATTGACACTGAACAGAAAATCGAAATAGTTACAACACCGCGGCGCGGGGCCAAATGCCAATGCTTTGATGTTATGGTCGCGGCAACATTTCTCATAAGAGTAACTGCCGACGTTGTCAAGAGCCCGGTTCAACGCCATACAGTCGGACGCTGCTGTCCTCACCATAAGAAGACTGCATCGTCTTTAAGAAGAAAGAAATAGTCACCAAATAATAAGGGGGCAGTCTTCACGCCCCCTTATCATTATGATTTACTTACCGGCTCCTTTTCCATCAGGCTTATTCACAAACTTCAAAGTCTACTGCGAACCAAATGTCACAAGATCGATTGATGATTCCCCTGCTCCTTCTTTTATAAACGTGATTGTTGCCGAAGTTGCGTTTTCCGGTGTGTCCAAGACATATACATAAGTATGGTATCCTTGGCCCAATGTTGTAATTACCCTGTTAAACGTAGAAATAGACCCGTTACTGAAAAACTCTACCTGTACTGAGAGTGTAGGGCCTGCCGGGTTTCCGGATGCTGCAAAAGTAAGCTGGTAAGGACATCCACCGTTTACCGGGACAGTCTGAGAGATTGATGCATCCTGACTGGTATTAGGTGAGCCTAGAACTGCAACAACATTTCCCGAGAAAACGGTAGATACCGGTTCTCCGTTCCGCACACGGGGCTCGGCGTTCACTACATCCCATCCCACTAGTTGAGGGTCCTCCGGATCTGAGCCGGTATCCTCGAAATCCCCGTTTATGATTACATCCCCTGTGCTAGGACATTGTTCTTCAGGACAGGGCAAACATTTGTCACGGCTAATGACTTTCCAGATAATAGGACCGCATTTCGTTCCCAAAAGGGCACATAGCTTCGCTGCAATGGCAATCTCTTTCTCAGCCGCAGAACTGAGAACACAACTTACAGACCTTTGTATTTGCACAATGCTTCCGATTATCTCATTTGGCGTCAGCTGCTCAAGGTCCTCGTCTGTAATCAGCGTAATCCAGCGCGCTGTCTCAGCTGCCTTGACTGCCTCGGCCGACAGTATACTTGCTATAGACTCCTCTTCGTCGGCGATGACGGATAAGATCTCACTTGTGCTCATGTATAGACCTCCTTGAGCGTGTGGTGTGATATCGCATTATTATATGTTGGACATCACCTGAACGGTAGTCCAATAAGTCTCTCAAAAACCAAAACGGGGCAGATATTACTGCCCCGTTCATGCATTTTAGCTGTCTCACAGCAGGTTATGACGTTGCACTGCAGCTAAAACAATATACCTCTGAAACGATCAAAAATTACGTCTTCCAGATCAGGTTTAGTCATCTCTTCGATTTCATACCTTACGCGAACAGCGTCCTTATCTATCTTAATCACACGCCTGAGATCTATAGGAGTTCCGATAATGACAACATCACAAGGAGTAGCTTCTATAGTCTTCTCCAGCTCAGTCATTTGCTCCTTACCGTAACCCATTGCAGGGATAAGCGGCTCAAGCCCCGGATACTTCTCTAGAGTTTCTCTGATAGACCCCATGGCATAAGGACGAGGATCAACAAGCTCCGCTGCACCATGTTGTCTCGCGGCAATGACTCCTGCTCCGTAAGTCATCCCTCCGTGAGTCAAAGTGGGTCCGTCTTCCACCACAAGGACGCGCTTACCCTTCACAGACTCAGGGTTTTCCAAAGTCAAAGGAGAAGCAGCACGAATGATTCTGGCCTTCGGATTGATGGACTTCACAGACTGCTCCACCTTATCAACGTCTTCAGGGGCGGCTGTATCCACCTTATTTAAGACTACAACATCCGCCGTCCGCACATTGGCCTCGCCAGGGTAGAACAGAGTCTCATGCCCGGGCCGGTGCGGATCAGCCAATGTAATCAATAGATCAGGATAATAGAACGGCAGGTCATTATTGCCTCCATCCCAGAGTATGATATCAGCCTCTTTCTCCGCTTCCTCAAGAATTGCACCATAGTCCACTCCTGCATAAACTACAAACCCTTCGACGATATGGGGTTCGTACTCCTCGCGTTCTTCAATGGTGGTCTCGTGCTTGTCCAGGTCCTCTAAGGTCTCGAATCGCTGCACCCTCTGCTTTAGCAGGTCTCCGTACGGCATCGGATGGCGAATCACTACGACTTTCTTTCCCCGTTCTTTTAAGATCTTCGTTATCTTCCTTGTAGTTTGGCTCTTTCCAACACCTGTCCTAACGGCTGTAACGGCAATCACAGGCACACTTGACCGTATCATTGTGCTGTCCGGTCCCATAAGCCAGAAATCCGCACCTTTTGAAAGAACCACTGCAGCCTTACGCATAACTTCTACATAAGATACGTCACTATAGGCGAAGACTACTTGGTCTATGCCTTCTCTCTCAATAAGTGACGGGAGCTCCTCCTCAGAATAGATGGGAATGCCGTCAGGATAGTTATCGCCTGCAAGCTCTTTAGGGTAATGTCTGCCTTCGATATTCGGGATCTGTGTTGCGGTAAATGCAACTACCTGGTAGTTGTCATTGTCCCGGAAGAATGTGTTAAAGTTATGAAAATCCCTACCTGCAGCTCCCATAATCACAACTCTTTTCGTGCTCATCACTACACCACCTCGTCTGTATCTTGTGCCACCTGAACTCTGCTATTCTATTAGCCTCGTAAAACTCCTGCCGTCAATTGGGCGGAATGAAAAAAAGTCATCTTAACAAAAAGCCGGCCCCCCAGCAAAACTGTTGTGAGAGGACGGCTTTAATAAACGGCTTTCCAAAAGCAGATCCGTTTATGTTGTGCTTCATAGTTCAGTTACAGTATAGCTCGTTTCCTATTGCAGGACTGTCATCAGGAGGTGTAGTAGGCATCTCCGGAAAGTCCTCTTTCGTTGGCTTTTCGTAGCCATCTGCCTCTTTTCTCAGGGCAAACTCTAGGACCTCATCCATGTGATCCACGAAGATAAGCTCCATGCTGTCACGGACGTTTGCCGGAATCTCCTCTACCTCTCGTTTATTTTCGTCCGGAAGAATGACTGTGAATATACCGGCTCTGTGTGCTGCAAGCACTTTCTCTTTTATGCCGCCTACTGCCAGGACACGTCCGCGAAGTGTGATCTCGCCGGTCATAGCCACATCACACCTTACTGCGCGCTTCGTAAGAGCCGAGGCCAAAGCGATTGCCATGGCTATGCCTGCAGAAGGCCCGTCTTTAGGAATCGCGCCTTCAGGCACGTGGACATGGACATCGTAATTCTGATAAAACTCAGGATCTATGTCCAAATCGACGGCACGGGATCGGATATACGTAAATGCAGCTTGTGCCGATTCTTTCATGACATCTCCAAGCTTGCCGGTGAGCGTCAGCTTTCCGGTGCCTTTCATCACTGAAACCTCTATTGCCAGTATATCTCCGCCGGCCTCAGTAACTGCAAGGCCTGTTGCTACACCTACTCTATCCTGTGACTCAGCAACCCCGTACCTGTATTTCGGAACTCCTAGGTACTCTAAGACATCGTTTTCATCTACTATGATCTCGAAGTCCTCTAAGTTCTCAGAAACGACTTTCCTTGCGATCTTGCGCAATATCGAAGAAATACCGCGCTCAAGTCCTCTTACACCTGCTTCGCGTGTGTAGTTCCGGATTATCGCTCTGAGAGCGTCGTCAGTAATGCTCACGTTATATTCGTCAAGACCGTTCTCTTTCTTCTGCTTCGGCACTAAGAAGTCTCTTGCGATGATAATCTTCTCTTCTTCTGTGTATCCAGGTATATTGATAATCTCCATCCTGTCCAAAAGAGGCCTGGGAATAGAATAGAGAAGGTTGGCTGTTGTAATAAACATCACATCAGAGAGATCATATGGGACTTCAATGTAATGATCGCTAAATGTAGCGTTCTGTTCAGGGTCTAACACTTCCAGCAGGGCAGACGCAGGATCTCCTCGGAAATCACTGCTCATCTTGTCTACCTCATCTAGGAGAATCACAGGGTTCTTGGAGCTGGCTTGGCGCATTGCCTGGATAATCCTGCCCGGAAGTGCCCCGACATAGGTACGTCTGTGTCCGCGGATCTCAGCCTCGTCCCTGACACCGCCCAGCGAAAACCGGACAAATTCCCTGCCCAGGGCACGGGCTATCGATTTTCCCAGGGAAGTCTTACCTACACCCGGTGGGCCTACAAAACACAGGATAGGACCTTTTGGCCTGCTGGTGAGTCGACGCACAGCGAGGAATTCAAGGATCCTTTCCTTGACTTTCTCAAGCCCGTAGTGGTCTTCATCAAGTATCCTGGCTGCTTCCGGGAGGTCAAGGCGGTCTTCTGTTCTCGATGACCACGGAAGAGCCAAAAGCCAATCAATGTATGTCCTGACTACCACTGCTTCTGCAGCCATAGGAGGCATCTTCTCAAGCCGTTCCACCTCGCGAATGGCCTTTTCTTCGGCTTCGTCAGGCAGTCCCTTTTCTTTAATCTTTTGCAGGTATTCTTCAGCTTCCGACTGCCTTTCATCACGCTCGCCCAATTCCTTCTGGATGGCTTTCATTTGTTCCCGAAGGTAATACTCCTTCTGGGTTCTCTCCATTTATTTCCTTACTCGAGTATTGATTTTACGTTCGAGCTCAAGTATTTCTATTTCCTTAAGGAGAATTGCACAAAGCCTCTCCAGCCTGAGCGTTACAGATACTGCCTCCAATACGGACTGTTTATCTTCAGGGCGTAAAGGAAGGTGTGCGGCAATGTCATCAGCAAGTCTGCCGGGATCCTGAACTGCTTGGATTGAAGAGAGGATTTCCGCAGGAACCTTCTTGCCAAGCCTGACATAGGATTCAAAATATGTCAGTGCAGCCCTCATCAAAGCTTCCAGTTCCTTTGTCATGGGTTCGAAGGGCCTGAGATCCTCAACCCTTACCTTGTAGAAGGGTTCAGCCTGTGTATACTCTAGAATCCTCGCCCGTTCCAATCCTTCTACCAGAACTCGGATCGTCCCGTCGGGGTATCTCGCCATCTGTCTTATCTCAGCCAGTGTGCCTATTGAGAAGATATCAGCCGGCGTAGGCTCGTTAAGTCTCGCTTGTTTCTGAGAAGCAAGTATTACCAGCCTGTTACCTATCATAGCCTCCTCAACAGCGGCTACCGACCTGTCCCGCCCCACTTCGAGAGGGACTGTCATGCAAGGAAAAACGATTACTCCACGCAGCGGAAGAAGAGACACTCCTTCTCTTACTGCCTCCGGTCTTCTTGAGTCTCGTGGCATAATCTATTACACCTCCCCCGGCCTCTCCCATGAACTGTCACACGTACCCCCTTTTATTCTCGTCGGACTGCCGGATTCCTTCACCCTATCGGATAGCAAGTCAAGCACGGTATTAGCCCGAGATGTAGCGGTTCTTGCATGCAGCATGTGTGGCATCGGAGAAAACAGCAAGAGTACAGCAAGGGACAAGCCGAAGTTAGGGTACCACAGGCCTGAGTATTATGTCAACCATATGGGAATCATTGGCTATTATTCGTTTAGCAACCCACCTGGAATCTTGTGACAGAAGGAGATGAAGGACTCGTCACAACATTAGGAAAATCCAGCAAGCCAAGGATCGGTTCTTCGCAGACAACAGCAAGTTTTACAGCCTCTTCAATTCTGTCAACAGGCAGCACCCGGATGTCAGTTCTGTCCCTGAAGACTTCCTGCCAGTTTTCCCTTGGAATTATCACTCTCTCGACCCCTGCTTGCGCTGCAGCCTCGACCTTGGGGACTATTCCTCCAACCGGCCTTATATCACCTAAGATCGATACCTCGCCTGTCATGGCGACTTTATTATCCACTAGCTGCTGTGTAATAGCTGAGTAAATCGCTGTTACAATCGCTATCCCGGCCGAAGGGCCGTCCAGAGCAAGGCCTCCCGGGAAGTTCACGTGGATGTCGTAGTCTTCAGGATTCAGAGAAAAGAACCTTTTCAAGATAGTTGCTACATTCTCCACTGACCCTCTGGCCATGCTTTTTCTCTTTACTATTCGCCCCTGGCCGCCCAGCTCTTCCTCGTCCACAAGGCCTGTGGTGACCAGCTTACCTGCTTGGCCTTCCACTAGAGTGGCGACTGCTTCAATCTCAATCAGGGATCCCATATTAGGGCCGCGAATCGCAAGGCCGTTTACATAACCTATCCGCGGCTTTGGCGGAGGCTTCGGTTCACAGCGAGGTGCATACTGCCCTGCACTGACCACCCATTCTATGTCCTTCTTGAGTATTACGGATCGCCCTGCAGATATACAAGAACCCCCCGCTATCTGAAGTATATTCACTGCGTCACGGCCGTTGGACGCGTACTTTTTTATGACCTCCAAAGCTTCCTCATCCAGTTGAAAGCCTGCTTTCTTAGCAGCGTTGGATGCGATGATCCCTACTTCTTCTTCGCTGAGCGCCCTAAAGAAAACCTCTATACACCTGGAACGCACTGCAGGAGGAATATCGTGAGGAGTCTTTGTTGTGGCTCCTACCAGCCGAAAATCCGCAGGAAGTCCGTTTTGAAATATATCGTGGATATGCTGGGGGATATTGGGATCCTCTGAATTATAGTATGCACTTTCCAAGAACACCTTCCTATCTTCAAGTACCTTTAAGAGCTTGTTTATCTGGATGGGATGGAGCTCCCCTATCTCATCGATAAACAGAATACCGCCATGGGCTTTAGTCACAGCCCCAGGCTTTGGCTGAGGAATCCCTGCCATTCCCATGGCTCCCGCTCCTTGGTAGATAGGATCGTGGACTGAACCGATAAGGGGATCAGCAATTCCCCTATCGTCAAATCTCGACGTAGCACCGTCTATTTCCACGAATTTCGCCCCCGGCCTAAACGGAGACTTCGGGTTCTTCTTCGCTTCTTCCAGGATAGCTCTGGCTGCGGCTGTCTTGCCGACTCCCGGAGGGCCATAGATGATGACATGCTGAGGATTGGGTCCGCATAAGGCAGCCCGCAATGCCCTGAGGCCTTCTTCCTGACCTATGATCTCTTGAAGAGAATTGGGTCGTGTCTTCTCCGACAAAGGCTCTGTCAGGGATATACTTCGCATCTTACGCAGCTTCTCCATTTCCTTCCGGGATTCACGATCAACGGCTACTTTTCCACCTTGCTGCGTCCTTAACATATGCCAGAAGTATATCCCGATGATTGCAGCAAAAAAGAGATTGATCAGTCCGAAGACACTGCCGGAGAAGTCCATGTATTCCGCCCCATTCGTTGAGTCTCACTTGTATTATGTCCACGGAGTGTGCTGTTAAGCATAGGTCTGCAATCAGAAAAGGCCCGGACAAAGCCGGGCCCCTCACGCGTCATTTAACACGTCATAAGGACTTCTCACGCCGTTTCTTCGCGTTTTTTCACTTTTCGGTCATGGAACACTATTTGAGGTTTTGCCTTTTCATTTATGGTCTCTTCGGTCACCAATACTTTCTTCACATCCTGCCTCGACGGGATCTCATACATAATGTCAAGCATGGTTCTTTCCATTATTGACCGAAGTCCCCGTGCACCTGTGTTCAGAGCAATAGCCTTCCTTGCCACTGCCTTCAGGGCTTCATCTGTAATCTCTAACTCAACGCCGTCCAGTTCAAACATTTTCTTAAACTGCTTTGCCAACGCATTCCTGGGTTCAGTCAGAATCCTCACCAGTGCGTCTTCATCAAGGGCGTCCAACACGACTACCACTGGAAGGCGCCCGATGAATTCCGGAATAAGCCCGTACTTGAGTAGGTCTTCAGGCATAACCTGCCTCAAGGTATCTCCGATATTCATGTTTACCTTAGGCTTTACCTCTGCTCCGAACCCCAGTATTGACCTGCCTATACGGTTGTTTATGATCTTGTCAAGCCCGTCAAACGCGCCTCCGCATATGAACAGGATGTTCGTTGTATCGATCTGTATAAACTCCTGGTGAGGGTGTTTCCGTCCACCCTGGGGTGGGACGCTTGCCATAGTACCTTCAAATATCTTCAAAAGTGCCTGCTGGACACCTTCACCTGAGACATCCCGAGTTATCGAAGGGTTTTCCGACTTCCGAGCTATTTTGTCTACCTCGTCAACGTAAACAATGCCGCGCTCAGCCCGTTCAATGTCATAGTCAGCAGCCTGAATAAGTCGGAGAAGAATATTTTCCACGTCTTCTCCCACATACCCGGCTTCAGTAAGAGAAGTCGCATCAGAAATGGCAAAGGGTACGTTCAGGATCTTGGCCAGCGTCTGAGCGAGCAAGGTCTTCCCAACTCCTGTCGGGCCAAGAAGGAGGATATTGCTTTTTTGAAGCTCCACATCGTCTACACGAGTGTTTGCTCCGATACGTTTGTAATGGTTATAGACTGCAACTGCCAGAGTTTTCTTAGCCTCTTCCTGACCAATGACATATTGATCGAGGATTTCCTTAATCTCCTTGGGCTTCGGGATATTGCAGAGCTCGATATCGGCTTCCTCGCCTAGCTCTTCTTCGATGATCTCGTTGCAGAGCTCGATACATTCATCGCAGATATAGACGCCCGGGCCTGCAATCAGCTTCTTGACCTGATCTTGAGCCTTGCCACAGAACGAGCATTTCGGTTGGCCTTTTTCATCGCCGAACCTGAACACCCTACCACCCCCTATTTTCTGGGACTGAATATCTCGTCGATGATCCCGTAATCCTTAGCTTCCTGAGCAGACATGAAAAAGTTCCTGTCAGTGTCTGTCATTATCTTTTCCATAGGTTGGCCTGTATGCTTAGATAGTATTTCCTGAGTTACCTCTCGCAACCGCACAATTTCCCTCGCTTGAATCTCTATATCAGTTGCTTGGCCCTGAGCGCCGCCTAACGGTTGATGGATCATTACCCTGGAATAAGGCAATGCATATCTCTTTCCTTTTGCCCCTGCAGTGAGCAGTAACGCCCCCATGCTGGCAGCCATTCCGATACAGAATGTGGCCACGTCAGGCTTTATGTACTGCATTGTATCGTAAATCGCAAGTCCTGCAGTGACTACGCCGCCGGGGCTGTTAATGTAAAGGTTAATATCCTTCTCAGGGTCTTCACCTTGTAAGAAAAGCATCTGTGCAATTACCAGATTTGCTACTGTGTCGTCTATCGGTCCTCCGAGGAAAATGATCCTGTCCTTAAGTAATCTGGAATATATGTCATAAGCTCTTTCTCCTCGACTTGTTTGCTCAACCACAATAGGAACAAGGTTCACTTA
>Ga0116179_1003926_pt1 | contig 10104 bp, 9 predicted proteins | sample AD_UKC071_MetaG_FD_89751 | JGI IMG/M metagenome (GOLD analysis project Ga0116179, IMG submission 89751) | Active sludge microbial communities of municipal wastewater-treating anaerobic digesters from USA - AD_UKC071_MetaG | ecosystem: Engineered > Bioreactor > Anaerobic > Digestate | place: USA...
CCAGACCCGCGGCGGCGGCAGGTTCGCTTCGGGCACGCCATCAAAGCTGCCGTGCAGCCAGCCGTGCCATTCGGCCGGAACCCGGCTGGCATCGTTGGCGCCGTTGTAGATCACCCAGCGGCGCTCTTTCCCGGCAAAGGGATGGCCCTTGGGATAGGGCTTCTTCGCCCGGTAATAGGTGTTGCCCTGCGCGTCAGTGCCAACCTTCTCGCCGGTCAGCGCCGAATTGAGCATCGTGGTAAGGGTCGCCCCGTTCCACCAGGTGAAGATCTTGCCGAAGAATCCCATGCGCGCCCGTTAGCCTTTCTTGCCCCCCGCGCGCAAGGCAGAGATCACCACTCCACCCGATCTCCCGGCACGATCCCCAGCTGCGCCGCGCGGCCGCCGTTCAGTTCGAGCACGGCCTTGACCAGCCCGGTCGATCGCAGCGGGGTTTCGTCATAGGGCACGGCATTGGCGGCGATGTTGGTGATCCGACCGTCGGTGCCGACGAAGATCAGGTCTAGCGGGATCACCGTGTTGCGCATCCAGAAGCTGGCGCCGCGCGGTGGTTCCATCGGGAAAATCATCCCTTCGTCCGCCCCCATCGCAGTGCGGAACATCAGCCCCTTGGCCTGTTCCTGCCCGCTTCGCGCCACTTCGACCCGGAAGGCCAGCTTCTTGCCGCCATGGGTGATCGTCAGCGGCACCACCGGCAGGCCGGACTGGGGGTGGACCGCAGGCGCGGCCTGGGTCGATTGCGCGGTGGCATCGTTGCTGCCCGGTGAGCAAGCAGCAAGCGTCAGGGCCAGGGTTGCAAGCAGGAAACCGCGCATCAATCGTCCTCATCAATCTGGCCGGCCCATTCGATCGCGACCGCTTCGTTTGCGGCATTGACCAATTCGCGCGCGCTGTCCAGCCGGTGCCCGGCACGCAGCAGCGCGGCGATCTGCTTTTCCTTCAGTGCGCGGTCCGGCAGGTCCCGCCCGAACGGCCCGAACCCGCGCTTTTGCGCGCAGGCCAGCGCGGCGCGGCGCTCGGCGCCCTCGCCCGCGCGGACTTCTTCCCGCACATCTTCATCAATCCCGGCAGCGTGGAGCGCCTGGCCGATCCGGCGCTGGCCATAGCCGCGGCGCAGCAGGCTGCCGCTCTTGGCCCGGGCATAGGCCAGATCATCGACATAGCCGCTGGCGACAAACCGCGCGACCAGCGCCCGCACCGGCGCCTCACCCTCTCCCTCCCAGCCGCGTTCGCGCAGCTTGCGCAGCAGATAGCCTTCGAGCTTGGCCGCGCTGGTCGCAAAGCGGGCGACATAGGCCAGCGCCAGCTCCTCAAGCCGGGCCGCGTCGAGCGGGCGGGGCGCGCGTTTGGGGCGGGGCGTGGTTACCATCGGCCTTATTCGTGCCACAGTGTGCCGTAATTGGGAAAGCCTGTGGTGCGGGCAATGAGGGGCCCGTGATGGACTTTACCCTGTGTTGACGCCGGAATAATCAGCGCATCACACTGAAATAGAACGGGTTTTCGCGCATGACCGATGCTTCGCTGATGGAGCCGAATGCTGGTACCGCACTGGTGCCGACGCCGAACGAAGACGATCTTCCGCGCCGCCTTTCCAATTTCGCCACCTTTGGCGAAGCGCTGGACTATGCCGCGACCGGCAAGCGCGGGCTCAATTTTCACGATCCGCGCGGCACCCTGAAGCGGGTCTATCCCTATAGTGAACTGCGCAGCGATTCGCTGGCCATGGCCCGCCGTCTGATTGCCCACGGGATCGGCCAGGGCGACCGGATCGCCTTGATTGCCGAGACTGGCCCGGAATTCGCCGCGCTGTTCTGCGGCTGCATCTATGCCGGGGCCTGGCCGGTTCCGCTGCCGCTGCCGACCAGCTTTGGCGGCAAGGACGCCTATATCGACCAGCTGGCGGTACAGCTGGCGAGCAGCGATCCCAAGGTCCTGTTCTACCCGCCCGAAATTGCCGAGATGACCCACGCCGCCGCCGTGCGGCAGGGCTGCGAGGGGATCGCCTGGAATGCCTTCGCCGCTGGCGCCGCGCCGGACGTGGCCCTGCCCGAAGCCTCGGGCGATGATATCTGCTATCTGCAATATTCCTCCGGCTCGACCCGGTTCCCGCACGGCGTGGCGGTGACCCACGCCAGCCTGCTCAACAACCTGGCCGGGCACGGCGAAGGGATGCTGCTGATTGAAAGCGATCGCTGCGTTTCCTGGCTGCCGTGGTATCACGATATGGGGCTGGTCGGCTGCTTCCTCTCGCCGATCGCCAACCAGGTTTCGGCCGATTACCTCAAGACCGAGGATTTCGCCCGCCGTCCGCTCGCCTGGCTCGACATGATCAGCCGCAATCCCGGCACCACGCTGAGCTATTCGCCGACTTTCGGCTATGACATCTGCGCCCGCCGTATTTCCAGCCAGAGCCACGTTGACGAACGGTTTGACTTGTCGCGCTGGCGGATCGCCGGCAACGGGGCAGACATGATCCGCCCGGACGTGATGCAGGGCTTCGTCAACGCCTTTGCGCCTGCCGGGTTCAAGGCCAGCGCTTTCCTGCCGAGCTATGGCCTGGCCGAAGCAACCCTGGCGGTTACGATCATGCCGCCGGGCGAAGGCATCCGGGTCGAACTGGTTGAGGAAGAGCGCCTGTCCGGCGCCAGCCGCGATCTTTCCCGCCCGGCCCGCTACCGCGCGATCGTCAACTGCGGCAAGGCCGTGAAGGACATGACGATCGAGATTCGCGGCGGCCGCGGCGAAGTGCTGGGCGATCACCAGATCGGCAAGGTCTGGTGCAAGGGCCCATCGGTGATGGTCGGCTATTTCCGTGATGAAGAAGCGACCGATGCCTGCATGGTCGATGGCTGGCTCGATACCGGCGACATGGGCTATCAGGTCGATGGCTATCTGTTCATCGTCGGCCGGGCGAAGGACATGATCATCATCAACGGCAAGAACCACTGGCCGCAGGACATCGAATGGGCGGTGGAACAGCTGCCCGGCTTCAACCACGGCGATATCGCGGCCTTTTCGGTCGAAACCGAAACCGGTGAGGAATCGGTTGCCGTGCTGGTCCACTGCCGCGTTTCCGATCCGGAAGAACGCGCCCGCCTGCACGACACGATCCGCGACAAGGTCCGCTCGATCCTGGGCCACCCGGCGATCGTCGAACTGGTCCCGCCGCGCACCCTGCCCCGCACCAGCAGCGGCAAGCTGAGCCGGGCCAAGGCCAAGAAGCAGTACCTTTCGGGCGAGATCGAACCGATCAGGCTGGCGGCCTGACCCGGTGCCGGACCGGGGCTGGACCGCGCCGGATTGTCATTTCCCCAGCGCGGCCAGCACATCGGCCCAGGATACCAGCTTGAAATTCTGCGCGGCCGGCTCATTCATGCCGTCCTGCGCCACAAACAATCCGAGCGGATAGTCCGGTCCGAAATTGCCCAGTTTCAGCTCGATCCCATCGGTTTCCTCAACGCTGCCGAATGCTCCTTTGGCGATCCGGAAACGCCCGGCGTATTCCAGGTCCGGCAGGCGATACAGGGAATAGGCATTATCACCCTGGCTGGAGGCAACCAGCCAGCCGCCTTTGCGACCTTGCCGGGCCAGCGCCAACCCCTCGACATCGGCAACCAACCGCGTGCCATCGACCTTTACGGCAAGCCGGCCCACCACCGGGCCTCGCGCGCGGGCATCGAAGGCCCAGATGCCGACATCCTCTTCGCCGACATAAAGCGTCTCACTGCGCGAATCGACCACGCACCCCTCGGTCTGGGTCGGCACCTTGACGTAGCGAACGATTGTGCCCGCGGGTGTCTTGCCCAGACTGACCCGTACCTGCGCAACCAGCCCGTCCTTCAGCACCGAAAAGGCATCGAAGCTGCTGCCGCGCCGGACCAGGCACAAACCATAGGCCTCGCCCGCGCCGCCATCCAGCACGGCCAGCGGCACCAGCTGCGCCGCGACGGTATCCAGCCGGTAAAGGCGCAACCTGGCCGCAGCCTTATCGTTGCGATCGCTGGCCACAACCATCACGCCGGCGCGGCCCATGTCGATCAGATCGACATTGTTGAGCCGCCCATCGGCCACAAAATGCCGGACTTTGCCGTCGAGGCCATAGACATAGAGTCCGGCCTTCTTGTCGGTCGCGACGATCAGGCTGGCAGACGGATCGCGGCGATTGAGCCAGATCGCTGGATCATCCGCCGCATCATCCGCCATGGTGCCGACCGGAACGGTTTCCGCCCGGGCCTTCACTTCAACTGTAACTGCGGCGGTGGAAGCCTGAGCCCAGCCTTGCGAAAGCGGCGCCGCGGCGACAAGTGCCGCGGCCAGCAGTGAGAAACGCCTGACCATCAGAAGGCGTACCGCGCAACAACCTGAAACACGGGACCAGCGTTTTCGGTTTCCAGTTCATATTCGTCGAAATTGCGCGCAACCTGATCGCCGGTGGTAGCGAACTTGTTGAACGCCTCGTCCTTGCTGCCATCCAGCAGATTCGAGCCGACCGCACGGATGGTGAAGTTCTTGCCGATCCGCTTTTCGATGAACACCTCAAGATCCGCGCCGTAGGTGGTGGTGATTTCCTCACCGGCATAGCGGTCGAACGCGCGCCCCTGCTTGCGATAGGTCGCGCCAAACGAAACCCCGTAGGAAGGCAGGTTCTGAATTATGCCGAAGTTGTAAACATATTCGGACTGGCCGTTGAAGCGCCGCGTGCCGAATTCATCATCGATCGAACTGTCGATCCACCCCAGGTTGCCGAACACGCCGGTGTTGGGCAGACCCAGGAAGCCGAGGCTGGCGGAAAGATCGAATTCCACCCCCCAAACCTTCCCGTCACCGACATTGCGCGGCTGATAGACGAAGGTGCCGGCCCCTTCCGACCCGACCACCCCGGTGTTGACCTCATCGACCACGTCTTCGATCTTGCGATAAAACACGTTGACCCCGATCACCCCGGTGCGGCCGATCCGGTGCTCATAACCCAGATCGGCACCCCAGGCCGTTTCCGGGCGCAGCAACGGATTGCCCAGCAGGTCGTTGTCACCAAGTTCCGCCTCCAGCAGCGCGGGCGAGATATAGTCGAACCGCGGACGACGCACTGTCCGCGCGGCCGAAGCGGTCAGGCGACCCCGACCAAGTTCGATCTTGGCCGACGCCGAAGGCAGTAGATAGGTATAATCGACATCGATCAGGCCGGCGCCTGGCGCCACGGTCTTGTCGTCGATCCGCACATTGGTGCTTTCAAGTCGTAGCCCGAGTTCGAATTTCACCGGCCCGGTCTTGCCTTCCAGCAGCGCATAAGCATCGCGGCGGTCTTCATCGATCCGGTTCAGCCCGCCGGGAGTGGGTACGGTCGCCGGGAACGGCGCGGCGTAATCGGCCGGATTTCCGCTGAACTGGCTATAGCCGGCCAGTGTCGCGTTCGATACGCTGAAGCGGTTGCGTACCTCGGAAATGTCGGTGTCGCGGGTCTTGTTCTGGATAAAGCCGCCAACCGCAAAATTCACATCCACGCCCAGCGGAACCTCATGTTCAAGCTGGGCTGAGAATTCCTTGTCCTTGACCCGGAAAAGCGTCTTGTCGCCGGTATAGCGCGGCGTCGATCGGTCGAAATCGATCTCATGCTCGAACTCGTCCTGGCTATCGTCGAAACTGGCAAAGCCGACACGCAGCTTGGTCTTGCCGGCCGACCATACCTTGTCGCCCTTGAGGCTGACAGACCAGCTTTCCTGCGTGATATACAGCGGATTGAAATTGTCGGTCAGCAAGGTGCCGTTGGCATTGACCCGAACCGGGCCGGTCACTGCGGTCGGATCGTTGTATTCGAAGCTGCGTTCGATTTGCTCACGCTCGGTGCGGACATAGTTGCCGGAAATTTCGAAGCGGTTTTCACCATCATCGATGCCCCAGCTTACGTTGCCGGCATAGTCAGTACCGTTGCGCACGTCGCTCTGGTCTTCGCGGTTGTCGAAATCGTCGGTCGCGAAGTTGGCGTTATTCTCGGGCGAGTCCGAGTAGCGCAAGCTGAACTTGTTCTTGGGGTTGTACCGGCCCTGAATGTTGGCCCCGATCAGCAACCGCCCCGGCCCCAGCTTGCCGCCATAGTAAAGACCAGCAGAAGGCTTGACCTTGCCATCGTCGAAGAACCCCGCCCCGGCGCGGACATAACCGCCATCCATCGTGAAGGCGTCACGCAGCACGATGTTCAAGGTTCCGGCAACGGCATCACCAGTACGGCGAGCGGAAGGCGAACGGACGATTTCAACCTGCTTGACCAGTTCGGCGGGAATACGATCAAGGAAGAACGAGCGGTCCGCGTTCGATCCCGGAACCTTTTCCCCGTTGATCAGGATCTGGGTGTAACCGGGATCAAGCCCGCGCAGTCGTGCGCCGTCGCTTTCGAGCACATCCGACAGGAACGTGACAGAGGGCACCCGCTTCAGGGCGTCACCGGCAGTCAGCGGTTCAAAGCGCTGGAAGTACTCTTCGTCATAGACCAGCACCGGCTGGGCCGCGTCGCTGCGATTGCGGAACCCGATATCGGCCATGACAACAATATCGCGGGCCGATTTTGCGGCTTCATCCTCTGCCTCGGCTGCATCGTCGGCAAAAGCCGGCGCAGCCCAGACCAGACCGGCACCGGAGAGCAGCAAGGCCGAAAGGCGATTGAACGAGGGGCGGGAAACAGGGCGACTCGCGATCATGACATGGTCTCGCAACAGTTGAAATTACGTCGCAGCTAGGGGCGCCGTCTGTCGGCAGAACGACAATTTTCGGACAGCGGTGTGGCTCGTGGATGGCAAACGGATGACAAGAAGGTTCCGGCAGGCCGTGATGAGTTGCTTGGCTGATGGCGTTCGTCGATAGGGTTCTGTCTTACATCGACAATACAGCTTGCATCGCAGCGGCGGCAGTCCCACATTGGTTCCAGCCTTTTGTCCTAAGGATACGGAACGAACCACCATGGCCACTACGCCGACCGGAACCGAAGCCCCGACCATCACCCTGACCGCGCCTGATCCCGTGCCGGTCGTCCCCGCCGAAAAGGCCGTGGGGCTGGTGCCGGTCAGCGACGATGCCAAGTCCAAGCTGGAGGAAAAGGTCGATGCCTTCGTCGCCGATCTGATCTCGTCCGATGCCAATTCGCCCGAATTCGGCAAGAAGGTCGATCAGATCACCAACATGGGCCGCAAGGAAATCATGGCCGCTGCGGGGATGAGCAACCGTTTCCTCGATCGGCCGATCCGGGCGATGGACAAGGATACCGGCGTCGGCGCCAATCTGGCCGAACTGCGCAAGACCGTGGAAACGCTCGATCCCGGCAAGCAGGGCAAGCTTTCCAAGGGGCGCAAGTTCCTGGGCATCATCCCCTTCGGCAATTCGATGAAGCGCTATTTCCAGTCCTATGAAAGCGCGCAAGGGCACATCCAGGCGATCCTTGGCCACCTCGGCTCGGGCAAGGACGAGCTGCTGATGGACAATGCCGCGATCGACGTGGAGCGCCAGAAGCTGTGGGAGGCGATGGGCAATCTGGAGCAGATGATCCACATCAGCCGCACGCTGGACGGCAAGCTGGAGGAAAAGGCCGCCGATCTTGACGCGACTGATCCGGCCAAGGCCAAGGCGATCCGCGAAACCGCGCTGTTCTATGTCCGTCAACGGACCCAGGACCTGCTGACGCAGATGGCGGTGACGGTGCAGGGCTATCTGGCGCTCGATCTGGTCAAGAAGAACAACGTCGAACTGGTCAAGGGTGTGGACCGGGCCAGCACCACAACGGTCGCCGCGCTGCGCACCGCGGTTACCGTGTCGCAGGCCATGGCCAACCAGCGGCTGGTGCTGGAACAGGTCACCGCGCTCAATTCGACCACGGCGGGGCTGATCGATTCGACCGGCACCCTGCTGCGCGACCAGACCGGCAAGATCCACGAGATGGCGGCATCGAGCACGATCCCGCTGGAAACGCTGCAACGCGCCTTCCAGAACATCTATGACACGATGGACAATATCGACACCTTCAAGCTGAAAGCGCTCGACAGCATGAAGCAGACGGTCACCACCCTGTCGGCCGAGGTTGAAAAGTCCAAGGGCTATATCGCCCGGGCCGAAGGTGCGGCCCAGGCCCAGGTGGCCAGCGATGCCCCCAGCCTGCTGAGCCTGGAGGGCTGACTTGGCGGGAGAATCGCACCAGTCAGACCAGATCATCGGCGCGGCGCGCCGGGTGCTGGTCGATCAGCGCGCCGGTGGCCGCCGCCGCTCGATCGGCCAAGGCGCCGCGCAGATCCGCGCCGGCCATTACTGGCGCAAGTTCCGCAACATTGCGGTGGCCGGGGCTGTCATCTGGCTGGGGCTGGCGATCGTCGGCACGGTGATTGACGGGATCGGCTTTGGCGGGATTGTGACCGGCGTTGTCGCCAGCGCTGCGGCGCTGTTCCTGCTGGGCAAGTATCCGCGCTTCAAGATGCCGACCCGCGCCGATCTCGATCCTTCCGATACCGATGTCCGCGCGCTGGTCGGGCGGACCGAGCTGTGGCTTGAAACCCAGCGCCGCGCGCTGCCCCCGCCGGCGGTGCAGCTGGTCGATCAGATCGGCCTGCAGCTCGATGGGCTTGCGGTGCAGCTGGCCGATGTCGATCAGGATCACCCCAAGGCCGCCGAGGTGCGCAAACTGGTGGGCGAACACCTGCCCGGGGTGATCGACGGCTATCGCAAGATCCCCGAAAATCTGCGCTACGAAGACCGCGCCGGGACCAATCCCAACCAGCAGTTCATCGGCGGGCTGAAAACGATCAGCGATGAGATCGATTCGATCACCCGCCAGCTGGCGATGGGCGCGATCGACAATCTGGCGATCACCACCCGCTATCTCGATTACAAATACGGCGATGCGATCGACGAGGCGGAGGGCACGACCTGATGCGCGTGCCGATCCCCCACCGGCTGGGCAAGGAAGAGGTCAAACGCCGCCTCAGGGAACGCAGCGGCGAAATGGCCGGACTGTTTCCCGGCGGCGCCGACGTGGCGATCGACTGGCCGGGCGAAGACCGCATGGCGATGCGGGTGGCGGCGATGGGGCAGACCGTCAACGCCCATGTTGACGTTACCGACGATCAGGTGGTGTTCGAAATCGCCCTGCCCGCCGCGCTGTCCTTTGTCGAACCGATGGTCCGCGGCGTGGTGGAGCAGAAGGCGCAGAAGCTGCTGGCTTAGGCGGTTTCTACCCCTCCAGGTACATCCGCGGGATGCGCAGCTGATCGGCAGCAATCTGGGTTTCGCGCAGGAACAGCACCAGCGCCCACATCAGCAGCGAAACCGCCGCCAGGAATGTCGCCGCGGCGACGCGTTGCAGATCAAGGCCGGCCAGTTCTTCAAGAAACAGCACGGCCACCGTGGTGCCGATCGCCAGGCCGGAAATGACCATCAGGCGGATTGCCTTGGTGATCAGGCCGATCCGGCCATCGAGCAGGCGGATTTCGGCCACCACCTCGTCATGGTCGGGTCCTTCGGTGGCCATGTGCCGATCCTGCAGATGGCGCGAGCGATCGACCACCCGGCCCAGCCTGCTGGACAGCAGGTTGAGGATATTGCCGATCGCCACCAGGACGAAGACGGGTGCAAGGGCAAGCTGGATGGTTTGCGCGATCATGGCGCACATTTACCCTGCAAGACGCCCTGTGCAAAGCCGTCTGCAATCCTATGTTCAGCGCAGATCTGCCAGAGAAAGCACCTATGAACCGCAAATTCACCCTTCCCGCCCTGACCCTCGCCGCGCTGGCGCTGTCTGGCTGCGCGGCGGTTTTCTCCAAGCACCCGGTCGGCAACAGTGCCGTTCCGCAGCCCGCCAAAAGCGTCGATCTGAACCGCTACCTTGGCCGCTGGTACGAATTGGCCCGCTATGAACAGGCCTTCCAGAAGGACTGCGAAGGCGTGACCGCCGACTATGCCCTGCGCAAAGACGGCAAGATTTCGGTGCTCAACCGCTGCCGCAAGGGAGATGGCAGCTACAAGGACGCCAATGGCCGCGCCAAGGTGGTCGATACTGCGACCGGGGCCAAGCTGAAGGTCAGCTTCTTCGGTCCATTCTATGGCGATTACTGGGTGCTGGACCGGGCCGAG
>Ga0116179_1003927_pt1 | contig 10102 bp, 8 predicted proteins | sample AD_UKC071_MetaG_FD_89751 | JGI IMG/M metagenome (GOLD analysis project Ga0116179, IMG submission 89751) | Active sludge microbial communities of municipal wastewater-treating anaerobic digesters from USA - AD_UKC071_MetaG | ecosystem: Engineered > Bioreactor > Anaerobic > Digestate | place: USA...
CGCCGCCGTGGAGAGCTACAACGCCAGCGTGCTGGACGCTGTGCGCGACGTGGCCGACCAGGTGGCTTCATCCCAGTCCATCACCAAGCAGCAGACCGAGCAGCGCCAGGCGCAGAGCGCCGCAGAAGGGGCCTACGCCATCGCCGTGCAGCGCTACAAGGCAGGCCTGGGCAACTACCTGCAGGTGTTGACCGCCGAGTCCACCGTGCTGGCGCAACGCCGCCAGTCGGTTGACCTGGCCGCCCGTGCCCTGGACGTGCAGGTGGGGCTGGCGCGTGCACTGGGGGGCGGGTACTCGCCCGCATCCTTGCCCATGTCCGTCGCCCATGCAGGTGAGTAAACCCTTGTACCCAATCCAGAACAAGCTCCAACAGATTTCCAAGGAATTGCCATGAACGCAACCGTTTCTTCCCCCACCCCTGCCACTCCCACAGGCAACCCCCGCCGCAAGAAGGCCCTGAGCACTCTTGCCGCCGTGGTGGTTCTGGGCGGGCTGGGCTGGGGTGTCTACGAATGGCTGGTCGCCAGCCACTATGAAAGCACCGACAACGCCTATGTGCAGGGCAACGTCATCCAGATCACCCCGCAGATCGGCGGCACGGTGATGGCCATCCTGGCCGACGACACCGATTTCGTGAAAGCCGGCCAACCCCTGGTCAAGCTCGACCCGGCCGACGCCCGTGTGGCGCTGGAGCAGGCTGAGGCCAACCTGGCCCAGGCCGTGCGCCAGGTGCGCACCCTGTACGCCAACAACGGCACGCTGGGTGCCCAGGTGGCGCTGCGCGAGGCCGATGCCAGCCGTTCGCAGAGTGACATCTCCCGCGCCCAGAGTGAAGTGGCCCGTGCCGAGGACGACCTGGCGCGCCGCCAGTCGCTCAGCGGTAATGGGGCGGTGTCCGGCGAAGAGCTGAACCATGCCAAGACCACCCTGGCCAACGCCCGCAGTGCACTGGCGGCCGCGCAGGCAGGCTCGGTGGCGGCACAGGCATCGGTGCGCGCCGCCCGTGAACAGCTCACCAGCAACCAGGCCATGACCGATGGCACCAGCGTCGAGAACCACCCCAGCGTGCTGGCCGCGGCCGCCAAGGTGCGCGAGGCCTACCTGGCCACCCAGCGCGTGGCCCTGCCGGCGCCGGTGGACGGCTACGTGGCCAAGCGCACCGCGCAACTGGGTCAGCGGGTGGCGGCGGGCACGCCCATGATGTCCATCATCCCGCTCGACCAGGTATGGGTGGATGCCAACTTCAAGGAAGTGCAGCTACGCAACATCCGCCTGGGCCAGCCGGTCAAGCTCACCGCCGACGTGTACGGCAAGAAGGTCGAATACACCGGCAAGGTGGCGGGCCTGGGGGTGGGCACCGGCGCTGCGTTTGCCCTGCTGCCGGCGCAGAACGCCACCGGCAACTGGATCAAGGTGGTGCAGCGCGTGCCCGTGCGCGTGGCGCTGGACGCCAGCCAGCTGAAGGACAACCCGCTGCGCGTGGGCCTGTCGATGGACGCGGTGGTGGACGTCTCCGACAAGAACGGCAAGACCCTGGCCGAGGCCCCGCGCGACGGCGCCCTGGCGCAGACCCAGGTGTATTCCACGCAGGACGCGGGGGCTGAGCGCGAGGTGCAGCGCATCATCAGCGCCAATCTCGGCCGTGCCGTACGTGCCGGGCAGGATGAGGGCAAATCCGCCGCTGCATCGGCTGGTGCGCACAAGGTGGCAGCTGCGGGTGCAGGCGCTGCGGTGGCGGCGCACTGAGAACCTCCCGACCAGCTTCTCGCACGCGCCATGGCTTCATCCCCCGCCGCCACACCACTGCCGCCCCTGCAAGGGGCTGCACGTACCTGGGGCACCATTGCCCTGTCCGCAGCCACGTTCATGAACGTGCTCGACACCTCCATCGCCAACGTCTCGTTGCCCGCCATCGCGGGCGACCTGGGCGTGAGCCCGAACCAGGGCACCTGGGTCATCACCAGCTTTGCGGTGGCCAATGCCATCGCCGTGCCGCTGACGGGTTGGCTGTCGCAGCGCTTCGGCCAGGTACGCCTGTTCGTGGCCAGCGTGCTGCTGTTTGTACTGGCTTCCTGGCTGTGCGGGCTGGCGCCCAACATGGCCACGCTGATCGCCTTCCGGGCGCTGCAGGGTTTTGTGGCCGGCCCCATGATCCCGCTGTCGCAGTCGCTGCTGCTGTCGAGTTATCCGCGTGCACTGGCTGGCACTGCCATGGCCATGTGGTCGATGACCACCCTGGTGGCGCCGGTGATGGGGCCGCTGCTGGGCGGCTGGATCACCGACAACATTTCATGGCCCTGGATTTTCTACATCAACATCCCGGTGGGCATCGCGTCTGCCGGTGCCGCGTGGATGTTGTACCGCCACCGTGAAAGCACCATCCGGAAACTGCCGATCGATGCGGTGGGGCTGGCGCTGCTGGTGGTGTGGGTCAGTGCCATGCAGGTGATGCTCGACATCGGCAAGGAGAACGACTGGTTCCATTCCACCGAGGTGGTCACCCTGGCGGTGGTGGCCGTGGTCGGCTTCCTGGTCTTCCTGGCCTGGGAACTCACCGAGGAACATCCGGTGGTGGACCTGACGCTGTTCCAGCGGCGCAACTTCTGGGCGGGTGCGGTAGCGCTGTCGGTGGCCTATGGCGTTTTCTTTGGCAACGTGGTGCTGCTGCCGCTGTGGCTGCAGCAGTTCATGGGTTACACCGCCACGCAGGCAGGCATGGTGATGGCGCCAGTGGGCCTGCTGGCGCTGGTGCTGTCGCCTGTGGTGGGCAAGAGCATCGGCCGGGTGGACCCGCGTTATTTCGCCACCTTCGCGTTCCTGATCTTTGCCCTGGTGCTATGGATGCGTTCGCACTTCAACACCCAGGCCGACATCGCCACCATCATGGTGCCCACCATCATCCAGGGTGTGGCCATGGCGTTCTTCTTCATCCCGCTGGTCACCATCACGCTGTCCGGCCTGCCGCCGGAGCGGATACCGGCAGCCTCCGGCCTGTCCAACTTCGTGCGGATCACGGCCGGTGCGGTGGGTACTTCGGTGGCCACCACCGTATGGGAGAACCGCGCCGCCCTGCACCACGCCCAGCTGGTGGAGTCGATCACGCTGGGCAATCCAGTGGCCAGCAGTGCCTTGTCCGGGTTGACGGCCAGTGGCATCGACCCGCAGCAGGCCCTGGCCCAGGTCAACCGTCTGGTGGACCAGCAGGCCTTCATGCTCGCGGCCAATGACGTGTTCTATGTTTCGGCGCTGCTGTTTCTGCTGCTGATACCGCTGGTCTGGCTGACCCAGCCACCGAAGGCCGTCAGCGGACGAGCGGATGCGGCTGCGGGAGCCCACTGACGACAGGGGCGCAAGGCTTGCCATGTAAAACAAACGGGGTGCCTCAGCACCCCGTTTTGCATTTTTCCGTGGCATGTGTCTAGGCGTTTCTCCGGGTATGCGGCTGCCGGGGTGAAGTACTAAGATCGCGACCAATCGCATCAGGGTGGCCACCGAAGTCAACCGTTGCGATGGGCTCTTCAACCAGCGAACAGGGTGGCATCAAAGCAATGAGCGAGACAATCCTCGAGACGCAGCATCTCACCAAGGAATTCAAGGGCTTCACTGCGGTCAGCAAGGTCAACCTGTCCGTACGCCGCGGCGCCATCCATGCCCTGATCGGGCCCAACGGAGCAGGCAAGACCACCTGCTTCAACCTGCTCACCAAGTTTCTGGAGCCCACCTCGGGCAAGATCCTCTTCAACGGGGCGGACATCACCGGCGAGCGCCCCGCACAGATCGCCCGCCGCGGTGTGATCCGTTCGTTCCAGATCTCCGCCGTGTTCCCCCACCTCACCCTGCTGCAGAACGTGCGTATCGGCCTGCAGCGCGGCCTGGGCACGGCCTACCATTTCTGGAAGAGCGAGGCCACGCTGAACCAGCTCAACGACCGTGCCATGGCCCTGCTGGACGAGGTGGGCCTGGCCGACCTGGCCCATGAGACCACCGTCAACCTGCCCTACGGCCGCAAGCGTGCGCTGGAGATCGCCACCACGCTGGCCATGGAGCCCGAACTCATGCTGTTGGACGAGCCCACCCAGGGCATGGGCCACGAAGATGTGGACCGTGTCACGCAGCTGATCAAGAAGGTGTCGGCTGGCCGCACCATCCTCATGGTGGAGCACAACATGAGTGTGATTTCCTCCATCGCGGACTGCATCACCGTGCTGCAACGCGGTGCGGTGCTGGCTGAGGGCCCGTATGCCGAGGTATCCCGCAACCCGCAGGTGATGGAGGCCTATATGGGCACCACCGATGGCCAATTGGTGGGAGCACACTGATGACGACACCGGCACTTGAAATCAAAGGTCTTCATGGCTGGTATGGCGAGTCCCACGTGCTGCACGGTGTGGACATGGTGGTGCAACCCGGCGAGGTGGTCACCCTGCTGGGCCGCAATGGGGCCGGGCGCACCAGCACGCTGCGCTCCATCATGGGCCTGATCGGCAGCCGCAAGGGCAGCATCAAGGTCAACGGCGTCGAGACGGTAGGCATGCCCACCTACCGCATCGCCCACCTTGGCATCGGCTACTGCCCGGAAGAGCGCGGCATCTTCTCCAGCCTGTCGGCTGAAGAAAACCTGATGCTGCCACCGGTGCTCAAGGGCGCCGATAAGGGCATGTCGGTGGACGAGATCTATGCCATGTTCCCCAACCTGGCCGAGCGCCGCCACAGCCAGGGCACACGCCTGTCGGGTGGTGAGCAGCAGATGCTGGCCGTGGCGCGCATCCTGCGCACCGGCGCCCGGCTGCTGCTGCTCGACGAGATTTCCGAAGGCCTGGCACCCGTGATCGTGCAGGCACTCGCACGCATGATCACCATGCTGCGCAGCAAGGGCTACACCATCGTGATGGTGGAGCAGAACTTTCGTTTTGCGGCCCCCCTGGCCGACCGCTTCTACGTGATGGAGCACGGCCGCATGGTCGAGGCATTCGGCGCCTCCGACCTGCAGGCCAAGATGCCCGTGCTCAATGAACTGCTGGGCGTCTGAGCCCTGCCGCCTTTCTTTTTCCCCCTTACTCAAAGGAGACAATGCCATGAAGAAATCCCTGAATGCCATCGCTTTGGCCATCGGCACGCTTGCGCTGGCCACGGCAGCCCAGGCCCAGGTCAAGATCGGTCTGATCACCGACATGTCCAGCCTCTATTCCGACGTGGAGGGCAAGAACGGCGCGCTGGCCATCCAGATGGCCATTGACGATTTCGGTGGCAAGGTGCTGGGCCAGCCCATCGAGCTGATGACCGCCGACCACCAGAACAAGCCTGACATTGCCGCGACCAAGGCGCGTGAGTGGATCGACACCGCCGGCCTGACCATGGTCTTCGGCGGCACCAATTCAGGCGCCGCGCTGGCCATGGCCAAGGTGGCTGCCGAGAAGAAGCGTGTGTACTTCAACAACGGCGCCGCCAGCTCGGCGCTGACCAACGACCAGTGCACCCCCTACACCGTGCACTACGCCTACGACACCGTGGCACTGGCCAAGGGCACGGGTGCCGCCGTGGTGGAGCAGGGTGGCAAGAGCTGGTTCTTCCTGACTGCCGACTACGCCTTCGGCCATGCGCTCGAAGCAGACACCAGCCGGGTGGTCAAGGAAAAGGGCGGCACGGTGGTGGGCGCGGTGCGCACCCCGCTCAATGCCAGCGACTTCTCTTCCTTCCTGCTGCAGGCGCAGAACTCCAAGGCACAGATCCTGGGCCTGGCCAATGCCGGCGGCGACACCATCAACTCCATCAAGGCGGCCAAGGAGTTCGGCATCGACAAGACCATGAAGACGGCGGGCTTGCTGGTGTTCCTCTCCGACATCCACAGCCTGGGCCTGAAGAACACCGAAGGCCTGCTGCACACCACCAGCTGGTACTGGGACCTGAACGACGAGACCCGCAAGTGGTCCAAGCGCTTCTTCGACAAGACCAAGCGCATGCCCACCGACATCCAGGCGGCCGACTATTCCGCCACCACGACCTACCTGAAGGCTGTGCAGGCAGCCGGCAGCACGGATGCCGACAAGGTGATGGAGCAGCTCAAGAAGACACCCGTCAACGACTTCTATTCCAAGGGCACCATCCGCGCCGATGGCCGCTTCGTGCATGACATGTACCTGGTCGAAGCCAAGAAGCAGTCCGAATCCAAGCAACCCTGGGACTACCTGAAGGTCGTCAAGACCCTGCCCGGCGAGCAGGTCTACACGACCAAGGCAGAGAGCAAGTGCGCTCTGTGGAAGTGACCCTGGACGCCTGACCTGATTACCGACGCCGACTGCCACTTTCGCCTATGCAAATCTCGATGCCCGCCCTGCTGAGCCAGCTCCTTCTGGGGTTGGTCAACGGCTCGTTCTACGCCATCCTCAGCCTGGGGCTGGCGGTGATATTCGGGCTGCTCAACGTCATCAACTTCGCGCACGGAGCCCTCTTCATGATGGGCGCAGTGCTCACGTGGATGGCGATGAACTATTTCGAGATCAACTACTGGGTGATGCTGGTGGCGGCGCCGCTCATCGTCGGGGTGTTCGGCGTGGTGATAGAGCGGCTGCTGCTGCGCTGGATCTACAAGCTCGACCACCTCTACGGCCTCCTGCTCACGCTGGGCCTGACCTTGCTCATCGAGGGATTCTTCCGCTCGATCTACGGCGTCTCGGGCCTGGCCTACGACGTGCCGGATGCGCTCTCCGGGGCATTCAACCTCGGGTTCATGATCCTGCCCAAGTACCGTGCCTGGGTGGTGGTGGCCTCGCTGATCGTGTGTTTTGCCACCTGGTACGCCATCGAGAAGACCCGCCTGGGTGCCTACCTGCGGGCCGGCACCGAGAACCCCCGGCTGGTGGAGGCCTTCGGCATCAACGTGCCGCTGATGATCACGCTGACCTACGGCTTCGGCGTGGCCCTGGCCGCCTTCGCCGGCGTGCTCGCCGCCCCTGTCATCCAGATCTCGCCGCTGATGGGGCAGAACCTCATCATCATCGTGTTCGCCGTGGTGGTGATCGGCGGCATGGGCTCGATCATGGGCGCCATCCTCACCGGCCTGGGCCTGGGGGTGATCGAGGGGCTCACCAAGGTTTTCTATCCCGAAGCTTCGTCCACGGTGGTTTTTTTGATCATGATGCTGGTGCTCCTTGTCCGTCCCGCTGGCCTGTTTGGCAATGAGAAGTGAGGCGCGCACCATGAAAAAGATCGCCCTCATCTCCTACGGCATCCTGCTGCTGGCACTCATCGCTGCTCCCTTCCTCGGTTTCTATCCGGTGTTTGTCATGAAGGTGATGTGCTTCGCACTGTTCGCCTGCGCCTTCAACCTGCTGCTGGGCTACACCGGCCTGCTGTCCTTCGGCCACGCCGCATTCCTGGGCGGGTCGGCCTACGTCACCGGCCATGTGCTCAAGGTATGGGGCCTGACGCCCGAGCTGGGCCTCATCGCGGGCACCCTGTTCGGCGCCGCGCTGGGCCTGGTGTTCGGCTGGCTGGCCATCCGCCGCCAGGGCATCTACTTCTCGATGATCACCCTGGCGCTGGCGCAGATGGTCTATTTCGTGGCCTTGCAGGCGAAGTTCACCGGCGGTGAGGATGGCTTGCAGTCTGTGCCGCGCGGGCGTCTGTTCGGGCTGATCGACCTGCAGAGCGACCTCACCATGTACTACGTGGCCCTGGCCATCGTGGTAGCCGCCTTCCTGCTGATCGCCCGCACCGTGCACTCACCCTTCGGCCAGGTGCTCAAAGGCATCAAGGAAAACGAGCCACGCGCCATCTCGCTGGGTTACGACGTCAACCGTTTCAAGCTGCTGGCTTTCGTGATCTCGGCCGCGCTGTCGGGCCTGGCCGGTTCGCTCAAGACCCTCGTGCTGGGGTTTGCTTCGCTGTCCGATGTGCACTGGACGGCTTCTGGCCAGGTCATCCTGATGACCTTGGTGGGCGGCCTGGGCACCTTGTCCGGCCCCTTGGTGGGCTCGGCTGTGGTGGTGCTGCTGGAGAACAAGATCGGCGACTTCGGCACCTTCCTGGCGCGTGTCACCGGCGTCAACTGGTTCAGCACCCTGGGTGAGTCGGTCACCATGGTCACGGGCCTGATCTTTGTGGTCTGCGTGCTGGCCTTCCGCAAGGGCATCATGGGCGAGATCATTGCCTTCATGGAGCGGCGGGGCGGGCGCTCGAACCACTGAATCTTGAACAAAATAGCACAATGCCCAGGTAATACCTTGGCATGGTGCTATCTATTTTATAGTTTCAGAGCTTCAGTGCAGTTGCATAGCCTGTCATCTCCAGATACCCGCGCCCCACACGCTGCCCCTGCGCATTGCGCAGTTCGCTGAGGCCCTCCCAGTACACCGCGCCGGTCGAGCTGCGGCTGTCCAGCTCCTGGTCGTCCAGCAGGGCCTGCACGCTGAACAGGCCCGCCGGGGTGTGCACCCGCCAGCGGGTGGGGTAGCGGGTCTGGGTGTGCGGGCTGGTCCAGAAACCTTCTGGCTCGAAGCGCACTTCGTCAGCCGTGAACACCCGCAGCACACCCGCCCCCGTGCGCAGCGAGCCGCCAGCCCACAATGCGCTGCCATCGGAGCGCCGCAGGCGAAACGCGGTGAGGGCGCTGCCGTCCTCCAGGTTCATGCCGATCCAGTCCCAGCCCACGGCCTCGGGGTGCATCAGCGCATCGCTCCATTCATGGTCCAGCCAGGCGCGATTGGCAGAGGGGTTGCTGTTGGTGGTGCCGCTTTCAATGGTCATGCGCCGTCCATTCAGCACGATGGCGCCACTTACCGCCAGCTGCGGCTGGCTGTAGTAGTAGCTGGCCTGGCTGGTTTCGGGGCCTTTGCGGGACAGGCCCTGGCGGCCCTGCAGCAGCGGTGGCTGGGCGGTATCGCATTGCAGGTCCAGCCCGAAGCCTTCGCCCACGATGCGCGCGACATACCGGCTGCCGGTATAGGAGTTGTTGGAGGTATTGGAGGGCAGCGCGGTTCTGGCCAGCGACCAGTCGCGCAGCCTGACGGCCGTGTCGGCCTCGCTGGCCTGCGCCACGCCAAAGCCTGCGCGGGCGATGCGCTGGTCGTGGTGCAGGCGCTGGCCCTGGACGTCGGTCAGGGCCGCGTGGGCGAACAGCAATTGCTTGGCCGCAAAGGCCGATTGCAGGCCTTGCGTGGCGTCCACGCGCGAGCGAAAGAACGTCACCTGAAACCCCCACAACCGGCCCGCGGCCTGCACATGGCCCGTGAGGTACCACCATTCGGTGTGCAGATCGGGGTGGCTGCCATGGTCACGCGGAAACTGCAGCGTCCGTGCAGGCAGACCCGGCGCCGCGCCCGGCCACAGGCCCAGTGCACCCAGCCCCAGCGCCACCGTACGGCGGCGCAGGGCGGGTGGAGTGAACGGCAGGGTGGGAGGGGCCATGACAGGCTCAGGCGAGCAGGGCGTCGATCTTCTGCTGCGCTGCCGTGCAGTCGCCAAAGCTGCGCTCCACCCAGGCTTCGTCACAGTAGGTGGGCAGGTAACGCTCGCCCGCATCACACAGCAGCGACAGGATGGAGCCGCGTTCGCCACGCTCGCGCATTTCACTGGCTAGCGCGAGCATGGCCACAAAGTTGGTGCCCGTGGACGGCCCCACACGTCGCCCCAGCAACTGCGAGAGCGCGCGCATGGCGGCGATGGACTCACAGTCCGCCACATCGACCATGCGGTCCACCAGCGTGCGGATAAAGCTCGGCTCCACACGCGGTCGCCCAATGCCCTCGATGCGCGAGCCCGGCGCCGTGAGCTGCGCATCGCCCGTGCGGTGGTAGGCACTGAACACCGAGCCCGCCGGGTCGGCCACGCACACCTGCGTGGTGTGCCGCTGGTAGCGCACATAACGCCCCATGGTGGCGCTGGTGCCGCCCGTGCCCGCGCCCACCACAATCCAGTGCGGCACCGGGTGCCGCTCGCGCTTCATTTGCGTGAACATGCTCTCGGCAATGTTGTTGTTGCCGCGCCAGTCGGTGGCCCGCTCGGCGTAGGTGAACTGGTCCATGTAGTGCCCGCCGGTATCGTGGCCAATGCCGCGGGCCGCGTCGTACACCGCGCCCGCGCTGTCCACAAAGTGGCAACGCC
>Ga0116179_1003931_pt1 | contig 10098 bp, 8 predicted proteins | sample AD_UKC071_MetaG_FD_89751 | JGI IMG/M metagenome (GOLD analysis project Ga0116179, IMG submission 89751) | Active sludge microbial communities of municipal wastewater-treating anaerobic digesters from USA - AD_UKC071_MetaG | ecosystem: Engineered > Bioreactor > Anaerobic > Digestate | place: USA...
GCCGAGGACAAGATCGCGGCGATGGAAGAAGCGGGCATCCGCGTTTCCTCCAGCCCCTCGCTGCTGGGCGAGACGCTGGCCGAAGTGCTCAAGGAACTCGTCTGAGCAGAAGTCCGGTCCGGGGCTTCGGCCCCGGGTAACCCTGTTTCCGGTATCGGCGCCGTCCTCCCCGGGAGCGCGAAGGTTCCGGCCTGAATTGAAGCGAAAGGCCTGCTTGCGATGGGCAGCGAAAGCCACGAATTCCTCCCCGAAGTCCAGGATCTCGGGCCTCAACCCGGTCCCAGCTGGGCGCGCCGCGACTGGCCGCGCTTTGGTGGCACGGAAGAGGACGACCTGACCCAGGCGCTCGATCCCACCGCGATGCAGGTGGCGATCAAGCAGGCCGCCAGCAAGGCCGGCATGGCCCTCGACCAGCGCGCGGTGGAGGAAGCCGCCGCGGATTCGGTCCGGGCGATGATGCTGATCCGCACCTACCGCGTGCGTGGGCACCTGGCTGCCAATCTCGACCCCCTCGGCCTGGCCAGGCGCGACCTGCCCGCTGACCTGACGCCCGAATACCACGGCTTCGTCGGCGCGGCGCAGGACCGCAAGGTCTACGTCGGCGGGCCGCAGGGCATGGGCTGGTTCACGATCCGCGAAATCGTCGACATCCTGAAGCAGAACTACTGCGGCAAGGTCGGCTTCGAATACATGCACATCGCCGACGTGGAGGAGCGACGCTTCATCCAGGAACGGATCGAGGGCGCGGACAAGCACATCGACTTCACGCCCGAGGGCAAGAAGGCGATCCTTGCCGCCGTGATCCGGGGCGAACAGTACGAGAAGTTCCTCGGCAAGAAGTACGTCGGCACCAAGCGCTTCGGCCTGGACGGCGGCGAATCGATGATCCCGGCCCTCGAAGCCGTGATCAAGTACGGCAGCCAGATGGGCGTGCGCGAGATCGTCTACGGCATGGCCCATCGCGGCCGCCTCAACGTGCTCGCCAACGTTCTGGCCAAGCCCTACCGCGTGATCTTCCACGAATTCTCGGGCGGTACCGCCAACCCCGAGGACGTCGGCGGATCGGGCGACGTCAAGTACCACCTCGGCACCAGCGCGGACCGCGAGTTCGACGGGGTCAAGGTGCACATGAGCCTGCTGCCCAACCCCAGCCACCTCGAAACCGTCGATCCCGTCGTGCTGGGCAAGGTCCGCGCCAACCAGGTGTTCCGTGACGACATCGGCAAGGGCAAGCACAAGCAGGTGCTGCCCGTGCTGATCCACGGCGACGCAGCCTTCGCCGGACAGGGCATCGTCTGGGAATGCTTCGGCTTTTCGGGCGTGAAGGGCTACAACACCGGTGGCTGCATCCACTTCGTCATCAACAACCAGATCGGCTTCACCACCAGCCCGCAGTTCTCGCGCGGCTCGCCCTACCCCTCGGACGTCGCCAAGGGCGTCCAGGCGCCGATCCTGCACGTCAACGGCGACGATCCGGAAGCCGTGACCTTCGCCTGCAAGCTCGCCATCGACTATCGCCAGACCTTCGGGCGCGACATCGTGGTCGACATGTGGTGCTATCGCCGCTTCGGCCACAACGAGGGCGACGAGCCGGGCTTCACCCAGCCGCTGATGTACCAGCGCATCCGCCAGCATCCAGGCGTCAGCAAGCTCTATGCCGAGCGCCTGGTGAAGGAAGGCGTGATCGACGGCAACTACGCCGGCGAGGTGGAAACCCACTTCACCGCGACGCTGGAACAGGAATTCGAGGCGGCGAAGGCCTACAAGGCAAATCAGGCCGACTGGTTCGGCGGACGCTGGACCGGCCTTCACGCTCCGGCTGACCCGGAAACCGCGCGCCGCAACGTTCACACGGGCATCGAGCAGAAGCTGTTCGACAGCCTGGGTCGCACGCTGACCACGGTTCCGGATTCGATCCAGATCCACAAGACCCTGGCCCGCGTGCTCGATGCCAAGCGCGAGATGTTCGCCAGCGGCGCCGGGTTCGACTGGGCGACTGCCGAGGCGCTGGCCTATGGCTCGCTGCTGTCGGAAGGCTTCTCGGTCCGCCTCTCGGGCCAGGATTCGGGGCGCGGCACCTTCAGCCAGCGCCACGCGGTGTGGGTCGACCAGACCGACGAGCACAAGTACGTACCCCTTTCGACCGTGCCCCACGGCAAGTTCGAAGTGCATGACAGCCCGCTGTCGGAATACGGCGTGCTGGGCTTCGAATACGGCTACGCCAGCGCCGACCCCAAGACGCTGGTGCTGTGGGAAGCGCAGTTCGGCGATTTCGCCAACGGCGCGCAGATCATGATCGACCAGTACATCGCGGCTTCGGAATCGAAGTGGCTGCGCGCCAACGGCCTCGTCATGCTGCTGCCCCACGGCTACGAAGGCCAGGGTCCGGAACACTCCTCGGCGCGCATGGAACGCTACCTGCAACTCTGCGCGCAGGACAACATCCAGGTCTGCAACATCACCAGCCCGGCCAACTACTTCCACGTGCTGCGCCGGCAGATGCACCGCCCGTTCCGCAAGCCGCTGATCATCATGACGCCCAAGTCGCTGCTGCGCCATCCGATGGCCAAGAGCGAGGCTTCGGAATTCCTCGGCGCGGCGCACTTCAAGCGCATCCTCTCGGACCGCAATGGCGCGGCCGACGAGGCGACCAAGCGCGTCATCCTGTGCTCCGGCAAGGTCGCCTACGACCTCATGGAAGCGCGCGACGCGGCGGGGCTCGACGACACCCAGATCATCCGGCTGGAGCAGCTCTATCCCTTCCCGGGCGAGCCGCTGGCGCTGCGCTTCTCGCAGATGCCGAAGCTGGAAGAAGTGGTCTGGTGCCAGGAAGAACCGCGCAACAACGGTTCGTGGTTCTTCGTTGAAAGCCTGATCGAGGAAGCCCTGATCCAGGCCGAGCGCAAGGTCACCCGCCCGCGCTATGCCGGCCGCGTCGCCAGCGCCTCGCCCGCCACGGGCCTCGCCAAGCGGCACGAGGCCGAACAGAGCGCACTGATCAGCCACGCGCTGGGCCTCTCGGTCCGCTCCGAAATCCGCCGTCGCAAGAAGGCCTGAGGAAAAACCATGTCCACCGAAGTCAAAGTCCCCACCCTGGGTGAATCCGTTTCCGAAGCCACCATCGGCGAATGGCTGAAGCAGCCGGGCGAGGCGGTTGCCGCCGACGAACCGATCGCCAGCCTCGAAACCGACAAGGTCGCGGTCGAAGTGCCCGCCCCGGTCGCCGGCGTGATGGGCCAGCACATCGCCAAGGTTGGCGATAACGTCGCGGTTGGCGCGGTGATCGCGACGATCGAGGCTGGTTCGGGCGCGGCTGCCGCTCCTGCTGCAGCCCCGGCCTCGGCCCCCTCCGCCCCGGTCGCCCCGACCCCGGCCCCCGCCGCTGACGACAGCGACCCCGCCGTCCTGTCCCCGGCGGTGCGCCGCGCGGTGCTGGAACACGGGATCGACCCCGCCAGCATCAAGGGCACCGGCAAGGACGGCCGCATCACCAAGGAAGACGTGCTCGCCGCCGCCGCCGCCAAGAGCGCGGCCCCGGCGCCGGCTGTCAGCGCTCCCGCCCCGGCTCCGGCCACTGCCGCCGGTTCGCGCGGCGAGGAACGGGTCAAGATGACCCGCCTGCGCCAGACCGTCGCCCGCCGCCTCAAGGAAGCGCAAGACACCGCTGCCCTGCTGACCACCTTCAACGACTGCGACATGTCGGCGGTGATCGAGGCGCGCGAGAAGTTCAAGGGCGTGTTCGAGAAGAAGCACGGCGTGAAGCTGGGCTTCATGTCGTTCTTCGCCAAGGCGGCCTGCCTCGCGCTCAAGGACATCCCGGCGGTCAACGCCCGGATCGAGGGCGACGAGATCGTCTATCACCCCTATGTCGACCTGTCGGTCGCGGTTTCGGCCCCGAACGGGCTGGTCGTGCCGGTGGTCCGCAATGTCGACCAGCTCGGCTTTGCCGACATCGAGAAGGCAATCGGCGACCTCGGCAAGCGCGCCAAGGACGGCACGCTGACCATGGAAGACATGAAGGGCGGCACCTTCACGATTTCCAACGGCGGCATCTTCGGCGGCCTCATGTCCACCCCGATCATCAATCCCCCGCAGTCGGCGGTGCTGGGCCTCCACCGCATCGAGGACCGCCCCGTGGTGCGCGACGGCCAGATCGTGATCCGGCCGATGATGTACCTGGCGCTTTCTTATGACCACCGCCTGATCGACGGTCGCGAGGCGGTCACCGCGCTCAAGACCATCAAGGAAGCGATCGAGGATCCCACCCGCCTGCTGATCGACCTCTGATAAGGGACGCGAACCATGGCTGATTACGATTACGACGTCCTGTTCATCGGTGCCGGTCCCGGCGGCTATGTCGGCGCGATCCGCGCGGCGCAGCTGGGGCTGAGGACGGCCTGCGCCGAAAGCCGCGAGACGCTGGGCGGAACCTGCCTCAACGTCGGTTGCATCCCTTCCAAGGCGATGCTGCACGGCTCGGAAAAGTATGCCGAAGCGGCCAGCGGCGCGCTTGAGCGTTACGGCATCAAGCTGGGCAAGGTCGAACTCGACCTCGCCGCGCTGCAGGCTGACAAGGCCGATGCGGTCAAGGGCCTGACCGGCGGGATTGAATACCTGTTCAAGAAGAACAAGGTCGACTGGCTCAAGGGCCGCGCCAGCTTCGTCGACGCGCACACCGTCGAAGTTGCGGGCAAGACCGTGACCGCGAAGGAAGTGGTGATCGCCACCGGCTCGTCGGTCACGCCCCTGCCCGGCGTGGAGGTCGACAACGACAAGGGGATCATCGTCGATTCCACCGGCGCGCTGACGCTTACCCAAGTGCCGCAGCACCTGGTGGTGATCGGCGGCGGCGTGATCGGGCTGGAACTCGGCTCGGTCTGGAGCCGGCTGGGCGCCAAGGTCACCGTGGTCGAATTCCTCGACGCGCTGCTCCCCGGGATGGACGGCGACATCCGCAAGGAAGCCGCCAAGATCTTCAAGAAGCAGGGCTTCGACATCAAGCTTGGCACCAAGGTGACCGGCGCTTCGGTCAAGGGCGACAAGGCCACCCTGACTCTCGAACCCGCCAAAGGCGGCGAAGCGCAGACGCTGGAGGCGGACTGCGTGCTGGTTGCCATCGGCCGCCGCCCGAACGTCGAAGGACTGGGGATCGACAGGATCGGCCTGTCGCTCAACGCGCGCGGGCAGATCGATACCGGCCATGATTTCCGCACCAGCGTGGACGGCGTGCGCGCCATCGGCGACGTGATCCCGGGGCCGATGCTGGCCCACAAAGCCGAGGACGAAGGCATTGCCGTGGCCGAATACATCGCCACCGGAACCGGCATCGTCAATCACGCGGTGATCCCGGGCGTGGTCTACACCATGCCCGAATTCGCCGGCGTGGGCCTGACCGAGGAAGCCGCCAGGGACCAGGGCCTTGAGGTCAAGGTCGGCAAGTTCCCGATGATGGCCAACAGCCGCGCCAAGACCAACCACGAGCCGGACGGCTGGGTGAAGGTGATCGCGGACGCGAAGACCGACCGGGTGCTCGGCGCATGGATGATCGCCTCGGTCGCCGGCACGATGGTCGCGCAGGTGGCACAGGTCATGGAATTCGGCGGGACGAGCGAGGACATCGCCTATACCTGCCACGCCCACCCCACCCACAGCGAGGCGGTAAAGGAAGCCGCCATGGCCGTGCTGGGGAAACCGATCCATATCTGATCGACAATCGGTCAGCGCCATCTATCATTCGGGGCCGTCCGGTGCGTCCGGGCGGCCCCTTCCTTTCTCCGTCACCCCCCAGGAGCCTTCCCGTGTCCAAAGCCATTCCCGTCAAGCTGACCACCGACGAAATCGAAATGCTGGTCGATGCGCTGGAAGTCGATCTCGACGGCTATGTCGAAGCCGCCAAGGAAGCGCGCGGCAACAACCGCCGCGATGACGTTGCCACCTTTACCGAGGCCGCGACCCGCATCCAGGCGCTGAAGACCAAGCTGCAGGATCTGGTCGAGGACTGACCGGCGAGGTGGTCCGCCGCACGCCCATGCAGCGCTTCGCGCGCTGGCACATCTGGCTCGGCTGGGCCGCCGCCCTGCCGCTGCTGGTCTGGACGATCAGCGGTCTGGTCATGACGCTGCGCCCGATCGAGGACGTGCGCGGCACCACGCTGAAGATCGAAAGCCCCCCGCGCGCGGTCACCGTTGCGCTCAACGGCGGGGATCAGGCGACGATGATCGCTGAGGGCCGCATCCTCAACCAGCGCGGGCGCTCGGTGCTGATCGCCACTTATCTTGATGGCAGCACCGGGCGGATCGAGCTTGCCTCAGGCGGCAGTCACCCACTGCCCCCCGCAGACGAGGCGGAAGCGCGCCGGACCGTTGCGGAGGGCATCAAGGGCGGCAAGTCCGCCACGTCCGCGCGCCTGTTCGATGCCGCCAACCCGCCCCCCGATTTCGGCAGGAAGATCGCCGTCTGGCAAGTAACGCTGGAGGACGGCACGCACGTCTACGTCGGGCGCAATACGGGCGAGATCGAGGCGGTGCGCACACGCTGGTGGCGGTTCTACGATGTCTTCTGGGGGCTGCACATCATGGACCCGGTGGAACGCGAGGACACCTCGCACCCGCTGCTGTGGATCTTCTCGGTGCTGGCGCTGGGGTCAAGCCTGCTTGGCACAGTGCTGCTTTTCCGGCGGCGGCGCGCGCTCAACAGGTGACGGCCCATACGCGGCGCGATACGGTGCGCCGCACTTGCAGGAAGGGATCATCGACATGCGCACATTTCTGAAGGCCGGACTTGGCCTGCTCGCCTTCGCCAGCACGCCGCTCCATGCGCAGACCGCCGATCCCACCGCCGCCAAGTCCCGGCTCGATGCCATGCTCGACAAGGAGATGCCGGGGCTGATCGCCACCTACCAGGATCTCCACGCCCATCCCGAACTCGCCATGCAGGAAGTCCGCACCGCCGGGATCCTTGCCGCGCGGCTGAGGAAGCTGGGCTATACCGTGACCGAAAAGGTCGGCGGGACCGGCGTGGTTGCCGTGCTGCGCAACGGCGAAGGACCGACCGTGCTGGTCCGCGCCGACATGGACGCGCTGCCGATGGCCGAAAAGACCGGCCTGCCCTTTGCCAGCAAGAACCCGGGCGCGATGCACGCCTGCGGGCATGACGTCCACGTCACCTGGATGATCGCGGCGGCGCAGGGCCTCGTCACCCTGAAGGACCAGTGGAAGGGCACGGTCGTGCTGATGGGCCAGCCCGCCGAAGAGGCGCTGGGCGGCGCGAAGGCCATGCTGGACGATGGCCTGCTGACCCGCTTCCCGCGCCCGGACTATGGCCTGGCCGCGCACGTTTCCAACCTGCCGAGCGGATCGGTCTTCATCAAGGAAGGCGCGTCTTCTTCCGCCTCGGACAGCTACGCGATCACGTTCCACGGACGCGGCGCGCATGGTTCGATGCCCAGCGAATCGATCGATCCGGTGGTGATGGGAGCGCGCTTCGTCACCGACGTGCAGACCGTGATCAGCCGCGAGCGCGAGGCGGGCACCTTCGGCGTGCTGACCGTCGGCGCGTTCCAGGCCGGGACCGTGCCCAACATCATCCCGGACGAGGCGCTGGTGAAGGTCAACCTGCGCTCCAACGACGAGGCGACCCGTACCCTGCTGAAGGACGGCATGGCGCGCACGGCCAAGGCGGTGGCGGCCATGTCGCGCGCGGGCGAACCGACCATCGCGTACATGGGCGGCACCGGCGCGGTGATCAACGAAGCCGCCCTCGCCCGCTCGACCAATGCCCTGCTGAAGCCGCTGCTGGGGCCGGGCGTGATCTACATTCCCGCCAGCGTGCCGCCGATGTCGGGCAGCGAGGACTGGTCGGAAGTGGTGAACGCCGGGGTGCCCTCGCTCTATCTCGGGATCGGCGGCTATGATCCCAAGGTGATCGCCGGACTCAAGGCGGCGGGCAAGCCCGTGCCGGTCAACCACTCGCCGCTGTTCGCCCCCGATGCCGAAGGGGCGATCCGCACCGCGACGCAGGCCATCGTCCTGTCGATCGTCGGCGGCGTGCGGCCATCCGCGAAGCCCTGACATGGCGAACGCCGCCGTCCTCCCCTCGCTGCCGCCGCTGCTCGATCTGGCGGGCACGGCGGTCTTCGCGCTGACCGGCGCGCTGCTGGCGGCGCGGCTCAAGCAGACCTTCGTCACCATGGGCTTCTTCGCGCTGGTAACGGGTGTGGGCGGCGGTTCGGTGCGCGATCTGCTGATCGGTGCGCCGGTATTCTGGGTGCGCGATCCGTGGGTCGCGCCGGTGATCCTTGCCGTCGCGCTGACCGCCTGGTTCACCCCCCGCCGCTGGTGGGAAGGACAGGTGCTGGAATGGGCCGACGCGGCGGGGCTTGGCGCCTATGCCGTGCTGGGGACGGCCAAGGCGCTGGCTTACGGGGTCGCGCCGCTGCCCGCCGTGGTCATGGGGATTGTCACCGGCTGTGTCGGCGGGATCATCCGCGACGTGCTGGCAGGCCGCCCCTCGATCCTGATGCGGCCGGAGCTTTATGTCACTGCCGCCGCGCTGGCTGCCGCACTCTGCGCGGCGGGATCGCTGGCAGGCCTGCCGCGCGAGTTCGCCTGGCCCTTTGCCGCGCTGGCCGGTTTCGCGCTGCGCGGCCTCGCGATCCACAAGGGGCTGGCGCTGCCGTCCTACAAACGCGACCGGGGCTGACTGGCAACCGTCATTGCGAGGAGGCCAAGCCGGCACGGCAATCCAGCAGGCGGCTCGGCACCGCTTCTGGATTGCCTAGGCCTGCGGCCCCGCAATGACGATGTGCTTATGAAGCTCAGCTCGCCGCGCGCGGCAGTTCCTTGAGCGGGCGGGTGGTGTCGGCCAGGTCGACCGCCTCGATCGCCGCGCCTTCTTCCACCAGCTTGCGCGCCTGGACATAGTCCTTGACCGCGTTGACCGCGTCGATCGCGATCAGCTTGCCGCCCTTGAGGTAGATCACCGAGAAGCTGCGCGCGGGCGGATCGCCGCGCAGCACGGTGGTGTCGTGTCCTGCGGACAGGCCAACCGTCTGCAGCTTCAGGTCATACTGGTTCGACCAGAACCACGGCGTCGCGCCATAGGGCTGCGGATCGCCAAGGATCGCCTTGGCCACGCAGCTCGCCTGATCGTTGGCGTTCTGGACGCTTTCCAGCCGCATGATCGCCCCTTCGGCAAAGCGGTTGGCGTGGGCGGCGCAGTCACCGATGGCCCAGACGTGCGGCAGGCTGGTGCGGCAGTATTCGTCCACGTCCACCCCGTTGCCGCCCGCCGCGCCTGCGGCCAGCAGCGGGCCGACGGCGGGGACGATGCCGATGCCCACGATCACCATCTGGCAGTCGATCACGCTGCCATCGGCCAGCTTCACGCCGGTGACGCGGGTTTCGCCCTCGATGCTGTCGACGCCGACGCCGGTGCGCAGGTCGACGCCGTGGGCGCGGTGCTCGGCCTCGTAGAATTCGGACAGCTGCGGCCCGGCAACGCGCGCCAGGACGCGCGGCAGAACTTCCAGCAGGGTCACTTCCTTGCCCAGCTTACGCAGCACGGCGGCTGCTTCCAGCCCGATGTAGCCGCCGCCGATCACCACCACGCGCGATACGTCGCCCAGTTCGGCCAGGATCGCGTCGGCATCGGCGCGGTTGCGCACGCCGTGGACGCCGGGCAGGTCAGCGCCGGCGCAGGACAGGCGGCGCGGATCGCCGCCCGTAGCCCAGATCAGTTCGCCATAGCCGATGGTGCGGCCGTCGGCGGTGGTCACGGTCTGCGTGGCGGGATCGACCGAGGTAACCTCGGTCCCCAGCAACAGGTCGATCGCCTTGCCTTCCCAGAAGTCGGCGGGGCGGATCAGCAGGCGATCCCAGGTCTTGTCGCCAAGCATGTATTCCTTGGACAGCGGCGGGCGCTCGTAAGGCGGCTCGCTTTCGCGGCCGACCATGCCGATCGTGCCCTCAAAGCCCTGCTGGCGCAGCGTGATCGCGGCATAGGCCCCGCCCTGCCCCGCTCCGACAATCAGCACATCGTATTTCATGGTTTCCGCTCCGCCTTGTGCCTTCAGTTCGCACGCTCCTTAGCGTGGAGAAC
>Ga0116179_1003934_pt1 | contig 10091 bp, 9 predicted proteins | sample AD_UKC071_MetaG_FD_89751 | JGI IMG/M metagenome (GOLD analysis project Ga0116179, IMG submission 89751) | Active sludge microbial communities of municipal wastewater-treating anaerobic digesters from USA - AD_UKC071_MetaG | ecosystem: Engineered > Bioreactor > Anaerobic > Digestate | place: USA...
ATGACATTTACGAGGATGCCATAAGAGGCCACCTCCCGCGCCAAAGTCTTGCTCATCCCGGCCACACCGATGCGGAACGTATTGGAGAGTATTAGATTGTCTATGACCTCTTTGACCGAAGAGGAGGTGGAGTTTACTATCCTTCCCCAGCGCCCTTTCTTCATATAGGGAAGCACCTCCCTAATGCTCCTCACGTAGCTCAGGAGGTCGAGCTCGAAAGCGCGCTGCCACGCATCGTCGCCGAAGCTCTCGAACGTGCCCGGAGGCGGGCCGCCTGCGTTGTTGACGAGCACATGGATCGTGCCGAAGGCGCTGGCGGTCTCGCGCACCAGCGCCTTTATCTGATCGGCCTTCGTGATGTCGCAAACCCTATACAGGGGCTCGTTGCCGGTGGCTTCTTTTATCTCCCTTTGGGCGATCCGCAGTTTTTCTTCGTTGGAAGAGGAGATCATGACGCGCGACCCCTCTTTTGCAAACTCCGCGGCTATGGCCTTACCGAGGCCAGAGCTCGAAGCCAACACCAAAACGCTTTTGCCCTCGAGTCCGAGATCCATAACTTCTCCCTCCATTTCCTACAAGCCCTTTGTACAAAACGACGCCGTTTTGCCGCAGCGCCTCTTGGAAGCGTTTTACGGGAAGCCCTACTCAAACCTGACGAAGTCCTCGACCTTTCTTCTATATGCCCGAGGAAGGAGTGTAACGCCGGGCTTCATATAACCCACTGCGATGATCATGGGAACTATCTTATCGTTGGGGATGCCAAATTCCTTCTTTATGGCCCCCTCGTCGAAGCCGTCCATCGGGTGCGTCTCCAATCCCAATCCCCTGGCAGCGACCATTACGCTCATGGCGAAAAGCGACGCATTTTTGACCGCGAAGACCTTCCTCTGCGGGCTATTTGGAGGGCCGTAAAGGGTCTGGATCATTCCCAAAGTCGACTCCGTCGCCTCCGGCTTCATATAGCCTAACTCTATGTTGGACTCGATGACCGCATTGCGGTTTTCCTCAACGCCCATCGGATCGGCCACGATTATGAGCACAACCGAGGCTTCCTCCACCTTGGGTTGGTCGAAGGCACAGCGCCTGAGGACCTTCTTTCGCCCTCTGTCTTTGACCGCGATGACTTTCCACGGCTGCAAGTTGAACGAAGACGGAGCGAGATTTGCGATCTCCAAGAGCTCCTTCAACGTATCATCAGGTATGCTCCGCTCAGGATCGAAGAAATTTATGGAGCGCCTCTCTTTCAACGCTTGGATGACATCCACTGCGATCCCTCCTCTGTAAAATGGTCTCAAGCAAAATTATATCACGCAATTGGAAGGAATTTAAGTTAAGCTGTGCCCCTTTCGCGCCACAGCAGCCTCTCATCCGTCAAATGATGTACGGTTTCGAGATCTTGAAATATGGAGAAAGCGCAGAAAGGCCTGCTTCCAACAAATCGAGAAGGCCCATGAAATCGTCCACAAATCCGCCCATCCCGCCCTCGAAGCGGCATCGAGGGGCGACTTCGAGACCGCCAAGGCTATGTGCGACCGTGCCGAGGAGGCAAGCCGCAAGCTCATAGCGTTGATGGAAAGGTGCCTTGCCATATGCAAAGGCCAGGCGTCCCTTGAGGCGCCCACCGGCCTAAGGGCTTTGCCGGCAACCGCTCCCGCATCCACCGCCGAATCGAAAGTCGCATAAGCCTTCGCTTCCCGCCCGTGATACAATGCTACAAAAGGCTACATGGGCGGGGGTCAGATGAAGGGAATAGAAAGGCTTCGTACCGCAGAAGACCTGGGGCTCATCCGCGTAAATGAGCCCCTTTGGCTTCATTCCCGCTGGAGGATCGGGGGGGCGGCGGATCTCTTCATAGAGCCGCTCCGGGCGGATCAGATAGCGAGGGCTTGTGCTTGTGCCGAAGAAGAGAACGTCGCTCTCGTTATTGTGGGCAATGGGTCTAACCTCCTCTTCAGCGACGCAGGGTTGCGCGGAGCCGTGTTAAAGATTGGCCGCAAATTCTCCCGCTATACAGTCAAAGACAATGTCATAACGGCCCAGGCCGGCGCGTGGGTGCCAGCCTTGGCGAGGACAGCTGCGAGGATGGGCCTAAGCGGCCTCGAGCACGCCGCGGGCATACCCGGCACCTTGGGCGGCCTTATATACATGAACGGCGGCAGCCTGAGGCACAGCATAGGTGAAATCGTCCGCAGGGTGTGGGTAATGGACCGCTTCGGGAATGTGAAGGTTATGCATAATGCCGAATGCGCCTTTTCCTATCGTCGTTCCATTTTTCAGGACGCAGATCTCGTGATCCTCCAGGCAGAACTTATATGTCAACCCGATGATCCATCTCGCATCAGACAGCGAACGCTTGAGATCCTCAAGGAGAGGAAAAGGAAATTCCCCTTAAGGCTTCCGAACTGCGGCTCTGTTTTCTCCAACCACCCCGAGCTCTACAGCAACTTCGGCCCTCCGGGCAAGGTGATAGAAGGCCTGGGTCTCAAGGGATTCGCCGTAGGCGGCGTCCAGGTGAGCCAAAAACATGCCAACTTCATCGTAAACCTCGGCAGCGGAAAGGCCGCTGATGTCTTTAAGTTGGTGGGCCTGATTAGGGCCGCGACGTTCAGACGCACCGGCATATATCTTGAGTGTGAGGTGCGCTATGTGGACGAAAGGGGGCGCTTGGGCCCCCTGCACACCTTTCTCGACGAGGCGAACTAACCCTGACCCACCAGGAGCGCTTCCTCAGGGACGAGCGACCATGCGTACTGGACCATCAAGGCCGCCAAATCAACCCCTGTGGTGCTGATCGTAGAACTTCGAAACTCCGGCTGGCCGTTGACCTCATTTATAACCCATCGTCCATCCATCCAGAAGAGATCCACGGCCAAAAAGTCGCCCGGGATGACTTTATAAAGCCGCTGCAAAAGAGAGACCAGTTCCCGATCTTCCTCTAACGGATACCTCACAGCCTTGGCACCGCGTGCAGTATTGGTTATCCAGTGACTGCTACATCGTTTTATGGCCGTAACGGGCTTTCCGCCGACCACGGTAACCCGCAGGTCATAGCCATTTTTCTCTACATAACGTTGCAAGAAGAAGACCTGATGATGAGGCCCCAGGTAGCTCTTGTGCTCTACCAAGGCTTCAGCAGCGTCGCGGTCATTTACCTTCGCTAAAAGTCTGCCCCAGCTTCCCACCGAAGGCTTAAACACTACAGGGTAACCGAGCTCCTCCGCAGCTTCAACTGCCCCTTCCGGGGAAAAAGCTACACGGTATTCAGGCTGGGGAATGCAGGCCGCGTCCAAGCGCGCTGCCGTGGCGATTTTATCGCCGCATAGAAGCATTATCGAAGAATTGTTGATCGTGCGCACGCCCTTAGACTCCAAGAGTTGGGCCAATGCGACATTTTGTGTATGGCTCACGCAGCGGCAGATGACTACCTCGCCGGGATAACCGCCCAAGTCGGGCCATCTCTTTGAGCGGATGTCTTCTGCCACATACGGTATCCCCAGTCTATCGGCTGCTTGGAAGAGCATTTTTTCCTCCGTGCGCAGGCGAGAATAGATAATGCGCAAGGGAAACGCTCCATTAGCTTCCCCCATGAGATTGACGCTTTGGGCAGACTCTGCCATAATGAACCCCTCCTCGAAAGACAAAAACGTTAACTTGGATTTATAATATGGATGCATTCTAAACCGGATTACCAAAATCTGTCAAGGCATATTTCAAGCATAAAGCGGACGTTGAGTGATGCGAGGTCGTCTTTGGGCTGTCGATGCGGATAATTGAGGGAAACCATCCGTCAAAGCGGGCGTCGGATGACAAATCCGTTCACCAGACGCAGACGAGGGTTTTAAACAGGGCAAAGAGGGAGCATTAAAAGGGTTGAAAAACGATTAAAATGATTATAAAATATGATCAAAGAGATGGAGGTGGTGTTTTATGTCTCGTTTATCAGGAAAGCGCTTTCTGCAATTTGTAGAGGACGAATATGAAGACCTCGAATTATGGTATCCCAAAATTCGCCTCGCTGAAGAGGGGGCTCAAGTCGTAACGGTTGGGCCGGAAAAGGGGCGGGTCTACCGGGGCAAAAGCGGCTATCCATGCAAGGCCGACTCTTCGTTCGATGAGGTAAGGGCGGGAGATTTCGACGGCCTGCTGATCCCGGGAGGCTATGCTCCCGACAAAATCAGAAGGTACCCCAAGGCGTTGGACCTCACAAAGGAATTCCATAAGGCCGGGAAGATCGTCGCCTTCATATGCCATGCAGGATGGGTGCCCATCTCGGCTGGCATATTGAAAGGGGCAAAGGCCACGTCGTTCTTCGCGATAAAAGATGACATGGTAAACGCAGGAGTAAACTGGGTGGATGAACCCGTCGTCGTGGACAAAAACCTCATAAGCAGCCGCACGCCCGCCGATTTGCCTCATTTCTGCAAGGCCATAATCGAGGCAACTTCAGGCAAGTAAAGGGCACCAAAAGGCCCCATGAAAGCGATCTGGGCTCCTGGGTTTGCGCCCGGAGCCCATTTTTTGAGTCAGTCGAGCTCTCCAACGGCCTCTTCCGCAGATACCACAACCTCACCAGAGCGCACCAGTCTCAAGACTGAATCGATCAAAGGGTAGAGGATAATGTCCTCTTCCAAAAAAGGGACTTCCTCCCTTATGCGGCGATAAGCGGCCGCGCTGCCCTTACCGGGTTTCAGTGGCGCACTGAAGTCCAAAGCCTGCGCTGCGACCATGAATTCTATGGCCGTCACTTTCTGAGCATTCTCTACGATAGTCCTGGCCTTGCGAGCAGCATGGGCCCCCATAGAAACGTGATCCTCTTGGTTGGCCGATGTCGGTATGGAATCGACAGAGGCAGGATGCGCGAGGACTTTGTTCTCCGAAACCAATGCCGCACAGGTATATTGAGGGATCATGAGGCCACTGTTCAGCCCACTGTTCTTTATGAGGAAGCGCGGGAGCCCCGAAAGCTTATGGTCGACCAGCCTGGCGACGCGCCTTTCGGAGATATCCGCAAGCTCTGCGACGGCGATCCCGAGAAAGTCCATGGCCAGCGCGATGGGTTGGGCGTGGAAATTCCCGCCACTTAAAGCCTCGCCTTCGGCTGGAAATATGAGAGGGTTATCCGTCACGGAGTTGATTTCGATCTCTATCTTTTGACGCACAAAATCCATCGCGTCGCGGCTGGCTCCGTGGACTTGGGGGATACAGCGCAACGAATAGGCGTCTTGCACTCTCTTACCTCTATAGGCTTCGACGATTTCGCTTCCCTCGATGAGCCTTCGTATGTTGGATGCCACCAATTTCTGCCCCATGTGCGGGCGAAGCTCGTGAATGCGGGGGTCAAAGGCATCTGGCACGCCGTGAAGCGCCTCCAAAGAGAGCGCCGCCGCTATGTCGACGGCCTTGGCGAGCTCGAGGGCGTCGTAAAGAGATAGGGCCGAAACGGCTGTCGTCACGGCAGTGCCATTGTTTAAGGCCAAGCCCTCCTTAGGGCCGAGCCCATCTAGGGGTTTAAGCCCGGCCTCTTTAAGAGCTCGAAGCGTCGGAACCCTCCTCCCTCGATAGAAGACCTCTCCCAACCCCAAAAGGGTGATGGCCAGATGCGAAAGCGGGCAAAGGTCGCCGCTCGAACCGACGGAGCCTTGCGATGGGATTACGGGGTGAATCCCTTCGTTGAGATAGGCGACCATTTGATCCAACGTCTTCAGTCTGATGCCCGAATAACCTCTCGTTAGGGTGTTGATGCGAAGCAGCATGGCAGCTCTAACGACATCCTCGGGAAATGGCTCTCCCACTCCGCAGGAATGGCTTTTCAGGAGGTTTTCTTGGAGTTTTTCGCTCAGTTCGGGAGAGATAGGCGTCGACGCCAGATCGCCGAAGCCGGTGGTGATGCCATAAATCGTTTCTCCAGTGTTAGCCCACTTCTCCACCATAGACGAGCCTCTCGGCACGAAGGCTCTGGCAGCGGGATCCAGGGCAACGCCGTAACCGTCTCTGGCTACGCGCACGATGTCCTCGATGGTGAGAGAATGCCCATTGAGCCATATAATATGCATAGCCACCGCCTCCTAAAGGAAGCTATTATGCCCTTTCGCAATATAATACCATAAAATCAAGGGCAGTGCAGGGCACGAGCATTAAAAAATAGCACAGAGCATGAGGGCAAAAGGGCGGCAAATCTTCGGACATAAGATATAATGGTTTTAAACGATTGAAAGACATGTGTCGCCTGAATTACCAGCGCGAGAAGGGAGAGAAGAGAATATGAGAAAGCCGGTTCTGAAGATATTCATGGAAAAACCCGAGATCTACTCCTGTTGCCTCCCGATCGACTATAGCGAGATGGAAGAGATGGAGACGTTCCACCTCTTGGGGGAGAGGGAAAGGGTGGGGTCGCATTTAAGGAAAATCAAGAGGGAATACGGAGACAAGATAGAGGTAGAACTCATAGACCCTCGAAGTGTCCTCTATTTTTTCGAAATCTTTAAATACAAGATCAGAGCAAAGGAGATAGCGTGGGTGCTGGACAACAAGGTGATCTTTCGGGGCATCCCCTCATGGGATGAGCTGAAGGCCGCCTTGGATCAGGCCTCAGCCATTGTTTCGTCCGTTTAACCGACATTTACGATAACTTCAGCTCCTTTGCAAGATGTCTACGTAGAGTATGGGAGATGAGGAAAAAGCGCTCGAAGAGTTGGCTCAGGAAGTGAAGAACTGCCATCGCTGCATTTTGAGCGAGCGGCGTTTTTGCGCAGTGCCAGGGGAAGGCGATGGCCATGCTTTCCTCATGATAGTGGGGCAAGCCCCTGGCGAGGGGGAGGACATGGTAGGCCGTCCCTTCATCGGGCCTTCGGGTCATCTTTTGCGCTACTTTATGGGGGTAGCTGGCCTCTCCTTCGGCGATACATACCGCACGAACCTCCTGAAGTGCATGATCCCTCGTTACAGCCGCCCCAAATGGGCCTCTATCTGTGCCTGTCTTCCCTTCCTCGAGCGAGAAATAGCGCTCATCTCACCGATGGTGATCCTCACATTGGGGAAGTTTCCCGCGAAGGTGCTCTTCAAATTGCACAGCCTGCCTGTTCCGCTGGAAAATCGCACCATACCTGCCCTTTTTGGCAAGCCTTACGAAGTACAGGGCAGGGTCATATTCCCGATGCCCCATCCAGCCTCGATCATATACAACCACTCACTCCTCCCCGACACCATGGAGCACTTTCGCGCCCTTGGGCGCTTCCTGCAAGAAAATCTCACGGAGTGACATGCGCGGGCTCTTTCATATACAATCGCACTACGCGGCTCTCTCCCTCGCTGTGAACTGTAAGGAGGATCGAGGCTTTCCCAAGCCCGTCCTCTGCCAAAAACTTCGCCGCATCGAGCGCAAGGTCCACCAAAGGCACGCCGTCTACCTCCGTCACCAAGTCTCCGGCTTTTAGACCCGCCTCATCTGCCGGGCTTCCTTGAACCACAGAAGATATGATGTAACCGCCGGCATCGGAACTTCCTAAAAAGATACCCGTCTTCGGCGGCTGAACTTCTATTCTGTCGAAGCGATCTTTTACCGAATCCAAGATAGGCTTGATGTAGGTTGGAGTGCGATATGTACGCCCCAATATACCAGGGTCGAAGAAGATGATGCTCCTCGGCATGCTCTCGGCTACGGCCACCTCCGTGCCGTTCTGAACGCTGCTGATACGATAAACGACGTCGTAGCGAGAGAGGCCGTATTTTTTCGTAAAAAGGAGCACGTCGTCTTCCTCTCGGTCGAGGGAAAAGTCGTGCTCCTCCATCGCTTCCTTGATGGCCGCACGCACATCATCAGGCGAGCCATTCCTTACGACCACTTTGTAAGCTTTGTCTCCCCTGGCGAGTTCTACCAACAACCCCGCCACCCTGGTCGACCATCCCACATCAGCCCAGGCAGCCGTAAAAAACAAACACCCCGCCACTGCCATTACGAGCAACCTGGCTGCCTTCCAAACCAAAGCCTTCTCTACCTCCAATATTAACTCACCGGCACGAGCCCAGCCTTCGCTATCGTTTCTTCTGTTGCCTTCTCTTCTTCCTTCTCGATCTTAAATTGCCTCACGAGCCCCTGAAGTTTCCCGGCCAGATCTGCGAGCTCGGAGGACCCTTCGGCGATATGCCTGGATGTCTGGGCAACCTCTTCGATGCTCCTATGAACGCTGTCTACGGCGCTGGCGACGTCCTGAGTCCGCTCTGCCATGTTTTGAACGGTACTGGCTATCTCCTCGCTGGAGGCAGCCTGTTCTTCAGCCAGCGCAGCCATGTCTTGAGCAGCGGCAGTGATGGATTTCAGCGCCTCCATAATCCGACTTATCGCACTTTCAGCCTCCTGAGCCTGAACTTTGGCGCCATCGGCCATCCGCGCATTCTCCTTAGTGACGTCGACGACCTCGCCAAGGTCTGCCACTATCGTCTGAGCGAGATCGGCGATCTTCAGAGCGGCCTCATTGCTGGCCTCGGCGAGTTTTCTCACCTCTTCTGCCACCACGGCAAAACCCCTGCCGTGTTCGCCGGCCCGAGCCGCCTCTATGGCAGCGTTCAGGGCAAGCAAGTTCGTCTGATCCGCAATAGAGCCTATAACATCCACGAACGATTGAATTTGCTTGGCTCTCTCCGCGAGCTCGCTCACCACATTTGACGCCTTGAGCGCCCCATCTGCAACATTTACAGAGGCAGCGACGGCGTTCTGGACAGCTCTTATTCCATCTTCCCCTGCCCCTCGAGCCATTTCTACTTCCTCGGTCACTTCTTGGCTCCTCTGGGCAGCCGTCTGAGCCCCGGCGGCTACCTCCTCCACAGAGGCGTTTATCTCCTCCACTCCGGCGGCCAAGTTTTCCACCTGAGCAGCCATAGCCTCTGCGCTCGATTTAACCTCTTGAAGGTTGGCGCTCGTCTCCTCGCTCGAGGCCGAGAAGTTCTCAGCCGACTCTGCCACTCTCAGGCTAACGCCGGAGACCTCCTTCAGAGCTTCGGAGAAGCGCTCGAGGAGATAATCGAGGGAGCGACTCACATCACCCGTTTCATCTCTGCTCTTGGAATTGCCCCTCGCCGTGAGATCCAACTCTTCCGCTATGTTTTGGACGCTTGTTACGAGTTTCTTCAAAGGCTTAGTTATGGAGCCGGCCACCAAGAACCCAAGGATCAGCGCGACGGCGGCGGCAATGGCCATAGCGATGGTAGAAGTCTTTATCGCCTCGTTCAAGCGAGAAGTTGCGTTGCTGGAGATCGTATCGAGGCCGATCTGAGAGAAGGAAAATATCTCGCCCAGCCTCTGTGAGAGGGCGTTAGTGGAGAGATAAATGCCGTCAATTTTCTTCGAGACCTCTTCTCTCGGCGCTTCGTTGCGGAAAAGCTCAATCACCTCTCTGACGCCAACGCTCCACTCGGCAAATGTTTTAGCCGTTTCATCCCATCTCGCCTTATTGCCCTCGATCGCAGTGACCTCTTCGTAGCCGCTTATAGCCCTTTCGAGGTTCTGTAACATCGACTCCATAATGAGCGCCTGGCCCGACCATATCACCTCCGGGCTGTTAAAGGTGCTGTACATGGAGGTCAACAGACCGGAAGCGCCGACATTGACCTCGGCAGCCTTGCTTATCTCCATTCCCCCGCCATAAAGCTCTTCAATGGCTTTCTCTTGCCCTTTTAAGGCAGTTATAAGGTACCACCCGGTGGCAGCGTTGATGGCCACGAGCAACAGCACCAAAAGGAACAACCTGCTTCTGAGCCTGAGCGATCTAAAAAAAGACAACGTATTTACCCCCTTCGCATCGATCTTTAAAGCATAAACGCCTCATTCATCCGATCTCGAAAGCTGCCGCTTCTTCGCTTGATATTATCACAAATCATAGCGAGGGGGCATGTCCCGCTCTATTTTGCACAGGCAGCAGCATGTATGGAGCAGCAAACAAATAAGCGGTCTGGGCCGAAAATCCCTCATCTACATCCCTCACGCCGTAAGCATCAAGATCTTCCCCGACGGCATATACGGGCGTGCCATAACGTTTGACGTAGCGCTGCACCATCTTCACCGAAAGCAAACCCAACCTCTCGGGCTTACACTCGCG
>Ga0116179_1003937_pt1 | contig 10087 bp, 6 predicted proteins | sample AD_UKC071_MetaG_FD_89751 | JGI IMG/M metagenome (GOLD analysis project Ga0116179, IMG submission 89751) | Active sludge microbial communities of municipal wastewater-treating anaerobic digesters from USA - AD_UKC071_MetaG | ecosystem: Engineered > Bioreactor > Anaerobic > Digestate | place: USA...
AAAAGTTGTTAAAAATAAGATTGCTCCTCCATTTAAGACAGCCGCAGTTGATATGATGTATGGTGAAGGTGTTTCTCATGAAGGTGAGTTAGTAGATTTAGGTGCTGAGATTGATGTTTTAGATAAATCTGGTGCTTGGTATGCTTACAATGGTGAAAAAATTGGTCAAGGTAGAGAAAATACGAAGATTTATTTAAAGAATAATCCTGAAGTTGCTGCTGAGATTGAAGAAAAGATAAGAGAACATTTTAATATATAGGAAATTTATATTTCCTTTTTTTATGCCAAAAATTATCATATTGTAAAAGTTATGTTTATAAACTATAATTTAATTATAGATATTTACCCATATGTGGGTTTTCTATAAAGATGGAGGATTATATGTATAATATGGTACCAGAAATGAATCCTATTATATTTCTTCTAATCGGTCTTGTGTTAGGAATTGCTGGTACACTTGTAATAGTAATTATTACAGGTTTCGGTGCTGGTAAAAAAGCAGAAAAAACTATTAATGAAGCTAAGAAAGAAGCAGGGAAACTAAGAAGAGATTCTCTTGCTGATTTGAAAGAAGAAAGTTTTAAATTAAAACAAACTGTTGATAAAGAAATTAAAGAAAAGAAAAATGAGTTAGCTGATAGCGAGGATAGATTATTAAAGAGAGAAAAATCTTTAGATAATCGTGAAGAATTACTTCAAAATCGTGATGCTATGCTTGATCAAAAAAATGAAAATTTAACTGCTTTACAAAAACAAGTCCAAGAAAAAGATAATATGATGGACGATCTTCTAAAAAAGGAAATGGAGAAATTAGAAAGTATTGCTAAGTTCTCTAAGACTCAAGCTCATGATTTAATCATGCAAAGAGTTGAAAGTGATATGGATGTTGAGATTGCTCAATATGTAAAAGATGAAATGGCTGAAGCTAAGCTTGAAGTTGATAATAAAGCTAAAGATATGTTAGTTTCATCTATGAATAAATATTCTAATGATGTAGTTAATGTTCAAACAACATCAACTATTGCTTTACCTAGTGATGATATGAAAGGTAGATTAATTGGTCGTGAGGGTAGAAATATTCGTACAATCGAAGCTGTTACTGGTGTTGATTTAATTATTGATGATACACCTGAAGCTATAACAATATCTTCATTTGATCCATTTAGAAGAGAAATTGCTAAATTAACTATTGAAACATTATTGAAGGATGGAAGAATTCATCCAACAAGAATTGAAGAGATTTATGATAAAACTTGTAAAGATATGAACCAAAGAGTTATGGAACTTGGTAAAGAAACTGTTTATGAGTTAGGTTTATCTAAATTTGATCCTGAGTTAGTTAATTATATTGGTAAATTAAATTTCCGTACTAGCTATGGTCAAAATGCATTACAACATTCTAAAGAAGTTGCTTATTTAGCTGGTATAATGGCTGGTGAGTTAGGAGAAAATGTTAATTTAGCTAAACGTGCTGGTTTATTACATGATATAGGTAAATCAATTGATTTTGAAACTGAAGGATCTCATGTAGAAATTGGTGTAAATTTAGCTAAAAAATATCATGAAGATGATGTAGTTATTAATTCAATTGCATCTCATCATGGCGATGAACCTCAGAAGAGTGTTATTGCTGTATTAGTACAAATTGCTGATTCATTGTCAGCTGCTAGACCTGGTGCTAGAAATGATTCAATGGAGAAGTACGTTGAAAGATTAGAGAAACTTGAAACTATTGGTAACTCATTTGCTGGTGTTGATAAATGCTATGCAATGCAAGCTGGTAGAGAAGTTAGAGTTATTGTTAAACCTGAAGAAGTTGATGATCTTAAGAGTATTAAGATTGCTCATGATATGAAGAATAAGATTGAAGCTGAATTACAATATCCAGGTACAATTAAAATTACAGTTATAAGGGAAACAAGAGCCCAAGAAGAAGCTAAATAGCTTCTTTTTCTTTACACTTAAAAAAATTTATAGGCACCCAATTTAGATAATGGTGTTAAACTTATAAAGTGAGGTAAGAATTTATGAATAAAAGAATTAAAATGAGTATTATAGTTTTATCGTTACTATTAATAGTAATGAGTGTTGGTTATGCATCATATTCAATGGTCCTTTATATATCAGGTTCATCTGCTGTGCAAACTGCTAATTGGTCAGTTATATTTGATACTATCGGAAATGGTATAGTTGATACTAATTATACGATGGCAACTCCTAGTCAAAGTCCAGTTATCGATTCAAGTAAACATAATATCAACTTTGCTGTTGATTTAAAAGTTAGTCAAATGTATCAATTTACAGTTGATGTGAAGAATGAGGGAACAATGGATGCCTCATTAGATAGTTTCTCAATTACAGTTGATGGTACAACTTATAATACCAATACTTGGAGTAATAATTATTTAAATTATGAAACAATTTGGTCTGATACTGGTGATTCATTTGGTAAGGGTGATATAATTCCTGCTGGTGTATCAAGAAATATTACAGTTACAGTTAAATATAGTCAACCAACAAACTCTGCTGATTTACCTTCTAGTGATGAAAATCATACATTTGGTTTAAATCTAAATTGGGTACAAAATAATTATTTAACTACAACAACTACAACAACTACTACTGGTGCTAAGAATTAAAAAATAAGCAATAGATTAACTATTGCTTTTTATTTCTTCATATTCTCTTGTAATAAATTCATCAGTCATGCCAGCAATGTAATCAATTACTTTTCTGACGTCGGTTGTATTATTTAAATAGTTTTCGGTCATATTATTTAAAAATATTTTATAAATATTACTATCTTTATTATTATCTTTAATTTGTTTTAGATAGTAGTTAAATACTTTGTTGAACATTTCTTTTATATATTCTTTTTCATTTTTGGTATTAGCTTTGTCATAAATATATTTATAATTAAACTTTTTTAAGTCTTTAATAGCTTGGTAGATGTTTTTTGACATGGTAATATATGGTTTTCCTATAGAACTTTTTATAATATCTTCTGTTATAGTTCCAACTATATCGTGATTGTTGTTACCTAATATTTCTTGAATGCTAGGTGGGATATCTTTTTTATCAAATACTCCTAGACTAATAGCATCCTCAATATCTCTTCCAAGATAACCAATTATATCTGATATACGAACAACACACCCTTCAAGGGTCATTGGTCTAAGGAATGATGCATAGTTTGAATCTTCATAACACATATTATAGTCATGAATAAAATCATCAGCATTTTTTTTGATTGGGTAATATTTATCTTGTAAAAATTCCCCGTTATGGCAAAGAATGCCATCAAGTGTTTGAATCGTTAAGTTTTTCCCGTTGCCATTATCTTCTAGCACCATTAGATCTCTTACCGATTCAACATTGTGCATGAAATTTCCTTCACCATTATTAAGAGATATTTCATTTAAATATTTTTCACCTAAGTGTCCAAAGGGAACATGTCCTATGTCGTGTCCTAAGGCTTGAGCTTCAATTAAATCTTCATTTAGTGATAGGGCTCTTCCAATGGTTCTAGCTATTTTACTAACTAATTGAACGTGAATAATTCTTTTAGATATATTATCATTAGTCTTATTAGAAAATACTTGAGTTTTATCAATGTATCTTGTATACGATAAAGAATAAATAATACGATCTGTATCACGGAAGTAATTAGGTCTTATGTCATCGGTTAAATTACCAAATAAACGTATAGCGTCTTCATTTCTACAGGCATATGGAGATAAATTATCTTCTCTTTGAAGCATTATTTGTTTTATTGAGTTTTCATTCATATTCATTCTTCTTTCAAGATAATTATATCATATTATTTACACTCAATTTTATTTTTGCTATAATTCATGATAGAGAATAAGAAGGTATGTGTGTATGAAACAAGTAGTTGATTTAATTAACGAGAAATTAAGATCTATCATTGAAGAAATAACTAAAAATCGTGATAAATCTGAAAAAGAGTTAAATGATATAAAAGAAGAAATGGATAAAGAAGTTGCTTTAGCCAATGAATATAAAGAAAAAGTAGAATCATCTAAAGAAACTATTAATACTTTGGAAGAAGAAATTGATAAACTTAAGAATGATTTAAATGATCTTGAAGTTAAATTTGGCAATGGCGATTTCAAAGATTTGCTTGCTGCTGGTAATAAAGAGATTAATGGACATATTATTAATCGTAATACACGTATCCAAGATGAAAGTAATAAAATAAAACAATTACAGGCGGAAGCTTTAAAATTAAAACAGGTATTAGTCGATTTAAAAGATAAGAAGACTAATCTTGAAGATGTGGTTAGCAATTATAATATTGCTTTAAAGTATTATGATACTAGATTAGGTGAAGTAATGCTTTATGCTAGTAAAAACGCTGAAAATTTAGATAAGTTTGATGAAGTTAAAACTGAAGAAAAGGCACCTGTTGCTAGTGAATTAATTATTGATACTAAAGATTATTCTAATATTGATGTTGATAAAATAGTTGATGATAAAGTATTCGATGAAATAGATAATATTGATAATGAAGTTGAACCTTCTCAAGAAGATATTGAAAAGGCTTTGAATGATGCTTTGAATGAAGAAAAAATAGTTAATAGTAAACCTTTATCTGAAACTCAATTATTAGATGATGCTATTAGTAAAGCTAATGAAATTATTAATAATGAGAAAAAAGAGGCAGTAGCTGAAGAAAAAGAAGAAAAGGTTGAAGACAAGGTAGAAGAAGAACACAATGACGATGAAATAAATCCTTCTCCTGAGGAAACTATTAAGGTTCTTGAAAATCCAAGTGATGAACCTATTATTAGTAAGGAAGTTGAAGAACCTTTTAATATTGTTGAAAACGATGATGTTATAAACATTAATGTACCTGATGAGATAACTACTGGTGTTGAAGAGAAACATGATGATGAAATAGAAGAACATGACACTGAGCAAAAAGAAGAACATGACACTGAGCAAGAAGAAGTACATGACACTAAGCAAGAAGAAGTACATGATGCAGAACAAGTAAATACTATAGTTGATACGATGAGCTCTGATGTTAAAGAGTTAGGATTAGAACCCGATAAATTTAAGGCTGGTGCTTTAGATAAAATCAAAGTAGCATTTAATAAAGAAAATGCTAGAAATGTTATTGATGTATTAAAGAAGCATAATATAGATATTGATAATATTTATGATAAACCTAGTGTATTGGTATCAATTACTTCTACTGATTTAAATCATATATTGGAATTATTAGAACAAACTGGTGCTTCACATGATACTATTAATTATGTTTTTGATGATTTAGATAAAATTAATATTCATGATTTAGAAGGTAGTGCAATTGAAACAAAGTCATTGATTACTTTATTACATGATTGTGTTACCGATATAGATAAAAATGATATAAGCGATGCTTTAAATTTAAATTATGATCAAGTAATGAAATTAAAAGAATCTGCTGGTGATGATGACTATGATACGATGTGTATGTTTAATGATGTTGTAGTTGCTAATTACAATGAATTAAAGAAATATAAGGTCAATAATTTAAATGATTGTATTGTAAATCATCCTCATAGATTCTTATATAATCCAGATATATTTAAAGATATATTGGATAAATATGATCCTGAAGATTTAGTAAGATGCATTGAGAAAAATAGTGCTGTTATTGATAAATTATAAAGTGTAGAGATACACTTTTTTATTACGTTAATATGATGTAAAATGCTTCGCAAATGTTTAAAATGGTAATGTATCTTTGTTATAATTTAATTATAAAACTAAAAGGAGGTATAAAAGTGAAGAAAATTATTAATAATATTTGTAATAAATTATGTGTTTATCTTATGATTTCATTAGTTATATTCAGTAGTTTTTTTTCTTATGTACCTTTTATATTAGCTGATGGAGTTACGGGTGTTACGACATCTGATTTAAATATTAGATCTGGCCCTGGAACTAATAATTCGATTATTGGTTATATTCCTAATAGTGGGATAGCTATTTCTTTATTAAGTACTTCAACATATGCTGGAGATGGTTGCTTGTCAGGTTGGTTAAATATTTCTTATAATGGTACTAATGGATATGTATGTTCTAAATATGTTACTGTTAATGGCCAAGCTTCTAATGGTAGACCTTGGACTAGCCCTAGAAAGGCTATATATGGTGGAGCAGCATTTAATTCAAGCGGTTATATTTCTAAAGGACAAAATACAATGTATTTACAAAAGTATAATGTTAGTCCTTGCTCTTCTTATAAAATTTATAACCATCAATATATGGCTAATTTGGCTGCACCAATGAATCAAGCAAGTACTGAATATAAAATTTATAATTCTAATGGCTTGTTGAGTTTGCCTTTACATTTTATTATTCCGGTTTATCAAAATATGCCTGCTTACACATCACATCCAGTTGCTGGGGTGGAAACTGGTGGACAGAGTGAAGTAACTGATCAATCTTTTGAGGACGCTTTGAATGCTCAAGGATTTGATGAAACTTATAAGAGATGGTTAAGATCTATTCATAATTCATATCCTAATTGGACGTTTGAAGCTTTATATACAGGTTTGGATTTTGAGACAGCTGTTGTTAACGAACAGGCTTCTTCATCTATTTCTAGTGTTTGTACTAAATGCCGTGATTCTTCTAATACTGTAACCGAATCTGGTTGGTATGTTGCTAATACTCAAACAGTTGAATATTTCTTAGATCCACGTAATTTTATGGAAGTTGATAGTATTTTAATGTATGAGGATTTGGGCTTTAGTGATTATTATACTCAAGATATGGTTCAAAGTGCTTTAAATGGTACATTTATGGCAGGTAACGATGCTTTAGAAAATATTAGTTATGCAAGTATCTTCTATAATGCAGGTAAGACATATAATATTAGTCCAATTTATTTAGTAGCTTTATCAAGGCAAGAGGTTAATTCTAGTATATCATCTGCTACTAATGGTGCTGAATTTGAATATAAGGGTATTACTTACTCAGGATTCTATAATTTCTTTAATATTGGAGCTTATTCAAGTGAGGAAAATCCAAGTAAGGCTGGACTAGTTTATGCATCTGAAGGTACAACGCCTAATTCAAGTGGTGTTTATACCGGTAATATTGGAGGAGATCCTAATATTAGTTCGGCAAGTTCTGGTTCATCAACATGTAAAACTAATAAAGATGGAAATAGTGGAAGCAATTCTGGCGGCGGTGACTCAGGAAATAATTCCGGTAATAATTCTGATACATCAAGTTTAAGTTCTCAATTAAGTAGCTTAGGTTTAAATCAAAAAAGTGGGTATGTAACTAACTTTACTATAGGACAAACTGTTGGATCATTATCAAATGTATCTGTAAGTGGTAAGTCATCTGGGGATGTAATAGCTACAGGAGATTCAATTACTTTTGCAAGTGGGACAACTTTAACAGCTGTAATTTATGGTGATTTAACCGGAGATGGTGCTGTTAATTCAGCTGATTTACTTGCTATGCGTTTACATTTACTTGGAACATCAACATTAAGTGGTGCGTTGTTTGAAGCATCTCATGTAAAAACATCGAGTGGTACGATTAATTCAGCCGATTTATTACAATTAAGACAACAATTACTTGGAACATCAACGATTAATCAATCATAGGAGGAAAAATGAAAAAAATTAGTTTATTTATTACATTAATATTATCTATTTTTGCAATGGGTACAGTTAATGCTGCAGCAAGTTATTCATTGTCATCATCGTCATCAACAATTACAAATGGTAGTAAAGTAGTATTTACTGTTAAACTTTATAATACGGCGGCTTGGTCAATTAAAGGTTCTTCATCTGGAGCTACATCTGGTTGTTCTATTTCATCTGCTGATTCAACATCTGATGGAAAAGATAGTACTAAGGTATTAACTGCAACTTGTGTTGCAACTGATATTGGGCAAATAGGATTTACTGTTTCTGGAGATATTACAAGTGCTTCAAGCGGAACAGTTAAGGTATCTAAATCAGTATCTGTTAATGTTACTAAAGCAAGAGATCCAGATTCTAATAATTATCTCGGCTCACTTGTGGTTTCCGGTTATGATTTAACTCCTGATTTCTCTAAAGATACATCTGAGTATTCGGTTACTGTTCCTTCATCTGTTAACTCTGTAACTATTGATGCAACGGCTGCATCTCAATATGCAGACATTGTTGGAACTGGAAGTTTTGATGTGTCTGAGGGTTTAAATGCCTTAAAGGTTACGGTTACTTCTGAAACTGGAGTTCAAAGGGTTTATACTGTTAATGTTACAGTTGAAGATTTAAATCCGATTAATATAACAATTGATGGTAAGAGTTATTCAATTATGAAAAATCTTAAAACAGTTGTAGCACCTGAAGGTTTTACAGCTTCTACAATTACAATTAATGATATAGAAGTTCCTGATTTAGTTAATGAATCTTTAGGTATTACATTGGTTGGAGTAAGAGATGAGTCAGGTAATGTATTCCTTGCTTTATATAAAGACGGAACATATACTTTGTTTAATCAAAATGAATCAACTGGATTAATTCTTTATATTTTAAAAATAAGTGATGTATTAGATGGATTTACTAAATCTAGTGTAACTATTAATGGAGATTCATATGATTCGTTAGTTCTTAACTTAAATAATAGTTTAGTATTAGTTTATGCAGAAAATATGGAAACTGGTGTTGCCAATTATTATGTTTATGATAGTAGCAATAATACGTTTACTTTATATGATTCATCTATCTTGGGTATGTATGCTGGTAAGTTGAAGCAATATAAATATGTTATATTTGGATTGGGAATATTAAGTGTTTTATTATTCTTACTTAACATTGTAAGTGTTATATCTGGAAGAAAGCATAAGAAAAATAAGCATGAAGTAAATCCTATCAAGCCTGTTACTAGTATTAATGAAATTGGTGATGAGGAAATAGAACATGCTGAATCAACTATGGAAGAAGAAAGAATAAAGAACATCGAGGATGAAGAAAATCATGAGGAAATACCTGATGATTATCAGGAACTAGAAGAAGAATCTGATGACGTTAAGGTTAATGAAATTAGTCCCCGTGAACAAAAGAAAATAGAAAAAGAAGAACAAAAGAGAATAAAATTAGAAGCTAAAAGAGATAAGAAGAATAAAAGATTAGAAGAAAAGGCTAGAAATGACTTTGATTTCTAGTCTTTTTTAGTATTTAAATGTTATAATAAATTTGGTGATTAGTATGAAGAAAATGGTTTTAATTGATGGTAATAACTTAATGTTTAGAAGTTATTTTGCTACAGCCTATACAGGTAATTTAATGAAGAACTCTAAAGGTTTAGTTACAAATGCTTTGTATGGTTTTGCTAATATGGTTAATAAAGTAATTAAAGAAGAAAATCCTTCATATATTTTAGTTGCTTTTGATAAAGGCAAGAGTTTTAGACGTGAAGAATATAAAGATTATAAAGCTGGTCGTAATGAAACACCTGATGATTTACGTACTCAGATGCCAATTGCACGTGAAATGCTTGATGCTATGGGTATTAAGTATTTTGAAACAGATAATTATGAAGCTGATGATATTGTTGGAACTGTTTCTAAATGGTGTGAAGTTGATCCTGAATGGGATGCTTTATTGGTTACATCTGATCATGATTATCTTCAATTAATTGGTGATGGTGTTGATATTAAATTATTGCAAACTAAGGGATTCGTTAAATATAATCGAGATACATTTAAGGAAGCCTATGGAATTAATCCTCCTGAAGTAACAGATTTAAAAGGATTGATGGGTGATTCATCTGATAATATACCTGGGGTTCCTGGTGTTGGTGAAAAAACAGCATTAAAACTATTACAGGAATATAAAACACTTGATGGAGTATATCAAAATATTGATTCTATTAAAGGGAAGTTAAAAGAAAAATTAGTTGATAATAAAGATCTTGCATATTTTAGTAAAAAACTTGCTACGATTTATATAAATGTTCCAATTCCTTTTGCTTTAGAGGATTGTAAATATGAAGGACCAACTGATAAATTGGATGATTTTTATTATGATTTGGAATTTTATTCTCTAATGAATAGTCATAA
>Ga0116179_1003940_pt1 | contig 10080 bp, 7 predicted proteins | sample AD_UKC071_MetaG_FD_89751 | JGI IMG/M metagenome (GOLD analysis project Ga0116179, IMG submission 89751) | Active sludge microbial communities of municipal wastewater-treating anaerobic digesters from USA - AD_UKC071_MetaG | ecosystem: Engineered > Bioreactor > Anaerobic > Digestate | place: USA...
GATCTTCTGCCGCACGCGGCCGGTCAGCGGGTCCAGCAGGCTGAGTGTCTCGATCTCGTCGTCGAACAGCTCCACCCGCAGCGCCAGCTCGGAATGCTCGGCCGGGAAGATGTCGATGGTGTCGCCGCGCACGCGGAAGGTGCCCCGCCCGAAGTCCACGTCGTTGCGGCTGTACTGCATGCGGATCAGCTGGGCGATCACGTCGCGCTGGCCCGCCTTGTCGCCCACCCGCGTGATGAACCGCATCTGCGTGTAGTCCTCGGGCTTGCCGATGCCGTAGATGGCGCTGACGGTGGCCACGATCACCGTGTCGCGGCGCTCCAGCACGCTCTTGGTGGCACTCAGACGCATCTGCTCGATGTGCTCGTTGATTGAACTGTCCTTCTCGATGAACAGGTCGCGCTGCGGCACATAGGCCTCGGGCTGGTAGTAGTCGTAGTAGCTGACGAAGTACTCCACCGCGTTCTTCGGAAAGAACTCGCGGAACTCGGCGTAAAGCTGCGCAGCCAGGGTCTTGTTCGGCGCGAAGACGATGGCCGGCCGGCCGGCGCGGGCGATCACGTTGGCCATGGTGAAGGTCTTGCCCGAGCCTGTCACGCCCAGCAGCGTCTGGTAGGCCAGGCCGTCGTCGATGCCTTCGACCAACTGGGCGATGGCCTGCGGCTGGTCACCCGCCGGCGGGTAGGGCTGGAACAGCTGGAACGGCGAGTCGGGAAAGCTGACGAACTCACCATGCGCGGGCGCGGCGGCGCCGTCATCGGGCTGTTCGGACAGGGGCGGCAGGGCGGCAAGGTCCGTCATGCGGGATTCCTCTCTTGGCAGGGCAGTCACTTGACGTGATGCCCCCTAAAATCTCGGGTTTCGTGCAGGCCGCAGTCAGCCGGCAACCCGCAGCGATCAACCCGACAGGGTAGCGCAGCCGGCGAATTCCGTCCGGCAGCACCGGCCGCCCGCGCACGACACCCGCACCGCCCCTCCAGGAACCACCCATGTCGCTTTTCTCCGCCGTCGAACTCGCCCCGCGTGACCCCATCCTGGGCCTGAACGAGCAGTTCAACGCCGATCCGAACCCCGCCAAGGTCAACCTGGGCGTGGGCGTGTACTTCGACGACGCCGGCAAGCTGCCGCTGCTGGCCTGCGTGAAGGCCGCCGAGCAGCAGCTGACCGACGCCGCCAAGCCGCGCGGCTACCTGCCCATCGACGGCATTGCCGCCTACGACAAGGCGGTGCAGGGCCTGGTGTTCGGCAGCTTCGCCGACGGGCAAGCCGTGCTGGCGGCCGGCCGCGTGGCCACGGTGCAGGCCCTGGGCGGCACCGGCGGCCTGAAGGTCGGTGCCGACTTCCTCAAGAAGCTGAACCCCGGCGCCAAGGTGCTGATCAGCGACCCGAGCTGGGAGAACCACCGTGCGCTGTTCACCAACGCCGGCTTCCCGGTCGAGACCCACCGCTACTACGACGCGGCACGGGCCACGCAAGTGGCCCCTGACGGGTCCACGGGCGGCGTCGACTTCGCCGGCATGCTGGCCGACCTGGACGCCGCGCCCGCCGGCACCATCGTCGTGCTGCATGCCTGCTGCCACAACCCGACCGGCTACGACATCAGCAGCGCCCAGTGGGACCAGGTCATCGCCACCCTCAAGGCCCGCGGCCTGGTGCCCTTCCTGGACATGGCCTACCAGGGCTTCGGCGACGGCATCGCCGAGGACGGCGCGGTGATCCGCCAGTTCCTGGCCGCCGGTGTCGAGAGCTTCTTCGTCGCCACCAGCTTCAGCAAGAGCTTCAGCCTTTATGGCGAGCGCGTCGGCGCGCTCAGCGTGGTCTGCGCCAGCAAGGACGAATGCACCCGCGTGCTGTCGCAGCTGAAGATCGCCATCCGCACCAACTACAGCAACCCGCCCACCCACGGTGCCCAGGTGGTGGCCACGGTGCTCGACACCCCGGCGCTGCGCGCGCAGTGGGAAGACGAACTCGCCGGCATGCGCCAGCGCATCAAGCAGATGCGCACCCTGCTGGCGGAGAAGCTGGTTGCTGCGGGCGTGAAGCAGGACTTCAGCTTCATCACCCGGCAGCGCGGCATGTTCAGCTACTCGGGCCTGAGCAAGCCGCAGATGGAGCGTCTGCGCAACGAATTCGGCGTCTACGGCGTCGACTCGGGCCGCATCTGCGTGGCCGCGCTGAACACCCGCAACATCGACGGCGTGGTCGCCGCGATCGCAGCGGTGGTCTGAGGCAGGCTTCGGCTCCGCTCAGCCAGTGGAGACCGTGACCAACGCCCGGCCCAGCCGGGCGTTTTCGCTTCTGGCCCCGGCGTTCATGTCACCTCCATGACACCTTGGGGATTTGCTGGTTCGTTTTCCGTGTTTTCACGGAAGCAGTTGCGTCTGTTGCGATGCAACATTGCACGAAGAAGCGCATAATTGCTGCACTGCACAAAAATCAACCGATTGTCAGTCTCGATTCAGCACAGCCGTCTCAAGATTGACCTTGGTCACCCCAAGCGCCCTTCCACGGAGTCCCGCCCATGCTTTATCAGCTGTATGAAACCCAACGTGCGCTGATGGCGCCGTTCTCCGAATTCGCCAGCGCCACGGCCAAGCTCTACAACCACCCGCTGTCGCCGTTCAGCCACACGCCGCTGGCCCAGCGCGTGTCCGCCGGCTTCGACCTGGCGCACCGCCTGGCCAAGGAGTACGAGAAGCCCGAGTTCGGCATCCGCACCGTGCCCGTCAACGGCGTGGAAGTGGCGGTGCAGGAGCAGGTGCCCATCACCAAGCCCTTCTGCCGGCTGCTGCGCTTCAAGCGCTTCTCCGACAACCCCGCGGTGCTGCAGGCCATGAAGAACCAGCCCACCGTGCTGGTCGTCGCCCCGCTGTCGGGCCACCACAGCACCCTGCTGCGCGACACCGTCAAGACCCTGCTGCGCGACCACAAGGTCCTGATCACCGACTGGACCGACGCCCGCACCGTGCCGGCCGAGGAAGGCCCGTTCCACCTGCACGACTACATCGAATACGTGCAGGAGTTCATCCGCTTCGTCGGCCCCGAGGTGAACGTGATCTCGGTCTGCCAGCCCACGGTGCCGGTGCTGGCGGCGGTGTCGCTGCTGGCCACGCATGGTGAATTCACCCCGCGCACGCTGACGATGATGGGCGGCCCCATCGACGCCCGCAAGTCGCCCACGGCGGTGAACAACCTGGCGATGAACAAGAGCTTCGAGTGGTTCGAGAACAACGTGATCTACCGCGTTCCGAGCAACTTCCCCGGCGCGGGCCGCCGCGTGTATCCGGGCTTCCTGCAGCACACCGGCTTCGTGGCGATGAACCCCGACCGGCACCTGACCGCCCACTACGACTACTTCCTGGACCTGATCCGCGGCGACGACGAGTCGACCGAGCAGCACCGCCAGTTCTACGACGAGTACAACGCCGTGCTCGACATGCCGGCCGAGTACTACCTGGAGACGATCAAGACCGTGTTCCAGGACTTCGCCCTGGTCAACGGCACCTGGAACGTCAAGGGCACCCTGGTGCGTCCTCAGGACATCACCACCAGCGCGCTGCTGACGGTGGAGGGCGAGCTCGACGACATCTCCGGCTCGGGCCAGACGCAGGCCGCGCACGGGCTGTGCACCGGCATTCCCGACGACCGCAAGACCCACTACGAGCTGAAGGGCGCCGGCCACTACGGCATCTTCTCGGGCCGCCGCTGGCGCGACATCGCCTACCCGGTGGTGCGCGACTTCATCCGCAGCCACAACCCGGCCGCCCTGCCCCCCGGTGACGTGCCTGCCCCGGCGCCCCAGGCCGACAGCCCGACCACCCCGGCCATGGCTGCGCCGGTCGTCGCCAGCGCGCAGGCCAGCGTGCCTGTCCGTGCCGCTGTGGTGAAGGCCCGCACGCCGCGCAAGGCCACCAAGCGCAACTGATCCGCCTGCACCACGCAATGCGGGGGACGACGGCATGGCCGTCGTCCCCCGTCGCACTTGTGCGCCCGGCCGGGCGACCCTGCGGCCCGGTGGGCGGCAGGCATCAGGGCATCAGCGCGGCCGCCGCCTTGATGGCCGCGCGCACGCGGCCATAGGTGCCGCAGCGGCAGACGTTCTCGATCGCGTCGATGTCGGCATCCGTGGGCGTGCGGGTGCGGCGCAGCAGGTCGGCAGCGGCCATGATCTGGCCAGGCTGGCAGAAGCCGCACTGGGCCACGTCCATGTCCAGCCACACCTTCTGCACGATGTGCAGGCCATCGACCGCCTTGCCGGCAGCCACGGCGGTGTCGGCCAGGCCTTCAATGGTGGTGATGGACTGGCCGCGCACCGCGGCCACCGGGATCGAGCACATCGTCGCGGCCTTGCCGTTGACGTGGCAGGTGCAGGCCTTGCACACGTTGATGCCGCAGCCGTACTTGGGGCCGGTGATGCCGAGCTTGTCGCGCAGCACCCACAGCGTGGCCATGTCGTCCGGGGCATCGACACTGACGGGCTTGCCGTTGACGGTGAAATTCTGGGCAGGCATGGGCGGCTCCTCAGACCGGGATGGGATTGACGACGGGATCGGGCAGCCTGCCCGGCGGGAATGGCGTGAAGTCGACCGGGAAGTACAGCGGGAACTTGCGCGGCTTCAGCCCGGTGGCCCGGGCCCAGGCATTGGCGATGGCGCCGCTGCAGGCGGCCATGCCGACCTCGCCCAGCCCGCCGATCGGATCGCCCTTGTTCGGCAGGATGATCACCTTCACATCCTTCGGGTAGTGCTTGTTGCGGCCGTAGCGGTACTGCGAGAAGCTGCCTTCCAGCGGCAGCCCGTTCTGCACATGCAGGCCGGCCATCAGCACGATCGAGATGGACTCGGCCAGCGCGCCTTCCAGCTGCGCCTCGATGCCGCTGAGGTTCACCGGCTTGCCCACGTCGATGGCGATGGTGGCCCGCGTGACCACGGCCGGGCCGGTGCCGGCGACCTGGGCACGGCCGTCGACCTCGACGCACACCGCGACGTAGGACCGGGTCTCCTGGTGCACCGCGATGCCCTGGCCGAAGCCCTTGGGCATCACCTTGCCCCAGCCGGCTGCGGTCGCCACCGCCTGCAGCACCGCCTTCGCCCGATCCTGCCGCAGATTGGCCAGGCGAAAGGCCAGTGCGTCCTGGCCAAGCCTGGCGGCCATCTCGTCGACCATGATCTCCTCGACCATCCGCGTGGGCTGGATGTGCACCGACCGGTACGAGCCGGTGTTCATCGCGATCGGCGCCGGCTGCAGGGTGCGGGTGGCGACGCCGAAGTTGTAGGGCGCGCTGACCATGGTCTTGAACAGCGCTTCCTCCACAGCCAGGTTGCCCAGGCTCTGCTGCACCGTGGCAGGTGCCGAGGCGGCGGCGGCTGTCAGCAGTTCGCCGAAGCCATGGCGGGTGTCCAGGCGCGGGCTGGCGATGCGGTGCTCGAAGGCTGTCACCTGACCCAGCAGCAGGGTGGCCCGGGCCCGGTGGTACTGCTGCGGCCGGCCACGGCCGTGGCGCATGTCGTCCGCGCGGTGGTACAGCAGCTTGGCCGGCCGGCCGGTGAGCTTGCTGACCTGCACCGCCTGCTGCACCGGGTCCCAGAACAGGCGGCGGCCGAAGCTGCCGCCCGACGAGATCACATGCACCTTCACCGCGCTCACCGGCAGGCCCAGCGTGGCCGCCATGTCCTGCTGGGTGATGATGGGGCTCTGCAGGCCAGCCCAGATCTCGCAGCCCACGATCGCTCCGGCGGCATTGCGCCGCACGTCGGCAATGGCGCAGTCGACCTCCATCGGCGCGTGGCTCAGCGGCGCCATCTCGAATTCGCCCTCCACCGTCAGTGCGCCCAGGGGCGGCACCGCGAAGGGCAGCACCGACGCCTTGAGCTTGGCGTGGATCGTCGCGTTGCTCTCGCCATCGATCGTGCCCTTGCCCCAGACCACGTCCAGCGCGTTCACCGCCGTCCAGGCCTGTCCGAAGGTCTCGGCCATCACCGCCACGCCAGGCGGCGTGGGTGTGATGTTGCCGCCCGCCGGCAGCGCCACCACCGCCAGCACGCCCGGCATCGCCTGCACCGCCGCCTGGTTGCGGATCGACACCACCGTGCCCATCACCGTGGGCGGGCGCCGCACCATCGTCGGCCTGGCGCCGGACACTGCCAGGTCGAGCGTGAACTTCTTCTGGCCGGTGACGATGGCGCGGGCATCGATGCGGCCCTGGCGGGTGCCCACCACGGTGTTTTGGGCCGCCGGCTTGGGCAGCACGCCGGCGGGGATCGGCAGCGCGGCGGCGAGTGCCGTGAGCGAGCCGTACGACAGGGTCCGGCCCAGCGTGTCGACCACCATGCCGGCACGTGCCACCAGGCCCGCGGTGCCGACACCCCACTGCTGCGCCGCCGCGGCGATCAGGCGCAACCGCAGCGCGGCGGCCATGACCGGCAGCGCGGCATCGAACACCCGCACATTGGTGGAGCCACCGGTCAGCTGGTTGAAGACCAGTTCGGGCCGGGCATCCGACAGCGTCACGTCCACCTGGGCTGGTGCGACAGCCAGTTCCTCGGCCACCATCATCGCCGCGGCGGTGTCGAACCCCTGGCCCGATTCCATGCGCGGCAGCTCCAGTTTGACGCGGCCGTCGGTGGCCACCGACAGGCGGACCAGCGGCATCGTGGGCAGCGAGGTCTGCAGCACGGCATCACCCAGGTCGTAGTAGTCGACCGTGTCGGGCGGCGTCAGGGGCAGTGCCTGCGCGTCGCCGGTCAGTGCCAGGTTGGCCGCAAAGCCCGCCGCCACCGACGCCACCGGCGCCGACAGGGCGTAGGCCAGCAGGCTGCGCCGGCGCAGGCCGTCCGGGGCCAGGAACGTGCTGCCGTCCTGTGGGCAGCGTGTCGGGTCCGTCATGGGTGTCTCCAGTTGTCTCGGTCGCTGCGGATCGTGCCGACACGTCCGGACCATGGTTGTCGTTGCAATGACAATCGCGGCTGGGGTTTCCGACGGCATCCGATGTCCGTTGCGCCACGTAGCGCACCGCCACCGTGACCATGAACAAGCTCGAATCCATGCTCCGTGGCAGCCTGTGGGCCGCCAGCCTGCAACCCGACGAACTCGACCTCGTGCTCGAACATGCCTTCGAACGGTGGCTGCCGGTGGGTGGCTATGCGGTGCGCCGAGGCGAGCCTGCCGATTGCTGGATTGGCGTGATCGACGGCCTGGTGAAGATGTCGGTGTCGCAGCCCGACGGACGCGAATCCACCTTCACCGGCGTCACGCGCGGCGGCTGGGCCGGCGAAGGCACCCTGCTCAAGACCGGCCCCTGGCGCTACGACGGCGTGGCGGTGCGCGACACCCAGCTGGCCTGCGTGCCGCGCCATGTCTTCGAGCACCTGGTGGCCACCAGCCTGGGCTTCAACCGCTTCCTGCTGTCGCACCTCAACGCCCGTCTGAGCCTGTTCGTGGGCCTGGTCGAATACGACCGCCTGCTCGGGCCCGACGCCCGCGTGGCGCGCTGCCTGGCCAGCCTGTTCGACCCCGACCTGTACCCGAACGCCGGCTTGGTGGTGAATCTCAGCCAGGAGGAGATCGGCCTGCTTTCGGCGGTCTCCCGCCAGCGCACCAACCAGGCCCTGCATGCGCTGGAGCGCGCCGGACTGCTGCGGGTGGATTTCGGCAGCGTCACCGTGCTCGATCTGCCCGGCCTGCGCCGCTACAACGGGGAGGCGGCTGCGCGCAGCCGCCGATAATCCGCCGGTGAACGCCCCTGCCTCCGACTCGATGGCCAGCTTGGCCCGGTGCATCGACGCGGCGTTGCCGCAGACGCAGTGCACCCGCTGCGGCTACCCCGACTGCCGCCGCTACGCCCAGGCCATCGCCGACGGCAGCGCCGCCATCAACCGCTGCCCGCCCGGTGGCGCCGAGGGCATCGTGCGGCTGGCCGCCCTCACCCGCCAGCCGGTGCTGCCGCTGGACGACGCCTGCGGCGCCGAGGGCCCGCGCGGCGTGGCCGTCATCGACGAGGCCTGGTGCATCGGCTGCACGCTGTGCCTGGCGGCCTGCCCGGTCGACGCCATCCTGGGCGCGCACAAGCACATGCACACCGTGGTCGACGCCAGCTGCAACGGCTGCGAGCTGTGCATCCCGGTGTGCCCGGTCGACTGCATCTCGATGACGCCGGTGACCGGCAGCGCCACCGGCTGGCAGGCCTGGAGCCCGGCGCAGGCCGCCGAGTCGCAGCGCCGCTACCAGCAGCACCTGGCCCGCACCGCCCGCAGCGAGCAGGAGAACGCCCAGCGCCTGGCCATCAAGGCCGAGGCCAAGCTGGCCGACCTGCCGGCGCACAGCCGCCACACCGACCCGGACGTGCTGGACCGCAAGCGGGCGGTGATCGAGGCCGCGCTGGCCCGGGCGCGGGCCAAGGCCGCCGGAGCAGCATCCGAATGAGCACGGATCGACCGGTTCGGCGCATGGCAGCGGCCGACATCGACACCTTCTTCGCCACGCTGCGCGCCGCCAACCCGCGCCCGGCCAGCGAGCTGGAATACACCACCGTCTTCGAGCTGCTGGCCGCTGTGCTGCTGTCGGCCCAGGCCACCGACGTCAGCGTCAACAAGGCGACGCGCCGGCTGTTCCTGGTGGCGAACACGCCGCAGGCCCTGCTGGCGCTGGGCGAGGCGGCGGTGGCCGAGCACATCAAGACCATCGGCCTGTACCGCAACAAGGCCAAGCACCTGCTGCAGACCTGCCGCATCCTGGTCGACCAGCATGGCGGCCGGGTGCCACGCAGCCGCGCGGCGCTGGAAGCCCTGCCCGGCGTCGGCCGCAAGACGGCCAACGTGGTGCTCAACGTCGCCTTCGGCGAGCCGACCAACGCGGTGGACACGCATGTGTTCCGCGTCGGCAACCGCACCGGCCTGGCGCCGGGCAAGACGCCGCTGGCCGTCGAGCAGCAGCTCGATGTGCGGGTGCCACCCGCCTACCGGCAGGACGCGCACCACTGGCTGATCCTGCACGGCCGCTACGTCTGCACCGCCCGGGCGCCGAAGTGCGCCGCCTGCACGGTGCGGGCCCAGTGCGGCACCGGCCGCCGCCTGCCGACCGCCTGAGGCCCGGCCGGGCCGGTGTCGGCCCGCCTTGCCGCCCGGTTCGGGGCCCGCTGCCATCCCCCTGAGCGCCACCGGTCGTGAGATCGGTCGCGCCGCCGCAGGCCTTGCCGCCTGCCAGGCGCGGAACTGGGCGGGGTTTGGGTTAATTTTTATCATTTAGTCAGGCGGCAAACCACCCCCGTGTGCCGGGGTTCCGTCCAGCGTGCACCGGGGAACATCCCCTGGCACGGGCAGCCCTGCCCCGAGGCCGCTGTTCGCCACCGCCCCCACCCGCCACCCCGTCCCAGCGCACCGCGCTGCCGCCGCATGCCCGCCACCACCATGAGCACCAACCTCCGCCCGTTGCCGATCCCCGCCGCCAACCGTCGCCGCCTGCGGCGCCCGGCCCAGACCCTGGCTGCGCTGGCGGCACTGGCGGTGCCGGGGCGGTTGCGCCAGCCTGCAGCCCACGCCGGTGACCGATGCCGACCTGGGTGCCACCCACCAGGCCGACCGCAGCCGTGCCGCCGTCGACGTGCCGCCGCTGGCCGGCGCGCTGACGCTGGGGGAGGCCATCGCCCGGGCACTGAAGTTCAACCTGGAGCGCCGCGCGCGGCAGATGGAAGAAGTGATCGCCGGCCACGCACTGGCTGCCATCCAGCTGGACATGCTGCCGCGGCTGGTGGCCCAGGCGGGCGACCACAACCGGGATTCCGACCTGATCGTGCGCAGCCGCGATTCGGTGACCGGTGCGCCCTCGCTGGCGAATCCGTCGATCTCGTCGGACCGCAGCCAAACCGCCAGCAGCCTGGTCTTCAGCTGGAGCCTGCTGGAAGCCACCAACCAGGAGCTGGGCGCCGCCCGCATCGAGCTGCTGCAGCTGGTGAACCTGCCGCTGGCGGTGGACCTGAAGGTGAGCGAGCGCGGCGCGGCCCCCGGCCGGGCGATGCTCGACCTGCCGATCGACCGGCTGGAGCTGCTGGCCAGCACCCGCAAGGCCGACCACCGCGAGCAGGCC
>Ga0116179_1003946_pt1 | contig 10075 bp, 9 predicted proteins | sample AD_UKC071_MetaG_FD_89751 | JGI IMG/M metagenome (GOLD analysis project Ga0116179, IMG submission 89751) | Active sludge microbial communities of municipal wastewater-treating anaerobic digesters from USA - AD_UKC071_MetaG | ecosystem: Engineered > Bioreactor > Anaerobic > Digestate | place: USA...
GCCGTCGTGGGCGCCACGACGATGATCTTCTCGATCATCATGGGTCTGACCGACAAGCTGGACCCGGCCAAGGTGTCGAACCTCTCGCTGCTGCACGCTCCGTTCCTGCTCGGCTTGGTGATGGGCGGTGCGGTCATCTACTGGTTCACCGGCGCCTCGATCCAGGCCGTGACGACCGGCTCCTTCCGTGCCGTGGAGTTCATCAAGGACAACATCCGACTCGACGACTCGGTCACCAAGGCCTCAGTCGAGGACTCGCGCCGGGTCGTGGAGATCTGCACGCAGTACGCCCAGAAGGGCATGTTCAACATCTTCATGGGCATCTTCTTCTCCACGCTGGCCTTCGCGTTCGTCGAGCCGTACTTCTTCATCGGCTACCTGATCTCGATCGCGCTGTTCGGCCTGTACCAGGCGATCTTCATGGCCAACGCCGGCGGCGCTTGGGACAACGCCAAGAAGATCGTCGAGGTCGACCTGAGGGCGAAGGGTACGGACCTGCACGACGCCTCGATCGTCGGCGACACCGTCGGTGACCCGTTCAAGGACACCTCGTCGGTCGCCCTCAACCCGGTGATCAAGTTCACGACCCTGTTCGGCCTGCTGGCGGTCGAGCTGGCCGTCTCGACGGCCCGGACCAACCCGACCCTGGTCCACGTGATCGCCGCCGTGCTGTTCGCGGTGTCGGTGTACTTCGTCTACCAGTCGTTCTTCGGCATGCGGATCCCTGGCGACCTCAGCTCCGCCAAGCCCCTCGCCCCAGCTCTGCCGACGCCGACCGAGCGCCCGTCAGTCGTCACCGATGAGGCGACGGAGAACGTCCGGGTCTGAGACTGGCAAGCACGCTCAGCGGCCGGCCCCAGCGCGGGGTCGGCCGTTGTGCGTGCGGACGTCTTTCGTACACGACCCACGCGTCAGATTCGTGAATCACAGGATCGCGACGGATACTGGGCTGGCCACGACCACCCTGCAGGAGTCAGTCTCATGTCTTCCCACCCTCGCATGACCCGCACTCTCGCTTTCGTCATGGGCAGCCTGCTGCTCGTCGGCTGTGCGACCTCGAACGCGTCGACGCAGGTCTCCTCGGCGCCCCCCGCCGCACCGACCGCGCCGCAGACCACCGCGGTCACTCCGAGCCCGACGCCGACCACACCGCAGCCCGACCCAGTCACCCTCACCACGAGTGCTGCCGAGGGTGAGGTCGTGGCCGTGGATCACCGCTTCACCGTGAAGGCAGCGGGAGGCACCGTCGAGTCGGTCGCCCTCGCGTCGAACGACAAGCGCCCGGAGAAGCAGCAGGTCGCAGGCAAGCTCGCCGAGGACAAGCTGTCGTGGACCGCTGGGACCCTGCTCGAGCCAGGCGACACGTACACCGCCACGATCACCGCCGCCAACAAGGCCGGAGACCTGGTGACCCAGACCCGTACGTTCACCACCCAGGCCCTGACGCTCAAGCAGCAGGTGTACGTCAACCCGATCCCCGGTACGGGCTCCACCGTTGGTGTGGCCATGCCAGTGGTGGTCACCTTCGACACCCCGGTGGTCGACAAGGCATCGTTCGAGAAGAACATGACCGTCACCTCGACACCGGCCCAGAAGGGCTCCTGGCGCTGGCTGTCGAGCACCCAGGCGCGGTGGCGGCCCGAGGTGTACTGGCAGGCAGGCACGAAGGTCGACATCAACATCGATGTGAACGGTGTCTCCGCTGGCAACGGCCTGTACGGGCAGGAGTCGAGGACGGCCTCGTTCACCATCGGGCGGGCAGCCCAGATCTCGGTCAACCTGACCACCCACCAGCTCACCCAGACGGTGAGCGGGGCGGTGACGAGGACGATCCCGATCACGGGCGGCAAGCCGGGCTTCGAGACCCGGTCCGGCACCAAGGTGATCATGGAGCGGCTCGAGTCGGTCGACATGGACGCCGCCACCACCGGCGTGGGCCAGGACTCCCCCGAGTACTACAACCTCAAGGACGTCAAGTACGCCATGCGTGTGACCAACTCCGGAGAGTTCTTCCACGCCGCGCCCTGGTCGGTCGGCAGCCAGGGCAAGGCCAACGTGAGCCATGCCTGCGTCGGCATGACCACCGCCAATGCCCAGTGGCTGATGGCCAACTCCATCGTTGGTGACCCGGCCGTCTACACCGGCAGTGGTCGCAGCATGACCCTCGATAATGGCTGGGGCGACTGGAACCTGTCGTTCGCTGAGTACGCCAAAGGATCCGCACTGAAGTAGTGCACCCAGGACGGAGAACCATGCCGGACCAGACCGAGAACCAGGGCTCCCAGACGGGCGGCGTCTACAGCCTCCCTGGCCAGGAGTTCACCCGCGACTCGCGCTACATCCCGACGCGGATCCTGAAGAGCGTGCCCGAGGGCGCTGACGCCGTCCCGGTCGAGCCCGGCCGGTACCGTCTCGTCGCCGCCCGTGCCTGTCCCTGGGCCAACCGGGCAATCATCGTACGCCGACTCCTCGGCCTTGAGGACGCCCTCTCCCTCGGTCTCCCTGGCCCCACCCACGACGCCGACTCGTGGACCTTCGACCTCGACCCCGACGGTCTGGATCCCGTCCTCGGCATCCACCACCTGAAGGACGCGTACGAAAAGCGCTTCCCCGGCTACCTGCGGGGCATCACGGTGCCTGCGATCGTCGACGTGCCGAGCGGGGAGGTCGTGACGAACGACTTCGCTCAGATCACCCTTGACCTCTCCACCGAGTGGGTGGACTTCCACCGGCCCGGGGCGCCGGACCTGCTGCCCGATGCGGTCAGGGACGAGATGGATGAGCTGATGCAGGTCGTCTACACGGAGGTCAACAACGGCGTCTACCGTTGCGGCTTCGCCGGGACCCAGGAGGCCTACGACAAGGCATACGACCGGCTCTGGTCAGGCCTCGACACCCTTGAGGAGCGGCTGACCACACGACGGTTCCTGATGGGCGACTCGATCACTGAGGCTGATGTACGGCTGTTCACCACCCTGGTGCGCTTCGACCCCGTCTACCACGGCCACTTCAAGTGCAACCGGCAGACCCTCGCCTCGATGCCTGCGCTGTGGGCGTACGCACGTGACCTCTTCCAGACTCCCGGCTTTGGTGACACCGTCGACTTCCAGCAGATCAAGAGCCACTACTACGAGGTCCACCGCGACCTGAATCCGCACGGGATCGTGCCGAAGGGGCCGGACCTGGCTGGGTGGCTCACGCCCCACGGCCGTGAGCAGCTGGGCGGGCGCCCCTTCGGCGACGGCACTCCTCCCGAGCCCGTACGGGCGACAGAACGACCACCCCACACGCTCCTACCGACCTGACGGTGGTCAGCCGCCACATCGGGTCGGATCGCCAGATGGCAGGCCCAGCACCCGGCACAGTTCCGGGGTGACTTCTCGTCGCTGGAACCCGTCGTCGAGGTGGTTCTCGCCGCAGTTGTTCGGATAGACGAAGACCTCGTACGGCAGGCCCTCCACCCTGGTCCGCAGCACGGCCACCCGCTCCGGCGGGAAGGGGCTGATGCAGCGAGGCCGCTCGGGCGGTGCAGCCACCATCGCCACGACCAGGTCGACCCGCTGCCCGTCGTAGAGAATCTCCGAGCTGACCAGGGTGGCGATCCCCGGGGGCTCCCGGTTGTAGCGACAGACGACGAACCAGTTCGCTCGCTGAAGCTGCCGCAGGTCGAACGGGTTCGTGGGCCGCGCCACGGCCGGCCACGGGAGAGCCGCGTTGTGCCGGACCGGGCAGCCAAGAACGTCCTCGACGATCACCACGGCTGAGGCCAGGATGGTCCGGACGAGCTCTCGGTCCCCGCCCCGGGGCACACCGGCGATCAGCCACACGCTACCGGCCTCCCGCACCAGGACGTTCGACACGTCGGCACCGTTCACTGGGGCCGCCGGTACGTACGGTTGAGCAGCCACCATCGGGGCGGTCGTTGTGGCAGCGCAGATCACTACCGGGATCGATGAGTCGCGACACGTGCCGCCATCGCTCGACAGCTCCAGCCAGCCCCAGACGGATGCTCTCCGCGACGGCCGCCAGCTGGCCGGCACCTGAATGGCCACGTCGCGGGTCGACACCCAGACCCAACCGTCCGCAGCCCCGGGCAGGGCATTCACCTTCGGCGCGCCGGACCCGGTCCAGGTCGGCACACCCGACGCGGGCGGGACAATCACCCGTGATGCGGCGGTCGTGGTCGGTCGCGCAGCGCTGGGCGTCGGCGCTGGAGTGGTCGTGGTCGGACCCGGGAGACCTCCCACGAACGCCACCACCAGCGCAAGGACCGCGGCCAGAACGCCGAGCTGCAGCATCACTCCCCTGGCCGCGAGCGGACCTGGGATCTCCACCACCGGCATATGGCGCGAGGCCAGGCCAGCCAGCAGCTCCCGGAGCACGGGGAGCGCCTTGGCGGTGGTCTCCGTCGTACGGCCGCGGTGGTCAACCAAACCCGCGATATCGATCAGCATCAGCTCGAGGTGGCTGCGTACTGCGTCATCGGGCAGCCCCAGCGTCCAGGCGGTCTCCCGTACCGAGAGGCCGTCCAGGACGTGGAGGGCGGCGCAGGCCCGGGCACTGGGGAGCAGCCGCGTCCAGACCTGCCAGGCCCGCCCGAGCGCTGGACCGAGCGAGGAGTCGGGTGCTAGCGCTTCGTCGGCCGGCAGTCCATCCGCCCCAGCAGCGAGCCGCTGCGCCTCTGCAACCACTCGGCGTCGCGCGACGGCGGCCGGGTCACCAGACTCCGCCACGTCCCTGAAGTCTCTGCGCAGCGACGTGAGCACCGTGCCGACGACCCCGGTTGCGGCCACGGGATGTGCCGTCACCAGGAGGGCGAAGCGGGACAGGTCGTCCCGCTCCTGACGCGCCCAGGCAGCGAAGGTCTCTCGCTCCTCCACGGCACCCCCTCGGTCGCCCTTGACCCCCCACAATGCCGCAGTCAGCCCCTCTGGGACCATGGCTGAAGCAGGTCAGTTTGTATCGGGTACCGTGGCTCACGGAAGCAAGGAGTGGAGCGGGCATGAGGTTTGTCACAGGTGACGTGGCGTTACGACGGTGGAGCGTCGCCTCGATCGTCGCCAACATGGTGCTGATCGTCACCGGTGGACTCGTCAGGCTGACGAAGTCAGGCTTGGGCTGCCCCACCTGGCCCCAGTGCGAGGGATCGTCGTACGTGCCACGGCCCGAGTCGGGCATCCACGGGATCATCGAGTTCGGCAACCGCACCCTGACGTTCGTGCTGGCCGCCCTCGCCATCGGCACGTTCCTCGCAGCGTGGCGGGCCCGCGGCGCCGATGGACAGCCGCGACGCGACCTTCGCATCCTCTCGTTCCTCGCCGGGCTGCTGATCCCGATCCAGGCGGTGATCGGCGGGATCACGGTGCTGACCAAGCTGAATCCCTGGGTCGTCGCGCTGCATCTCCTTGCATCGCTGGGGATCATCGGGATCTGTGTGCTGCTCTTCCACCGGGTCTCGGGTTCTCCGTACCAAGCCGTGTCGCTGCTGGGGGACAGGCTGGTGAAGGTGACGTACGGGCTGACGCTGCTGACCATGGTGATCGGCACGGCCGTGACCGGGGCGGGGCCGCACTCGGGTGACGGCGGCGCGCTCCGCAACGGCCTGTCACCCGAGCTCGCCTCGAAGCTGCACGCCTGGGTGGTCTGGGCGCTGGTCGCGGCCACCATTGCCGCACTCGTGGTGACCCGCGCCAGGCTCGTCGCAGCCCTGCTCGTGGTGGAGCTCCTCCAGGGCGTCGTGGGTTATGTGCAGTACTTCACCCACCTACCGATCGGGCTGGTGGTCGCCCACCTGCTGGGGCTCGCTGTGACGATGGCCGTTGCGACCGCAATGGTGCTCGGTGTGCGTCACAGCGAGGGCGACCGTAGACTGCCGGAACACTCAGCCCCGACGCTCCAGGAGCAGCCAACGTGACGCCACCCACGGCCTCGGCCGCGCTCCAGACGACTGCGCCGACAGTCGGCGCGGCAGTCGGGTGGCGGGCCGTGCTGGCCGCGTACGTGAACCTCACCAAGCCGCGGATCATCGAGCTGCTGCTGATCACCACTGTGCCGGCCATGTTCCTCGCAGCGGGTGGTGTGCCACCGCTGGGGTTGGTGGCCGTGACCATGGTCGGCGGCTACTTCGCGGCAGGCAGCGCGAACTGCTTCAACAACGTGCTCGACCGTGACATCGACGTGGCGATGCGCCGCACCAGAACCAGAGCACTCCCCCGCCACCGGGTCGAACCACGCTCGGCCGCGATCTTCGCCACCGTCCTCGGCGTGTTGGCCACCTTGATCCTCGGGTTCGGCGCGAACTGGCTCTCGGCTGGCCTCGCGCTCGCCGCGAACGCGTTCTACGTGCTGGTCTACACGATGCTGCTGAAGCGCCGGACGTCGCAGAACATCATCTGGGGCGGCATCGCTGGCTGCTTCCCACCACTGATCGGCTGGACCGCGGTCACCGGCAGCGTGGCCTGGACGCCGTTCGTCCTCTTCGCGATCGTCTTCTTCTGGACCCCACCCCACACGTGGGCGCTGGCTTGGCGCTACCGCGAGGACTACGCCGCCGGCGGTGTCCCCATGCTGCCGGTGGTGAAGGGCGCCCGCGAGGTGTCCTGGCAGATCCTGATCTACACCGTGGTGACGGTAGCGGTCAGCCTTCTGCTCTGGCCGGTGGCGGGAACCGGCTGGCTCTACCCGGCTGCCGCCGGACTAGCTGGCATCTGGTTCACCGTCGAGGCCGTGGCGTTGCTGCGTCGAGCGTACGCGGGGGCGGACGATGTAGCTGCCAAGCCGATGCGGCTCTTCCATGCCTCCAACACCTACCTGGCGCTGGTCTTCCTCGCCGCTGCGGTGGATCCGCTCATCTTCTGACCCAGCGGTACCTTGCACCGTACGGGCTTGGATAGAGTCAGAGGTGGCGACCGTCCGCGCACGAACCAAGGAGCACCTCATGAACGAACGACTCAAGGCACTTGCTGACGCTGGCGTCTCGATCTGGCTCGACGACCTGTCGCGCAGCCGGCTGCGCAGCGGAGACCTCGCTGCCAAGATCGCCGAGGACTCCGTCTCCGGCGTCACCACCAACCCGACCATCTTCGCTGCGGCCCTGGCCAACGGCGCCGACTACGCCGACCAGCTGCGCGATCTCGGTGACGTGTCGACGTCGGACGCCATCAAGCAACTCTGCGCCCAGGATGTGCGCGACGGGTGCGACCTGTTCGCCAGCATCTACGAGCAGTCGGGCGGCTACGACGGCCGAGTGTCGATCGAGGTCGAGCCCGGTCTCGCTCACGACACCGACGAGACCATCGCCCAGGCCAAGGAGCTGCACGCTCTGGTCGGACGCGAGAACGTGCTGATCAAGATCCCCGCAACCAAGGCTGGCCTGCCGGCGATCCGCGCCACGATCGGCGCCGGTATCTCCGTCAACGTGACGCTGATCTTCTCCGAGGACCGCTACCTGGAGGTGATGGACGCCTACCTTTCTGGTCTCGAGGATGCCGATGCTGCTGGGCTCGACCTGTCGACGATCCACTCCGTCGCGTCGTTCTTCATCTCCCGGGTCGACAGCGAGCTCGACAAGCGGCTCACGGCGATCGGTACCGACGAGGCCCTCGCCCTCAAGAGCAAGGGCGCCATCGCCAACGCGCAGGTGGCCCTGGCTGCGTTCGACACGGTCTTCGGCGGCGACCGATTCGCGGCACTGGCAGCCAAGGGGGCGAACCGGCAGCGGCCGCTGTGGGCGTCAACCGGCACCAAGGACCCGTCGCTCTCCGACACCCTCTATGTCACCGAGCTGGTGGCTCCCGGAGTGGTCAACACCATGCCCGAGAAGACCATGAAGGCGTTCGCCGACCACGGTGAGGTCGGGGCTCCGATGACCGGCACCGGAGCTGCAGGCCGCGCCGTCCTCGACCAAATCACTGCCGTCGGGGTTGACCTCGATGACGCCCTCCAGGTGCTGGAGGACGAGGGCGTCGACAAGTTCAACGTGTCCTGGGGTGACCTGGTCGCCTCCGTCGAGCAGGCGATGGCCGACGTCAAGTGACCTCATCCGCACGCTGACAAGCCAGTCCGACGGCGCTCATTATCTGGTTCTGAGCGCCGTTCGGCGTTGCGGCAGCAGTGCGGGCGTGCGCTAGTGTCGTCGCTCAGAAGCACGTTGCGGACCAGTCAAACGGAGGGGACCCGGTTGTCGGACCATGCCTGTTGCACGAGCACGGAGGCCTGATGCCTGCCGTGTCCGTCCAGCGGTATGCCGACTCGTCGTCCCTGGCTGCCAGCGCAGCCGCAGCTCTCGTGCGGCGTCTGGTGGAGCTTCAGGCGGGTAACGCCATCGTCCACCTGTGTCTGACCGGCGGCCGGATCGCCAACCGCATCTACGAGCACGTGGCAGGAATGGTGGCGACATCGGACCTCGATCCAGGCCGACTGGAGCTGTGGTGGGGCGATGAGCGCTTCGTCCCAACCGATGACCCCGACCGCCACTCGCTGCAGGCCCTCACGCGGCTCGCGGGCAGCTTCCCGCTCGACCCTGCGCGTACCCACCCCATGCCGTCGGCTGACGTCTTCACTGACCCCCATGAGGCGGCCTACGCCTACAGCCGGGAGATCAGCGGCATCACCCTCGACATCTGCCTGCTCAGCATCGGGGAGGACGGACACGTCGCTTCCCTGTTCCATGGCCATCCGTCATTCGAGCCGACCCAGAGTCTCGCGGTCGGTGTCACGGACCCGCCGAAGTCGCCCGAGCGGGTCTCACTGACCCTGTCAGCCATCAACCGCGCCAAGGAGGTATGGCTGCTCGCGAGCGGGTCCGAGAAGGCTGGTCCGGTGGCACGCGCGTTGCGGGGCGACCCGACGATCCCGGGCGCGCATGTGCACGGTGTCGACCAGACGATCTGGTTCCTGGACGAGGACGCTGCCGCCCTCGTCCCGTACCACGAATGCGGGCTCTAGCTAGTAGAGCACTTCCCCGCGGGCGCGGCGGTCACGAAGGCCCTTGAGCGCCTCGTCGAGGATGCTGCGCGCCTCGGCCGTCGTACGACGCTCCTTCACGTACGCGAGATGCGTCTTGTACGGGAGGATCTTGGGCGGAGGTGGCGGGTTCTCGGAGTCCAGGTTGGCGGGCAGACCGCAGCGCGGGCAGTCCCACTCCTGGGGCACGGTGGCGTCGGCGGCGAAGGCCGGACGCGTCTCGTGGTTGTTCGAGCAGAAGTACGACACGTACAGCCGCGGCGCGGCATCACCGCGCTCGGCCTCGCCCATGGGACCTGCACCGACGCGGCTGCCACGGATGGCGCTACCACCGACCACTTTGAACCAGACTCCTTGGCTGAAACCAGTTGAGAACCGCTCGGGCTCAGATGCCGAAACGGTAGAACGCGAGCAGCGTGAGGACGCAGGCCAGCCAGATCAGGCCGACGATGACGGTGATGCGGTCGAGGTTGCGCTCCGCCACGCTGGTGCCACCCATCGAGGTCGACATGCCGCCGCCGAAGAGGTCGGACATGCCGCCGCCGCGGCCCTTGTGAAGCAGGACCAACAGCGACAGGATCACGCTGGTCACGACGAGGACGATGGATACCGTCAGGGTCGGCCAGGTGATCAGAGGGACGATGAGGCTCACCGGACCATGCTAACTCACGGGCAACCGTGTGCTGACCACGGCATTCCCCTGCGAACGCCACTGGCGCCGGCCCTCGCAGGGACCGGCGCCAGTGAGGCTGGAACAGATGGTTCAGGCGTAGAACCGGATGATCTTCGCGAACTCCTCGGGGTCGAGCGACGCGCCACCGACGAGGGCACCATCGACGTCCGGACCGGCCATGATGTCGACGATGTTGGAGGACTTCACCGAGCCGCCGTACTGGATCCGAACCTTCTCAGCAGCCTCAGGGCCCACCAGCTCGGCGACGTAGCCACGGATCGCGCCGCAGACCTCCTGGGCGTCTTCAGGGGTCGCGACCTCGCCCGTACCGATGGCCCAGACGGGCTCGTACGCGATGACCAGGGAGGCGACCTGCTCGGCGGACAGGTCATCGAGGCAGGCCTTCACCTGGTCAAGCACGAAGGCGACATGCGTGCC
>Ga0116179_1003951_pt1 | contig 10062 bp, 6 predicted proteins | sample AD_UKC071_MetaG_FD_89751 | JGI IMG/M metagenome (GOLD analysis project Ga0116179, IMG submission 89751) | Active sludge microbial communities of municipal wastewater-treating anaerobic digesters from USA - AD_UKC071_MetaG | ecosystem: Engineered > Bioreactor > Anaerobic > Digestate | place: USA...
AGCTCCGTACGGTGCTGTGGGGCTGGGCAGGTGAGCCGCTCACCGAGGAAGAGGCCGAGCTCGTCGAGCGGGCGCGGACGGTCGGGGCCGCTGCCATCGCCGAACTGTTGGGGCCAGACGAGGTGGCTGCGATGGTGACCCGATGCCAGAAACTGCTGGACGAGGGACGTTTCCCTGAGCCAGGCGACCGGTGGCCGGTCATCCCGTGGCCCCCGCTCTGACTCTTCTCTCGGGCGCGCCCACGGATTGAGCACGCGGTCGATGAGACTAAGGCGTGAAGCGTCGCAGCCGCATCGAGTTGGTCACGACGAAAATGCTCGACAGTGACATGGCGAACCCGGCGATCAGGGGGTTGAGCAAGCCCGCCGCGGCGAGCGGGATGGCTGCCACGTTGTAGGCGAAGGCCCAGACCAGGTTGGTCCGGATCGTCCGCAGCGTACGACGCGCCAGCCCGATCGCCGCCGGTACGACTGCCAGATCGCGACGGACCAGGATGATGTCGGCCGACTTCATGGCGATGTCAGTACCGGAGACGACAGCCATGCCAAGGTTCGAGGTCGCCAGAGCGGCTGCGTCGTTGATGCCGTCGCCGACCATCGCGACGCGGCGTCCCTCGGCCTGGAGCTGCTCGATCACCTGGACCTTCGCCACCGGAAGCACTTCGGCGATCACCTGGTCCACGCCCACGGTCTGACCGACCGAATGGGCCACCTCGGCGCGGTCACCTGTGAGCAGCACGGTACGGAGCCCCAGGCGACGCAATGCGGCGACAGCCCCCGCTGCCGAGTCCTTGATCGCGTCGGCCAGTTCGACCGAGCCGAGGTACCGCCCATCCACGGCGGCGTGCACCACTGTGCCGAGGTTCTCGACGGTGGAACCGGAGCCGGACTCGCCAGTGGCGGAGACGGAGCCTGAGGTGGGCTCGATGCCGACAGGGATGGTGATGCCCCGCCCGACGAGGAGCGCGCGGGTTCCGACCAGCACCGCATGCTCGACCCCGGCTCGGCTGACGACGCCGGCCGCTCCCTGGCCGGGCAGGGTCTCCAACGACGTGACATCGAGCGGGGCAGCGCCCACGTGCGTGACGATCGCACTCGCCACCGGGTGCTCGAAGTGGCGCTCGAGCGCGGCGACCAGGTCCCAGTCGCCGCCAACGTCGACAGGCGAGGCTGCCACGACTGCCACGACTGACATGGCTCCGGTGGTGAGCGTGCCGGTCTTGTCGAGTACGACGGTGTCGATCGTTCCGGATGCTTCCAGGGCCTCCGGGCCCTTGATCAGGATGCCGAGCTGGCCTCCTCTGCCGACGCCGACCATCAAGGCCGTGGGGGTGGCCAGGCCGAGGGCGCAGGGACAGGCGATGATCAACACCGACAGCGCCGCGCTGAACGCGGTTCGAGGGCCCGCTCCAGCGACCAACCAGCCAGCCAGGGTGAATGCGGAGATGACCAGGACAACAGGAACGAAGACCGACACCACCCGGTCGACCAAGGTCTGTACCGACGCCTTGCGGGCCTGAGCCTGTTCGGCGAGCACCGCCATCTGGGCCAGCTGCGTGTGGGCGCCCACCTTGGTGGCCTCGACGATCAGCGCTCCGGACGTGCTGATCGTGCCGCCCAGAACACCGTCGCCCTCCCCCACCTCGCGCGGGAGAGGCTCGCCGGTCATCACCGAGGTGTCGACCGCCGACGAACCCACCATCACGGTGCCGTCCGTGGCGATGCTCTCCCCCGGCTTGGTCAGGAACCGATCCCCGACCCGAAGCTCTCCGATCGGAACCATCTCCTCCTGACCGTCGCGGATCAGCCGTACGGTGGTGGGCGCGAGCCTGCCCAGCGCCTGCAGGATGCCGCGGGCCGAGCGTTTGGACCTGGCCTCCACATAGCGCCCGGCCAGCAGGAAGGTAGTGACGGCGGCGGCCACCTCAAGGTAGAGGGTGTCCGCACCAGCGGGCGCGACTCCGTACCCAAGCCAGAAGCCGTCGCGATCCTCCGCGCCGATCGCCGTCGAGACGACTGACCAGCCGAACGCCGCCAGCACTCCGAGCGAGACGAGGGTGTCCATCGAGGTCGCGCCGTGGCGAAGGTTCCGCCAAGCGGCTCGGTGGAACGGCCACGCGCACCAGAACACGACAGGAAGGGCGGCAACGATGAGCACCCACTGCCAGCCGGGAAAACGAAGGTGTGGCGACAGCGCCAGCACGATCGCGGCGTCGCCAAGCGGAACAGTGAGGAGAGCAGCGACCAGCAGTCGGTTGCGCAGCATGCTGACCCGGTCGGAGTAGCCGTCGGGTTCACGTCCCTCGACGACGGGCCGGGCGCCGTACCCAGCCGCCTCCACCGCCTTGACTGCCTCTGGTGCTCGCGTTGGTTCGAGACCGAGGACCACCGCCCGCTCGGTCGCGTAGTTCACCGTCGCCCGCACGTTGGGCAGCTTGTTGAGCTTCTTCTCGATCCGCGCGGCGCAGGCGGCGCACGTCATCCCTGAGATGTCCAGCTCAACCCGCTGGTCAAGCGTGGCGTGGGTCGGCTCTGTCGCGACGATCTGGTCGGTCACGACCGACTCCGCTTCTCATCGCGGGCCGCCAGCTCGGCCAGCATGTCGTTGTACGCGTCGTACGAGTCCTCGACCCCGAGGTCGATGTCACGGTCGGTGTCGGCGGCCTCTCGGCGGTCCTGGAGGAACCACTGGGCCGACAGAGCCACCATCACGATTAGCAGCGGTACCTCACCCAGCAGCCACGTGGCCTGGCCGGCGACGTTCTGCTCGGCTAGCAGGTCCCTTACCCGCGGCAGGGCGATCGCCTTGTAGAACTCCTCCCCGATCAAGGTCTGGGCGCTCATGATGCTGACGGCGAAGATGGCGTGGAACGGCATGATGCTGATCACCAAGGCCAGGCGAACGATGTACGGCAGGTTCCACGCCTGCTTGTCGACACCGACGATCAGAGCGAAGAAGAAGTAGCCGGTCAGCAGGAAGTAGACGAGCATCAGCTGGTGGGCCCAGTGGTAGCGCATCAGCCAGCTGAACAGGGGCGTGAAGTACACCAGGAAGAGTGAGCCCACGTAGTTCGCCCACAGCACCGGCGGGCTCATCAGTCGCTGCAGAAGGCGATTCTCGTGAAGGTCCCGTACAACGCCGTCCACGGCAGCCGGCAACCCCGAGCGCGCGGCCGCACTGAGCAGCGTCAGTGGTCCACCGAGCACGAGGAGGACCGGGATCAGCATGTTCACGGTCATATGCACGACCATGTGCCAGCTGTAGAGCACGGTCGAGTACTCCCACAGGCCGCTGACGGCGATGTAGCCAACGAGAGACCAGCCAGCCAGCCAGCAGAGCAACCGGTTGACCGGCCACGTCTCACCGCGTCGCCGCAGTGTCGCGACGCCGGTGGCGTACGAACCGACGGCTGCGACCACCACCACCAGCCATAGCAGGTTCGGCCGCCCCAACCCCACCAGCCGCAGCAAGGTGGGGGCTTCCACGAGCTCGTAGCCGAGGTAGTTGATCTGGATGGTCTGCGGTACGAAGAACCGCGGCGTCGGGATGTGTGCCTCCACCGTCTGGACGGCGACCATCGCCAGCGCCACCATCCCGTCCACCACCAGCCAGGCCGGACGTACAGAACCACGTACCTGCCGGATGATCCAACTGATGGTCAGGACAACCAGGCCCACCACCGTTCCGCTCACGGCGAGCCCGTAGAACACCTGACCCGGCGCCGCCCCGGCCAGCTGCTGCCAGAAGACGACGGCGTATCCCAGTCCACTGATCACCACGGTGGGCAGGACGGCGCGGTGATAGGACCTCGTCCAGCCCTCGACATGCGGCACACCCGCGCCCGACGCCAGGCAGACGGCCACGGCACCGGTGAACAGCGGCAGCAGGCTCAGTCCCACGATCGTCAGCGCGTCAGTTGCCCAGTCGTGCGCGGCGCCGATCGTGACGTTGCCGGTCACCATGACGAAGATCCACGCCAGCAGGCCGAACCCGTACACCACCGCGTCTGCGGCACGGGTGGAACCGCGATAGGCAACCACCACCACTGCGACGGCCGCGAGAGCCGAGACAAGCCAGGCGAGGCTCGACGGTGTGGTCACCTGAAACGCCCACCACTGGGGTAGGGACAACATCGCGCTGAGCCCGAGGCCGTTGACGTAGGCGGGGTTCGCCACGGTGTTCAGCAAGGCTGCCCAGAGCCAGGCCTGACCGGCGCGTCCGGCCCAGCGACGGAGCCGGTCGGGCGAGGCTCCGGCCACGATCGCCAGCAGGATGGCCAGACCGACCAGCGCAGCCGTGCGCCCAGCCAGATCGGTGAGCATCGCAACGTAGGTCACCAAGGGTTCGGACAAGGGCCGCCCGGGCAGGGGATCCCGGCTGGCCAGGTCGGCGGCGACCCACGCCACGAAGATGACACCGACGGCAGCGGTGATCGCGAGTGCCGCAGACCCGTACGCCGGTGCCTTCACGGCCTTGTCGTCGCTCACGCATCTCCCTGGTCAATGGTGGTTGTCGAGCCCATTGTGCCCCTGTCGGAATGGTCGGCTGCGTAGTCGACCACGACGGGAGCGTGGTCGCTGGTGCGGGCTGACGAACTGATCGGTCGATCCGTGCCGCCCGCGGTTGCTCGATCCGCGAGGCCTGGGCTGGCCAGGTGAAGGTCGATCCGCCAGCCCTTGTCGGACTCGAACTGGCCGGCCCGCCACGACCACCACGTGTACGGACCCTGCTGGCCTGGGTGCAGCTGCCGTACGACATCCACCAGCCCGGCGCCCTCGGCGACGAGCGCGGCCAACCACTCCCGCTCGGCCGGGAGGTAGCCCTCGAGCGGGCGCTTGACCTCGCCGTGGTAGTGGTCGGCGATGGTCGCCGCCAGGTTGAAGTCACCCAGGCAGAGATACTCCCTTCCGCGATCGGCCGCGCTCGTCCGGGCTGTCAGAAGCAGCTCCCGGAAGCCGGCCAGGAAGCGAAGCTTGCGCTCGTACCGACGCTGTTCGCGTACGGGGAGGCCACCCTTGGTCACGTAGACCGACGCGCAGGTGAGCGGCAGCCCCGCGATGTCGTAGTCGGCCTCGACGTAGCGGCCCTCACTGCCGAACTCCGCCTCGAAGTCCGGGTGCCCGCCCGCGGCAGTGACAGACGACCTCGCGGCCACTGGCGGCACACGCGACAGGAGTGCGACCCCGTTGCGACCAGCCCTGGAGCCGGGGTCGTACACCACATGCCACCCCGGCAGCTCGGGCAGTAGCGGGGCCGGGCAGCGTACCTCCTGAAGGGCGACCAGGTCAGCACTGCACTCGTCGAGCCAGGTGCCGAGCCCGCGAGCCAGCGAGGCTCGAATGCCGTTCACGTTCACCGTGGCGACGCGAACGAAGGCAGTCATGCCCTCCAGCCTGCCGGATCTGAAACCGATGGGTGCAATCGAGACCGAGCAGGGCCAGACTGTGCGCATGGAAGTCCATCTGCGCCACAATCCGGCGTTCGCCGTTGCCCGCCTCTTCCTCGCCCCCAACGAGCCAGTCAAAGTCGAGAGCGGTGCCATGATGGCCCACTCCCCCGGCGTCCAGCTGCAGGCCAAGGCTGAGGGAGGGGTCATGGCGGGTCTGAAGCGGTCAGTGCTGTCGGGCGAGTCCTTCTTCGTGACCACCTACACCGCTCCGCCGCAGGGTGGCTGGGTGGATGTCGCCGCCACGTTGCCAGGCGACATCATGCCGCTGCAGATCAGCCCGAATCGGCCGTTCTTCATCACCCGCGGCGGGTGGCTCGCCAACTCGTACGGCACCGAGGTCTCGTCGAAGTGGGGCGGCGCTGCCAACCTGTTCGGCGGCGAGGGTGGCTTCGGCCTCCAGGCCTCCGGCCAGGGCACGGTCGTGCTGGCGGTGTACGGGGCACTCGACGTGATCGACCTGCAGCCCAACGAGCCGGTCACCATCGACACGGGTCACGTGGTGGCGTACGACCTGCAGATGCGCTTCCAGATGCGGCGTGCGGTGCAGGGCAAGACCTTCCAGTCGATGACGTCGGGTGAAGGCTTCGTGTTCGACTTCCTGGGCCCGGGGCGGATCTTCCTGCAGTCTCGCAACCCGTCGGCGTTCGAGGCCTACATCCGAGGCATCGTGCCGCAGAACAACGGCGGCGGGGTCAGCCTGTTCTGAGCCACGCCGACGGGTCACGAGCACTCGCGACAACGATCGTTATAGTGACGCAATGACCACCTCCGGGGCCGCACCGGACCATGTCTCGGTCCTTGTCATCGCTGTGCTCAACGCTCCCGCACTGGAGTGGGCTGCGTCCTTGGCGTCAGCGGTTCGCGCCGGCGCAGACGTGGTCGCCGTGGTTGCCGATCAGGCTGACCGGGCTGAGGAAGTCCTCGGCCCGCTGGGAGTCAGATGCGAGACCGGCTCGTTGAGCCAGTCGATCGTTGCGTTGGGAGAGGGCGCGTGGACAGCGGGCGTCGTCCTCACGGATCCTGTCATCCTGCCGGAGCACGCCTTCGAGGCAGCTGTGGAGGTGCTGGCTCGGGAGCCGCGCGTCGCCACGGTCTCGTTCCTCTCAAACAGCGCGGACCACCACTCGTTCCCCGTCGCGAACATCCCGTCCCCGACGGTGCCTCCAGGCTGGGACGAGAACCGCCTCACCCGGCGGCTACGGACCATCCACCTTCCTGGCACTGGGGTGCCGACTCCCGTGCCCGGTGGCGCAGCCGTGGTCGTGTCGCCAGCGGCTGTGCGGTCGCTCGGCCCTTGGGAGGATGCCCCTTTGGGGGCTGGCCTCAGTGTCGTTGACTTTGCACTGAGGGCGGCGCGACGCGGGTTGCGCAATGTTCTTGACCCACGAACGTACGTGGTGCGACTGACCGTTCCTGGCAGGGCTACTTTCGACCCTCTCAGGGATCCTGCCGGCCGAGCGTGGATCACCGAGCGGCACGCCACAGGCCTCGCCCTCTACGATCACGACAGGCTCGAGACGGACACTCCGCTCGACATTGCGCTGAACGTCTCCCGGTGCGGCACGCTCGGGATGACCGTACTGATGGAATGCGACGTCCTCGGTCCCGTCGCCACCGGGACCCAGGTGGCGCTTCTCGCCACTGCGAAGGCATTGGCAGAACACCCTGGCGTGCGCGATCTGGTGGTCGGAGTTCCGGGCGGAGTCATTCCACGCTACGCATGGGATGCCCTGAACCGACCAGGCGTGCGGGTGGTCGACTCCAGCCACTACACCTTCGACGGTCTGAGTGGAATCGACGTCATCTACCGTCCGTACCAGCCGCAGCGGGGGTTGCCGTACGGGCGCTGGCGACAGATCTCCCGGCGGATCGTGTGCTCCGTGCTCGACCTGATCGCCTATGACAACGGCGCCTATCACCAGACCGGGGAGGGATGGGTCGACTACCGGGAGTCCGTCCGGGAGGCAGTGTCGTCGGTGGACGCTCTCGTGACGATCAGCCACGATGTCGCTGAGACAGTCCGCAGCGCTCAGTTGCCGATCCCCGACGATCGAGTGATGGTGGTCGAGCTTGGGGCCGACCATATCGACGCGTCGACGAGACAGGAATGCCCTCAGAGTCTTGCCGAGCCCGCGAGAGATGGTCGGCCGTTCCTCCTCGTGCTCGGCGCTGCCTATGCGCACAAGAACCGCGATCTCGCCATCGGTGCTTGGCAGCAGCTCCGGAGCCAGGGGCATGACGTCGAGCTTGTGCTGGCAGGTGTGATGACGCCCGCTGGATCGAGCCGGAACGATGAAGCGCTGCGCACCAGCCGAGGACCGCAGCCGATCGTGCTGCCAGACGTGTCGGAAGCAGAGAAGGCGTGGCTGTACGCGAACGCCGCCGTGGTGTTGTACCCGACCTCGGCGGAGGGCTTCGGGTTGGTGCCGTTCGAGGCGGCCGTCTATGGCACACCCACGGCGTTCGTGTCCTTCGGTCCGCTCGCCGAGCTCCTACCGGGTTCGGTGGGCACGGCGGCTGATTGGAGCGTCGAGGCCTACGCCGACGCCGTGGAGCAGCTTCTGACAGACCGCGCCGTCTCCGCCGCCCAGGTGACCGCCACCAGGCAGCGCATGGAGCTGCTGACGTGGCGTCGGATGGCCGAGCAACTGGTCGATGCGTTCATGGTCACGCTGCGAAGGCCGGTGCTCGGGTCAGCTGAGCTGACTGTGGCCGTCGATGACCTGAGGACCCGGCTCAGCGACGTCACGCCCCGCACGGGCCGGTCTGAGCGGAGCCGGGCCGCAAGCCTGCTGAGGAGCGTCCGGGGCTCCGTGGTCAGAGCGATGCGCTGGGCGAGGCGGACTGAGTCCAGGTGAGTCGCGACGGGGCGAAACGACCAGCACTGACAAGTGCTGTTAGGGTGAGTGGCCGAACAGTCGGAGGTGGTTGATGGCAGGGCTTGGTGGACGCGCCGTTGCGGTGAGACAGCCGCTGGCGAGGAATCCAGGACTGAACCTACTGGTCAACCTGACGCTTCGCGAGGTGCGAGCGCAGTACAAGCGAACGGTCCTCGGTAGAATCTGGTCGCTCGTTAACCCCTTGGCAACCCTGGCGATCTACGCCGTCGTGTTCGGCTTCCTCTTCCGTGCCGAGCCTCCGGTGGGTCGAAATTCGGGACTCCACAGCTTCGTTCTGTGGATGGCGTGCGGGCTGATCCCATGGATGTTCCTGTCAAACGCCATCGTTCAAGGGATGGGTGCGCTCCAGGCCAACTCAGGCCTGCTGACCAAGGTCTACTTCCCCCGCCATGTCTTGGTCACGGCCACAGTCCTCGGCCTTGCGACCACCTTCCTGACCGAGCTGACGGTGCTGATGGCGGTCCTGATCTTTGCGGGCGACTGGCGGGTACTTCTGTACCTGCCGGTGCTTCTGGTCATCGTGCTGCTGAACGTAGCGTTCGCCTTGGGAATCGCGCTGGCGCTCTCCATTGCGGTCGCCTACTTCACGGACGTCCAGCACCTCTGGGGCTTGGTCAACCAGGTGTGGTTCTACATGTCGGGTATCCTGTTCCCCATCACGATCATTGCTGCTGGGCAGCAGGCCATCGATCGAAGGGGCTGGCCGATCCCGCTGCTGGCCGTCTTTGAGGGGAACCCGGCCTACCAATTCAACGAGGCTTACCGGGCAGTGCTGTACGACGCTGCCTTCCCATCGGCAAGCACCTGGCTTTCGATTCTCGTCTGGACCGTGGGTGCACTGCTGGTGGGAGCCCTGATCTTCCGCAGGTTCGAGGCGAGAGTGGTCGAAGAGCTATGAGCGGTCTGTCCGCGATCGAGGTCAAGGGTGTCTCGAAAACCTTCCGGATCTATCGCGACCGGAACCGCTCCCTCAAGGCGACGATCCTCTCAGGTCGACGGGGGCGCTACGAGGACTTCTATGCACTCCGAGACGTCACCCTCGACATTCCTGCGGGCAAGACCTTTGGTCTGCTGGGGAACAACGGTTCCGGCAAGTCGACCCTGCTCAAGTGCATTGCGCAGATCCTCAAGCCGAACTCGGGATCGATTACTCATCGTGGCCGTATGGCGGCCATGTTGGAGGTCGGGTCGGGCTTCCATCCTGAGTTATCTGGCCGAGAGAACGTCTACCTGAACGGCGCCATCCTAGGTATGAGCAAAGCCGAGGTGGATCGGAAGATCGACGCTATCGTCGACTTCTCTTGTGTCGAACAGTTCATCGTCCAACCGGTCAAGAACTACTCCTCCGGCATGTATGTGAGACTCGGCTTCTCGGTGTCGATCCATGTCGAGCCGGACATCCTTCTGGTCGATGAAGTCTTGGCAGTGGGTGACATGTCATTCCAGGAGAAATGCGCGGCGAAGTTCGCTGAGCTTCGCCGAGACGGACGGACTGTCGTGGTTGTCTCGCACGCCATCGAGCAGATGCGCACCTTCTGTGACGAGGCCGCCTGGCTTCGTCACGGCGAACTGATGGCAGCGGGCAAGGCTCGCGACATTATTAACGACTACGCCGACCAAGCTCACAATGTGCAACAGCCACATCAGGGAGTTCACGAGGTCGCGCCACCAAGAGAGGCTCCGGAAGTTCCATCCGAGGATCAGACGAGGGGG
>Ga0116179_1003953_pt1 | contig 10060 bp, 8 predicted proteins | sample AD_UKC071_MetaG_FD_89751 | JGI IMG/M metagenome (GOLD analysis project Ga0116179, IMG submission 89751) | Active sludge microbial communities of municipal wastewater-treating anaerobic digesters from USA - AD_UKC071_MetaG | ecosystem: Engineered > Bioreactor > Anaerobic > Digestate | place: USA...
CACCCCCGCGCATGCGGGGAGCATTTTAGCAGGACGAAATATGGTCCCAACACATAAGGATCACCCCCGCGCATGCGGGGAGCATTTAAACTTATTCCCCGCTTCCCTTGCGGTCCAGGGATCACCCCCGCGCATGCGGGGAGCATATGAATGTATTAGAAGCGGCGAGGGCAAGAATAAGGATCACCCCCGCGCATGCGGGGAGCATCAAACCAGGTGGATAAGCGCCCTGGATGGCAAGGGATCACCCCCGCGCATGCGGGGAGCATTAATATTTTTCGTAATATTTTTCTTCATACTTAGGATCACCCCCGCGCATGCGGGGAGCATCTAAATTTTTCCCTAAACACTGGGCTTTTTATTTTGTTGCCTTCTCGAATTCAATGAGTTTGTCATAAAGTAACTTGATTGCCATGCTTTCCTCGAGTTCACTGGCGTCAATCTTGAAATATTCCAACAGAGTATCCAGGCGGTAATTGTCGACATCGTCCAACAGGCGACGAGCTAATGCCAGGATATTGATGCACTGGTTTGAGAATAGCGGCAGGCCGCAGCGAGCGCATGCAGCACGCAAGAAGCCATAAATATGCTCTTCATTATGAGAAACAATAGGGGTTTTGCCAACAAACTCGAGGAATTCCGGAAGGACGTCCCTGATGGAACTGTGTGAACTAATCTGGCTGGAAAATCGGTTCTGTATTTCACCGTTGCGGATTTTAATAACGCTGATTTTGCGCAATTCATGCTCGGCAGGAGATGGTCCGGTTGTTTCTATATCAATTATGGCATATGTTGCAGGGTGCAGATAGCTTCTCTTGCGTGTCATTTGCAGGGCTTTGCGCCTGCGGGCAGCTTTACTGTAACCCATGCGCACTTCCGACAATTTCTTTATTCGTGCTGGACTGGGGCGCAAGATGAGTTTTAGACCGTCAAAGTCGATAGGTTCCCATGCAGTGTTGTGAATGCGAAAGTCCATATGCTGTTCATTGTTTGTACTGTATACCATTGTCGCACTGCCGGACTTGGCGCTTTCCTGAATTCGTTCCCAGAGTTTTTCTCTTACTCTGGCGCTGACACGTCCTACGTAGACACCAGTATTTATTTCTTGCAGCCACCTTGTCAAATCACCGCGGAGAGCCGGCGGACAAGCTGTTAAGGTGATAACGACCATATTTAATCCTCCAAAATAGTCCCATACCCTTCTTCGAGGGTATCTTCATCGAGGTTGTCCATTTCTTTGCCGTATGAGACGGCGTAAGCCACCTTTCCCAGTTTGTCGTCCCAGAGGTGAAGTACGTTTACTTCGATATCTTCTTCAACAGCTTCGTTGCCAAGAAGGAGAAATCTGATGTCTTTGACAGCCTGCTCAATAATTCTGCCGTTGGCAATGGCATCACGAACCCGTTTTCTGGTAGCGGAACCAATGTCCTCGGGCTCTTCTGCAGTTACTTCAAAGGCAATAGGAATAGTCAGGGACCCTTTATACAAATCGGCAATGTCATAAACAAAGGAACGTTCGTGGCCCGAATGGATAAACCCCAAACCGGGTGAGCAACCCAGGGCAACTATGACGCTATGGACAATCCCGTACAAGCAGGCGTGGGCGGCAGACAAAGCCATATTTATTGGATCGCTTCCATAGAAATTATCGGGATCGTATTCACGCCCGCTCCATGGGACGCCAGTTGCCTTGGAGCATCTGCGGTAAATGGATCTTATCCGGGAACCTTCGCGCCCCCGCAATTGTTGCATTGTAAGAGAAGAAACGTCTTCGTCAGGGAAGCGCAACTGATACATTTGACGGGCCACCGCAATCCTTGTTCTTACATTGGAGACCAGCTGAGCCTGCTTAATTAATAAGCGTGCAGAATTGGTGAGCGGGCGGCCGTGGGCATAATAACGTACGCCGTGCTCACCAACCCAAATTACGCTGGTTCCTGAGTTTCCTATTAATTCCATTGCGCGATGAGATACATTGGTGCCCGGTCCCAACAACAGCACGCTGAGTGCTGCCGCCGGGACGTGAACAGTCCCTCTGGCATCAGTGACGGTTATTGCTCCGTCTTGTCTGTTTACCAGGCAACGTTCCAGGTATAGGAATGAGATCCTGTCCCTGATTTGCGGAAGCGCCTGCAAATCGGGCTTTTTTAACCCAGAGATTTTTTTCATGGGACTTTTCTCCTCTAACGAGCGATTGTCAGAAGCCCACAGCCATATGCCTTCGCTCTTCCGATGCCGTTGAGCAACGTGTGTCGGAATCGTTCCAGATCGGTAATAATCAGCTTGCCTTCGAACACCGCTGTGCGCAAAGTAACCTGTTGATTGCTGTTTTTGCCCTTTTGGAATCTCAGCCACTGGGTTTGCACTACGTCAAACTGATTGTCTTCAAGCTTGAAGCCGAGGGATGCAGACCTGGACAGAAGCCATTGCCGTTGTTGCTCTGTTGTGACGTGAGCAAAGACTTTTCCGCGCTCTGTTTTGCTGTCCTTTTCGTGGAAACTGCTGCGGGTCGGGTTGGCGCGCAGGCAAAAAAACCATACCTGGCCTTCTTTAAGCCTGGCCAATAAGAGGTTGTAGTCTTTGGTTTCCCACAGCGGTTCCAGGGAAGGGTAACCGAACTGTTCTGCGATATGAGTAAAATCCGGTTTTTCTCGCGAGAGAACCAATAGGTAGTAGGTGCCGTTAAGAACATCTACTCGCCAAAGGTTGCGGTTGCTTTTCGAGGCAAAACCCCGTTCCACTGCACCATGCAAAATATGCGGCGTTGACAGCGCTTTCTTAGTCTCCCTAAGGTTTGGGTTCAAGCGAACTCGAGATAAATACATAACTATTCTTCCCCCAGTTCTAACATGGGATCGTGCTGAGTTTGGATTTCTGTCGGTGGAAGTTGGTATTCCAGCATAGATTCACTTACGCGGCGAAAACCAAACTTGCGGTGAGCTTGGGAAAAGGAGATGGGTACATCGCGTTGATAGTAGTAGTGGGTGCTGTCCGGTTCTGCGTCCATAACAATGCGTAGAACGATTTCTTGCATGCCTCTGCGCGGAGGAACATAATGGACAAGCCAGGGTTCTTCCTGCAAGGCCTGGAGCAGGCTTTTGTTGCGAATACCCAATGATATTCTGCCTTCCGGTGGGCAGGAGCGCCGGCCTAAAAAGAGCGGGAAGGCCGGGTGGCGTAATGCGTGCTCGATTTTTGTCAATAAGTCGAGATCCCCTTCCAACCCGGCCAGAAAGACTGCATCTGCCAGGTAGTATCGTTGAGTGACATAGGCGGATTTTTTGCTTCGGGCTGTATGATAATCCCGGAGCAACACGCCTTCTTTGTCCACACGTACTCCAAAGCGTAGAGCCAACAGGTCATCCACGCTGTCGGTGCGGCGTCTGCCCAGTGCAGCGGCAACCAGACCGATTACTGCGCTTTTGGAAGGAACGCGCTCTGTACCGCGCCGGTCAAACTTGGCATCAACACCCCACGACTGCAGAGGGGCCGCCAGACGCAGCAACAAGGTGCTCATTGGTCATCCCCTAACCATTGCACAATTTCTTTTTCCAGTTTGGCCAGTAGATCCATAAAAGGTTGCTTTTCCCCAAGCTCGGAGAGCAAATCGCCGGTAATTAGGGATACATCCGGTTCACCCAACCAGTTTTCGTAGGTTTTGAGAGCGTGTTCGACAAGAGCCCTGGCGGATGCCATTACAAATCCTTCTTCGTTGTTTTTACCCGCCTGGACCGGTCGTTCAAAAGCACCGACCAAATTGATGGGTTGATCCTTTCTAATTGTGACCATAACGGCATCGGGCAGGGTGCGGTTGGCAAAGGTATTTTGTTTGCCTGTTGGCATGGAGCACACGAAGGCTTGTACAAATCCTGTTACCGCTTTGGCTGTGTCAGGTCCGAGGTACTTGTGGAGGTCGTGGACGGCTACAGTTGCATAGCGGTAAAGGGTAGAGGAATTGAATTCGACAGTTCCGATATGTCCGGCGCCGGCAGTATCCTCGGGAGAAAGGTCGTCAACAGCAGTGAAATAATCATATTCATTGCTGACTTTATGTGTAGAAATACTGTGGGCCACTTGGGCACAGGCATCGACATTCAGAGCCGGCTCATCCGCAACCATCCGTCCGAAGAGGGCGATATCTACGCCCGGCGATTGCTGGAGTGCCTGCTGTGCCTTGGCTTTGGCTTCCTTAGAGGGCTTGTCCTGAATGGTTTCGGGGTCTTCCACGGCAAGCTTTGCCAAAGCTTTGGCCTGTGCGACACTCATGAAGAAAAGTGCATCGGTGCCTTTTTCGGCAGACTTGATTTTCAAGCCGGCAGTTTCGAGTATTTTTTGGGCCATGGTTTCAGGGTCCCCAGAGCCGCCCAGGTTTCTAATTTCTTCGGCTACTAGGCTGACTATGCGCTTGGTGCGTATGCCCAAATTTTGCTCGGGAAATATTTCTTTGAACATGTCGCGCACTGCTTTTTTCCAGCATTGGGAAGAAACCCGGGCCCGGGTAGCTCCGCCGTAAACCGCAGTTTTGGGGCTGCCGGTATCATCCCGGTTAACACAGCTGGGAGGAACAGTCTGCAGAATGTGAACGTCCACATACAACCGTGCTTCTCTGGTAGTGGTCATCAAAATCATCCTTTCTTAATTATTCTCATTTTCTTCATTGCTTCGCGGACGGTAAAAATCCCGTCCCCAGCGGAGGCGAACAGAATCTCTGGCGCTGGGGAATTGAAACCAGTACAGATCTTCAGCGAGCGCCGGGTAATCCAGAGGGATTGATTTTGCCTTCAGGAGCTGAATCAGTCCGCGCAGGTGATGAGCGAATTCTTCCATGCTGTTGGAGGTCGATGCGGCGTCAAAACGTCGTTTAATGCGTTTTTCTTCTTCATCATCAGAGACCAGCTTGCGCAGTGCTTTCCCCAAGGATTCGCCATCTTTGTTCATGCATTGGAGTTGAAGATCTTTGCCTTGCTGGTGCAATGCGTACAGGGTCAGGGCAGTATGCACCGCCCATTCAGCGCTGGAGGGTTCCTCGCCAGTGCCCATCAATTCGGGGGGCATATCCTGGAAAGTTGCTTCCCACAGTTCCGGTGAACTGCCGGGCTTTTTCCCTATGCCTCGGCGCAGTTTGGCTAAGGTTGCCCTGGATACTGATTCGCTTTCACTGCCTGCTAACCAGGCGATTTTCCGGCGGACAAAAGCTCCAGTCATTTTTGCCTTTTCCATATTTCATCTACCTCCTTTCAGTTGAATGGTTTTGATATCCTATACAGGAAGCGATTAAAGGCCTTAGGGGCAGTATACAGGTTTTCGACATCCTTTCCTTTGATTTTCTCCTTGATATACCGCCCCACGATGGCCTGGGGTCCTGATTGGGCGACCAGCTCTTCACCAATTCCCCGAACAATTTTTCTCGCCTGCTCCAGCCATTGGTCGCATGAATTTTGCATGCTGTCCTGGCTGGGGTCTATTTTTTCCAGCCACCTGCGAAAAGGAGTATCCAGGCGGAAATAGGCCTGTTCTTTAGCTGCCGTTTTTTCTCTGCTGCCGTCGGTGTTGCCGGTTGCCTTGGCAAGGTTTTGTGCCAGTTCTCCCAGTTGGTCTACTAATTTTTCTGTTGCGGCTATCAACTCGATAATCCTGTTAATCCAGCTTTCGCCGATGGAAGTGAGTATGTTTAAATTTACCCTTATGCTGTCGGTAAACACATCTGCAATTGTTGTGTTTTGCTTATATTTGACGCCGGCGGCGGCAAGTTGTATCAACGGCAGTTGTAAGAAGTCATGTCTTTTTAGCAAGTCAAGCCACGCAACGACTCCGGGACGGTGGTGGTCATCAGACACAGCGAACAAGGCAGCAAAGTCGCGCCACAATTGGCGGGCTTCATCGTGTAATTTGGGTGTATAGGTGTCTTTGTTAATTTTGCGCCAGAGCGTCATTGTTTCTAGAAATGCGTTTTCGGTATTTAAAGCCTGACCCGACCACAACCTGTATCCCAAAACGCATTTCCGTGTATTGCACCGGATGAGTTGCATGCGGCGAAATTGCATGGTTAACAGTCCGCATGGCTCCTTGGGGAATGCAGGCTCGGTTTCCAGTAATTCATCAGGGCTGGTGGTACCTTTGCGTTCCCAAATGATTTCAGGTTCTCCCCAGGTTTCCTTTTGCGTGGCAAGAACAAAGTTTAACATTAGAGTTTCAAATAAATTAGCGCCAATGGCCCACACCAGCCCTAACTGACTGAGCCACGATAAGCCATAACCCTTAATGGTTATTCCTGCACTGGAAGGTCTGCCGCCGGGAGCCGCGTCGAAGGAATTGGTGTATAACAGCCATCTTGCAGCTTCGGCGTAGGAGATGCAGTCTTTTTGTGTGCGGAAGGAAAACAAACGGGTTTTATTTTCACTCTCCGCAATATCTCCGATTAATACACTTGCCTCAAAGGTAGTGGGGATGATTTTTGTCCCTGTAGCGGTTAGAACTGGTTCCTCCAGGGCTACCTGGTAAAACGGGTATTTGGGATGGAAGAGCCAAAAGCGTTCTTCAAAATGCAGGAGGTACTCTTCGATGATGCCCATGGGAAAAGCGCCTCTGTCCCAAAGGGATTTCCACCGTTCCAGTGCCATGCTGGGAGAGGTTATTGGGTTGAACTTTCCTTCCGGATCATACCGGCGGAACACAGCATGCAATATAGCCAGGAGAAGCCGCAGGATTGCAACATCCTGAGTTGGCAACTCTCCGGCCAGCCCCTGATATTCATGGGCATGGCGGAACAGGTTCAAAAGAGATACTTCTTCGGTGCTGCCGTCAGACTTCCTGACAAGAAGCCAGTTTTCATGCAACAAGTTAAACTCTTTTTGCTCAGCCATCAGTCTCAACCTCCTTTTCAAAAGTTAATCCGTCGTCTTTATCATAGGTCAGCTTGTAACCGCAAAGGCTGGCAGTGGAATTTTCGTCGAGGATTAGAAACAGTTCCCCTCTGAGCCAAGGAGACTTCTGCCATGCCTGCAGCCTTTCACCGGTAATGCGCTCCAATTCGGCAATGGTTTGATCAATAATCCAGTGAGCACAGAGGGCGTTAGGCAAACGAATTCTCTGCCGGGCTATCGTTTGCGCCACTTCCGGGTCCGGAGCGCTGTGTTCCACAAGCGGGAAGCCGTCAGGCTCATCAAGCATATGCAAGTAACCGTTTATTTCCTGAAGCAACAGGACTTCGATGGATTCATCGGCATCGCGAACAGCAGCATCGCCGTGGTGATCGGAAACATCTTTGTCCAGCCAGCCGGCGATGTTGTATATGGGGTCTGGCCATGGAGGACATATGCGGAATGCCCCGGCGCGGTACTCCTTGTCATGCAACAGCTTGTCCCAATCTTTCTTGGCTTCCCGGTATCCCGGCGGTTCAGAAGGAAGGGGGAAAGAATCATCATAGACATTCTGAACCAAATTCGGTATGTCCTGGGGCAGGGTAAGCCGGGGGGGCAAAAGTGCCCTTGTGCGCATGAGCAAGTAAGCGCCGTAAATGTGTTGTGCCCCCGGCTCAAATTCGTCCCCTTCCATTCCCATTACCAGGCAACAGGCGTGCTTAAGTTTATCTGGCCTGGAACGTGCATGTCTGTGCAGGCGCCCGATTCTTTGCAACAACAAATCCATGGGACATAAATCGGTGACTAAGACGTCAAAATCAATGTCCAGGGATTGTTCGAGAACCTGGGTGCCGACCAGGATACGCTTTGACGGGCGACGAGTATCTGGTCCCGGTTTGCCGAGCTCTGCAAGGATTTCCCTTTCTTTTTCGCTGCGATGAGGTGCCAGAAAGCGGGAGTGCAAGAGCCGGACGGTACTATGGCCAAAGTGCCCGCGCAAATTATTTGCAATTGCCTGGGCTCTTTGCACAGTGTTGGCTATTACTCCAGCACAACCGCCGTCGGAGAGCAATTCGTCCAGTTTTTCTGTGAGCTGGTCTTCTGCCAATGGTAATATCGAAATGGTGCGGGATACTTCACAGTCAACGGGTACCGCGGTTTGCTTGACCTTATCACCGTCAGAATAGGTAATTAATGGATAACTGCGGTTGTCAGCCCAGTCGGGTTTCTGGACAGCTGCAGGGACGGATTTGCTCAGGGGATCTGTGAACGGTTGGGCGGCTGAATCCTGATTTAAGTATGCGTCAATAATTGCGCGGCGCTTTTGAGCCGGCAACGTTGCCGAGAGGACAATTACGGGCACTTTGTACCTGCCGAGCCACCGCAAGGCCATATCCAGATAACGGCCCATGTATGCGTCATAGGCGTGACATTCGTCAATGATTACTACCTTATTGGCCAGGCCCAGATGGCGCAACATTACATGTTTCTGTTTCAATGCCGCCAATAGCAACTGGTCAATGGTTCCCACCACAAAATCAGCCAGCAAAGATTTTTTCTGCCCTTCAAACCAGTGGTGAACGATAACAGTATCGCTCTCATCTTCACCGATGCTGGCTACCCCGTCCAGAAATTTCAGGCCCTGGAAGTCTTTGTTGAACTGGGCTTTTCCGTGGGCAAGCATAATTGTATGCTCGGAATCCGTTTCCAAATGTTTGACCCACTCGAGCATGCGGGGAAATATTGCGTCTGAGGTGGCTTGAGTTGGCAGGGCGAAAAATACTCCCGAGCGCTGGGTAATATTGGCGAATGCTTCTGCTGCTACCAAGGCAGCTTCAGTCTTCCCGACGCCCATGGGCGCCTCTAAGACCATGATTCCCGGCTCAAGGATATTTCTTATCGTTTCAGTTACATAGGCCTGCACCGTATTGGGGGCAACAAAGTTGAAGCGGCGTTGATACAGGTCGGCATTCATCCAGGTGTTGTCTGCTTCCCAAGGAGGGGTAAGGCCAAATTGTTCCCAGGCAGCTGTGCCCCTGCTTTTTGCCTGCAAGGGATCCGGCGAATCCTCCAGGCGGATATGAGGGAAAAAGCGGGCATTGCTGGCAATCCAGTCTGTCATAATTAGCAGGCCGCTCAAAAGTACCTGGCCTGGCAGATTGGGGCGGGGAACCTGAGTCAGTGACGTAAACCCAGCCAAATCCGCAGCATAGGCTATAAGTTCCTGTTGCACAGTTGTCCAGGCTTCTTTACCTTCCTGCTCCAGGTGGTAATTGAAGCCAAAGGAATCGATGCCACAAGAAGCCAGCATGGCATTGCTGGGCGGTTTGCCGTGGTGGGCGCCCAGGATTACAGCTGCGTTTTTATTGCAGCCGGCCTCTTCCAATAAGACCTGGGTCGCCAGGGCGTGGGGGGTTTTCTTTCGTTCTGTAAAGGCGGAGTAAGGCTTCATGGGCAAACCGGCCATGGATAAACCTTCTTCTATGCGGCAGTCCAGTTCCGGACAAGGAGGTTGAGCAGGCTTGGCTTGAAAAACGGGGGTCGCCTTGCCTAGGTCATGGGCTGCAGCCAGAAAGATGAACAGTCGTTCTGCCAGGTCCTCATTCATTGTACTTCCTGCTATGGCTTTTTTAACACCCCGGGGCAGCCAACGACTCCAAAGCATTCGGGCCGCTGCGGCGGAATCGGACATGTGCATCCACAAGGGAAGCCAGAGCATACTGCCGTCATTTGCTTTCTTTGCCCAGAGGCATTGCGCAGCACGGGAAAGAGCAATCATTTTTTCACCTCCTATTGTGTAGTCCCGAGAAGGCTCAGTCCGTCAGTGTATATTTTTTGTTTAACATATTTTACCATGCTATTGTGACATCCTGTGACACCACGAAATATTTATTTAATTTTTCCTGTAAGGGTAAAATTGTCCCAGTTTCAGCAGCAGTCGAAGAAAAGCTCAAACTTTCGGGCAAGAGGAAAGAAAAAGTTATCGTAAAAAGAAGAATGATCCCCCCGGCATATTGCTGAAGGGATCAATGTCTTGAGTGCTTGGAAAGATAAGCTAAGAAAAAGTATCGCCGGGGACAAAGGCCTTATTTCCATTCCGGCTCTATGGCAGCTTGTTCCAGCATTTCCCGGACATAGGTGGGCAGGGCGAAGGAGCCCACGTGGATGTCGGAATTGTAATACCTGGTTTTGAGGCCCAG
>Ga0116179_1003962_pt1 | contig 10043 bp, 9 predicted proteins | sample AD_UKC071_MetaG_FD_89751 | JGI IMG/M metagenome (GOLD analysis project Ga0116179, IMG submission 89751) | Active sludge microbial communities of municipal wastewater-treating anaerobic digesters from USA - AD_UKC071_MetaG | ecosystem: Engineered > Bioreactor > Anaerobic > Digestate | place: USA...
CCATGATTGTACATATTCTAATGATTGTCCAGTGAAGTTAGGCGTTGTCTCATTTCTTTGAACTGTATAATAGTTTTTACCGACTACAGTTTGTTCATATGTATCGTTAGTAGAGAAATTGAATGTTGTAATCATTGTTGGCTTTTCTTTTTCTAGAGTGATATTCATAGCTTTAACTATTTCAGCTAAACTTTGTTCATAGTATTGGAATGTATAAACATTTCCTCTTAAGTTTTTTACATACATTGTTAAATCGTAACCAGTTAGATATGTCTTTGTAATATTAAATTGATTTGCATTGGTTGCGGTTAAGGCATTTTTAGCAACGCCATATAAACTTAACATATTACTTGTAGACATATTTGTATCCATGTTAGCTGATATAGCATCTAGGATTGAATAGAAGTCATTAACGGAACTTACATCTTTTATTTTACCAGCAATTGATTCTACAATTAATTGTTGATTTTGGATTCTTTGGAAGTCTCCAGTTGCATATGAATGTCTATGTCTTGCAAATGCTAATGCTTGTTCTCCATCCATATGTTGATAGCCTGATTTAATACATATTAGATCTTGTGCTAGTGTTGATCTATATTGATTTGATTCACAGAAATCGATATTATCTGGAACTGTTATATCAATACCACCAACGGAGTTTACTAGATCTACTACACCTTGGAAATCCATCTTTACATAGTAATCAATTGTTACTCCAGTTAAATTTTGTACTGTATTAATTACACATTGAGTTCCATAGGCTGCCGATGAATTTATTTTTGATGATTGACCATTTAAGCATGCAATTGGAACATAGGTATCTCTTGGTATTGAGAATATCGTTGCTGCAAGTGTATGTGGATTAAATGATATCAACATTAGTGTATCTCCATTAAAAGCAGCATTGGCATTTAATGTTGAACTTGTTGAGTCAACTCCCATTACTAGGATAGTAAATGGATCTTTTACACTGGCAGTAGATTCTATATAATCTTGATTTGCCATTTTTTTTGAGTATGTTTTTACTACTTTTACATCTGTTGCAATATTTGTGTAAGCATCATATGTTGAATATATAATTGAATAGTTTGATGTAACAAACATTCCATTTAATTTTCCGTCATAAAGGTCTTCTAGCATTTCAAAGTAAGTACTATAGGTTTTTATTGTATATGGTAAACTTTCTTTATTTATCAATTCATAAGGTAAAATATTACCTTCAACATCAGTTTCATTATCAATGATACCAACAGTGAAGTCTGATGTTTCTTTATATTCAGTGCTATTTAGAGTTATTAAATCCGTTGTATATAATATAGTACTTTCAGTCATACTTGATAATGAATCTAATACTTTATTAATAGCAATTCCACCTATGATACAGCAAGCGGATATTAGCATTACAAAAAATGATATGATATATATAGTTTTCTTCTTTTTCGTTAATAGTAACAAAAGAGCACCAAAGGCATAAGCAAATACTAATATACCTAGAATTACTAGAACTACTATTCTTAGTTTAGTTTCAATACCTGTTAATCTTAGGGCCGAAACCAATAAATATATATAACTACCAATAAACATTGCAAGTACAATTAAATAAACCAATCTTGTACTTAATTTTGTATTGTTAAATTTTTTTATGAATTTTTTCATTTACACACCTTATTCTACTAGAAAATTATACTATATATTAGTCTATTACTCAATTAAATAAGTTTATTTTTTGTTTGTTATTTGTTATACTATTTTAAGAAATGAGGCTTATATGACTAAGAATAGAAAAATAGCAATTGCCTTTGTTATTGCAATATTTGTTTGTCTTGGTTTTGTTATTGCTTATATATTTGCTGAATTATATACAGCTAGTGATATTTCAGAAACTCAATTAGAGACAACAGATGCTATGAAATTTAAGAAGGAATACGAAGATTTAAATGGTAAAACAGATGAATCTAATAATACATATAGAAGTTTATCAATAAGTGAAAACAATCCTATAGTTTATGCTACTGCTTCAACTATAGTTAATATGATTGATAAAGATGAAACTTTTATTGTTTACTTTGGTTATGCTAAAGATGCATGGAGTAGATCTATAATTGAAACATTAATTAATTCAGCTCAAGAAAAAAATATATACACTATTTATTATGTTGATATTGAAAACATTAGAGATATTTACACATTAAATGATAATCATGAGGCTGTTAGAACTACTGAGGGTACTGATGGTTATTATGATTTATTAAATAAATTAAATAGTGTTTTAGATAATTATGGTTCTTTATCATACGATACAGTCGTAAAGAAGCATACTGTTAGTGTGGATGTTCCTATTAATGAAAAGAGAATATTTGCTCCTAACATAATACTTATTAAAAATGGTGAACCTAAGATACTTGCTACAGGTATTTCAAGTTTACAAACTGATGGATTTATGGATTTAACAACTGAGATGATTAATGATACTAAAAAACAATTTGAAAGTTTATATTCAGGTTATTTTGAAACTACCACGACTACTACAACAAGTACGACGACTACATCGTCTAATGTTTGTACTAAAGATGGTTGTTAAAAAAAGTACTTCAATTGAAGTACTTTTATTTTTTAAAAATATTTATAAATGAGTTAAATCTCATTTTATTTTTCTCTTTTGTTAATTGTCTAATAGATCTTTCTAGTTTAGCTCTTTTATCTTTTAATTCAAGTGAAGTCTTTTCAAGTTTGGCTTTTTGTCTTTCAATATTCTCTGTTAAGATAGATAATTTATTTTTAATTTTCATTGTAGGGAATGAAGAAACTAATCTCTTATATAAAATAGGTTTATCGTTAAATACAATATCGCGTACTTTTCTTGATATAACATCAGTTGAATCTGAACGAACGGAGTTTGAAATATTTTTTAACCTAGATACTACATTAAATGAAATTATACAATCTACTAAGAATATTGTTAGTAAAAAAACATCTATATATTTGATAACTTCAATATTCATGTTGTTCATGCCTGTTTTTAGAAGTGGATTAGCAAAACATACTGCAAGAACTGCTCCAAACCCAAATCCTAAAGAACACATTAAACAAATACGTCCATTTAAGTTATATTTCATTTTTGAATAATCCCACCAACGGTTATTGAATAATTTTTCCATTAACCAACTTGTAAAATATTCAAGAACTGAGCAGATTATCATTGATATAAAAAATATTTTAATAATGTTTATATAATTAATTCCCATATCGATTGACGTTACTTTTGTTGAAATAAAGCTGAAGGCTATTGTTATAAGAACACCTCCAAATCCATATATTGGACAAAGAGGACCTATTAAAAAACCTCGATTAATAAATTTATGATGTTGTATTAAACTTAATATTACTTCTGAGCACCAGCCAGCGCATGAGTATATAAAGAATAATAGGATATATTTCCATATAATATTCATTAAAAAATCACCTAACTAATTATATCATTAGAATATAATAAATCAATTATATGATATCTATTTTATTTTTACAATTCATGTTATACTTTATGTAGAGATGGAAGTGTAGTTTATGGATTCATTTAAGGATTTTATGAAGAGACCAAGAAATGTCTATTTTAGTATTGTTGTTATGCTTGTAGTCGTTACTGGATTAGTTTCAATTTCATTTAGTTATTATATTGATGATTCCATGAATGGTAATCAATATGTTCAATTAAGTGAAATCGATAATAAAATTCAAAGCGATGATTTAACAAGTAATGTAATTACGGTTCCTGCTAAAACTAATAAGATAATAACAATTAATGTTATTAGTAATAATGATTTTGCTAGTGCATTTAGATTATATTATACAACTGATGGTAATAATACGTTGGTAGCTTCTCGTGAACCTATTAATGATTCTATAGATGCTAGGGATGTATTAACTTATAATATTGATTTTGTTAATAATGGCAATCAAGATACAACATTTACTTTAGGTATTGTAAATGGTTATATTGGTTCTACAATTAATACACCAGGCACTATAATTCAATAATAAAACAAGGATTAATCCTTGTTTTTTTCTTCATAAAATTTATTCCATATGGTATTTAAGTCAAAACATTCTTCTTGGTTCTTTCGATGTTCTACAAAGTCGTTAAATGTTTCAATAACTCTAGCAGGGTTACCGGCTACAACTGTTCCTTCTTCAACATCTTTGGTGACAACGGATCCTGCAGCAATAACAGCATTTGGACCAATTCTAATATTTCCAAGGATAGTAGAGTTACAACCTATGAAAACATTATCCATGATTTCAATTGGTTTTTGTTCATAGGCAAAATGTCCTTGATTTAAATTATTTAAACCTTGATTAAAAATATCATGAGTAACAAATGTTACATTAGAAGTAACTACGATATTATCATGAAATTTAATTAACTTGGGATCTGATGGAATAATTCTTGGTTGAAAGAAAACGTTATTACCCATGCTATAGAATACATTATGCTTTTTTAGATAGATATTTCTTTTATCTGAATTTAACATTAAGGCTATATGTAATCTCATTAATTGATTTTTTGTATAACTTTTCATATAAACATTCCTTTATTAAGTGAATTATAACACAGATTATTATTTATAAAAATCATAATATAGAAAAATGGTTCATTAAATGGTATACTTATCCTGGTAAGAAAAGAGTGTTAATTTTATGAAGCAAATATCTTTCGTTGTTCCCTGCTATAATTCAGCAAACTATATGAGACATTGTATTGATTCACTTTTAATTGGTGGAGACGACGTAGAAATTATTATTATAGATGATGGATCAGTTGATGATACACCTAGAATAGCCGACGAATATGCTAAAAAATATCCTAATATTGTAAAAGTTCATCATCAAAAAAATGGGGGACATGGTGAGGGTATTAATCAAGGCTTAAAGATTGCAAAAGGACGTTATTTTAAAGTAATTGATTCTGATGACTGGGCAGATTTAAAATCTTATAAGACTTTATTAAAGAAAATTAAGAAAATTGATGCAGATGTTATTATTATGAATTATCGATATACACATCCTGATGCATCATTAGATTCAACAATTAATTTTTCTAATGTATTTCCTCAAGATAAGGAAGTTACTTGGAAAGATACTAAACACTTCCGTGTTACGCAATTTTTATCATTACATAGTATGATGTATAAGAAAACTGTTTTGGATGCTTCACATATTGCGCTTCCTAAGCATACTTTCTATGAAGATAATTTATTTATCTATTTACCTTTGATAAATACTAAAACTATATATTATATGGATATGGATTTTTATAAATATTTTATAGGTAGAGATGATCAATCAGTTCAAGAGCCTCAGCTAATTAAAAGAAGTGCTCAACAAGTATTAATTGCCGAGTTAGTATGCAAGGCATATGATTTAGATGAAGTTAAAAAAACGGATAAGAAACTATATAAGATAATGAGAAGAGAATGTTCTTTATTAGTTGCTTTAGGTGTTGTATTTTCTCGATTATCTGAAACTGACGATGGTGAAAAACAATATAAGGATATGTGGGATACAATAAAGAATGATAATCCTAAGTTATTTAAATATTTAAGATATCATTCAACTCTTGCTTCATGGGCTAGTTTACCTGGAAAAGTTGGAAGAGCAATTGTTATAGGTGGTTACCGAGGTGCCCATTTCTTAGTTAAATTTAATTAGGCATATTAATGCCTTTTTTATATGATTGGAGTTATTATGAAAGAATTATTAATACCTGTTGGTAGTATGGATGCTTTACGTGTTGCAGTTCATGCTGGAGCTGATGCTGTTTATCTTGGTGGAAAAAGGTTTGGTGCTAGAGCTTTTGCCCAAAATTTTTCTGATGAGGAAATGATTGAAGCAATTAAATATGCTCATTTATATGGTGTTAAAGTTAATGTTACGGTCAATACATTGATATATGAATCGGAGTTTAAAGATGCATTAGACTATTTGCGCTTTTTATATGAAAATGGTGTCGATGCAGTTATTATTCAAGATATTGGTTTAATATGTGAAGCTCATAAGTACCTTCCTGATTTGGAAATACATGCTTCTACTCAAGTACATAATAGCAATAAGGATGAAATTAAATTTCTTGAAGAACTTGGAGTTAAACGAGTAGTCATGGCTCGTGAAATGTCTTTAGAAGAAATAAATGCTATTGATACACCTTTAGAAAAAGAAGCTTTTATTCACGGATCTTTATGTATTTCTTATTCAGGTGAGTGTTTATTTTCATCTGTCCTATTTGGTAGATCTGGTAATCGTGGTGAATGTGCTCAGGTATGTCGTTTACCTTATAGATTAATGAAAAACGATAAATATTTAACGGAAAATAGATATTTAATAAGTACAAAAGATTTAAATACAGCTAACTATTTTAAAGATATATTGGACTCATCAATTTATTCATTGAAAATAGAAGGCCGTATGAAGAGTCCTGAATATGTTGGATGTGTTACTAGATTATATCGTGATTTATTAGATAAATATTATAGTCATGAAGACTTGGTGGTTAATGAAGAATATCTTAATGATTTAAAAGTAATATTTAATAGAAAATATACTAAGGGTTTTATTCTTAATGAGAATAATGCTGACATTGTAAATACTGATACTTCTAATCATTTGGGTGTTAGTCTTGGTAGAGTTATTAAATGGAATAGAAAATATATTTATGTAGAACTATCTCGTGAACTTCATCAAGGGGATGGCATTCGTTTTAATGAAATTAATAAAGGTATGATTGCTAACTTTATTTATGATGAAAGAGAAAATTTAATAAGTGGAGCATCTAAGGGTAGTATTATATTACTTGATAATAAATTTGATATTGATTCTCATTTAACATTAAATACTACAGTTGATGTCAAAGTTAAGAGTAAATATACGGAGATAGATACTAAGAAAATACCTATAACAATGCAATTTGTTGCTCATGTTGGAGATAAATGCAAACTAGTTGTAAGTGATTCTATTAATTCTATTCAATTGTTTGGAGTTAATGTTGAGGCCGCGCGTACTTCACCTATGGATAAGGATGAAATAGTTAATAAGCTTTCTAAAGTTGGAGGTTCTCCTTTTAAAATTAAAAATATAAATTTAGATGTTGATAACAATGTATTTATTAACATTAAAGATTTAAATGAGTTAAGAAGAGAATGTATAGATAAATTAATTGAAATTAGGGAAAATGTTAATAAGGATCGTGTTATTAATACTAATTATAAAGATGAAAAGATAATTTATAATAAATCTAATGAAAATAGTATTGCTGTACTAGTAAGAAATGAAGAACAGTTAAGTGTAGCTTTAGAAAAAAAGGTAGATCGTATTTATGTTACGGATAAATCTTTATATTTAAAGTATAAGAACAATGATAATATTTATTTTAGAACATCTAGGGTTAATGATGATACTAACGATATTAAGAACGTTTTGAATACAGAACTTGGATCTTTATATAGATTAAGGGGTATTGGAGATTATTATTTAAATGTTACTAATCATGCAACAATTGATTACTTAAGTCAATACAGCAAATTATTAACTTTATCGATTGAGTTGGATGATAGTAATTTGAAAGAATTAATGGAGCATTACAATTTCAAAGTTAATGTTGAAGAAGTTGTTTACTTGAAGCCTGAACTTATGATAATGAAGTATCAACCAGTTCTTGATTTTGATGATAAATATTATCTAGCTGATAGATATGATAAAAAATATGAGATTATTGAAGACAAAGATAAAAATTTAACACATATCATGGGATCAGATCCAATTAATAGGTTAGATAAAGTATCCTTTTATAAGGGCTTGGGTATTAATAATTATCGTATTGAATTTTTAGATGAAAAAGCTGATGAATGTGGTAGAATAATAGATGATTTAAGGAGAGAACTTAATGTCTAAGAAATTCATATTTATTATTCTAATTATTATTTTTGATATTATTTTGATTGGCAATATAAATTATCCTAAAGCTAGTAGTATTCCAACTTATGATGGCGACATTATATGCAAGAAGGATAAAAAAGATGTTTTAGAGGATGATATTAAGAATTCTAGTAGCATCATTTACATTAAATTGGATGGTGATATGGTTGTAAATGCGGTATATCAATCAATTAGTGATGGGGATTATTATGAAGAATCTTCAATTCAAATGATTCAATCATATTTAAATTTATATCAAGGACTTGATGGAATAGATACAAATGTTGATTATATTGATTCTAAGATTATTACAACTGTCACCTATGATTATAGGATGATTGATGTTAGTAAAGTAAGATATAAATTAAACAATATATTAGCTAGTGATTCAATTTTTATTAAAGAAGATACATTGCCAATTAGTTATGAATTATTTAGCAAATATGAATTAAAAGGATATAGTTGTAATTAACTATATTTTTTTGTAAAGTTAAAATTACTAGTTATCGATTTTATTTGGATTTTAGATAATTCTTCTTTACAGTGCATATGTTTTTGTATTTATTATTAATACTTATGAATATATACTTAAGATGGTGTTAGGGAGATTTCAATAAGGAGACATTATGTTTAAATTAAAGAATAATAATGGGGAAAAGATTATGGAAATTATGACAACTGGAGAATGCATGGATGAATTTAATGCCGTCGTTGAAAGATGTAATGCCAAGCAAAAGAAAAAGTATTGTAATCATTTTGAAGGATATTCAATGGGCTTTAACAAACATTGTATGATATTTTCAAATGATAAACTGATTGCTAAATTTGAGGATACTGCATAGTATTTAAAATTATAATCACTTATTTTTATAAGTGATTTTTTATGGTATAATTTTGTCATGGGTGATTAGCTCAGTTGGTTAGAGTACTAGATTCACATTCTAGGGGTCAAGAGTTCGAGCCTCTTATTACCTACCATTTATATTAATTAATAATAAGCGTATACTTATTATTTTTATTTGCGCTTATATTCATATTGTTATATAATACATTTCGTTGAATGGGTAAATATGGATGTTGTTAATAAATCAGTAAAAGAAAAGATTGTTGAATATGCAGATGCTAAAAAAATATTTAGTAGTAATGATGTTAAAAGTATTACTGAAAGTTTAGTATCTTCATTAAGTAATGTAAGTGCGGCCAATGTTCATGATATTATGTTTGAACCTTTGTCAGATAGTCTAGCATCATTTAACGATATATCACATATTTTATTTATTAACTATGATAAGTTTAGGGCAAAATTTAATGGCGATTATTTCTATACTAATGCTTATATGGTATTTATATTATTACATGAGTTGGAACATGTTCAAGAGCGTGAAAAAATAGTAAATATGGATGGTTTAAAAAGGCTTGAATATTTTGTATCGGGATTTGATTTTTTATATAAAATATCTGAACAAGATATGAAGTCTGAGTACAATTTTGCCAAGTTCTATGCTCATAAATATTTATTTATGAAAAAGTATTCTCAAGATTTGATTAATCGTGGAAATGATAAATATATGGCTAATTATATGGTATGTCCTAATGAGAGATTTGCTGAGATGAATTCTTCTCAAAAAATTTATGATACTTTTAAAGATGATGGATATGTTAAGGATAAGTATTATCAAGGTTTTAATAAGATTAAAGCTTATAATAAATTAATTCCTTTAATGGGATATAAGTATTCTGATGGAAAGGTTAGTATTCCAATTGTTGATTACTTCACTGGTATAGGTAGATCAAATCTATTGGATAGAGTAGATGATTATAGTCCTGAGTATGATGAATTCTTAGGTGATTCTTCTAAAAGATATTCATTGGGAGAAAGATTAGACTTAGGCTTACCTATTTCTAGTAATGAATATAATTCAGTTTTAAAGGGTAAGGTTAGATTAAGAGATTAGCTATTAATAAATCAAAGAAATTATTGTATAATTATAATAATTGGAAGTGATTATATGGCTGTTAATAGGAATAATACTAGAGTAGGTTCTATAAGAGAAAGAAGCCAAATGAAAAACAAAAAA
>Ga0116179_1003969_pt1 | contig 10036 bp, 13 predicted proteins | sample AD_UKC071_MetaG_FD_89751 | JGI IMG/M metagenome (GOLD analysis project Ga0116179, IMG submission 89751) | Active sludge microbial communities of municipal wastewater-treating anaerobic digesters from USA - AD_UKC071_MetaG | ecosystem: Engineered > Bioreactor > Anaerobic > Digestate | place: USA...
CCAAGATATATCACCGTTATTTAAAGCGTTTTGAATTTCGATTATGTTTTCGTCAAATTCCGTTTTGGTGAAATAGTCAATCGTGCCTTCCAAGGTCTGATTTACCATTGTATCATTGCCCCAGTCGGACGTGCTTTGACTATCTTCTGCCCACACCATGTATTTGTTCGTCTGTTTGTGTGCCCTGTAATGATATACAGGCACATTGATTTTCCTGCCGAGTTCGACAAGTAAATCTTTAAACTCAATTACAGTCATAGTTTTGCTCAACCCTTTCAAGCGACAAGTCCATTACATCAAGGTTTTCAATGTACTGAACCTGTTTAATGACATACTGCTCGCCGTTGACAACCGCAATATCCTGTGTTGATATGTTGCGGCGCGTCTGCACTCTTAATAATCGGTCTATCTTCGCATTATTCTGCAAGTTAAGGTTGTACCTTGTTATGCCGACAGTTCGCTCCCTAAATCGCAAAACTTCTTTAAAACAAGGCTTTACGACAGGGCGCAAGCCTTCTTCTGCGATATTTTTAAGTCCGTAGATTTTTACAATTCCGTCATTGAATGTCTGGTTCTTCTGTTCCTTCATCATCATCACCGCTTATCAAATAAAGTGTGTTGAGTTCCGAATTGAAATTTCTCTGAAATTCCTCGAGGGCACTGGAACGCACATATCGACAGTAGTCCATCAGCAAAGCAGTATGTAGCCCTTGTTTCGTGAAGTCAAGTTCTTTGCCTGCAACCATGTTGAGATAGTCAATACCTCGTTCGATTATCTTTTCCAGTTTGCAATCTGTTGCTTGGTCGTCCCACGTGATGTCTAGATAGTTTTTAACATCTTGCAGTAAGGTTGATGACTGCATAACGCCACCTACTTCTTTTTATTCTTTTTGCCTGACTTTTTAGTGTTTTTAGGCTTTTCGGGTTCTTTTTCTTCTGCCTGTTCTGTCTGCTTGTTGTTCTGGGGTTCGGGTGTGTCGCTGATACCCTCCACAAAAGAACCTAAAGCGGACGAGGATAATTCCTCGTACCGCTCTTTGGTTAACTCTATTTTCTGCCCTTTTTGATAGATTACTTTTGTAATCTTATCCTTAAAGGGCTTTAAAACTCTCACCAACATAGCAATCACCTTATGCTATCGGGGTGTATGTAACAACTATTACATACGCCTCGGTTATTCCTTCATATTCGCAAGTAATGACTATGACGTTTTGTCCTTCTTCAAGCGTAATCCCATAACCTGCCTCCGTCGGTGATACTGCTTCGCCGTTGTGGGTTACGGTCAATGTGGCATTGTCGCTCTTAGGGGTAACCGTAAGGACCGCATCTTCCATATCTCCTGCGCCTTCGTAGTAGTGAACGTTTGCGTCAAATGCACCAACATTAATCGGGTCGCCGTTTGCGTCTTGTATCTCTATTGAGTCAAGCCTTGCGTCAACATAGCCTGCAACCCTAACAACAGGATAGTGCGGTTTAAGCCCTGAAATATCAAGATATAAGAAACTGTTGTTGTCAAGCGGTCTGCCTGTACCGTACAGCTTTATAAGATATACCCTTTCGTCCTCAAGGAATTTGTACTCGTCAGAATATTCAATCCTTCCTGCCTTACCTGTGCCAAGCACAGCAAGATAACGCTTGCTTAAACCAAGCACAGCCTTGCCCTGTTCAACATAAGCCGACTGAACAACTTTAGTCGGGAAGGGGAATATGTCTTTTACATAGCCACCTTGCGGCGTCTGATAAGTGGTAGCAGGGAATATCTTTGTTAGATAGTCCACGGGGTTAACTATCAGCAACACTTCGGTCACGTTCCTGTTGAGTAGGTTAGGACCGACAGCCAACTGTGAAATTAAACCGCCGTATGTGTCGGGTGAGAAGTCCGCTACAGGAATAGCAACCTTTGCGGCATAACCGGTAGCTACATTGAAGTTTGTCAAATCTCTTGTCATACCGATAGGCTCATAAATGGGTTGCGCGGGGTTTCCTTCTGCCACGCCACGACCGTTAAGAACGCCATCTTCCAAACCGTTGGCGATAGCTTCAAACAAAATGGTCCTTACGTACCTGTCAAGCCATGCGGGACCTAAATCAAGCATAGCTTTACAAACGGGTATGAACGCCGAAAGTTTGTTTTGACCGAAGTTAATTTTGTGGAAGGTTGCACCCAATTCCTTTGTGACGTCGTCGCAAAGTTGCCCCCATATCGCTTTAAACCTGCCGTCCATAGATGAATACAGGTATTCAACTAACGCTTCAGCGTTTTTGAAGTCGATTGCACTTAACAGCGGGTGCGTTTCGGTTATGTCCTCAAAAACCGCATTTATAACAGTTTTGGGAAGAACATCACCAAAGCCGGTTAGTGCCTGTTTAGGGTTTTCAGACCTCATGGCTTCAATTGCTTTTTCGTAGTATTTCTTTTCCTCTGATGTCAAAACTCTGACGCCACGCCCCGCAAGTATCTGGTTATCAACATCTTGCACCATGCCCCTTGCTTCTGCCATAACGGCCTCTTGTAACATCTCTGTGTATTCGGTAAATGCCTGTTGAAAATCCTCCGTGTTGCCATCTTTTAAAGCCTGATTAATTCTGTTTGTAATTTCGGCTTTCTGCGCCAATATCAAATCTTTGTTTTTCATAAATTTAACACTCCTTTTTTTAATTAAATAGTTTTGAAAATAGCTTTTTGGGTATGTTTTCTTTCGACGGTTCTTCTGTTGGTTCATCAAACGGCGGATTTTGCGGCTCTTGAGCCTGTTTGATGGTTGCTATCAACTCGTCAATCTTTGCAAACTCGGTTTTAAGCTCGGGCAGGTCTGTTATTTTCACCTCCGCTTTAGGTGCGGAGTTTAAAACCTTGTTAAATAGTGCTTGCCGTGCATTTGCCGCAACATTATCGGTTTTGGCATCTTCAACGATAGATGTCGCAAATCCCATCTCGACCGCTTCTTGCGGGGATATCCACGTTTCAGCGTCAAGCATATCCTTCAGCTTGTCCTCTGTGATGTTGATTTTTGACATATAGGCGTTAATTGCCGCTTGGTTGATTTTTTCGAGGTCGTCCGCTTGTTTTCTTAACTCGTCAGCGTCTCCTGCAACCTTTGTCCAAGCGTTATGTATCATCAGCAGTGACGATTCGTTCATGTACCGTTCATCACCCGCCATAAAAACAACACTCGCAATAGAACAAGCGAAACCATCACAGTAAGTTTTAACTTTTGCTTTGTGTCGTTTGAGAGAGTTATATATCGCCAAACCCTCCGCAACCTCGCCGCCGTAAGAGTTAATGAAAACATTTAAAACATCTACGTCTAACCCTTCTATTTCTTTTGACAAAGTATAGCTTGATACATCACTTTCCAGCCACTCAAAAGATGTAATGTCACCGTAAATGTTTATAGACGCTTCCCTGTCCTGCACCGCCAAAGAATAATATTTATTCCTCATTCCCCTCACCCCCTTTCACAGGCTCATAATTTTTGGTAACATAGTGTTCATTTGCCCACTCTTCATTTATTGGCTCATCCCCCGTCAAAACCCTGATGTCGTTAAGTGAATAACCAATGCGGAATAATTTATCGGCGGCATCTGCCGAACCTAACAAATCAACATACTTAATTGCTCTTGTGTCGATTTTTAAGAAATTGCCTTTTTGAACAGCTGTTTTGCCATATCGCTTGCGATTGATTTCCTCTTGAAATAAAACTGCTAACGGCTGAACAAAAAACGTCAAGAAGTTATCAACGGCGTTTTCTGTATTTACCATATCACCCTTTAATAGCGGGGGCGGTATGTGAAGCGCTCTTGCGGTAAAGTCAAAAATATCATCTGCCATTGCTTTTATATCTCGTGTTGTTTCTCGGGAATAAACTTTCTGTCCGAGTTCTTCCCACTCCATACCATCAAACAACGGCAGCACTGCATTGTCGCTTTCTAAAAACTTTTTGAAGTCGCCGTTTATAAGCGCCTCCACTCTTTCTTTAAAGCGTTCATCATTCATTGCCTGCACTTTAGTTCGGAATATACTTCTTATGCCCCTTGATTGCTTGTATTTCTTTTGTGCATATGCTATCATTTGCCCGAAAGTGTCGCAGGCGGCGTCAATTATAGGTTTGCTGTCAACGAAATTTAAGCGCAAAAAAAGAACATCTCGATAGTCGAATGTCCTTTGAAAAGTATAATCTTCAATTGTAACGCCTTTGAATGAATTGCCATATAAGCTGTTGGGTTCAATGGTAAAATCATCAGCAACGTGCAAATTTCCGCTGTCATCTTCTATGATTAAACATTCGTTATCCGTCAACAGTTTTGTGATAGCCTTATGTATAAACTCATATGCGTTTTGATTTTTGTTAGGTTCATAGTTCCATAGGTAAAACTCCTCGCCCTTCAATTCCTCGAAGTTTTGGTACGTCCTGAATTTACACTTTGCTAACGTATTCGCCACCAAGCTGATTGCGCTTTGCAGTGCTAATTTTCTGTAACTCAATTCCGCGGCAAGGTCGCCGAATATTACGCAATCAGCCCTGCGTATGTCTTTGTTAAACCATTCTTTTAGCCAACCAAACAACCCCATCTTATCACCTCGCCTCAATCATATATTTGTACTCCGTAATCAGGATATTCATAGTGTTCAGGTATCAATTCTTCACCGATTACAGAATGGACTAACGCCATGAACGGGTCCGTTTTTCTACTCTTGCCCTCGATTTTTGCATAATAGAAATTGCCTGTATCAACACCTGTTTTGGATTTTCTGTTTTCAAGTTTTGTGTTTCGTGCAGCCCATCTCAATACAGGGTTATCGCCCCAAGTGAAAAAGCCTTTAGAAAAACACCTGTCTATAAGCCCGACAACCTTCATAATCATTTTTGGCGTGACTCTGTGTACCATGCCACTTTCCTCGTCAAAACCGACAGCCGATAAAGCGTTTTTGAGTATTATTAATCTGTGGTCGTCAGCCCATATTCCGACAATCACATATTTTGCGGCTTGCTCTGCGATATAGTCCGCTATAATTTCGGGCGAAATATCGGGTTCATCAACCGCTATTAAATGCCCTTGTTCCTCCCACTCGTCAAGCGGGGCCTTTATTCTGCTAAGTTCAGGGGAACGAGTGCAATACCACGCTTTGTTTATGTCATATCTTTGGTCACCTTTCTTGAAATGCAGATTAACCGCCGCCCAATCACGTCTTACGGCATAGTCAATTCCAACACTGCAACTCCAACCAGTTAAGTCCGGCAAAGGTTTATTAGTGCTTTTGATGTTCTCATAGTCTGTAATAGCTTCTTCGTTGTCGGTTTTCGGTAAGTTGCACCGCTTTGTTAAAAACTCAATCTTTTGTGTAGTGTCATACTTCGTTTCAATAAAATGCTCCTTCATCTCTGTTTGCAAATCAGGCAAATAAGGCAGCGAAGGATTTGCTTTTTCCCACATTTCAGGATTTTCGTATTCGCTTTCGTCGTCAAGTTTATAAATAATAGGCAGCATTTTCATTTCGGTGTTTTCGCCGTCAAGAATTGAGTATGCTATTTCCAACTGTTTATCCAAAACACCCTCACGAACATAACCGTTGGTAGTAATGTAAAAAATCCGGCTGTGTTTACGCTTACCAAAACCGGAAGTGAAGGTCGTAATCAACCGTGAGTTTTCGTATTCGTGAATTTCATCAAAAATTAAACACGCTGAACGCTTACCGTCTTTTGTGCGGGCGTTTGATGTGTTGTATTTGATTTTTGATTTGGTTTTAAGGTTGATGATTTCTTCTTTGTTCTTGTAAAAAAACTTTTTGAGTTTTGCCCAATGAGTTTCCAATACCTCATAAATGTCATTGAAAGATGTTTTTGCCTGTTCTTCGCTGTTTGCGATAATGTCAATGTTGTAACCTTTGACACCGTGGTAATGCGTAGATAAATACCACGCCAACGCCGCCAAAAACTTGTTTTTGCCGTTCCCTCTGGCTATCACCAAAAAAATAGTCCTAAATATCACAGTGTCGTCTTTCAAATTATAACAATGAATACACGCAACAACAAACAATTCCCACGGTATTAATTTTATATCAAAATACTTTTCCATCAGTTCAACGGCTTTGTCTATTTTCTCGCCGTCTATGAACACATGTTCGCCGTCAAGCTGCCTTCTCACCAAAGGAACCATTTGCTTTAACCTTCTGTTGGCTTTAACCTTTCCTGTTTCGATAGCGTCAAGGTAATCATCAATATACGGATGATATTTACATTTCTTCATCTTCACCACCGCCTATGTCGTCGGTACTCAATCCCAGCTCTTTAAGTATCGACAACATCTGACGGTTTACCATGACTAATTCTTTTACTGACGGATTGTTTTTCTGCATTTCCACGCCGACAGAAGAAACATCTTTATACATTACACCACGCGTTTTAATATCCTGTATAAGTGCGTTTTTAGTTTCCCAAAAACTCATATAGTCATTGATTAAGTCCTCGTAGTGTTCAACCTGTGCACCTTTTAGCGCCAACTGTTTCATCAGGGAATTTCGCACCTTCTCTTTTGACATTTTCGCCATTTTCATCACCTCCGAAAACCAGCTTTATTTTTTAAAATTTCTCGTGCGCGCGAACGATATCTTTTGTGCTAACCCACGCCGAGTAACGCACCCTGAATTAATTTCGCAAATTTTTTGATAGGGGGTACACCCAACATCAATCCCATCTCTCGCTAATCGTGCTTTCTTTTTTCTTTTTCCTCAACCGTTCAGGGTGGCATGCGTTTTCATGACACCATTCACAAACTGGTATAAGGTTTTGTTTTTCCTCACCCTGCCATATATAAGTCTTACTTAACGCTAAATGCGGATGCCGTGTTATGAACTGAACATGATGAACGTGCGTTGCCTTTTTATACCACCCCTTGGACTTGCACACTTGACATTCGTGTTTATATTCGTCTAATACTTCTTTCCGTAACCTGCGCCAATACTTTGACACATAAAAGTCGTGTATGCGCCCTTGGTCTATAAGTGACTGTACCCACCTGCCAACCTCCGCTTGGTTATGTATGTTTATCTCGTCGTTATACAATTTTTATGCACTCCCAAAAGTGTTTGCCCGTCTTTTTTCTTACTTTTACGAATATTTACACATTTGTTTGTATGATTGCTGTATATTATGTGTTCATATCCGTATCTCGTACATATATCGCACGGCTCTTTTATATTACCAATCCGCTTTAATGTTCGCCCTATATCACGATACGCCGCACAGCAATGGTAGCATAGGGTTAACACTAATACATCACGTTTCATGGCATTTGATTAATTCGCCGCCGCATTTTAAACATGGTGAGCCGTCCGGTATATCGCCCGCATAACTAAATCTACCTTTGCATTTTGTGCAAATCATGTTAGACATCATAACTGTCGCCCCTTAAACATAGCAATTTATAATGGATTCCAAGCCCTCATCATCCCACACAAAACATTGTGCTTTGCGTTGCGCCCCAACATATCCCGCTTTGTTGGTCCAGTTATCTTTTGGCGAAGGTGAGGAAAGCCATCTGAATATCGTGCCGTTGTCCTCGTCTATCATCTTTTCGGTGTGGATGTGTGACAAGTGAAATTCCCTGTACTTCGCTTGCCCCCATAGCTGCGGAACATCATTCTGCATACAGTTGTATATCCTTTTCTTTTCTTCCTCGCCATGCCCCAAACCTAATAGATTGTAGCCTATCAGCCTGTATTTGCGGGGATAGAATTCGGTATCCACTTCAACATTTTTATTGTTTAGGAAATGCCAATACATAGCTGTTGTCATTGTGTATGATGTTAGCTTATCGTGGTTGCCCCCTACATATATTACCTCTACTGGTGCAACCTCTGTTAGCCTATGAACTATCTGTATGGCAGCTGTTAGCAAGGATTGGTACATATCGGGGTATGATGTGTCGGTGTCTTGTGGCGTGCCTTTTGTGGTTGTCCGAAACAGGTTATCTATGTTTGCCATGTCCTGCCCGAACGGGAATATTATCTTTTTAACGGGATAATGGCTTGTCTTTTCCAAGGATTGCTCTATGATGTTGTGTAGGTTTTTAATGCCCGCCTTTGTCGAATACTCATCGCCACACTCGGAAACAATGGATAATTTGTTTATATGTGCATCCGCTATGTTAATTTCCAACGTCTTGCCTGTTGTTTGGTAACTTCGCCTTTTTACTAACGGGCTTGGTAATTTTAAATCCTTTATGGTTTCTTTTACCCATTCGGGGTTGAATGTTGTTACTTTAGGTCTAACCGTCAATTTACTTTGACAAAGATTAATCTTGCCCCCGCCTTTAGTCTGCTGTTGCCACACATTAGAGCAAAACGATACGACTTGCCACTCCTCCAGCTTTAACTTGTGCGCTTGCATGATGATTTCGGGTGTTATCTCTCGCCCGTCTATTACTTCGAGGGTGTCCTCGTAGGTGAACATATCGCCTTTTATGATAAATTTGGATTGTACTGCGTTTGGTCTTGTGTTATGCTTATATTTCCTAAACGGCGCTCTTATTTTTTCCCTCACTTGCACTTCGGTAAGGTCGGGAAAATAATGCTGCACCTTTCGTGCTGTTTCTGTCCACGATAAGCCTTCTTGAAATTTATACCGTTCAACTTCGGATTTCCAATCCAAGCCATCACCTTCTTTCGCAACAAAAAGCACCCTATAACAAGGTGTTTAAGAATTATTCGGCTATATCAACCTTTTTCACATAACAAAAACAGCCCCTATCGGCTGATAAAGGCTGTTCTCGCAAAAATATACACTTTTCACCACTAACATTTTACCATATTTCAAAGTCAATGTCAAGGCTGCCGAAAGCAAATTTTTACTAAATTTTTCTTACAGGCTAAAACCGCCGCTTTTTCAATTGCCACAGCCTTTTGCGCTCTTATAGTTCGTTCGGGAATACCCGTCAGACGACTAATTTCAGCCGTGGTTTTAAGTTTGTCAAAAGCCAATAAAAGTACATGTTTTTCCTCTGTGTTATCATACAGACTCAAAATTTCATCAAACACCTTATCCCATTCGTTAGCTTCTGTCATGCTTGCTATAATTTGCACGATTCTGTTCTCGCTCGGCGGCGATTTCCCACCCCCTTGCACTCTTGGTGTAGAATAATCTGTGCCTGTTAACGCTTTAGGTTTAGGTGAATACCCCCCCTGTATGTATGCTATTATGTCCTCGGCATCTCTATACGCCATTTTTTTGCCTAAACGCTTGCGTCTAAAGTATAAGCAAAACTGTTCTGCTACCCTATCGGTAACGCTATCATCAAATATTTTCATTCGCTCACCCTTTCGTGGTGTTTTCCTTTATCCTCTTTATACAAAACTCTCCATCAAGACCTGTAAGCATTTCGCCCCAATCAGAACGAAAAAACGCTTCGATTTTCTCTTTTTCAATCCGTTTGTATATCGCTGCGATGTGGCATTTATCGCTACAATACTTTTCCTTTTTGCTTCTCGGTTTAAATAATGCTTTGCACTCCGGGCATACTTTTACGGATATTCTCATAATATCACCTCAACGTTTCTTTTATCTTTTCAACCACCGTCTGCGGTAATGCACACTCGACAGGAAGTTCGTGGACTTCTACCTCAACGTCTATGTCGGGTAGCAACACCGTTGATGTTTTAATTTCGTTTAAAAACTCATTTTCTTCCTTTAACCGCTCTATGTACGCAAACACAGCTTTAACATCACCTTCGCTTGCAAGCCCCATAAGCATACGGTGTTTTATGTCTTGCAATTCTTTATCGGTCATTGTTTTCACGCTCCTTTAACGCTTTCTCCGCTTCCTCTCGTGTGAGGAAAACTTCGTTATTGAAATCCCTGTCCCAAAGAAAACAAACTCCTAAACTGGTATTTATTTGATTTGATATAGTTCCGTCATTATTTAAAAATTGTGCTACTCCTGTTATGACTGTTTCTTCAATTTCATCAAAATAAACTGGATAATTAATTGTCACATAAATCTTTGCGCCAACCTTACACGGCAACACCACCAGTCGCCC
>Ga0116179_1003970_pt1 | contig 10033 bp, 7 predicted proteins | sample AD_UKC071_MetaG_FD_89751 | JGI IMG/M metagenome (GOLD analysis project Ga0116179, IMG submission 89751) | Active sludge microbial communities of municipal wastewater-treating anaerobic digesters from USA - AD_UKC071_MetaG | ecosystem: Engineered > Bioreactor > Anaerobic > Digestate | place: USA...
ACGTGGTACTTTCGTTTTCTTCGGGCCGAATAAGCATAACCGACCTTCGGGCGCTTGTTTATGTAGGAATTGTTGGCGGCAACAATGTGGGTAAATCTTTCACGCTGAAAGATGCGGGGGACTATATCGACGAAGTAGGGCTGCAGACCATATCCGAAGACGTTTTAAAGGCCTTTACCGAAGCCTTTGCGCCTTCACGGAATGAACAGGACGAACAGGACGAAGCGGGCGATCCTGAAAAAAACTAACGGCGGGGGGACTTACCGATTGGTTTGTCCCCCTTAAGGCAGCCTGCATGACGGGACTAAAGCCCGAAGAATTTTGGAACATGACGCCACGGGAATTTGAATACTGGATGGATGGATTTAAATGGCGCATGGACAACGAAGCACTTGTAAAGGCCCACTTCACGGCGTGCATAATGAACATGTTTTCGAATAAACGGATTCGGGCGACGGACTTGTGGAAGATTGGTAATCCCACCAAAAAGCGCAAGAACAAAATAAACAAAGAAACCGCAGAAGAACTTTTATCAAGAATCGGGCCGGAAGCCATACCGATCAGAAGGAAGTGATCCAATGAACGACGGGCGTGTCGTAATTAAAGTCGGCGCAAACATTAGCGACTTCCAAGCAAAAATGAACAAGGTTACTTCTGACCTTAAAAGTACTGCGTCAAAGCTTGCAAGCATAGGGAAAACGCTGTCGCTAAAAATTACCGCCCCGCTTGTTGCCATGGGTACTGTTGCGACCAAGGCAGCGCTGGATATAGATAAAGCCATGGACCTTATCGCTGCAGGAACGGGTGCACAAGGCAAAGAATTGGAAGCCCTTCAGCAAAGCTGGAAAGCGCTTGCTGCCAACGTTACGCAGGGGTTCGATGTTTCAGCACAAGTATTGGCGGATTTCAACACAAGGCTTGGCCTTACCGGGAAGGCGCTTACCGACCTGTCCAAGCTTGCCCTTGACGCCGCAAGACTTCTTAACGAAGACGTAAACGCCATCGTTGCGCAGGCGTCGAAAGCAATGCAAGACTGGGGTGTTTCGGCGCAGGAAGCAAGTTCTTTTATGGACAAGCTGTTTGTGGCGGCGCAGGCTACCGGGATCGGCATATCTACGCTATCCACGCAGTTGTATAAATACGGCGCTGCACTGCGTGGCATGGGGTTTAATACAAATTCCGCAATAGCACTTCTTTCGCAGTTTGAAAAGCAGGGCGTTAATACCGAACTTGTTCTTGGATCACTTCGCATAGGCCTTGGAAAATTGGCAAAAGAAGGCATAACCGATGCGGGAATGGCATTTGAAGCGTTGATTAACAAAATCAAGAACACCGAAAGTACCACCGAAGCCACGCAAATTGCCATGGAAGTTTTCGGAACAAGGGCCGGCCCTGACCTTGCCGCTGCCATACGTGAAGGACGCTTTGAAATTGAAGAAATGGTCAAAACGCTTGAAGAATCGCAGGGTGCCATAGAAAAGACGACCGCCGCTACGGATGGTTTTTCGCAACAATGGCAACGAACGAAAAACAGTTTTCTTCTGGCCATAGAACCAATTGGGACGCAAATATTGGGACTTGCCGAAAGGGGCTTGCCCCTACTTCAAGCTGCCTTTGAAAAGGTCGGAAACGCAATTGGTGGGTTTTCCGAAGAAACAAAACAAAAACTTGGAATGCTGATATCCATTCTTGCCATAGGCGGGCCTTTTGCCGCAGCCGTGTCTTACGCAATTGCCACAATAAGTAAATTCGGTTTGGCACTTTTGTCGCTTGCTACGGGACCAGCCGCCCCAATTTTCATAGTGGCAAGCGCAATAACGGGACTTATCGCCTTATTCTACAAACTAAAGCGTGCAAAAGAAGAATCGTTAAATGAAAATGAAGTTTTAAAACAAACGGCTGCAATGGGGCTTGTGGCAACGGGGCCAAGTGTTAAACTTGAACCGCCACAACTTAATCCACAAGATCGGGATTATATGCGCAAGCTACTTGAACAGGCGGGGATACAACCGTACGCCACAACGTTGCCGGGCATTGAATTCGCAGGCCGTACGCCGCAACCGCTGCAGCCACCGCCCGTATGGCCACTTTCAACGCCTTCGCTTGGCACATCCGAAGAATCACGCAAGGCAGACGAAGAAGCCGAACGGGCAAGAAAAAGACTTGAAGAACAGCGCAGATACGCCGAAGAAGTTTACGCTTTAGTTGAACGTAACAAGCAACAGCAACGGGAAATGGCCGAAGCAGCCGAAGCTGCAGCGCGGGGAATAGAAAAGTTTTGGCGGGAAATGTCTTGGGAATATCAACAGGGGTTACTTAGCGCCGAAGAATACTTCGCAATGCTAAAGAACGAAGTTGCGGGGCTGCAGGTCAATACTGACGAATGGCGGAACCGTTTTGCGGAACTGCAGCGGGTAGCATCGGAAATTGCGACGGTGCAATTCGAACAGCTTGCGGAATCGTTGCGAAAAGGTGTTATTACCGCCGAAGAATTTTCGCTTTCGGTCGAAAAGTTAAAAACACAATTCGAAGGCCTTCCGCTGGTCGTTAGAATGCTGGACGAACAAATGCAGGCTACGCTACAAAACGTCAATACGAATACGTCGCAAACCGTCGATTTAGTTAATGACCTTGGGATGACCTTTCAAAGTGCGTTTGAAAACGCTATAATTGGCGGGCAGGACCTAAGAAGTGTATTAAGCGGCTTGCTTGAAGATATCGCCCGTTTATTGTTACGTTTATATGTAATCCAGCCACTAGTCAATTCAATAACGGGTATGTTTTCAGGAATGCTTGGCGTGCCTGCGACGGTAATGCACGGCGGGGGCGTGGTCGGATCGGCCGGATCGTTAGCGCTTGCGCCTGCTGGGCTTTTCGTTAATGCGCCAAAACTTCATTCGGGGCTGAAGGCAGATGAATTCCCCGCCATTTTGCAGCGGGGCGAAACGGTATTGCCAAGGAACTTTAGCCAAGGCGTGTCCGGATCGAATATCAAAATAGTTAACGTTCTTGACCCATCGGTCGTTGGCGACTACTTGGCAACGTCGGAAGGCGAAAAAATGGTTATAAACATTGTTCAGCGTAATTCGGGAAGGTTGATGTAAAATTGGTGGGGAATATGTTTTTAGAAACCGGACAAGGAACGTATCCCGTCTTTATGTTTTCGCCCCGTCATTCTTTTAAGGAATTTTATGAATGGCAAAATCCCGTATGTGAAACGTACGGTGGCGAATATAGATACCGTTTTCACCAAGAACCACGAATTGAAATACAATACGAACTAATCAAGCGGGATACTGACTGTCTTGTCTTTAGAAATTTATTTAAGGAATACGTATCGAAGCCGTGGGTCGTTCCTGTTTGGTCGGAAGATAGCTATGTAGGCGCCCTTTCAAGTAATACAACGTTCGTTCCGTTTGATACTTCCTTCGGAAACTATTCACGCTTTGCTTTCATATACGAATCGGATGCCAAAAACGAAGGGGCCGAAATCGTTGAAAAAAGGGCTGATGGCATAGTTGTTAAAAAGCCGCTGATTAATAACTACAAGCGGGCGATAGTAATGCCGGCCTATCTTGGCTTTGTGAAGGACAACATCGGATACGGACAAGTCCAAGGCAATACGGTGTTTTCGTTTAACTTTAAAATAATTGAAACCCCGCCGTACATAGGAAAGAAAGCGTTCCCCGAAGAAGGCAAATATAGCACTGCGCAATGCCTTTTTGATAATTATACGTTTACTGACATACGGGAAAACGTATATAGCAATGTTAAATTCATAGACAACGGCTTTGGCGTTATGGCGGTCGAACCCACAAGGCTTGCGCTAACAAACACGGGGACGCTGAATTACTTGGCGTCAACAAAGGCCCAGCAGTGGCGGTGGAAACAGTTCTTGTATTTTTTGTCGGGAAAGTATACGCCTTTTTATATTTCGGCCCAGCATTCTCAAAGCAAGATTGTATACTTGCATAAGGTATATGTTGATGGCTACATCAAAGACGTAGTGGAAGGAACATATTTTAGCGATACCCGGCGGTTTCCGCAAATAACATGCCATTATGATCCGTACTTAAATATCGTGAAAGTGGTGCAAATTCTAAACGCAATACGATACCAAAATACGAATAGCGAAATTGTTTTTACCGATCGTACTTTATTTTTTGACGAAGGGTATAGATGGGAAATTGTTAACCAATGTCGTCTTGATACAAACCGTGTTACCCTTGATTATCACGACGACATTATGGAATGTTCCGTTTTTGTGCGGATATTGCGGTGATTACAAATGTTAGGTACATATAACGAAGCGTACGTGTTTAAATATGGCGGAATTACGGATCGATACTACAACGGAAACAAAGAACTTGTAGCTATCGAATATGACGCTGATTTAATAACAGACCCAGAAGTTACGTATTATCCCGCCACGCTAAAGCGCAGTTCTATAGTTTTATCAGGTGAAGTAAGGCGGACGCAACTTCAAATACAGGTACCTTCGGACTTTAAGATTGCTGAACTGTTCCGGTATACCACGCCGTCGTTCGTTGTAACCGTTGATATAAGGCATATTCGTCTTTCGGGTTACCCGCAAAGGTATTCAACGCAGGTTTTTTGGAAGGGCCGTGTTGTTTCGGTCGAATGGGGCATCGTTGGGGCAACGCTTTTGTGCGAAAATTTTTACGCATCAATAGGTGGGAATAAGGGCGCACGGTTCTATAGCTTTTCGTGCCCGCACGTGTTATACGGGCCTATGTGCCAATTGAACAGCGAAAATTTTAAAGTAGAAGGTTTTTTCATTGGCTGCGAAGGCAAAACTTGGAATATTGGCTTTAACACGCCGATTGACAATGGATATTTCAATGGCGGATTTATTTCATTTTTCGACGATTCGATTATGGGGTATAATCTTATTAGGGTTGGTAAAAGCTACGGCGTGTCACCAACAACGAACGATTTTCCATATGAACAAATCGTGAATCTTATACAGCCGTCATACCATACCCCGCAATCTATGCAGCAGGTATTTTTATTTCCGGGATGTGACCATACATTGGAAATGTGCAAAAACAAATTTAACAACCATATTAATTTTGGCGGCTTTCCGTGGATACCGCCGAAAAACCCGTTCGGGTCTACTTCGGCCATTTATTGGTAAGTGGGGGTGTAACGATGGGATTTTGGACAGCAATTGGAATAAGTTTTCTGTTTAGTTACCTTGCATACCTTTTAAGGCCAAAGCCCAAGGCGCCGCCCGCAGGTCAAATCGAAGAAAGCGGCGTTCCAATAGCGTCTGCGTCTAAACCGATTCCGAAAGTATACGGGACGGTGTGGATTAAGTCGCCGAACGTGGTGTGGTATGGCGATCTTAAGACGGAACCTATTAAAAAGAAGACTTCGCAAAAATGAAGATTTACATAAACGACGTAAGGCGATTCGGGTATTGCGTGCGTGGAATTAAAAAATTCTGTGCAATGCACAACATAGATTTTAAAAACTTTGTTAAAAACGGCATAGATACCGCCGAAATCGAAGGTATTGACGACGCCATGCTTAATAAACTAATAGCCAAATTAAAATCGATTGAAGGCGAATAATTATGGGCGGGATGGGGTCAAGCAAAGTTACCGTTGGATATAAATACTATGCCGGACTTCACATGGTTGTGTGTGAAGGCCCCGCCGACGTGTGGGCTATTAAAATAGGCGACAAAACCGTTTATCAAAGTATTCCGATGTTCTTGGGAATACCGCCTGTCAATCTTGGCCCGACCAGATATCATTTAAATAAGCCCGATCTTTTCGGCGGGGAAGACCGTGAAGGCGGTGTCGTTGGATATATCGATATTCTTCCCGGAAAAGACAATCAGGGGCAAAACGATTATCTTTTATCTAAACTTGGCAGTGATGTTCCGGCCTTTCGTGGCGTTTTATCCGTCGTAGCACGGCAGTGTTACCTTTCCGCCATGAATCCGTACATTAAACCGTGGCATTTTATGGTAACACGCATTCCTGATTACGCCCCGTGGTCTTTGCCCGATTTAACGGCGGTTGGCGCAAACCCCGTAAGTATCCTGCTTGAACTTATATACGAAAATAACCTTGGCGAAGCCGACTTTTATAACTTTAGGTCTGCAGGGCAATATTACGAAGATGAAAAATTCAAACTTTGCATTGTATGGAACGGCGAATCGTTGGAAAGTTTTATGCAAACCATACTTGACCACATGGGGGCCATACTTTTTGTCAACCCCGTTACGGGAAAATTCCAACTTACAATTCCCGAAGACCCCACGTCATACAAAACGCACACCATTTATGAAAAGGACATTCAAAAGGTAACTTCTTTTCAGCGAACTTCATTGGCCGAAACAATCAATCAAATAACCGTAACGTATGTCGATTTTTGGACGGGCGACGAACGCAGCGTTACCGTGCAAGACATTGCGAATATAAACGCCCAAGGCAAGGTTGTTGCCGACGAACGTAAATATCCCGGAATTCCAACCCACGAACTTGCAGTACGTGTTGCAACAAGGGATTTGCAGGTTGCGTCTTCGTCTTTGAGTAAAATTTCGCTAATTGTAAAAAGGCCGACTGACGACACAATCATACTTCCCGGCGATGTTATAAAGATATATTGGCCGAAACTTGGAATTGACGGTGTTTCTTTTCGTGTTGGCGAAGTGGACTATGGCGAATTTACCAGCCCGACGATAAAAATTGAAGCCGTCGAAGACATTTATAGCTTGAAGCCTTCTTCGTACGTTAACCAGCAAAACCCACTTTGGGAAGACCCCGTCCCCGATCCTGTTAACGTTACTCATAAAGTAGTGACGGAACTTCCATACTGGGAAATTGTGATGAATTCCGATCCAGAATCTTTGGAAGCCATGCCCAAAAATGAAGGCCTTGGATTCCTTGGGACACTTGCCCGTGCCCCTGTATCATACAATTATGGATATCGTGTATACGTTGACGGTAACGAATTTACAAAAGCGGAATTTTGCCCGACATGCATTATCGATGAAGACATAGGCTTTCTTGATGATGAAGTCGTCATTGCGAATGCTACGCAGCTTGAACTTGCCGAATTTGGCGACGATAAATATGCAATACTTGGCGACGAAATAATAGGAACCGTATCTATCAGCGGAAACAAAATCCGCATAAAGCGTGGATGTCTTGATACCGTGGCAAAACCGCACGCCGCAGGCGAAGTTATTTATTTTGCAAGTGGTTGGTTTGGTGCAGAAAGGCGGGAATTCATTGACGGCGAACGGGTAAACGTTAAACTTTGCACAATAACGGGCAAAGGCGAACTTCCGCTATCGCAGGCGGAATCAATCAACGTTGAATTTAAAGCCCGCATTGATAGGCCATACCCGCCGTCATATCCGAAAATAAACGGCATTGCATACCCTGAAGGCGCATCTTTCGAAAGGAACCCCGAACTTAACATAACGTGGCGCCACAGGAACAGGCTGTTGCAAACTGCTTATATTGTAGATCACACAGAAGGTAACATTACGCCCGAAGAAGGCACGACGTATTCCGTTGAAATCAAACAAGTATCAAATCAGGAAGTTTTATTCCGGCAAGACGGAATTGAAGGAACTTCGATCGTCGTTCCGCCGCTTAACGTCGATGGCGAATTGCTTGTTAGTATATGGTCGGTGCGTGACGACTTCGAAAGTTGGCAAAAGCAGGAATTTGTGATATACTATTATCAAGAAACTTTCCCAGGACGAATAACCGAAAATGGCGAAGTTAGAATTACCGAAAATAATGAAGAACGTTTTATCGAAGATTTTGTTGAAGAAGATGTTTTATATCGACGTGTAGACGAAACGGGCGAACAAAGATACACCGAAGACGGCGTGGAAAGGCGTGTTGAATCGGATGTAAGGATTGACGACATACTAAAGCGAATCACGGAAGATGGAAGCGATAGAATTACCGAAAAGGGAACGATAAGAATAATAGGGGGATAATGAAATGGGAATTAAAATTTCAGAAATAGCCGAAAGTATTAATAACATAATCAACCAGACTTTTGTGGAAGTGTCGGAAAAGATTGGTGACACGCCCGTCACTAAAAAATTCGATCTTAAAAAACTACAGGATCAAATAGACATAAAGGCTAATTTGACCCAACTGCAGGATGTTATCAATCAGGTTTTGGAAAGGATAGCGGGACCAAGTTCAGCCACGCCGAATAACGTCCCCGTGTTCGGGGATTCTTCGGGAAAAACAATTGTAGATTCGGGTATTAGCCTGCAAGAAATAATATCAGCGCCTGTTTCGGAAATGGTTTCGGGCGTTCCTATATCAGGCGACGAAAATGTTGTCGTGTTCGACGGCACTAGCGGTAAACGCATAAAAGACAGCAATAAAAACATAAACGACATTGTTTCAATCGAAGGCGATGCGACAGTTAATAATGTCCCCATGTTTTCGTCACAAGACGGAAGCGTAATTAAGGATAGCGGCAAACCAGCGAATAAACTTGTAACAGGCCCTGATACCGCAACAGGCGGGAATGTTCCGGTTTTTTATGACGACAGCGGTAAATCTTTATCGGATTCAGCTTTGTCTATTGTTGACGTAGTGCGAAAAACAGGGGCCATAACGGCGGGAAATATTCCGGCATTCACGGGCATTAACGGAAATACGCTTGTGGACAGTGGGAAAAAGGCTGCAAATATAGTAACAGGACCCGATTCGACTTCGGATAACGCTATTGTCGTCTTCGATGGTGAAAGCGGTAACGTAATTAAGCAATCCGACAAAAATGTGGACGATGTAGTTATTGGGCCAACTTCTTCATTGGTTGGTTCTATCCCGCTTTTTGCCGACGAAAGCGGAAAAGTAATCCAGGATTCGGCTATAAAGTTGGAAGACGTTCTTCAAACGTTGCCCGCCGATGCGGTTGCCGGGCCATCAGCATCTATAGACGGCAACATCGCCGTTTTTGATGGTGTTGACGGTAAGAAGTTGCGTGATGCCGGAATAGGGTTAAATCCGTGCGAAGACACTGTTACTATTTATGTAAGCGATAATGACGAATTTACCAGCCTTCGTGCGGCCGTTGAATACGCCATTAAAAAATACTACCCTGTTGGGGTAAAACCGTTTGATAATTACGGGACCCCACGTGTGAACATAGTTATACGACAACCTTTTGTAATTAAGGATCAAATTTACGCAGATGGTATTGATTTATCGTGGATAACAATAACAACCAACAATGAAACAATACCAATTAATGAAGAAAATTTTACATATACAAGCCCCGAAAAAGCGGCTTTTTTAGCTTGTAATAATGGTTGTTTACCAGTCTTCAATAGGTGCAAATTTTCTTTACGTTACACATCTGGGGTTGAAGGGCTTTGTTTACTTAGCGGTGGGCGCGCTATTTTAAATGGGGGTTTTTCTATAAGTGGTGGTGGTTACTCAATATCTATACAAAACGGTTTTCTTATTTCTTCTTCTGATATCGCGGCTGGTGGGGCTTATCGTTGTGGAATTTACATGGAAGATGGCGGCGTTATTTTGTCGGCCGGAAAAATTAACGCATGCAATAATGATTCGTGGAACATTTATCTTTCAAATGGTTGTTTTATCGTTGCAAAAGATATTACAGCCACAAATAGTGGTACAGGAATATTGCTAAATAATAACTCAAAGATATTTTCCCAATCCGAAATAAATGTTTCCTATTGTAGCAAAGGAACAGATGTTCGGGGCCGTTCAATGCTTTTTGGTAGGGAAATTAACGTCGACAACTGCGGAACTGGACTTTCGTGTACTGGCTCAAGTTTTTGCCTAACGTACAAAATTTATGGTATAACAACGGGTGATAATATTTATGCAGCAGGCGGTTCTAATATTATAGTTTATTCGTATCTAGACGATGCTGGTTCTGGTAACAATTTAATAACATGCAAAAGCGGATCGAAGGTTAGGGTGTATAATTATTCTTATTACAATTCCGACTTACAACCAATTGCTGGAAAATTAATTATTTGTTC
>Ga0116179_1003974_pt1 | contig 10031 bp, 9 predicted proteins | sample AD_UKC071_MetaG_FD_89751 | JGI IMG/M metagenome (GOLD analysis project Ga0116179, IMG submission 89751) | Active sludge microbial communities of municipal wastewater-treating anaerobic digesters from USA - AD_UKC071_MetaG | ecosystem: Engineered > Bioreactor > Anaerobic > Digestate | place: USA...
CGCGCCCAAGCTGGCGGCGCTGCGGGCGGTGCTGATGCGCCAACAGCAGGCGGCGCTGGACCACCTGTCCAGCGACCGGCTGCGCGAGCTGCTGCGCGAGATGCGCCAGTCCAGCCAGGGCAAGCTGTTCAAGCTGGGTGCGGCCAAGGCCTTTGCGCGGCTGGGTGACCAGTTGCAGGCCTGCCTGGGCGGCGCTGCCGGCGGCCTGGACGAACTGCAGGACATGCTGCGCGCCAGCGTGCTGCCGCTGAACGCCGAGTACGGCCTGTCGCTGGACGTGCCGGTGCGGCCCTCGCTCGACGGCTTCGCCCGCGAGCTCGACCGGGTGCGCGAAGGCTACAGCCGCTACGTCGGCATCACCCAGCTCTGGCGCCTGGCGCAACCCGACTTCATGGACCGCTTCGTGCGGCTGCTGCACTCGCGGGTGCGGGTGGTGTTCGAGGGCGCTGCGCACGAGGTCGAGCTGTGGACGCAGGCGATCAGCGCCCAGATCGACGCCCAGATGCGCGACCGCCGCCAGGCCCTGGTGCAGCGGCGCGAGGCGCATGGCCGCATCCGCCAGGCGGAAGACGGCCTGGAGCGCAGCATCGCCAACCTCGAATCGCTGCAGGCGCAGTGCGAACGCCTGGCCGAGCAGCTGGCCGGCGACGTCGACCGCCTGCGCCACCTGGCCGCCATGCCGCCGGCATCGCTGACGCCCGGCGCACCGCCGCGCTCGATGCACCTGCAGTTGGTGCAGCCGACGGCCAGCGCGGCCTGACAGCGGAACCGGCGATGCCGGGCGCATCGCCGATGATCGCGGCATGACCCTGTCGCCAGCGCCTGCCTCGATCCCGCTTGTTCCCACCGACCTGGCCCCGCGGCTGATCAACTGGCAGCGCCAGCACGGCCGCCACGGCCTGCCCTGGGTCGGCAGCACCGACCCGTACCGCGTGTGGCTGTCGGAAATCATGCTGCAGCAGACCCAGGTCAGCGTGGTGATGGACTACTACGCCCGCTTCCTGGCGCGCTTTCCGGATGTGGCGGCGCTGGCCGCCGCGCCGCTGGACGACGTGCTGGCGCTGTGGAGCGGTCTGGGCTACTACAGCCGCGCGCGCAACCTGCACCGCTGTGCCCAGGCGGTGGTGGCGCAGCATGGCGGGCGCTTTCCGGCCAGCAGCGCGGCGCTGGCGGAGCTGCCCGGCATCGGCCGCTCGACGGCGGCGGCGATCGCCGCCTTCTGCTTCGGTGAACGCTGCGCCATCCTCGATGGCAATGTGAAGCGCGTGCTCACGCGGGTGCTGGGCTTCGAGGGCGACCTGGCCCAGGCGCGACAGGAGAAGCGGCTGTGGCAGATGGCCGAGGCGCTGTTGCCCGAGACCGGCATCGAGGCCTACACGCAAGGCCTGATGGACCTGGGCGCGACGCTGTGCAGCCAGCGCCGGCCCGCCTGTGACGCCTGCCCGCTGGCCGGCCTTTGCGTGGCGCGTGAGCAAGGCCGGCCCGAGGCCTATCCGGTGAAGACACGCAAGCTCAGGCGCGGCACGCGCGCCCATCTGCTGCTGTGGCTGGACCGGGGTGATGCGGTCTGGCTGGTGCAGCGGCCCACACCCGGCGTGTGGGCCGGCCTGTGGAGCCTGCCCGAGTTCGACGATGCCGACGCGCTGTGGGCAGCCACCGCTGCCTGGCCGGGCGAGGGCCGGCTGCTGCCGCCGCTGGTGCATGTGCTGACCCACGTGGACTGGACGCTGCAGCCCTGCCACTGGCCGCTGCCGGCCCATGTGGACGGTGCGGCGCTGCGGGCGATCGAAGCCGCCTTGCCGGCCGGCCGCTGGGTGCAGCGCGCCGAGGCGCTGGCGCTGGGCCTGCCGACGCCGATCCGCCGCTGGCTGGAGGCCGGGCCGCCGGCCTGATGCCGGCCGGCCGGCGGCTACACCAGGCCCTTGCCGTGCAGGTAGTCCTGCACCAGCTGCAGGCGCAGCAGCGGTTCGTCCAGCGCCATCAGCCGCTGCTTGGCCGTGCTGCTGATCGGCAGGATCTCGCACCAGCGGTTGGCCACCCAGCCGGCTTCGTCGAGCCGGTGCGGTGCCAGGAAGGGCTGGTGGCCCTGGCCGGCCAGAGCCTCGATGGCCCGGCCCAGGGCCTGGGCGGTGGGCAGCAGGGCCTCGGGCACGGCCTGCTCGGGGTCGGGCGGGTCGGCCACCGCCTCGGCCAGCCACAGGCCGTCGTCGCGCTGGCGCGTGGCGCCGATCTGCACCCGCAGCCCGCCCTGGCAGCGCACCCGCAGGATGCCGGGCTGCTCGGCGTCGACCTCCTGCACATGGGCCAGCACGCCCACGCTGTCGAGCACCGTCTTGCCGGCGCTGCGCAGCTCGCTGCCCTGGCGGATGTGCACCACGGCGAACGGCGTGCCGCTGCGCAGGCAGTTGCCGATGAGGTCCAGGTAGCGCGCCTCGAACACCTTCAGCGGCAGCAACCCGCCCGGAAACAGCACCGTGCCCAGCGGGAACAGCGGCAGCGCATCCCAGGGGCCGGTGGCGCCGGACATGTCAGCCATTTCTGGCGGCAAGCGCCAAGACAGAAGCAGGCCACCGGTCGAACCAAGCGCACGCCGCGGAACCGGCTTTGCCGGGCCGCTGGCGTGGCCCCCTTGAGGGGGCGCGCGGAGCGCGTAGGGGGTGGGCCATGTCAATCGCCGACGTCGAGTTCGCGGTGGCGGACCACCACCGCGCCGTGATCGGCGAAGCGCCGACCCAGTTCCTCGACCATGTAGACCGAGCGGTGCTGGCCCCCGGTGCAGCCGATGGCGACGGTGACGTAGGCGCGCTGGTCGGTGGCCAGCGCCGGCAGCCAGCGGCGCAGGAAGGCATCGATCTGCGCCAGCATGTCGGCCGCCTCGGGCTGGCCGGCCAGGAACTGCGCCACCGGCGCGTCGCGTCCGGTGAGTGCCCGCAGTTCGCGCACGTAGTACGGGTTGGGCAGCACGCGCACGTCGAACACGTAGTCGGCGTCCAGCGGCACGCCGTACTTGAAGGCGAAGCTCTCGAAGACGAGCGTGAGCCGGTGGTTGCTGACGGCCACCAGGTCACGCACATGGCTGCGCAGCCCCGCCGGGCGCAGCGTGCTGGTGTCGATGATGGTCGAGACCTCGCGCAGCTCGGCCAGCATCAGCCGCTCCAGCTCGATGGCCTCGATCAGCGCATGCTGGGTGCTGCCGCCGGCCTCGGGCTGGCTCAGGGGGTGCGGCCGGCGTGTCTCGGAGAAGCGGCGCACCAGGGTGTCGGTGCTGGCGTCGAGGAACAGCGGGCGGATCGCCACGCCTTCGCCGCGCAGCTCGTCGATCAGCGGCACCAGCACCGGCAGCGAGCGGGCGGCGCGCACGTCCACCGCCACCGCCACGCGCTGGGTGTAGCGCGGGTGCTCCAGCTGCATGTAGGCGCGCAGCAGCTCGGGCGGCAGGTTGTCGACGCAGAAGAAGCCGGCGTCTTCCAGCGCATGCAGGGCCACCGACTTGCCCGAGCCCGAGATGCCGGTGATCAGCACCAGCTCGCGGACCGTGGTGTCGGCCGCTGCCGGATGGCCGGGCGCGAGGGCGCTCATGCCTTGCTGCGCCGCCGCGGTGGCGGGGTTTCGGCGGGCGTGGCGGCGTGCACCGCCTGCTGCAGCATCGCCTGGGCATGGGCCAGGCTGGTGCCGGCCAGGCGCTCGCCGCCCAGCATGCGGGCCACCTCGGCCACCCGCGCCTCGCCGGCCACCGGGGCCACGCTGCTGGTGGTGGCAGCGTCCGCCACGCTGCCCTGGGCCAGTCCCTTGGTCACCACGTAGTGCTGATCGGCGCAGGCAGCGACCTGGGCCAGGTGGGTGACGGCCAGCACCTGGCGCTGGCGCCCCAGCTGCTTCATCAGTGCGCCCACGGTGTCGCCCACCGCACCGCCGATGCCGGCATCGATCTCGTCGAAGATCAGCGTGCCGGCGCCGTCGGCGTCCCGCTGGGCGGTGGTGACGGCGATCGCCAGTGCCAGGCGCGACAGCTCGCCGCCCGACGCCACCTTGGCCAGCGGCCGCGGCGTGCTGCCCGCATGGCCGGCCACCAGGAACTCGACCGCCTCCAGCCCCTGACTCTGTGGCGCCGGCAGCGGCTGCAGCGCCACGTCGAAGCGACCGCCAGCCATGCCCAGGCCCTGCATGGCCTGCGTCACGCGGTCTGCCAGCGGCCTGGCTGCCGCGGCACGGGCGGCGCTGATGCGCTTGGCTTCCTGCCGGTACAGCTTGTCGGCGGCGGCCAGCGCGGCCTCCAGTGCGGCGGTGTCGGTGGCGGCGTCCAGCGTGGCCAGCTCGGCGCGCCACTGCGCCAGCAGCGCCGGCAGTTCGGCCGGCGGGCGGCGGTGGCGGCGTGCCTGGCCCATCCAGGCCGACATGCGCTCGTCCAGCTCGGCCAGGCGACGAGGGTCGAGGTCGGCGCGGCCCAGGTAGCCGTTCAGCGCATGGGCGGCGTCCTGCAGCTGGGCCAGCGCGCCGTTCAGCGATTCGAGGATGGGCGCGATGCGCGCATCATGGTCGGCCACGTCGGCCAGGGCATCGACGGCGCGCGCGGCCAGGCCTTCGGCATGGGTCTCGTCGCCTTCGGCCACCAGCTGCAGCGCCTGGCGCGCGGCGTCGATCAGCGCCTGGCCATGCGCCAGCCGCTGGTGCTCGGCGGACAGGTCATCCCACTCGCCTTCGCCCGGGGCCAGCTTGTCCAGCTCGCTGATCTGCCAGGCCAGGCGGTCGCGCTCGCGCTGCAGCGCGTCGCCCTGGTGGCGTGCCGCGTCCAGCGCCTCGGCGGCGGCCTTGCGGGCGGCGAAGTGCTGCGCCAGCAGCGTGGTGTCGATGCCGGCCTGGCCGTCGAGCAGCGCCCGCGTGGCCGCCGGCTGCGTCAGCCGCTGCCAGGCATGCTGGCCGTGGATGTCCAGCAGGTGTTCGGCCGCCTCGCGCAGCTGGGTGACGGTGGCCGCGCTGCCGTTGATCCAGGCGCGGCTCTTGCCTTGCGCGTCGACGCTGCGGCGCAGCAGCAGGCCGCCTGCGTCGTCGGTGGCAAAGCCGGCGTCGTCCAGCCAGGCGGCCAGCGACGGCGGGCTGTCGAACTCGGCCGTGATCTCGGCGCGGGCCGCGCCTTCGCGCACCACGCCGGCGTCAGCCCGGCTGCCCAGCGCCAGCTGCAGCGCGTCGATCAGGATCGACTTGCCGGCGCCGGTCTCGCCAGTCAGCACCGAGAAGCCGGCGTGGAAGTCGAGCTCCAGCGCGGGCACGATGACGAAGTCGCGCAATGCCAGCCTGCGCAGCACTACACCACTCCCTCGTACCAGCGCAGCTTGCGGCGCAGCGTGGCGAAGTAGCTCCAGCCGCGCGGGTGCAGGAAGCGCACCTTGTGCGCCGAGCGCTGCACGCGGATCTGGTCGCCGTGCAACAGGCTGGCCAGGCCCTGCATGTCGAAGTTGGCCGAGGCATCGCGCCCGGCCACCACGGTGATTCGCACCGTGCCGCTGTCCGGCAGCACGATGGGGCGGTTGCTCAGCGTGTGGCTGGCAATTGGCACCAGCACCCAGCCGGCAATGCCCGGGTGCAGGATGGGCCCGCCGGCCGACAGCGAATAGGCCGTGCTGCCGGTGGGCGAGGACAGGATCAGGCCGTCGGCGCGCATGTTGGCGACGAACTCCTCGCCGATGTCCACCCGCAGCTCGACCATGCTGGCCGTGGCGCCGCGGCTGACGACCACGTCGTTCAGCGACAGGCCCTCGAAGATGCGCTCGCCGTCGCGCCAGACCTCGCCTTCGAGCATGGCGCGGAAGTCTTCCTCGTAATCGCCGGCGATCATCGGCGCCAGGGCCTCGCGCCAGTGGCCCAGCGGCACGTCGGTGATGAAGCCCAGCCGGCCCTGGTTGATGCCCACCAGGGGCAGGTTGTAGCGCGCCAGCTCACGCGCGATGCCCAGCATGGTGCCGTCGCCGCCGACCACCACCGCGAGGTCGCACTGGGTGCCGATCTGGTCGATCGTCAGCGCCTCGAAGTCGCTGACGCCGGTGCTGGCCGCCGTGTGGTGCTCGAACGAGACCTCCATGCCTTGGCGGACCAGGAAGTGGGCGATCTCCTGCAGCAGCGGGCGGATGCCGTCGGCCTGGTATTTGCCGACCAGCGCTGCATGGAGGAATCGGCGGGCCATGCGGGAAATTAAACCACAGGCCCCCTCGGCGACAGGGCGGCCAAGTCCCTGTCCGTACAATGAAAAACAAGGCTCATCCGCCACCCGAAACCGCCATGGACGACCGCGCCCGCAGCCTGCTCAAGACCCTGGTCGAGCGCTACATCGCCGACGGCCAGCCGGTGGGCTCGCGCACCCTGTCGCGGGCCTCGGGCCTGGAGCTGTCGCCGGCCACCATCCGCAACGTGATGGCCGACCTGGAAGAGCTGGGTCTGATCGCCAGCCCGCACACCAGCGCCGGGCGCATCCCCACGGCCCGCGGCTACCGGCTGTTCGTCGACACCATGCTGACCGCGCGGCCGGTGGACATCCACCACACGCCGCCCGAGATGCACGGCGTGCGCGAGCGGCTGCAGCCCGACCAGCCGCAGCGCGTGATCGCCCAGGCCGCGCAACTGCTGGGCAACCTGAGCCACTTCGTCGGCGTGGTCACCGCACCCAAGCGGGCCAGCGTGTTCCACCACATCGAGTTCCTGCGCCTGGGCGAGCGCCGGGTGCTGGTGATCCTGGTCTCGCCCGACGGCGATGTGCAGAACCGCGTCATCTTCACCACCCGCGACCACAGCCAGTCGGAGCTGGTGGAGGCGACCAACTACCTCAATACGCACTACGCCGGCCTGGCCATTGACGAGGTGCGCAACCGCCTGAAGAGCGAGGTCGACACGCTGCGCGGCGAGATCGCCCAGCTGATGCAGGCCGCCGTGCAGGCCGGCACCGACGCGATGGCCGCCAACGCCGAGCAGGTGGTGGTCTCGGGCGAGCGCAACCTGCTGGGCGTGCAGGATTTCGGCAACGACATGGGCGCGCTGCGCAAGATGTTCGACCTGTTCGAGCAGAAGACCGAGCTGATGCGCCTGCTGGACAACAGCAGCCAGGCCGACGGCGTGCGCATCTACATCGGCGGCGAATCGGGCGTGGTGCCCTACGAGGAGTTGTCCATCGTGTCCGCCCCCTACGAGGTCGACGGCCGCATCGTCGGCACCTTGGGCGTCATCGGCCCCACCCGCATGGCCTACGACCGCATGATCCAGCTGGTCGACATCACCGCGCGGCTGGTGGGCAACGCGCTGTCGGGGCCCAAATAGGCGCCTCCTACAATCGTGCGGTTGCAGGCGCCGCCGGCAGCGGGCCGTTAGCTCAGTTGGTCAGAGCAGAGGACTCATAATCCTTTGGTCGTTGGTTCAAGTCCAACACGGCCTACCAAGTATTCATGCGGGTTTGCGGGCGATCCGACCGATCGCCGATGTACCGAAAGAGGGCTTTCGGTACAGTTTCGGTACAGTGCTCAGCTCAGAAGGGGTGAGCACCACCATGCCGACCATCGTCAAGACTCGGCCTCCAGGCGGCGGCTCGACTGCACCCGGTTGAGGTACCCGTACACATAGATCTTCAGCAAAGTCGTCGGCCTGTACCCAGGTCGGCCCACGCCGGCCGGTGCGGCGCGCTCGAACCCGAGCTTCCTCAGGTCGAGTCCTTCGACGAACACGTCGATGACGCGCACGGTGCTGTCTTCGCGGATCCAGTCATCAAGCCGATCGGGAAACAGCGCAGTCTGCGTGCGATCTCGCCCTTCGATGTAGCCAGCCATACCGACTCCAATGCTCGATATGGCCTATGACTCTAGGCGACAAATGCAGCGGCTTGCAGAGGGGTTTTCACACAGCCTCGGCCAGAAGCCGCCATTCTCGACGGGCAGCTACTGGGCGTCTCGGTAGGGCGATGGTTGCGACGAGAGGGATGCTCTGGGGGTCCGCTTACAGGTGAAGGTCTCCCGCAGCCTCCGGCTGGTACAGCACTCGCTCGATCAGAATGCGGCAGGTCCTGTCAGGAAGTCGCCAGTCAAAAGCATCGCCCTCTCGGTAACCCAGAATCGCTGTGCCGATCCCAGCACAGACCGACAGTCTGCCGGCACTGTCGTCCGCGTCGTCCGGGTAGACCAGCGCCACTTCAAGCACATCGTCATCCAGGCGCAGCAAGGCGTGGGAGTTCATCGTCACGACATCCGGAGGCATCTGCCGGGAATCGACGACGACGGCGCGTTCGATCTCGTGCTCCAGGTCGAACCAGACCGACGCCCGCTCGAACGCGATCAGATGCCTGAGCCTTGCCTGGTCGGTCTCGGTGATGTGGATGCGGTCGGCACGGCCTGCGGGGTTCTCGCGCAAGAGTCGGCGATAGCGCTCCGACGTCATCGCAAAGGTCCGCGGCGCAGGGGCCTGGCCTTCGAGCACGAACCCGCAGCGCTGAAACACCTTCAGCGAGCGCGTGTTGTCCGGGTGAACTTTGGCGATGAGCCGCTCCGCGCGCATCTCGAAGAAGGCGATCTTCATGGCTTCCCGGATGGCGCTGGCCCCGAGCTGACGGCCCCAGTTGTCGCGGTTGCCAATGACCAGGACCATCTCGCAGACCGATCCCGTTTTCACGAGCCGCACGAACCCCACCGGCACGTCATGCCCGTCGCAGACCATGAAGAAGCGGCCACCCTGGTTGAACAGATGGGTCAGGATGGGCAACTGAACCCGAGCGATGACCTGCTCGATGAACCGGGAGACATGGCGCGAATCGCTGAGGTGGCGGGTCACGCACTCGTCTTCAAGCCAGCCCATCAGCTTGAGCGCGTCAGACCGGGTGATCTCGGGACACAGCGAAACGAAGGGCGGGTTCATCTTCACTCCCATGGGCGGAAGGGCTGACCAGGCACTCGGGTCGACAAGAGCACGTCGACATGGCCCTCGGCGAGCACGTGCCTGGTCACGCTACCGAGCAGCAGGTCCGCGACAGCCGACTGACTGTGTGGGGCCAGCACGACCAAGTCGCAGTTGCGTGACTGTTCCTGCTCGACGATGCGTCGTGAAGCGTCCCCCTCCACCACAGAGAGCTCCCACTGCGAGGGCGAGAGACCGGCCTCGTGGGCCAGTGCGTGCAGCTGACGCAGCGCTCTCGCGCGCGCTCGCTGGCGATAGATCTCGAACGTCGCGTCATCGACGCCGGCAAAGCGAATCTTCCCCTCGAACGGCACCTCGAACACCGTCAGGATCACGAGCTTCGCGTTTGGCGCAACGCGCCGCGCGAGGATCAAGGCATGGCGCGACTGAGGTGAGAAGTCGACCGCCACCAGCACGCGCCGGTACGACCGATTCGCCGTCTGCCGCACGACCAGCAGGGGTCGGTCCGTGCGGCGCACCAGACGCTGCGAGGTGGTGCCCAGCACCAGGCGACGCAGGAATCCGGCGCCGTGTGCACCCAACACCAACAGCCGCGCATCCACGCGCTCGGCCGCCCGCACGATCTCGTCCGGGGCGGAGCCGGCAGCAGCCTCGATGTCGAACTCGACGCGCCGCACGCTGGTGAGTTCCGAGGCCAGTTGGCGCAACTGACGGCGCGCTGCATCGCACACCTTCTGCTCACGCGCACTCGAGGCACCCAGCCATTCGCGGATCTTCGTCACCGGCGGGGCAGGCAGAATGTGCACCAAGGTCAGCGCCGAGCGGGTGTCGTGCGCCAAGCGCGCTGCCCTCGTGGCGGCATGTCGGGCATGTCCGGAGAAGTCGGTCGCAACGAGGATGGGTCCGGGCGGTGCCATCATGCCGTCGCTCCGGACGGAACGCAGTCCCAGAAGCCGCTCAGCAGGTTCTCGGGGCGCGCCCGCGACACCACACGTCCACACGAAGGCCATGCATCGCGGCGAGCACTCAGAACTTGTGAACGAACCTCGTCCCTGCGCCGTTGAGCAGGGCATGAGCGCTGCGACGGTTGGGTACGAGGGCGGACAGGCCCAGGCGGGTCTGTTCGGTGACGTGGATGCGCCGGGGAC
>Ga0116179_1003977_pt1 | contig 10028 bp, 4 predicted proteins | sample AD_UKC071_MetaG_FD_89751 | JGI IMG/M metagenome (GOLD analysis project Ga0116179, IMG submission 89751) | Active sludge microbial communities of municipal wastewater-treating anaerobic digesters from USA - AD_UKC071_MetaG | ecosystem: Engineered > Bioreactor > Anaerobic > Digestate | place: USA...
CCTTCTGCTCCGGCTCTTGCCCTAGCAGCTGCTGGAGCATTTTTTTGCGTCCTTTCTTGTTGGCTTTGCGATATGTTTCGTGACTGCCAAGTCCTACAGCTTCCTGAGTACCTTCCTCAATAGACTTATTATATATTACGTTATCGAATTCCAAAAAGTCTTTTAAATTTTTTTCTGCAAGCTTGTAAAAATCCTCTCGCTGTTCGTAGGTATACACTTGGCCCTGAGGTCCCACAGCCCTAGAAAGGCATAGCGTAAAAGCTCCAGAGCCTGTCCCCGCCTCGCCTACGCGCTTTCCAGGGAAGACATCAAGACGCATGAGAATATAAGCACCTTCCTTGGGATAGACAACCTGCGTCTTGCGCTTTAAGTAATGCATCACGTAATCGTAAGTATCGCAGTTTAAAACGTAATAAACCGTGTCCTTTATTTCAAAGCTATTCCCAGGCTTTATTTCGGCAAGCTCAGTTGAATCTATTTGTCCATTGGGAAGCCCTACTTTATTTGGCGATGCAATGTCCACGACCTTTTTAAAACCATCCCGCCCGATTATCACCCTTTTTGTAGAAAATCCCGATTGCATTCTCACCCTCCTTATTTCAATAATTGTCTATTTCTCCGGTTAATTCTCCTTCCTTTCTGCAATTTTTCGCAATCGACAGAATGAACAAACCTCTGCAGTGGTCACTTGACCACAGAGGCTACATTCTTTGAGCTGAACAGTGCCTGACTCTTTCTCAAAATAGTTTCTCCCTTTCTTGTAGAAGTTAATGAGAAAACGTTGTTTAGTACCAGGACTTTCTTCTTCTAGCCTGTTCAAAACTTCTTTATAAAGTATCGAACTTGCTCCTACAGCAAGTGGACATTTACCTTGGAAAAATTCAATACCGTTGTTACATAAGCCAAATTTTCCTTTTCAGTTAGAGTATAAAGCGCTTTATCTTTTTGACTAGTTTCGGATGAGTACTGGGAAGTACAGGTGACTGCTTGGCAAGATAGCCCTCCTGCCAACTCAATACGTTACCCAACAGAGTTGCCGCTTCATCATCCAGATTATGTCCTGTGGCAACAACATCAAACCCTTCATCGAGGGCCACTTTGTTAAAAAGGTACCTTTTTATCACACCGCATATGGAACATGTACTCCGTTTTAGTTGTCGCACAAGTCAAGTATGTTAAAATTAAATTCCTTTTCGGTATTTTTAATTATAACCGGAGCATTATGTTTTTGTGAAAAATGTTCTACTACTTCCTGAGATCTAGCCGAATATTCTCCTATGCCCACGTTGACGTGCATTCCTGTTACATTATATCCCATTTTTAATAAAATATACTATAAGGCCATACTGTCTTTTCCACCGGATACAACCACCAAAATCCGATCGTCGGTATTAAACATCTTTTCTCGTTTTATGTTTCGGAGCACTTGATTTGAATAGTAAACTTGAAAGCAATTGATACAAAATATTGCATTTATGTCTCTTTAAACATATATCTGCTTTTTCACCACAACGACGACAACGCAACTGTTTCTCTTAACAGTCAAAATTGACACCTTTCTTTTCTCCTCTTTACCGTTTATCCCTATAATGAGGTTGGTCATACCACATACTCTTGCTTTTGGGGTCTTCCACACACGACGAAATACCAGGGCGGAAGGGTTTTGCCCCCACCTACCCTGGTTCCCGGGTATGGCTTAGCTTTACAATACAGCACTATAGGGTTACTACGGATTCGGCACGCACCTTGTGGTTTATATTGCCCCCCCCCACAAGGGCTACAGCACCCCCGGGATAGGTGCCCGAATTTTTGTATCTAACAATCTTGCTGTTTTATCCTTTTCTCCAACTGTCTAATTCTTTGTATAATTCTGCCTTATCTCCATTAATATTTATCTTGTATCATACACCCAGCTTCAATGAGCGCAGAATACTTGTCGTTTATCACTTTACGTAACACATTTATGAACATGCTTCATTGTAGCAGACTTACCAGAATACAGGGATTGCTCCCCAATATTCTGGCAGCGATCCACCACTCCACAGGCTTAACTTCGGGCCGGTCCAACCCTACCATCTCTATCATATTTAGCGCAGAATTGAAATCCTTGTCGATTTCCAACCCGCAGTTCGAACACTTGAAAATCCTATCCGAAAGACCATATTCTGGATATTACCACATTTGCTGCATGTTTTGGTTGTCGGAATATTATTTCCTAACACTACAGCAGGAACTCGAAGACTGTCGCTCAGTCTTCGCTTAATTGTTCCTACTGCAGAATAATGCACCGATTTAGAAAAATGTCCATCCTTCCATCCTTTGATGTTATCGTCCTGGAAACATACAATGTTATAGCAGTACAGCAAAGATAAAACTTTATTAACTATATCCCGCTTAATATTTGTCATTTTTTCGTATTGTTTAGCAATTTTATGTCTTGTTTTATGCCAGTTGTTAGAACCTTTCTTCTGTCGTGCCAGTTTCTTTTGCAGTCTTTTTAGTGTTTTTGCTTCTTTGAAGCCAAAGTGTTACCGAGATTACAACTTATGCCTTGGAATCTGCATCCTCCAAAACCGTCCTGAGGAGCTTCCGGATGTAATCAGAGTCGTCGTAGATAAAAAGGATGTTGTGTTTCTCGAACTCCTCTTGTGAGTATTGTTCTGGGAAAATCTTCTTAATCTCATCGTAGCGGCTAGTGGAAAGAATGAAGGATGAGAGGTACACTTGCCATTGGGTGCACTGCTGTTGCAACGTTAACTCCAAGGCCTTGAGGTCTGCGTGTAACCGAATCTTAGAGTCATTAAAGCCGCCCTTCGCATAGCGTAAACCATGTGGATCTATAAAAGTAATCCACTGTTTGGCATTCTCGATTACCCACAAAATGAAGTCAGGGTAAAACGCCTCGCCAGTGCCAGTCTCGAAGAAACCGATGCCTTTCCCCCGCGTCAAATTCCGAAGAAGGAAGACTTCTTTATCTCTAAGCAACTCACCATTCTGCTGTACGTACTTTCGAAGATCGTCTACAAACTTTCTTTCACCTTCGTTGAGCCCTGGGGGAACGGACTCGAGGCGTTCCTTCTCATCAGCCACCAACAGTGGTTGGTACAGGTGACGGTCAAAGTGAATGTTCGGAAAATTTTTCATATCCCTCGTGTACAGTTCATCTGCTCGCTCTACCAGCTCGCGCACGTGCTCTACGAAGTCCCGTTTAACACGTAGGGTGTAACCTCCAAACGACAAGTTGGGATCGCTTTCCGTAAGCGTTTGAAGACGAAGCTGTTCTTTTTCCCATGCCCGGCGGCGGCGGTCGTAGAAAGCAGCCGCGTATTTCCTCAACACACCCTTCGCTATCTCATGCACTCGTCGCAACTCAGTGAAAGCGGAAAGTGACAATTGCTCGGTAGGACAGAACACCGTATAGTAGCCATGTTCTAAAATCCTGCGCAGGCTTAACGGGGTAAAGCTCAAGTTGTAAAAACCCCTCGTACGCTTGAACTCGAGTAAGTCGAAGTAAATGTGCTCCCAATCAAGGAGCGGAACTAGCTCTTTCAGCCTACCAGCGTGATCCTCTCCACTTGTCCTCCCCGCTACTTCCTGATTCATATCCGAACGTGCTGCTTCTATCTGTGGACGCAGGTCAAGAGTAACCCGGAGGTCAGGATCCAACTCCAGCACTACACCTTCTTCTCGGTGAAAGGCCTTGCCCTCTGGCAGGCGGAGCACCTGCAATCCGCGCTCGAGAAATTCTTTCTGGATGCGCACGGGAAGGAAGATCTCTTCGAAATCTGTCTCGATACCTTCCTGTTTTAAGTACTCGCGGAACTGAGCCATGTAATTGGCACGTACGCCGAAGACGTTAAGCGTTTCCAGTAAGCGGATATAGGGCGGTGTGCTATCGGCTGGCAGAGCACTACTACGCTTGAGCGAACGATCTTTGCCCCACAGCCGTACGCCACGCCCGAAGAGCTGGATGATCTGCGAACCTTCACCCTTGCCGATGTTCAAAAGTCCCATGCTAGCGACGCGGAAGCTATCCCAGCCTTCCATGAACTTACGAGAGCCAATGAGCACGTTCACCGGGGATTGGGGATCGTTGATGCGGTCGAACAAAGAACCGGTGATGTTCTCCTGTTCGCACGGGATGCCCTGCTGTGCCAGAAGTTTCATAAGCTTCGGTACATCGCCAATATTGATGACACCGAAGTAAGGACTATCCATACCTGTTCGCAATCCGATCTCACCAGATGCTGCTTTAAGCTCCGCCGCCCGCAAGGTTCCTCCCGCCTGGAAATGGAATACGCGTTGCAGAATACCGTCGTAAATCTCCGCCGAGGTAAGATTTTTCTCTTTGAGGTAAGGGAAGAGATTGCGGAAAATGTCTTCTCCGCTTTGGTCCTCCAGCCCCGTTTCACCTTTGATCGCCTTTTCAATGCGCGCCGTCCACGTGTCTTTTTCGCTCAAGAACCTTTGGAAGAAAGCAATGATCTCCTGGACATCAGTCATAGTGTTCTTGTCTTCCTGCGATTTGCCCCTGGTAACGCTGTGCCCAACAAACACCCATAGGGGCTTTTCTATGTTGTAGGGGAGCAGTGCATTGCGGTGCTCTTCATAGACTAGGCACTGCTCGTAGAACGACATCAGGCTGCCAAGGAGCATCCAGTCGTTAAAGGCATTTGTTTCGTCTTCTAGGTTGAGGATGAAGTAGTCCTTGCCGTATCCGTCTTCGTGAAAATGCGGATAGGAGTAGTCAAAAATAATAGCCTTCGAGTATTCCTCCAAAAGCCTTCTGCGCTTCTCTTTAGATGCACCGTTGACAATTTGCCCGAAGGTAGCACTGTACTCAAAGGTAAAGCCGTGTTCTGCCAAGCAACGACGGAGCTCCCGCCAAGTTTCTCCGCTGGCGCCCCGGTGTCCTTCGTCCACGAAGAGTAGGTTGTTAGACCCGAAAGCATCGACCTCTACACTTAGACCGCCGCCGCGCTTACTTTCGGTGAGCTTGGTGATCTCGATCACAGTTACCGAAGGGTTCTTTCCATCGAAGAAGCCGACGAAACCATTACTTTCTTTATAATGCCTGGCAGGAATACCGCTCTTGCGGAATTCTTCTAGGTGCTGGCGCGACAAACCTTCACCAGGCGGCGTAATAAGAAGGATGTTGTCATGCTCCCTTTTGCTATAGCGCAGGTATTGCCACAGGTTGATATGCATAATAAGCGTCTTGCCGCTGCCCGTTGCCATCCAAAAAGCCAGCTTGTTCAGGTCTTCCTCAGTGAAAAAGGGATACGGTAGCACCGAACTCAGTTTCTCGTTTTCTTGCGCAACAAACGCGTTTAATTCGGCAAGAAAATTTTCCTTTTCGTTAAACAGTCGGTCTAAATAAATCTCAGTAAACAGCACGGCCAGGTATTGAAAGTATTTGAGCTGTACAGGCGGCGTGCGGAATCGGTTGAGTCGAACCAGGTACTCATTGATATGCAGATCGTACTCGGCCAGCCGGTCGGAGGGTATTAAACACCTAGGGTTATTTCTTATTACATGAAAGAGGACATGGTGCCCATCGTCTCCCCAACCTTCCTGTTCAGTGTGGCCACCTAGACGGAGATAGTCGCGGAGGTCCTTGAATTTTTCAAAACCGAGCTGTCGGCAGAAGAACCTATTGAGAATGAGCCGATTCTGTAGCAATGGGAATTGATTATTGCTGAGAGCTGGCTTTGTTTTTGCTTTCGCCATCACACCACCCCCGAGAACATCAGCCGCTTGAACTCCGGTTCAATAGCTTCAGCATCTTCCGCGTAGCATGGGCCGTTGACTAGCAAACGGTGGGGCTTTACGCCCTCGCCTAGCAGTGTGGGCAGTATGGTATGCTCAATAAACGTTTTGTCCGCCATGAGCTTCTCATTGTCTTCCTCCATGTCTGCCACGGGTCGCCAGATGATCACGACGCTCCTGCCTTTCTTTTCGCCCAGTACCGCGCGGTAGGGACGCCCGTCTTTCTCAAAGGCCCGCATTTTCTTAACGTCAATACCCAGGAGGTAGTTGAAGGTCTCTACCAAGTCAACATTCCGCTCTACAATCTCATCACCTTCCTGCACCTTTAGCCGATAGGCGAAGGGATTTTTAAACATTTCTAGGTTGAGCAGAGAGGGACTACCCTGGGTCTCAAAGTCCAGCATGTATTTGAGAAGGTATTCGTCACCGAACATCTCCAACATCTTTTGCCCTTCTGCCGCCCGAGGTATCTCTAAATTGTTCAGTGTGTCTTCGTATTGTTCCAGGTAATGATATTTGAAGAATCCCCCTCCCTTCCAACCTACTTGCCTAGATATTCCTGAGGTTTCTCCATTAATGACCCGCTTCATTCTTTCAAGACTTATCAAGAAAATGTTATCTTCTGCATCAACACCGATCCACTTTCGTTCCATTTTGTGAGCTACAGCAATCGAGGTTCCGCTTCCTACAAAGAAATCGAAAATAAGGTCTCGATGCGAAGAAAAAGCTGAAATAACTCTGTAGAGAAGGTATTCAGGCTTTTTCCCAGAAGTAAGACTAACGCCCCCTTCTGTATGTAAGGTGGCATTCGGGACTTCCCATAGGTTGACAAGTTTAGAACGCCTAAAAACTTTTCCTTCTTGTACTACAAGGATGTCGCTTGCTCTGGCTAAAATGCGTCTATTGAGAAAATAGATAGTAGTAGGTTGTCCTGAAGACTTACCTCGCATCGGCACATACTCGATAGAGCTAAGACCCCTCTCAGGTAATTGATCCCGGATTGCTAAAATCATCCCTCCACTGGGATTATAATCGGCATAAATGTGTTCAGCATTGGAAACATATTCTTCCAAACTAAGCTTCTTAGCTTTCTGTATTTCGTAATTATGGTGCTTATAGATCCTAATTGTGCCGACTCCTGGCCTGTTTATTTCATTTATCAAAACTTTCGTACCATATGACAGAATATGATGACGATACCCTTGGAGTGGCTCCGTAACCTCAGTCAAATCAAACGAAGGATTGGCTACAGCATAAAGACGTAATTTCTCAATTTCCTTCGCAAATACTAAGCCATACTCACATATATCAAATACAATGCTTTGTTGCCCTACACCAGCTGGATCTTTGACTTTAATCGTGCACTGGGCAACCTTATTCCAAGGCGAAAATAGAATTTCCATCAAAAACCGAAGCCTATTTAATTCTCGGTCATCAATGCTAACAAAAATAGCTGCATCTTCTTTCATATAGTTTTTGGCTAATATCAACCTATCTGCCATCATACTAAGCCAACAGGAATGTTGGTAACGATCTTTATAAATAAACTCATCGCTTCCGGTGTTATATGGTGGATCAATATAAATGCACTTGACTTTCTCTTGATACTTTTCTACCAACAAATTGAGTGCTTGCCAGTTTTCACTCTTGATAAGTACGCCATCTAGCGCTTCATCCAAATTGTCAAAACAAGCTAACAAGCGCCATTTGAAATCCTCCGAAAAATAACGAGTATCTACCACCAGGGTAGGATGAGTTTTGAGGTAACTTGTGTCTATTTTCCCATTTACTGAGTAAAGTTGCCGCCATTCAGCTATCTGTGCCTCGTTTGCTAACACCTCATCCCACAACTCCTCGGGCAAATGATCTATGGTTAGACAGTATTCGGTACGCACCACAAATTTTTTCTTTTCCCATAGTTTCTTCTGGAAGTCCTCTATCTGTGCCAGAAAATCGATAATCTTTTCGCCTATGTCACGCACCACTCGCGCTCGGCGCACTTGGTGATCAAGGTTCTGCTTACTGCCAACAATGAGCTCATCCAAGAGGAGCACCTCGTTTTTGATGAAAAAGTCTAGTTCGCGTAATAGGAAGCCGCGCAGGTCTTTGTGTATGAAGAAGTCGCTGGTATTCTTACGCGTGAAGCGCGTTAGGTGTTTAAGAATAAGCGGTTGCCCGTCGCCTTCCGGTTTTGCTAGATAAGCTTTAAGTGTAGGGTTGGAAATACAGCCAATTACTTTTTGGACCGCTTCCTCGTTCAGCTTATCCTGGGGCTTCTGTTGCTCGGTCTTCCCATACTGCTCCTGCTCTTCGGCAGTCAGTGGGCGGTACTCAAAGAAGAGGGTAAGTATACCGGCCTCTTTGTCCCAAGCTATGGGGTTCTCTTTCACTAACACAAAATACCGTTTCTCACCCTTGTTGTTATTCTGCTCGGTAGAGGCATCACGCAACTCGAAGGCTACGGTGTAGTCCCCCACCTTGAAGCGATAGGTGCTGAAATGCTCGCCGCTTTTGACATAGTACTGGTCTTTGTTTGCCCAGTGCAGGACAACTTCTTCTCCGTTGTAAGGGACGGTGTAAGCCTCGCCGCGGCCGTAACGCCGCCTAGGGATAAAATCGCCATCCTCGTAGTAGCGAGAGAAGAAATTGTAAAGGTCATTATAGACGCGGGCCTTAAGCTCTTCAGTGATCTGAATGGTCTCGAGATACTTCTGAGCTTCTTGGTATTGCTTTCCTAGTGGTGTTTCTCGAAATTGGGGCTGTAGCTGTCCCTGCGCGTCAAGAGCACTAGGCCCAAGGTTCTCTGCAATTCTCTGCCGTAGCTCCTCTAACTCGCGCTTCGCTGTTTCCCTGTCTATGGATATATAATGGGCAAACGCCTCATCCACGATTTGGGGCAAGCGTTCCGTGATGAAGACCTCTACCTGTTGCCGTTTGTAGTTGAGGATGCGGTAGATACCAAAGTCGAGGTCAGCACAGTCAAATTGAAAAAGAGTGCGAAGCAACCCTTGAAACTTCTTCAGTTTCGACTCGCTTGCTGAATTTACTCCGTTCGACGTCATATTGTCTCCCCCTCACTTAAAAAGAACTCAAAATCCTGCAATGGTTAACCTAAAACCCATCAAAAAGGGGTAAGCTTTTCCTTTTATAGAAGGGAATTTATACGGACACATGAGCTATTCCTCAGCATCCACGCAGCAGTTTCCAACTCCGGAGGTTTGGAGTCAGTCGGGCCGGTCCAGTCCTATCATCTGATTGAGATTGAATCCCAAGCCTTTATCTTACAATGAGTTTCGCTTCTCTATCGGTTCATTTTTTCCTTAGATCCTGCTAGATAATTTTCTGTATTATTGATAAATTCCTCTAAATCACTCTCTTTTATTCTCCACACCCTTCCCACTTTCTTTCCTTTAAGTTTACCCGCCCTCAACCACTCTCGCACAGTTTTTTCTTTAAACCCCAAAATTTCGGCAACATCCTCTGTAGAATAATATTTTTCCACAATCCACACCTCTCTCGCCCTTTTTTACGTATTTATATTACCACAAAAAGTCGCTTATAGCAATAGACGGACATTAAAAATGTGTTACAATCAAAATAACCACTCAAAGGAGGGATACCTGGTGCAAAAAGTCCTCCAATATATTCCCGGATTCAGGAGCGGAACTCGGTGGAAGAAAACCGTTGCCTCGCTGTATTATATCTTTACCCTGCTTATGCTGGGAGCAGGGATTGGGACGTTCCTGGTTTTCTTGTCCGCACCGTTTCTCGTTTTCTCAATAATTGACCTCATACACAAAAAGAAAAGTGCCGCCATTGTTTTCCTACTGTCCCTGGCACTTATGATTACCGGCTTTGCCATTACCCCCTCTCCGCCGGACGACCAGCTGACAGCGGAACAGCCTGCCAGCCAACAACCAGGCAACCATCCCGATAACATTGCCGCAATAGAAAATAATACTGAATTTTCTGATAACTCTGCAGTAGAAAATGCATCGGAACAGTCAAAATATGTCGAAAAGGCAGAAGAAGCCTCCGATAAGCAGGAAGAAGTAAACTCAACCGATACGGAACTCGCAAAAGATGAAGCAGGACAGCAAAGCAATCAGGAAAGCTCGAACAGTGTCGAATCAGCAGTTACTGCCCCGCAGCCACCAGAAAAGCCCGCCGCCAATCTGAAGGTCCATTTCATAGACGTGGGACAGGGAGACTGTATACTTATCGAAGACGGCACTTCAGCTATGCTCATAGATGCAGGC